>Ga0187894_10003473_pt1 | contig 17637 bp, 16 predicted proteins | sample GBC1701081metaG_FD_136650 | JGI IMG/M metagenome (GOLD analysis project Ga0187894, IMG submission 136650) | White microbial mat communities from a lava cave in the Kipuka Kanohina Cave System on the Island of Hawaii, USA - GBC170108-1 metaG ...
AGGTCGCGAGCCTCGGGTTGATCAAGTCGATCGACCGCTTCGAGCCCAGCCGGGGCACGAAGTTCACGAGCTACGCCGCGCCGACGATCCTCGGCGAGCTCAAGCGCCACTTCCGCGACAAGGGCTGGGCAATGCACGTGCCCCGCGACCTGCAGGAACGAACGCTGGCGGTAAGCCGCGAGACCGAGGCGCTCTCGAAGCAGCTCGGTCGCTCACCCTCGGTGCGCGAGGTGGCCGCGGGCCTCGGCTGCTCGGTCGAGGAAGTGCTCGAGGCGCAGGAGGCGGCCGCCAGCTACGAGGCGGCCTCGCTCGACGCGCCGACGGCCCGGGACGACGACGAGGCGGTGGCGCTCGTCGACCTGCTCGGAGGCGACGATTCCGCCTACCAGCTCGTCGAGAGCCGCGACGCGATCGCCAGCACCTGGAGGGCGCTGCCCGAGGTGGAGCGTCGCGTGCTCGTGCTGCGGTTCATGAACGACATGACGCAGCGCGAGATCGGCGCGCGCATCGGCTATTCGCAGATGCACGTGTCGCGACTGCTCCGACGAGCGCTCACTCGGCTCGAGACGGCCGCAGCCGCCGCTTGAGCGAGAGGGCGTTGTCGACGGCGAAGCCCTCCCAGTCGTTGTTTAGGTAGACGAGCACCTCGGCCCGGCGGCGCCACCGCGCGATCCGCCGGGCCCACTCGTCGAGCTCGCGCTCGGAGTAGTTGCCGCGGCGGCCTCGGCGTCCGTGGTGTAGCCGCACCAGCGTCCAGTCGGCGGTCAGCTCACGGGCCTGGAAGGGCCACTTCGGATGGTCGCCGATCACGAGCGCGGCGCCGTGCTCGCCGAGCAGCTCGTAGACCTCATCGGTGAACCAGCTCTCGTGGCGGAACTCGAAGCAGTGGCGGCCCGGCGGCAGCATGCGGAGCGCGCCGGCGAGCGCGTCGTCGTCGCGCCTGAAGCTGGCCGGCAACTGCCACACGACCGGGCCGAGCTTCGCCGACTCGCGCAGCGGTTCGATGCGCTCGTAATAGCGCTCGATGCCGCGCGCGAGGTCTCGGAGGCGCCGCACGTGGGTGAGGTAGCGGCTGGCCTTGGCGGCGAACAGGAACCCGCTCGGCGTGTCCCTCGCCCACCGGGCCACGGCGTCGCGTGAGGCGAGGCGATAGAAGGTCGAGTTGACCTCGACCGTGTCGAAGACCTCGGCGTAGCGGCGCAGCCAGCGCGGCTTGCCGGTTCCCTCCGGGTAGAGGCGGCCGCGCCAGTCGTCGTAGTTCCAGCCCGAGCAGCCGACTCGCACCGGCCTCATGCGCTCGATCGCTCGGCGCTGCGCAGCCCCCCGATCGCCCACACCGCGGCGAGCACGAGCAGGCCGAGCCCCACCGCGAAGGCGGGCAGCACCTGGGTCGGGTCGCCGCCCAGGAAGCCGCGCCCGGCTTCCAGCAGCAGCGTCACCGGGTTGATCGCGGCGGCCGCTTCGACCCAGCCGGTGAGCAGGTCGTAGGGCACCCACACGGGCGCCAAGAACAGCAACAGGAAGACGGGCACCTGCATCGCGGGTCCGGCCTGCATCGTGCGCAGGCGCATCGCCACGCCGCTGCCGAACAGCGCGGCGACGGCGTTCGCGATCAGCGCGAGCGTGTACATGCCGAGCAGGTCGAGCCCGCCGCCGACGACCTCCATGCCGGCGACCAGCGCGACCGCCGTGACCACCGCCACCGTGAAAGCCGCGCGGCAGAGGGCCGCCGCCCAGTACCCGACGATCATCGCCGCGCGCCGCGGCGCCGCCAGCAGGATCCGGCGCGAGAAGCCGGATTCGAAGTCGCGCGCTATCGAGAAGCCGGTGAACACGCCGCCGAAGGCAGAAGCCTGCAGGAGGACGAAGCCGTACACGAAGGCGGTGTAGTTGGCCTGGAACTCGAAGCCGGGCACCGAGTCGACCCGCGACAGCCCGCCGGCGAAGGCGGCGAAGAAGAACATCGGGAACAGGAGCCCGGGGACGATCACCGCGGGGTTGGTGAAGTAGTTGTGGACGTTGCGCCAGGCCACCGCCCGCGCCACCGACCAGAAGCCGCCCTGACTCGTCCGCGCGCCGCCGCTCACGTGCGCGTCATCCTGGTCCGCAGCGCCGAGCTGGCCCCGACGATGGCCGCGAGCGCCACGCCGCCCGCGCAGGCGAACCCGAGCGCCAGCGCCTCGCCGTCCCAGCCCTGGATGATCAGCGCGCGGAAGCCCTCCAGCATGTACGAGACCGGGTTCCAGGTCGCGATGGTGCGAAACCAGTCGGTCTCGATCAGGTCGCGCGGCAGGGCCATCGAGGACAGAAAGAGCGCCGCGAACATAAGCGGGAACACGCCCTGCACGGCCTCGCCGGAGCCGGTGCGCAACGCGACGAACGCGCCGATCGCCCCGAAACCCAGCGAGATCAGCAGCGCGAGGACGACGATGGCGAGCGCGCCGGCCGCGCCGGTCTCGATCCCCGCGCCGGCCGTCAACCCGACGATCAGGAAGGTCAGGGCCTGGATCAGGCCCAGTGTGACGATCCCCGCGAGCTGACCGGCGAGCAGCGCCACCCGGCGCAGCGGAGTCAGGGACAGGCGGCTGAGGAAGCCCGTCTCGACGTCGTTCGACACGTTCGTGCCCGCGCTGTTGGCCGCGAACAGCCCGCCCTGGACGAAGCAGACCGCCAGCACGAAGTCGAGGTAGGAGTCGGCCGGGAAGCCGGGCAGCTCGGTGGCCGCCTGGAGACCTCCGCTGTTGACAGCGAGCAGCATCAGCGGGAAGAGCAGCGCCGGCACCACCATCGCCGGCTGGCGCAGCGTTCGCAGCACCGAGCGGCGGGCCAGCATGCCCACCTGGGTTGCGAACGCGGCGCTCACACCGCCACCACCTGTGCGGCTTCCTCGGGTCGCGACTCGTCGGCGCCCTCGAGCAGGCGCCCGGTCTTGGCCAGGAACACGTCGTCGAGCGTCGGGGCGTGCAACTGGAGTTGCTCCACGCCGATGTCCTCGGCGTCGAGCGCGCGCACCACCTCGGCCAACTGGGCGTCTCCGCCCGACAGGCGCACCGCCGCGCCCTTCGGCGACGACGCGACCGACTCGCCGAACCGCGCCAGCACGGTCTTCATGCGCGTCAGGTCCTCGCGCTCAGCCGGTATCGCCTCCACGCTGGGACGCCCGATCTCGGCCTTGAGCGCGTCGGGCGTGCCCTCGGCCACGATCCGGCCGCGATCGATGATCCCCACGCGGTCGGCCAGCACGTCGGCCTCCTCGAGGTACTGGGTGGTGAGGAAGACGGTCACGCCTCGGTCCGACGCAAGGCGCTGCACCTCCGCCCAGAGCGCGCTGCGGCTCTGCGGGTCGAGCCCGGTGGTGGGCTCGTCGAGGAACAGGATGCGGGGCCGATGCACGAGCGCCAGAGCCAGGTCGAGCCGGCGCTTCATGCCGCCCGAATAGCCGCGCACCTTGCGATCGGCGGCCTGGGTGAGGCCGACGCGGTCGAGCAGCTCAGCGCCCCGGCGCCGGCCCTCGTCGCCGCGCATGCCATGCAGCGCGGCCTGGAGCTTTATGTGCTCGCGGCCGGTCAGGAACGGGTCGAGCGCCGCCTCCTGAAGGGCGGCGCCGATCATGGCCCGCACCGCCGGACCCTCTCGCTCGACATCGTGGCCGGCCACGCTAGCCGTGCCCGAGGTCGGCGGAAGCAGCGTGGTCAACACGTGGACGGTGGTGGACTTGCCCGCGCCGTTGGGACCCAGGAACCCGTAGACCTCACCGCGCTCCACCCGCAGATCGATCCCGTCCACTGCCCGCGGCCCCTTCTTGAACTCGCGGACCAGCTCCCTGGCCTCGATGGCGGCTTCGCTCATCGGGGCACCATACTTCGAAAGCTTGAGGTTGTCAAATATCTGATGCTTCGACTATCATGGCTATCGACCATGGCGCACGACCAGGATCCGGCCGAGGAGGCGTGGGCGTTGCTGTGGCAGATCATGCAGGCGAACAAGCCGCGCTTCATGGCGATGGCTCAGGAGCTCGGGCTCGCCCCGATGCAGCTCCATGCCCTGCGCCTGATCGAGCCGGGCCTGGAGGTGCCGATGAGCTCGCTCGCCGGCCAGCTCTTCTGCGACGCCTCGAACGTAACCGGCATCGTCGACCGGCTCGAGGCACGCGGTCTGATCGAGCGGCGGCCGGCCGAGCACGATCGGCGCGTGAAGCTGCTCGTGCTCACCGACGAGGGCGGCAGGGTGCGGGAGGTCGCCCAGCGCCAGATGACTCGGCCGCCGGCGGCGATCGCCGCCCTTCCGCTGGAGCAGCAGCGAGCGCTGCGCGACGCGCTGCGGGCCGCCGTCGCGCCGACCGATCGCGCCGCCGGACAATCCGCGGCGAGGCGCTGAGGGCGTCGCGGCTAGAACCTGAGCAGAGCGGCCGCTCCGCCGACCCCTTCCTCGAACTCCTCGCGGCGGCGCCGTATGGCGAGGATGTCCGCCGACTGCTGGAGCGCCAGCTCGATGGCCGCGTCGGCGAGGTCCTCGACCGGCTCCAGCGGACGCCCATCGACCGGGCAGCTTCCAGCGCCCTCGGAGTCCAGCCAGCCGCACTCCGGGCAACAGCCACCACGGGCGGTGAGCTGCTCGACGAGCATCAAGGTCTCCACCCGCCGCTCGTTGAGCGCCCGCAACGTCCGCTCCAGGTCAAGCGCCACGCGGGTGCCCTCGCCGAGCCGCTCGAGCGCCTCGACCTCGCGCTGCTCCTCGAGCTCCTCGAAGCATGGCCGGGCGACCGTGAGCAACTGCTCGGGCGTCGCCGTGTCCACGTCGACCTCGATGCGACCGGCCAGGCGTTCGGACAGATAGCCGTGGAGCTTCGATTCGAAGTCAACGACCACCTCGCGCGGACCGCCGACGATCAGCCGCTGGAACGGACGGCGCTTGAAGTGACGCATCAAGGCGTCGGCGGTGTTCTTCAGGTGATCGTCCTTCTCCTTCTCGATGCCGCGCTGATAGCGGGCCTGTGACCAGCCGCCCTGGTCGTGCTGACCGAAGACGGCGTCGTGGATCTGTTCGATCTCGCGCAGACCGTCGGGCGAGCCACGAAAGATGCGCGCGTCCCGCCGGCTGACCAGCGCGATGCACCAGCGTTCGCGCCGCTCCAACCGCGCCAGTGGGCCGACCAGCGGCGAGCGGCCGATCGCCACCCGGTTTCGCACCGACCGGGGCAGCCTGAGCGTTTCGAACAGTCCGGTCGGCTCGCACGCGAAGACGGCCAAGCCGTTGGCGCCGTCGGTGGGCAGATCGCGTTCGAGCAGCCGCCGGGCCCGCTCGAGGCTCGCGCCCAGTCCGATCCGGTCCTCGTGCGAGAGGCCCTCGCGCTCGCGCACCCGGCGGTCCGCCTCGTCGAGCAGCGAACGGATCGCGGTCGCGCGCGCGGGAGGCGTCGCGAACTCGGTGGGGTCGAGGTCGAGGTACAGGCTCAGCACGACGGGGCGATCGAGCCGGATGTCGGTGAGGCCGCGCAGCTCATCGCGGTCGGGAGCGCTCACCTGCATGCCCTGCCTCCTTGGCCGTAGACGTCGTTCTCTCGGGTTCGTACCCAGTGGGTCGCGAGGCCACACAGCGCTCGCGGCCCCGAACTGGCGGTGTACTGGAGGCTTGCCCGGGAACACGTCGAACCGGGCTGTAACGGAATGATCCAATTGGTATACTTTCGATGAACTTCGAACTGTCTAATCAAGGAGCAATGACGACTACGAAGACTGAGACGCAGGCCTTTACGCCCGAGCTCGAGGACTCGCTCCAGCTCTTCTTCAACGAGGCGCGCCGGCACCCGCTGCTGACCGCCGAGGACGAGGTCGAGCTCGCCAAGCGCATCGAGCGCGGCGATCTCGAAGCCAAGGAGCGGATGATCAACGCCAATCTGCGCCTCGTGATTTCGGTCGCGCGTAAGTACCAGGGCCAGGGCCTACCGCTGTCCGACCTGATTCAGGAGGGCATGCTGGGACTGATCCGCGCGGTCGAGAAGTTCGACTGGCGCAAGGGCTTCAAGTTCTCGACCTACGGCACGCTCTGGATCCGGCAGGCGATCGGTCGCGGTCTCGCGAACTCGGGCCGCACCGTGCGGCTGCCCGTGCATATCGTCGCGCGGGCGCGCAAGATCCAGGATGCCGAGCGCAAACTCGCCGTCGAGCTGGGCCGCCAGCCCACCGAGGAGGAGATCGCCGTGCGAGTCGAGCTGCCCCTCGACGAGGTCGAGGACATCCGCCGCGCCGATCGCGGACCCACCAGCCTGGACCAGGGCGTGGGCGAGGACGGCGACACCTCGCTGGGCGACCTGATAGCGAGCGACGGCCCCTCGATCGAGGACTACGTGACCACCGGCCTGAACGCCGAGCGCCTGCGCGAGGTGGTGAACGCGCTGCCCGAGACCGAACGTACCGTGATCACGCTGCGCTTCGGGCTGGACCGCGAGGAGCCGCAGGCCCTGCGCGAGACCGGCCGCCGGCTCGGAATCTCGAGCGAACGGGTGCGCCAGCTCGAGGATCAGGCCCTGCGCCGACTCTCGCGGGACGACACCGTCGAGGCGCTGCGCGACGCCGCGTAGCGCCCTCGACGGCCCCTGGCTCAGCCCGCCGCCGCTCGACCGATCTCCTCCGCCTCGGCCTCCGAGAGCTCCAGCTCCGCGGCGGCCACATTCTCCTCCAGGTGTCCCATCGACGAGGTCCCGGGGATCGGCAGCATCACGGAGGAGCGCCCGAGCAGCCAGGCCAGGGCCACCTGTCCGGGTGTGGCGTCATGGGCGCGGGCGGCCTCGTCCAGGGGCCCGCCAGGTCGCGCGAGGTCGCCCGTGGCGAGCGGGTACCAGGGAATGAAGCCGATTCCGTCGCGCTCGCATGCCTCGAGCACGTCCTCGGAGCTGCGGTCGGCCACGTTGTAGCGGTTCTGGACCGTGACCACGTTCACGACCGCCCGCGCCCGCTCGAGCTCCTCGAGCGACACGTTCGAGACTCCGATGTGACGCACCTTGCCCTCGTCCTGCAGGTCGCGCATCGCCCCCATCGATTCCTCGAGCGGTACCTTCGGATCGGGTGAGTGGAGCTGATAGAGGTCGATGCGCTCGAGGCGCAGCCGGCGCAGGCTGGCCTCGCAGCACTCCCTGAGCCGCTCGGGCCGGGCGTCGCGGGGCCACTGTCCCGGCCCGGTGCGGCGCATCCCGGCCTTGGTCGCGATCACGAGGCCGTCCGGGTACGGGTAGAGCGCCTCCGCGATCAGCTCCTCGCTCACCTCGGGGCCGTACGAGTCGGCCGTGTCGATCAGATCCACGTCCAGCTCGACGACGCGGCGCAGCACGCGCTTCGCCCCCTCGCGGTCGTCGGGCGGGCCCCAGATGCCCGGGCCGGTGATCCGCATCGCGCCGAAGCCGAGCCGGCGCACCTGAAGATCGCCGCCGATGATGAAGGTGTCAGTAACGGTGGTGGTCATGAGCCGAGACTATGGGGTCAACGGCCGCTGCCGGCTTGCCGGCGGCCGCGCGCTTGCGGATCGCCTCCGCGCGCTTGCGGAACATCACAACGTTCCGCAGCTTGATCTCCTCGTAGCCGCGAATCACGTTGGGCAGCTCGAGCAGCTCCAGCGCGGTGGCATGGCTCTCAGGCGCGAGTTGCGCGAGCGCCTCGGCCACCATGCCCTCGTACTCGTCGATCAGCGCGCGCTCCACACGTCGCACCTCGGCGTAGCCGAACGGATCGAGCCTCGTGCCGCGCAGCCGACGCAGGCGGTAGAGGGCGCGGAGCGACCGCGTAAACCAGCGGCCCAGCTTGAGCTTGCGCTTGAGGCCCATCGCCCGCAGCAGCGGTGGATGGAGGTTGAACCACACCTGCGCGTCCGCGCCGAACTCCGAGCTCAGCTTCGCTCGCTCGACCGCGTCGAGATGCAGGCGGGCGACCTCGTACTCGTCCTTGTAGGCCATCAGCTTGAACAACTGCCGCACGACCGCCTCCGCCAACTCCGTATGGCCGGGGGCACGCTCTAGCTCGGCGGCGCGCGCTCGGCGCACGGTCTCCGCGTAGCGCGAGGCGTAGGCCGCGTCCTGATAGGCGACGAGCTCCGGCACGCGCACCTCGAGCAGCCGGCGCAACTCGGCGCGGTCGCCGTCCGCGGCCGGGTCGAGCCGCTCCCGCTCGTCCTCGCGGTCGCCACCCATTGCCAGCTCCACGAGCTTCCGCTCGCGGTCCGAGAGCTCGCGGACGCGCTCGACCGCCTTTGGCGGGCGGGTGACCTCCTCGACCCGGCCGGGCGCCGCGACCACCGCGCGCCCCCAGGCGAACGCCGCCAGGTTCTGCTCCACCGCCGCTCCGTTCAAGCGGATCGCCCGCTCCAGCGCCTCGACCGAGACCGGCAGCATGCCGCGCTGGTAAGCCGCGCCGAGGGCGAGCGTGTTGGCCATCATGTTGTCGCCGAACAGCCGCTCCGACAGCCGCTGGGCGTCGAGGTAGAGGTTGTGCTCGGGCCGGGTGACCGCGTCGATCCGGTCGAGCTGGCCGGCCAGCTCGGGGAAGCGCTCGTTCACGTCCACCACCATGCGGCCGGTGGGCACGGCGCTGGTGGAGACCACGGCCACCGTGCGGTCGGGCGCCGCCGTCGCGAGGTTGCTCTCGCTCGCGGCGCCGAGCAGGTCGAAGCCGAGGTAGAGGTCGACCGAGCCGGCGGGCGCCTTGGGCGCGGCGGCCAGCGAGGCGCGCGAGATCCGCAGGTCGGACACGACCGGGCCCCCCTTTTGGGACAGGCCGGTCTGGTCGAGCCCGGTCACGTGCAGACCGTCGATCAGCGCCGCCATGCCGAGCACCTGGTTGACCGTGACCACCCCGGTGCCACCGATGCCCATCATGCGCACCGCGAAGTTCGCGTCCGAGGCGAGGCGCTCCGGCTCGGGCAGGTCCGCCCCCAGCTCGGGCGTCCGGCGCCTTGCCTCCTTGCCCGGCACCACCGTGAGGAACGAAGGGCAGTCGCCCTCGAGACAGGAGTAGTCCTTGTTGCAGGAGGCCTGGTGGATCTGCGTCTTTGGCCCGAACTCGGTCTCGGTCGGCATCACCGACAGGCAGCTCGACTTTTGACCGCAGTCCCCGCAGCCCTCGCAGACCCGTTCGTTGATCCAGACCCGCTCGGCCGGCTCGGGGGCCTGGCCGCGCTTGCGCTTACGGCGCTGCTCGGCCGCGCACTCCTGGTCGTGGATCAGCACGGTCACGCCCTCGACCTCGGCCAGCTCGCGCTGGGCCGCGAGCAACGCGTCCCGCTCGCGCAGCTCCGCGATCGAGGCGAGCTCGACTCCCTTGTAGCGGCTCGTGTCCTCGGCCGTGACGATGATCCGCGTGACGCCCTCGAGCTCCAGCCAGCGGGTGAGATCGGGCACGTTCAACTTGCCCTCGATGGCCTGCCCGCCGGTCATGGCCACGTGGTCGTTGTAGAGCAGCTTGTAGGTGATGTTCACGCCGGCGGCCACGGCGGCGCGCACGGCGAGCGAACCCGAGTGGTGGAAGGTGCCATCGCCCAGGTTCTGGACCAGGTGGCGATCCGCGGTGAAGGGCGCCATCCCGATCCACTGCGCCCCCTCGCCGCCCATCTGCGTGATGCCGGTGAGCTCGCCCTTGCCCTCCGGGTTGAGCAGCACCATCGTGTGACAGCCGATGCCGCCGCCCACGAGCGTCCCGTCGGGCGCCTTGATCGAGCTGTTGTGCGGGCAGCCGGAGCAGAAGAAGGGCGCGCGTTGCGCCATCGGCAGCTCGGCCGGCCGGCCGGCGATGGAGTCCAGGCGACGTAGATGAGCGACGACCGCATCGAGCCGTACTCGCTGACCCAGCCGGGCGGCGACCGTTCGAGCGATCAGGTCGGCGTCCAGGTCGAGTTCGGGCCGCACCAACCGCCCGCCGCGCTCGTCGGCCTGGCCCACGACGCGCGGCGCATGTGGGGAGCCGTACAGCGTCTCCTTCAGCCGCGTCTCCACGAACGGTCCCTTCTCCTCCACCACCAGGATCTCCTCGAGCCCGCACGCGAAGTTGTGGACGATCTCCGGCTCGAGCGGCCAGATCATCCCCAGCTTCAGCACGCGCACTCCCGCGCGCTCGAGCGTGGGCTCGTCCAGGCCGAGATCGCGGAGGGCGTGCTTCAGGTCGTAATAAGTCTTGCCGGCCGCCACGATGCCCAGCCAGGCGTCACGGGCACCCTCGATGCGGTTGACGCCGTTCTCGCGCGCGTAGGCGAGCGCGAGGTCGGTGCGCACGCCCAGCATGGTGCGCTCCAGCTCGAGCGAGGCTGGGGCGAGCAGGTCCGCCCTCGGCTCGTGCTCGTAGCCGAGCTCGGGCAGTACGGGCCACACGCGGCGCGGCGCGACAGCGGCGGTGCCCACGGCGTCGGCCACGGCGGTGACGATCTTGAAGCCCGCCCACAGCCCTGACGCCCGCGAGCAGGCGTAGGCGTGCAGACCCAGGTCGAGGACCTCCTGCACGCTGCCGGGGTAGAAGACCGGCATGCGCAGGCCCGCGAGCGTCGCCTCGGACGCGCTCGGAATCGTGGAGGACTTGCAGCTCGGGTCGTCTCCCACCACGGCCAGCCCGCCGCCCGTGCGAGAGACGCCGACGAAGTTTCCGTGCCGCAGCGAGTCGGCCGCGCGGTCGAGTCCGGGCGCCTTCCCGTACCACAGGCCGAGCACGCCGTCGTAGCTCGCGCCGGGCAGCGCGGCGGCGAGCTGACTGCCCCAGGCCGACGTCGCGCCGAGCTCCTCGTTGAGGCCGGGCACGTGGCGGACGTGATGCTCGTCGAGCAGCCGGCGGTTGCGCTGCAGCTCCCGGTCGAAGCCGCCGAGCGGGGAGCCCTGGTAGCCGGAGATCATCGTCCCGGTGCGCAGGCCGCGGCAGCGGTCGGCGCGGTGCTGGTCGAGCACCAGCCGGACCAGGCCCTGGACGCCGGTCAGGAAGATCCGCCCGTCCTCCAGGACGTACTTGTCGTCGAGGCTGACCTCGCGGAGTCCACCTACCCGGCGGCGGCGATTCGTGGGGGACGGGTCCCCGCGCCGCTCCGGGGAGCGATGGGCGCGACGACGCAGGGCCGTCGATGTCATGACGAGCTCCTCCCTCTCACGATTGGTGAATACACCTTACCATTCGAAACGCCACGCGATCTATTACTGCTTGGCTTGAAGGTCCCGATACGCGGGTATAAGGTCAACGTATATGACCATTGCTACCCGTTCGCTTCCAGGCTCAATCTCCGCCCTACACGATGACGATCACGAGCAGATCGTGATCCGCCAGGATCCCGCCACCGGGCTGCGCCTGATCGTCGCCGTGCACTCGACCGTGCTCGGCCCCGCGCTGGGTGGGATGCGACTGAAGCGTTACGCCGGGGGCCTGCGCGAGGCGCTCGCCGACGTGATGGGCCTGGCGCGCACGATGACACTCAAGGCGGCCGCGGCCGGGCTGGAGCTGGGAGGCGGCAAGGCGGTCATGATCGACGACGGCCGGGGCGAGCTGCGCGAGGCGCGGCTCGAGGTCGCGGGCCGTGTGATCGACTCGCTCGGGGGCGCGTACATCACCGCCGAGGACATCGGCACCACGACCGCGGACATGGACCACCTCTCCCAGTTCACCGAGTACGCGGTGGGCCGATCGGTGCGGCGCGGCGGCCGGGGCGACCCGTCGCCCGTCACCGCCGAGAGCGTGTTCCAAGCGATCGGCCGCGGTCTGCACGCGTTGGACGGCTCCGCCGACCTCGACGGACGGCGAGTGGGGCTGATCGGTCTCGGCAAGGTCGGCGCGGCCCTCGCCGCCCGGCTGGTGGACGCGGGCGCGCGGGTGGTGGCGTACGACCTCGACGCCGAACGCGGCGAGCGCTTCGCCGCCGGCCGCCCGGCGGAGATCGCCCCGTCGATCACGTCCGTGTTGGCTTCGGAGCTCGATGTGCTCGCTCCATGCGCCGGCGGGGGGATGATCGACGACGCGTTGGCGCACGGCCTCGACTGCCGCGTCGTGGCCGGCGCCGCCAACAACCCGCTCACGGGCCGAGGGGTCGCGCGCACGCTCATGCGACGGGGAATCCTCTACGTGCCCGACTTCCTCGCCAACTGCGGCGGGCTCATCCACGTGTCCACCGAGTGGTACCGAGACCGCGGACCGTCCGAGGACGAGCTGATCGCGGGGGCGATGGAGCGACTCGATGATGCGATCGCCCGCGCCGAGCTGGCGGGGCTGACGCCGCTCGAGATCGCCGAGCGAGAGGCGCTCGAGCGAGTGGAAGCCGCACGGCGATGAAATCCCCGGTCCTGCGGGACGACCGGCCCTATAGTGGAGCCGGTTTGGAGCGCTCGTTCGAGCCCGTCTCGACCCGCCGGACGTTCGAGGAGGCCGTCGAGCAGATCGCCGAGAAGATCAAGGTCGGCGACCTGCACGCGGGCGACCGTCTCCCCTCCGAGCGGGAGCTGGCCGCGCAGATGCGGATCAGCCGCCCGACGCTGCGCGAGGCCATCAAAGCGCTCACCGAGGCGAGCGTGCTGGAGGTGCGGCGGGGCCAGTCCGGCGGCATCTTCGTCGCGTCCGAGCTGATCCCGCGCCAGCTCCTGCGTAGACGTCAGGAGATCCGCTTCAGCGAGATCGCCGGGGTGTTGGAGGCGCGCCGGCTGCTCGAGCCGCGCGTCGCGCAGCTCGCGGCCGTGCACGCGAGCGAGGGCGACTTCGGGGCGATGGCCCAGACGATCGAGCGCCAGCGCGAGCTCGCCGCGAGCGACGACTTCCTCCAGCACGAAGATCTCTTCCTCCAGCTCGACCTGAAGTTCCACCTGACGCTCGCCCGAGCCACCCGCAACTCGACCATCGTCGGGCTGATGCGATCGCTGCTGCGCCAGCTCGAGATCGCCCGCGACATGGCGATGCACGCTCCGCTGGTGCCCGGTTGGACGATCGACATCCACGAGCGCACGCTGGCCGCGGTGCGCGCCGCGGACTTCCCGCTGATCGACGAGGTCATGGACGAGCACCTCGCTCAGCTCGAGCAGATCTGGGAGCGCGAGACCGGCCGCGGCCCGATTCGCCCGCTGCCCGACTTCCTCCAGCCGGTGGCTGAGCGCTCGCACGCGCTGCGGGTGGCGACACACCTGCCCGACGCGAACTAGCCGGCGAGCTGCCCATGATCAGCCCCTCGCCGAAGACCGTCTGGGTGGCGGGCCGCCACAGGTGGCAGCCGCGGCAGCCGGCCGCCGCCTCGCGCAGGGCGTTCAGCGTCCGACGCTCCGGCAGGAAGGGCGTGGCGTCGTTTGGCTCGGAGGTGGGGTCGATCAGCGACCGTTGCTCCATTCGCTGTCGCTACCCGGTGCGGCGCCGGCTCACGCGCCGCTAGGGTGGACGCGTGCCGGGACCGCTGCTCGCCGTCGACGCGCCGTCGATGCTCTTCCGCGCCTTCCACGCGCTGCCCGACTCGATCGAGGGCAAGGACGGCGCGCCCGTGAACGCGCTGCTCGGGACGGCCAACCTGATCCTCCGTGAGGTGGAGGGCCACCGGCCGCGCGCCGTCGTCCTCTGCTTCGGGCCCGACGCCGCCGACTACCGCGTCGAGCTGTTCGAGGGATACCACGTCGCGCGGCCCGAGCTGCCCGACCGACTGGCGCCCCAGTTCGCCGACGCACGCGCGTTCTTCGAGGCCTTCGGCTGGACCGTGTCCGTCCACGATTCGCTCGAGGCGGATGACCTGCTGGGCTCCTACGCGCGTCGCGAGGCGGAGGCCGGCGGCGACGCGCTCCTCATGACGGGCGACCGCGACATGTTCCAGTGCGCCGGGCGCCGGGTGGCGGTGCTCTACGTGCGCACGGGCGCGCGGGGCGGTGAGCTGGTGGACGCGGCGGAGGTGAAGCGCCGCTACGGCGTCGGTCCGGAGCTCGTGCCCGACTTCATCGCCCTGCGCGGCGACCCGTCCGACGGGATCCCCGGCGCCAAGGGGATCGGCGAAAAGACGGCGGCCGAGCTGCTGCGCCGACACGGCTCGCTAGAGGCGACCCTGGAGCAGGCCGTACGCGAGTCGAAGCCGGGCGTGCGACGGGCGCTGATGGACCAGCCTGACGCCCTGCTGCGCTTCAAGGAGATCGCCACGCTCCAGGACGTACCGGTGAAACGGCCCCCCGACCGCCCGACCGACTTCGCCGGCGCCGCCGTGGCGGCCCGCGAGCGAGGCCTGAACCGGCTGGCGGAGCGGCTCGAGCGGGCTGGTTGAGGGTACACCGAGGCTTACGCCTCGCCCAGTTCGATGTCGATCTCGCCGTCGGCCACGACTTCGGCGCCCCGCAGTCGGTCGGCGAGCGAGTGCGCCCACTGGTCGATTTGCTGGTCGGTGAGGTCTGACCTGGTGGCTTCGATTTGCAGGTATTCGCCTTTTGCGATCCAGACGCGGCTCGAGGAGTCGAAGTAGGCGACGCGCGCGGCGGCGAGCTCGCGCGCCCATTCGTGTTCGACGCCGGGTCTGAGCATCATCGAGACGACGATCTGGCGTGGCTGTCCGTGTTCGGAGGCGGTCAGATTCGCCACGTCACGGAGGTCGTCGGTGCGGCCAGCGGCGAGCTTCATGCGTACGAGATCGCTCTTGCCGGCCACCGCGACCTGCTGGCCGGCGATGGTGGTGCTGACGCTGCGCTGCTTGACCTTGAGGTAGCTGTCGCTGCCGTCGGGGCGGTACAGCACGTCCAGCTTGCCGTGACGCGTGCGGAACATGAGCATCGGGTAGGGATCGCCGACGCCCTGATCGATCCCGCCCTGGGTGGCTGGCAGGCGGACGGCGTCCATCTTTTCGAGCGCCCGTTGAAGCGCACGCTTGTTGGCCTCGTCGTCGACCGGAACCATCACATCGACATCACCGGTCGCCCGCACGTCGGCATAGACCCCAACCGCCAGTGCCCCGACCACGACGAAATCGACACCGCTCTCGGCGAGGGTGGCGAGCAGGGCGGCCGGGTTCAGGGCACCGTCGCTCACTCCACGCCAGCCTTCATCTCAGCCATCGCGTTGTGCAGGGCTGCGGCGCTCTCCATGCGCTCCTCCGCGGTCATGGCGAGCTGGTCGGGCAGGGAGCCTGGATCGCTTCGACGTGGCAGCGGCTCGGCCCGCACCCGCAGCCGATAGCCGAGCGAGTTGAACAGGTGTTCCGCCTGCTGCAGCGTGGGGACGACGTCACCGGCCTCTACACGCGAGACGTACGACTGGCTGGTCGCGGCGCGCAAGGCGAGCTCGGCTTGGCTCAGGTGCCCTTCACGGAGGCGACGAAGCTGCCGCCCGAAATCTATACCAGATGTGGTATCCATACTAGAGACGCTACCACCCATGATCAGCGCGAGGTGGTTGTGAGCCTGCTTGGACCAGCGAACAAGCAGCGCGCGGTTGCGGTTTGAGCCATGAGTGGCGGGCCTCGAACATCCAGCGGCGCGCCTTCCAGCCGGGCTGTCGGAGCTTGAGCGAGATCTCTTCGCCGCGCGTGCTGATGTGCGGCATAAAGCCATGCGCGCGCGAGGTCGTGCATGCCGGGCACCAGCCGTCAAGCTCTCAAGATGACGACTGCGGCTGGCGCCTACTGCTAGGCCGGTCTCACTCTGGTACAGCCCACGGGAGGGTGCCCAGGTTGGTCTTAGCTAAGCGATGGGACCGCGCAATGCCGGGTGTCTGCAGCCGCTTCGGTATCCCCTGCTGCACGCTGCCCAAGGCGCTCGAGCAACTCGGCGTATCTCTGTGAGGCCGTCGGCCGACGCTCTCGCTCGACCCCCGCCGCTGCGCGCCGGCGCAGGATTGGTAGACACTTGGTAGCACTACGGTCCCCTGAACGGCCGAAACCCGCTCTGTAAGCGGGTTTCGGGTAGTGGAGGCGGCCGGTACTGCCCCGGCGTCCGCGGAGCACCGTCCCGATGCTTGCTACGAGTGTTCCCGTCGGAGTCTGATCTCGGTCGCCGGGTCGGTCGATCCGCGGGGCACGTTCCCGGCGCCACATCCTCCTGGGGTGTCCCCCGGCGGCCGAGGATCCTGCCGCCGGAGCGAGCCCGCTGTATGAAGCCGCCTATCCGAGCCGCGGGCTGCCCGGGGCGACTCCCTCACCTACTTAAGCGGCGAGGGGCTGAACTCCGTGATGTGAGTCCGCACTTGTTGGTTTCCGGGAGAGTTTTACGAGGCCAACCCGGAGTCCTCGACTCGCCACATCGGGACGATCGAGCTCCACGTCGAAGCTGATTCGCCCCCTTGAACTACCTGCCGAAGTCTAGCGTCGTCGTTGCCACAATTGGTGTCCATGGACTCGCACACCTATCCCCTGCCCGAGTCGCCGGCGGCGCCCGCCGCCCGGCGCGACGAGCGTCCGCCGTGGCGCCGCGCGCTGGGCGTCCTAATCGCCCTGGGTCTGCTGCTGGTCAAGTTCGGAGCCAAGCTCAAGGCGCTTCTGCTCCTGCTCCCCAAGCTGAAGCTGTTCACGACCTCGGCGTCGATGCTCGTCTCGATCGGCGCCTACGCGCTGATCTGGGGTTGGAGGTTCGCGGTCGGGTTCGTGCTGCTGCTGCTCGTGCACGAGCTGGGCCACGTGGTCCAGCTTCGTCGCGAGGGGATCAAGGCGAGCGCGCCGATGTTCATCCCGTTCCTGGGAGCGCTCGTGGCCATGAAGGAACTGCCCAAGGACGCGGCGGCCGAGGCCCGCGTTGGCCTGGCCGGCCCGGTCCTTGGCTCGATCGGCGCGCTCGTGCCGCTCGCGCTGTACGGCCTCACCGGCAACGAGCTGTTCCAGGCGCTCGCCTTCGTCGGCTTCTTCCTGAACCTGTTCAACCTGCTGCCGGTGCTCCCGCTCGACGGCGGCCGGGCGATGGCGGCGCTGTCGCCCTGGATGTGGTTGGCCGGCTTCGCGATGCTGATCGCCGCTACGCTCGCCTTCCCCAACCCGGTGATGATCCTGGTGCTGCTGTTCGGCGGAGTCGAGACCTGGCGGCGCTGGCGGCAGCGCAAGTCGCCCGAGGCGCGCGAGTTCCACCGGGTCCGACCGGCCACCCGGCTGGCGGTCGCGGCGGTCTACCTCGGGCTCGCCGCGGCGCTCGCGGTCGGCATGGAGGCCACCTTCCTCGAGCGTGACTTCGGAGACGTCTAGACCGGAGCAGGGGCTTCCCCTAGGGAGCATTCCCAATTGGAAAGCCGCCCCCGCCACGGCACCCTCGATGGTGACCACACGAACCATCGGAGGATCACATGAACATGGATGACCGGCAGCAGGATGGACCCGAGGATCGGCGCGAGGAGGAGGCGGCGGCGGAGCGGGGGGCCGACGGGCCGGAGCAGGCGACCGACGGGCCGGAGCAGGCGACCGACGGGCCGGAGCAGGCGACCGACGGGCCGGACGACCCGACAAAGGAGCAGCCGCGCACGGAGGCGGGTCCCCAGGCGCCGGCGGCAGAGCAGGCGAGCGCCGGCCGGCGGGCGCGGCGCCTCATGCGCTCGCGCGACGACCGGGTGCTCGGCGGCGTCGCCGGCGGGCTGGGGCGCTACTTCAACGTCGACCCGGTCCTGTTCCGGATCGGGCTGATCGTGCTCGCGTTCATCGGCGGCACCGGCGTGTTCCTCTACCTCGCCGCCCTCCTTCTGATGCCCAGCGGACCTGGGGTGGCTGATG
>Ga0187894_10003474_pt1 | contig 17630 bp, 15 predicted proteins | sample GBC1701081metaG_FD_136650 | JGI IMG/M metagenome (GOLD analysis project Ga0187894, IMG submission 136650) | White microbial mat communities from a lava cave in the Kipuka Kanohina Cave System on the Island of Hawaii, USA - GBC170108-1 metaG ...
AGGCGCCGACCAGCGCGGCGAAGAGCCGTAGCGAGCCCCCGAACACCAGGCCCACGAGTACCAAGGAGAGGGTCGGGAGCATCGCCCGGATCCTCGCACGGACGGGTCCGCTGCGCCCCGACGTGATCACGTTGAGGATCGCGTAGGCGAGGAACAGCGTGAAGAGGGCGAGCACTGCCATGCACACCGTGGGGAGGTCCACCGTGACCATCTCCTCGGGGATGCCGTAGGCGCTGGCGCGGCCCACTTCGAACATGAACGCCACCGCGTAGCCGACCGCGGTGGCGAGCCCGAGCAGCACGGCCGGCGCCAGCCACTGGGCCCTCGCATCATCGGTCATGGCCGCAGCATCCCCCGCGAAGGGGACACCCGGGGATTGTCCGCGACCGAGGGTCCGAGGCGGCCCGCCGTCGCGCAACGTGTCTGCCAGCCCACGGCAGCCCGTGCAGACGCCCATCCTCTACCACGCGCCGGAGGCCCAGAACGATCGCAGCCGTGGCCCCGTTCGTGTGGCGGGCACGACCCGTCCGGCGGTACGATCCTCCCGCATGGACAAGACGTGTACCCCCTGCCGGCTCGGCGTGGCGCTCAACGAGGCCTTCGACGAGATCCAAGGGTCCATCGACGCGCGCGACGCCGTGACGGGGCTCGCCACCGGCTTCGCCTTGCTCGACCATCTCACCGCCGGGCTCCACAAGGGCGACCTCGTGATCGTCGCCGGCCGGCCGTCGATGGGCAAGACGACGTTCGTGAGCGGCATCGTGGACGGCGTCGGCGTGAGCGGGAAGCGGCCGGTCCTCTACTTCACGCTGGAGGAGAGCCGCGCCGACGTCGCTCGCAGACTCGCCTGCGCGCGCGCCCGGGTCGAACTTCACCGCGTGCGCTCCGGCGACTGCGCGGATGAGGAAATCGAGCGCCTCACGAAGTCGGCGGACGACCTGGCCGACGCCCCGGTCTTCATCGAGGATTCGCCGCGGCTCACCGTCGAGCAGGCGTGTGCCACGACACTCGCGCTGCGGGAGAACACCCCCTTGGCCTTGGTCGTCGTGGACTACCTCCAGGCCGTCGAGGCCGCTGCTGGGACCACGCGTCACGAGCAGATCTCCCATGTCGCGAGGCGCCTCAAGGCGCTCGCGCGCGAGCTTGACCTGCCCGTCGTTGTGACCTCGCACCTGAGTCGGCGCGTCGACTCCCGAGAGAGCAGAGTCCCGCGCCTTGAGGACCTGAGCGAGTCGGGTGCGCTGGAGCAGGACGCCGACGTCATCCTCTTCCTCTGTCGCGAGTCGCAGTACAGCCCGACGCCCGAGAACCGAGGCACAGCGGAAGTGATCGTGGCGAAGCAACGGGATGGCCCGACCGGGTGCATCCCGCTTCGCTTCCTCGACCACATCCGGCGGTTCGAAGATGCCGGCGCAACCGGCTGATCAGGGCCGCGGAGGCGAGAGGCGGCGGGGCGGATCCGACATGACGTCGGCCAAGGGACCGCGCGGACGCGGGACCGGGGAAGGCGACGCCGCTGCTCACGAGAGCGAGGAGGAGAAGCTCCGCCTCTTCCCGCAGCGACTCGCCACGATCCGCACGGTCGCGGCCGCGAGGGCGATGACCCCGCACGTCTTCACGCCGGAGTACGTTCGCCGCGCGCTGGAGGACGACGCGGCACGCCCCGAGGGGGTCACCTCCGACGAGCTGGCCATGCGCCACGATGTCGCGACGGAGTGGGTCGCGTCCCCCATTGCGTGGCAGGGGTTCGTGCAGAGGCGCCGCGTCCCGGTGCGCGTGACCAATCGCTTCTTCCGGCGATGGGCGCGGCGCCAACAGGCACGCGAGCTGTGGCCGGAGTACGCGCACACGCTGGGGCTGGCCCGCCGGGCGCGCGACGCGGTCTTGCACTGGCTGGAGAGCCCTCCCTTCGCGCCGGGCGCGATGAACCCGCTCCGACCGGCGCCGCGGGGCAGGTGTCCGCATCCCGCCGCCTGTAAGGAGGCGCTGGGAATCCGCCCGGGCGGGCGACCGCGTCCCTGCCTGTCGTGCAGCTGGAGCGCCCTGAAGCACAGGACGGCGGATCTCGTCGAGTACCGCAAGGAGCACCTCCACTCCCGCTTCGCACGCTTGCTGGTGGAGCTTGCCGAGCAGTACGAGGGCGAGCGGGCGTACCGGCTGGGCGGAGCTTTCGAGGTGCTCGGCCGATCGGTCCGCAAGTCCGGGCGCAGGTGGCGCTCCGGGAGGCAGCGGTACGACTGGCTGTGCGTGGCCCGCGAGGTCCAGGTGCATTACGGGCTCGGCAGGGCCTACGACATGGAACTGGTCGATCTGACGCGGGGCGCGATCGAATGCTACCGCCTCCTCGCCGGGGAAGTCGACGTGTGGCGCGACGGCGAGGTCATGGCCTTCCTGAGGCGGCACGGTCTGGCACCCTCGGGCGGGCGGGAGACCGACCCGCCGCCCGGATGAAATCGTCGGTCCCATCCGGGCGACCCGCGCGCGCACCCGGGATACCGTCGAACGCGCGATGGGTGTGAGTCTCGACTGGCTCGACGGGACGAGTGCGGGGCGCCTGCTCGGCATCTCCCCCGGCACTCTGCGCTCGTGGGCGCGGCGCGGACAAGTCCGTTCATGGCGGACGAGCGGCGGCCGCTACCTGTACGCGCGGGCGGACGTGCTTGCGCTCCTCCCCCGGCCGGTCGTCACCGAGGACAAGGCGCGCCTCCCGGTCACCGGGACGAACAGCAAGTGAAACGGTCGCGGCCCGCGACGGCGCCGGGCAGGCACAACGTCGCGAGCCGCAGGAAGGAGAGAACGACGTGGATCCTACGGCACCCGAGGGACAGGGCCCGGCGTTCGCGATCACGCTCGGCGCAGGCCGCGGCCGACCGCGGGGACGGCGTGTCGTCCTCGGGGAACGCCCGTCGGTCCCGGCGCTGGCCGACGCCCTCCGGTCCCTCCGACCCGAGCGCGACGGCTGGTGGTCCCAGCACGTGTGGACAGGCGACTACCGCGAGGAGAGCCGCTGGACGTTCGCGGCGTCGCTCGTGGCCGACGTGGACTTCACGGACGCCGCGGGCAAGCACGCGGCCGTGCCTCCCGACCGCCGCGCCCTCTTCGAGGCGGCCGTCGACATCCTGCCGGCGAGCCTCTACCACCCGACGCCGCGCGGCGCGCATCTCGTGCAGGTCCTGGACGCGCCGGTCGCCGATGCCGCCCGGTACAGGGCGCTCAACGTCGCCTACGGCCAACGGGTGCGGCGCGTCCTCGGACTCGCGGGGCTCGCCGCCACGGCACGCCGAACCGAGGGGCCTCGGCCGAGGACGATCCGCGCGGACGGCTTCCACGTCGATGGCGCCGTCTCGACCGACCTCGCGCGGCTCCTCTTCGCCCCGAACGCGATCGTCGACGGGATCGCGCGCGCCGCGGACCTGACCGTCTGCTCGGACGAGACGATCGACGCGTCGACCGTGCTCGCATGGGGCGAGGAAGACGAGCGCGAGGCGGAGGATGTCACATGAGGAATGGCATCTCGGAGGCCGTCGCGACCTACAACCGCGACCACGCGAGGGAATGGCCGGAGTCGGGAGCGAAGTGCCCCATGTGCGGCCACGGGGGGTGCTTCGGCCGCCTCCCGAAAGCCCCGAAGAGGTGGTGCTGCTTCTCGGAGAACCACGGTCAGGACTCGGGCGGCCGGGGGATCCGGGGATCGAAGGTGTGGCACGGGGACGCCCTCGACGTCGATGCGCACGAGGCGAAACTCTCCCGCGCCGACCTGCTCCGCCGCGAGGGCTATCTCGAAGCATCGGAACCCGACGTTGGCGCGGAGGACGACCCGCTCGGCGACGGCCGGCCGGTCATCATCGTGACCACCGACATCCCGGACATCGTGGACCAGGGCGAGGCGGCCCTCGTGGCCTCCTGCAAGGACCATCTGTACGAGCGCGGGGGCGTGCTCGTGCGGGTCGTGCGGAATCCGGGGCGCAGGACGCCCGGCCTGCGCCGGCCGCCGCGGGCGCCGAGGGCCGAGGCGATCTCCGACGCCTCGCTCCTCGAACTCCTCTCGAAGCACGCGATCTGGGTGGCGATCAAGAGGGGCAAGGAGGAGCCGGTCCTGCCCCCGGGCTGGGCGGTGAAGGTCCTCGCCGCGCGCGGCACCTACCGGCTCAGGTCGCTCGAGGGGATCGTCGAGACCCCCGTGCTGAGGCCGGACGGCACGGTGCTCGACACGCCCGGCTACGACGAGGAGACGGGCCTCATCTACGCGCCCTCGGTGGAGTACCCGCCCATCCCCGCGCAGCCGACGCGGGCGGACGCGGAGCGCGCTCTGGCCACACTCCTGGGGCCGCTCGAGGAGTTCCCTTTCGTGGACGACTCGGATCGCGCCGCGGCGGTCGCGAGCGTCCTCACCATCGTCGCGAGGCACGCGATCGAGGGCCCGACCCCGCTCTTCGCGATGCTCGCGCACACGCCGGGCACGGGGAAGAGCCTGCTCGTGACCGTCGTGACGCTCATCGCGACGGGGAACCAGCCCGCTTTCGTGACCGCGTTCCAGGAGGACGAGGAACTCCGCAAGCTCCTCACCGCCGTCATCCTCGAGGGCCAGCGCGCGCTCGTCTTCGACAACGCGGAAGGGACCTTCGGCTCGGGCGTGCTCGCGGGGGCGCTCACCTCGACCGACTGGAGCGGCCGCGTCCTCGGCGTCAGCCGGACCGTCAGGGCGCCCCTGATCACCGTGATGTTCGTCACCGGGAACAACCTCGGGTTCGTCGGCGACACGCACCGCCGCGTCGTCCCGGTCTTCCTGGACGCCGGGATCGAGAACCCCGAGGAGCGGACGTTCAAGAGGCCGCACCTCATCAAGTTCGTGCGCGAGAACCGACCCCGACTTCTCGCCGCGGCGCTCACGATCCACCGCGCCTACGAGGTCGCCGGGCGGCCTCCCCACCCGTTTCCGCCGATGGGGAGCTACGAGGCATGGGACGAGCGGGTCCGCGGCTGCGTCATGTGGCTCATGGGGGCGGACCCGATCGCGGGCCGCCAGAAGATCAGACGCGAGGCGTCCGGGGAGATCGAGCAGATGCGTGTGCTCTTGCGGGCGACCTTCGCGGCGTTCGAAGGGCGGGCCGTGACGGCGGTGGACATGCTCCAGCGCGCCGAGCACGACGACGCCCTGCTGTCGGCGATCCGCGGCATCGATGCCGTGCGGGCCGGGGAGAGGATCGGTGCCCAGCCGCTCGGCTACGCCCTGCGGAGGTGGGCCGGTCGGGTGGTAGGCGGCTTCCGGCTCGAGCGGGCAGGGGAGGCCAGGAGCGGCGTGCTCTGGCGGGTCGTCCGCGCGGGAGGCCCGCCGAATCCTCCTCCCGAGGGCCCTGGGGCCGGCGGGCGGCCCCGGCCCGGAGGGGGCGGCTGCGGAGATCGCGGAGATTGCGACCCCCGCCCCGCGGCGAAATCGGGCGAGACGGACGGGGGAGGGGTGCATCGCGATGCGGAAGCGCCCCACGACGAGGGGGAGAGTCTCCGCAATCTCCGCAGTCTCCGCGCGGACCCCCCGGCCGAAGGGCCGCGCGCGGGCGCCGAGGATCCGTCGGTTCCCGGGGCGCCCGCCGCAGCGTGGGGACGGTGCCCCGACGGCAACGCTCCGCTCTCGGCGGAGGCGAGCCGGCAGTTCGGCGGCATCTGCCGGAACTGCAGGATGAACCGGGAGTTCGCCCGGCGGGAGGGAGGCCGGTGAGATGCGCCGCGGACTTCGAGCGCGGGCGCGTGGTGGCGCGGGGCCCCGGCGGAGCACTCCTCGGAGTCGTCGCCGAGCTCTGCGAGCGCCATGACGAGATCCGGGAGTATCTCGCGGGCATCGCCCGGGAGCCTCACGAGTCGAGTCCGCGGGGGGATCGCCGGTGATTGTCCAGTCGTGCACGGACCCGTGCTTCACGCTGCTCACGCGCAGGCTGGGCTGGAGAGAGCGGGGCACGGAGGCGCCGGCTGCATGAGCCACGAGGGCGAGCGCCTCCGGGAGGGCGACGTCGTGACGGCGGCGGAGGCGCTCCGGCTCCTGCCGATCAGCAAGTCCGCCCTCTACGAACTCGCCACGGAAGGGATCCTCCCGTCCTTCCGCGTCGGGGCGCCCGGTTCGCGCCGTGGGCGCCTCCTCTTCTGGCGGGGCGACATCGAGGCCTACGTCGCCCGGGCGCGCCAGGCGGCCACGCGGGCGCCCGTGCGCCCCGACGCGGACGCCGTGCTGGCGAAGGTCCGCGCCCGGGGGCGGGGCCTAGCGGAATCCTAGCGAGGAAAGAGTTGATGAACACCAAGAACGACCCCTCCATGTCCGACATGAGCAGCCAAGACCGCAGGTCACCCAAGCGACGCCGGTCCTACGGCCGCGTCTCCCAGCGCCGGAGGGACGGCGCCTGGATCGTGCAATTCATCGAGCCGGGCGCGTCGCGTGACGCGAAGGGCCGGCGCAAGTACACCACGAGAGCCGTCGCATCGAAGGCGGAGGGCGAGGCGTTCCTCAGGGAACTCCGCAAGACGATCCTCGCGGGCACGTTCCTCAAGCCCAGGCCGGAGCCGGAGCCCACGGTGCAGGGCCTCATGGTGGACCAGGCGATCGCGCAGTACATCGCCGCTGCGCGCGCCGCCGCGAAGTCCGCGTCCACCGTCCGCCGCTATGAGGCGAACGCGCGGGCGATCGTGCAGTCGAAGATCGGGAAGAAGCCCGTCGCGGACCTCACGGCCGCCGACGTCGAGGCCTACGTCGCGTGGCGCCGCGAACGCCGGTGGTGGGTCCACCGGAAGGTGGGGGAGGCCTACGACGCGCCCACCATGGTCGAGCTGCGCAAGGGCGCGTCCGCCAGCGCCGCGACGGTCAACAGGGATCTGCTCCTTCTGAAGGCGGCGCTCAACCGCCTGAAGAAGCTCGGCGCGATCGAGGACAACCCGGTGGACGCGATCAAGCCGCTCCGGGAGAAGAAGAGGAAGCGCCCGGTCCTCTCGCGGGAGGAGGCGAACGCGCTGCTCGCCGCGTGCAGCCCGCCGCTACGCCTCCTCGTCCTCGCCGGGCTCCTCACGGGCGCGCGGATGAACGAGCTTCTCCGTCTCAAGTGGGGCGACATCGACCTCTCGCGGAAGGCGATCAGCCTCTTCAGGCCGAAGACCGGCACCGCCGCCTCGATCCCGATGCATCCGACGCTCGCGGAGGAGCTGAGGCGCGTGAAGGCCGAGCGCGCCAAGACCGGGAAGCGGATCGTCGCCGACGGCGAGCCGGTCTTCCTCTCGCGCGACGGCAAGCCCTACAAGTACCCGACCTCCGCGTGGCGGTTCGCGCTCAGGCGCGCGGGCCTCGCCGACCGCGAGGGGCTCTGCTTCCATTCGCTTCGTCACTCGTTCGCGACGGCCTACCTGGAGAACGGCGCGGCGATCACCGACCTGCAGGGGCTCCTCGGGCACCAGTCGGTCTCCACGACGCAGATCTACGCGGGGATGGTGGACAAGCGGGCGCGGACGAGCCTTGAGGCGCTGGGGTTCGGGACGTAGGCACGGCGTCGCGCCGTTACACCTGCCCGCCCGCGACGGGGATCCAGCGATGGGCGAGGCGGTCGTGAGCCTCCCAGTACATGCGCGCGAGCGCGAGGTCGCCGCGCGCCTCGGCGTTGAGGGCGTTGCTCAGCGCGATCGATGCGCGCCGGAGCCGCAGCCAGCGGGGCATGACAACGATGTTCATCGAGGCTCCATCCTACCACCATCGACCTCCCCGTGTCGGGGTCACGAGTCCGGGCGGTGGTCAGCGCCGTCCGAGGTGCTCGATGATCGCCCCCGCGAGCGCCTCGATCCCGCGGCGCGGCGCGACGACGACCTTTCCCGACCGCGCCTTCGTGTAGAGCACGCTCACCTTGTGGTCGAGCTCCGTGGCGGCCCAGACGACGACCACGTCTGCCCACGCGACGTTCGTGCGCGCCTGCGGCAGCGTGTGCCGGTCCGTGCCGGGGACGATGCGGAGGTCGATGTCGCGCGGCCAGAGCCCGGAGAGCACCTTGTGGATCCCCGGTGCGCCGCCCACGACAACCACGTGCCGGACGCCGTGCCGCCGGCAGGCCTCCGCGGCGCGGTGGAGCGCGAGCCGATTCGGGGAGCCGCCGCACCGCTCGCAGTGGGCCGCGTCCTCGACCGGGACTACGTCGCGGCCGTCCTGCGGAGGCTCCCAAGTGCAGCGTCCGCAGAGGCGCATGAGCGCGGCCTCGAGCGCCGCGACGATGCGCGGCCGCTTCTCCGCCGCGATGCCGGTCTTGCGCGGGTTCGTGAGGTTCGTCGCGCAGAGCACCTCGACGGCGCGCGACATCGCCTGGGGATGGCCGTAGCCGAGCTCCCGGAGGAGCCGCTCTCGGTCGATCGATTCGCTCATGCCGCAGCCTTCGTGTCAGGAGGTCGAACCAGTTTCCACGAGCCCCAGAATCCCGGCGACGACCTCTTCCGGGGATCCCTCTCCGCGGACCACGATCGCGCCGAGCGCGACGTAGCCGGCAAGGACCCGCGCGCGGAACCCGGCGTCCGTGCGCAGGCGCGCCTCCTCCTCCGACTCCGGCACCAGGCGCGACGCGAAGCGCGCGAGCCGCACGGGCTCCGGCACGTCGATGAGAACCACGAGGTCCGGACGCTCGATGTCCGACGGCCAGTTCTCCGGCCGTGCGACCGCACCGGCGTGCGCGGTCCCGAACGCGACGGTGCTCGCCGGGCACCTGTCCATCACGACCGGGCGACCGCAGCCCCGGTGCATCAGCGACTCCTCGGCGGCGACGCGGTTCGCGTGCGCGTACCACGCCCGGCGCTCCCCCTCGGGCCGGGCGTCGGCCGCAGCCCGCTCGTGGGCGAGGGAGTCGGGCGGGTTCTTCACGAGCGCCGCGCCGAGCCGGTCCGCGAGCAGCCGCGCCATCGTGCTCTTGCCGCACCCGTCGAGCCCCTCGATGGCGACGCAGTAGGGCAGGTTGCCGGCCGGCGTCGTCCCCGGATCGTAGTCGGCGCCGCGGCGGACGAAACGCTCCCGGCTGTAGCCCCCGACCTCCGCGAAGGCGGCCTCCATGCCCGCGTCGAGGACCGGGCGGCTGTGGACATAGCGCCCTTCGCGCCGCTGGAAGAAGCGGCCGAACGAGTCGATCATCGCGTAGGAGGCGTCCATGTCGTCGTTCGGCTCCGGCACGATCCGGATCCCCTCGGCCTCCAGCGGCAGGAGGCGCGCGACGTAGTCGCGGAAGAGGAGATCCGGGCAGGCGAGGCTCGCGCCCCCGTCGTTCTCCCCCTCGACGGGGAGCATCTGGAGGAGCTTCACCTTGGCGGGGCGGCACCGGCGCAGGTACTCGATCGGTGCGTCGTGCGCGTTGAGCGCCGTGATGGTCATGTTGATGACCACGTTGACCCTCCGGCGGGCCGGGCGGCGCGCGTTCCACGCGCGCACCCGTGCGCAGACCTCCTCGACGTGCGCCACGTGGCCGCCCGGCGCGTGACGGAGGCGCCTGCCCAGGAGGTCGGACGTGGCCTCGGAATCCGTATCGACCGAGAGCGTGAGCCAGCGCAGCCACGGCAGGTGCCGGTCGATCCAGGCGGGGTCGATGCGCCGGCCGTGCGTCACCAGTGACGGGACGAGGCCGATCGAGCAGGCGACCCTGGGCATGTCCGCGATCTCGGCGTGGAGCGTCGGCTCCCCTCCCGCGAACCGGACTCGCGTGCCTCCGAGCGCCTTGAACTCGCGCAGGATCGCGGCGGTGTCGGCGAGGGAGAGCAGCGGCTCTCCGCCGTGCAGCTGCGGACTGCGGAAGCAGAACCGGCAGGCGTAGTCGCACGCCCCGATGATGTGGAGGTTCAGCGTGGGCGGCACGACCCCCACGCGACCCGATCGCACGTCGCTCATCCGGTCCCTCATGCGTCCGGAGCGCGTTACGCAGCGGGCAGCCAGCCTCCGCGAAGCCGGCTCGCTGCGTTGCTCTCCGGCGCACTTCTCTGCGGGACCGACGTTGCTGACACAAAGCCCGTGCCACTCCTCGCCGGCGTGCGGAGTCCGAAGGGGAACGGTCTCCGTTGCGCATCTCGTTGTGCCGGAAGAGGACAGTGACGCCGGGCGAGGACACGATCCATATGTCGCCGGGCTCTGGACCGCGAGCCCACGCCCGTCCCTCCGGCTGGCCAGAATGCCCATCATGTTCAAGGTCAACGATTACGCCCTGCGCCCGATCGAGGACTTCCGCGCCTCGTGCCGGCGATTCAAGGATCTGTGGCGCAGCCTCGTCGTCCGCGTTGCCTGGACGCGGGTCGGCGAGATCGACATGCTGGTCCACCTCAACGCCTCGCTGGAGCCCGTCGAGCCCGGCGCGACCCCGCGACCGTCCTACGATCCCTCCGTTGAGGGCTACCGGGCGGAGTTCCACGTCCTTCCCGCTGCCGCGCTGGACGGTGTGCTCGACGAGCTGCGCCAAGGGGCGGTCACCCTCGGCGGGTGCGCGCTCGCCGTCGGCGGCTACCAGCGCAATCAGCACCCAAGCGAGTTTCGCCCCCTCGACAGTGTCCAATCCGGCTTCTGCGAACGAAGCGGGGAGCACTGGCTCGCGAACCCGGCCTGGGCCGAGGCCTACCTGAACGCAACGTGCCACGATATGCACGGCGCCACGCTGGAGACGCTGGACCACGACAAGCTGCGTCGCAGGTGGAATGCCCTGCCGATTCCCTTCCGGGACATTGACGACGTGCTGACGCGCTTCCTGAGCATTCGGCCCTCGCAGCTGCAGGGTCTTCGCTTCAGCACTTTCGCGACCTTCCGCGCTCCCGTGCCGATCCGGTTCACTGACGAGACCTGCTTCGAGGGCAAGGAACTCCGGATCGAGATCGCGGCGCCGGACACGATCGACCGCGAAGCTGTGGGCGTCGGGCTCATGGCGAACGCGGGCGAGTCGCGGCGATCGGTTCCCATCGCCTCGTGGGAGCCGGCCGGCTCGGGCATCGTTGCCCGGACATACCTGCCGGCGGAGTCGCTCCACAGCTACGCGCTCTTCCTCACCTACAAGGGCGTGTGCCTGGAGACCAAGGAGGACAGCAACCCCTTCCTGCGTCCGAGCAATCCGGTGCTCGCGGTCCACCGGCTCTTTGAGCGGGAGCCCGATTTCACCAAGCGCGCGCTGCGGGCAGACGGCAAGGAACAGAACCGCGCTCGCTACTTCGAACAGGCGGTCGGCTGGATCCTGTACGCTTGTGGACTCCCTCCGCTCGACTACTCGGTCGTGGGGCAAGACGAGATCGACTTCGTGGTGGTGTTGCCCGACCGGCGCCTCGCCGTGTGCGTCGAGTGCACGACCGGGCTCCCGGATCTCAAGAACAAACTGACGAAGCTGTTCGAGCGCAGCGAGGCCGTGAAGCAGACCCTTGGTGACTTCGAGATGGTCCGTGCGATCGCGACCTGCCGGGCGGAGGACGACATCCCCGACGACCAGATCGAGATCGCGATCGGACACAAGACCGCTCTCCTGACGCGCGAGCGGTTGCTGGAGATGGAGGTGAAGGCCCACTCGAAGATCCCGACATCGGAGGCTGTCGCGTTCATCAAGGGGTGCATCATCCCCGAGGGCGACATCTGGAAGGCCGTGCGGAAGGAGAGGCGGAGCCGACGGCGGTAGCGCCCGCGGAACGGCCCCCGACCGTCACTTCGAGCTGACCCCGAAACGCAGCAGCTTCGGCGGTAGCACGTCGTCGAGGCGGTCGATGTCCTCGTTCGTGACCTCGATCAGGTCGAGGCTGTGCTGCCGGTAGAGCGCGAGCTTCCTCCGGCGTCGGGCCTCGTAGCTCGCGTCGCCGTCGATGCCCCAGTACTCGATGTAGACCTTGCCGCCGGGGATCCAGAAGTCGCAGTACGCCTCGTCCTCGATCGGCAGCCGCCGCTCGTAGGCGTGGAGGATGCCCGCCATGTAGAGCCAGTTGTCGATCAGGAGCTCGCCGCGCGATCGCACGAGATGGCCGTCGGTCGCCCGGAGTGTGCCTTGCTGGGCGGGGCGCTTCCGTCGCGTGCCGCAGCATCGCCTCTCGTCGAGTGCCCTGCGCCGACGGGACCCATCCCTTGTTCGACGGCCCTTTCTCGATCCAGCCCAGCTCCGCGAGCACGAGGTTCACCTGCTGGGCCGATAGACCAAAGTGCTTCCCGATCTTCGTCGAGGACAGGTGCTCGCCGCCGCGCGCGCCGCCCCGCGGGGGGCCGCACCTGGGGCAATGCGGCAGGCCGGGCTCCGCGAGCGCGCCGCACTCGGGGCACTGGTCCAGCCTCCCGTCGCGACTCGCCTTCCAGTGCCGGAGACAGGAGATCGTGCTCCGGCTTCGACAGCGGCTCCTCGCAGCCGTGCACCTGGCATGTGCGCATCGTTCCCTCCTCCGGCGTCAGGCCCCAGAGATTCACTCCGATTCGCCCGTCGGATTCAAGAGGGAAGCCCGGTCGCGAGCACGGATCCGCCGGTCAGTGCCTCTCGGCGTGGCACTCGCGGCGGAGGACCCGGAAGGAGGCCGTGCGCCAGACTGGCGACCGTCTTCAACCGGGAGTTCCCGTGACGCCTTCCGGCTCAGGCCGTCCGTGGAGATCCACCCGACCTGTTCGCGTAGCGGGCAGGGCCGCTTGGTAGACTCCGTCGCATCGATGAGGCCGGGCGGAGCCGACCGCGGCGTGGGGGAGGCGTGAAGGACGGACGCGACGCGATCCAGAAGCTCGTCGACGGCTTCACGCGCAACCGCCAGCGGCTGCACGCTGCCGAGACGAACGAGGCGACCATCCGGCTGGAGTACGTCGATGGCTTCTGGCGCGCCCTCGGGTGGGATGTCCAGAACGTCGCGCAGCGCAGCCCCGCGGAGAAGGACGTCGTCGCCGAGGCGGCCGTGGCGACCTACGAGGCGGCGCGCGTGCGCGCCCGCCGCCCCGACTACCTCTTCCGTATCGGCGGGTTCCCGAGGTTCATCGTCGAGGCGAAGCGGCCGGCCGTGGATCTCGCTACCGACCCGGAGGCCATCTTCCAGGCGAAGACGTATGCGTGGAGCGCGCGCATCCCGTTCGCGATCCTCACCAGCTTCGAGCGATTCCGCCTCTTCGACTGCACCGTGAAGCCCTACCTGAGGGAGCCGGACCGCGGCATCGTCCGCGACTTCGACCTCGCGTACACGGCCTACGTGGCGCAGTGGGACGAGATGCTCGCGACGTTCGGGCAGGCGTCCGTTCTCGACGGTTCCCTGGAGCGCCTGCTCTCGAAGATCAAGAGCGTCGCCCCGAGGCGCAGGATCCGGGCCCCGGACAGGATGCTCGTGGACCTCCGGGGCAGCGAGCCCGTCGATCGCGCATTCCTCGCCTTCCTGGAGGACTACCGGAAGCGTTTCGCGACCGCGATCTACGAGGGGAACCGGGCCGCCTTCCCCGACATCGAGACGGCCCACGGCGCCGCGAAGCTGACGGAGGCCGTGCAGCGGCTCATCGACCGGTTCGTGTTCATCCGCGTGTGCGAGGACCGGAACATCGCGCCGTGGGCCGAGCTGCGGGAGACCCTAGACCGCGTCGCGCGGGAGGGCTCCGAGCCCTACGCCGCCTTCGTGGCCGTCTTCCGCGAGTTCGACCGCCAGTTCAACGGCTACCTCTTCAAGGTCGACTTCACCGAGGACCTCCGCGTCCCCGGCGACGTGCTCGCCGACTTCGTGAGGTCGCTCTACCCCCCAGAGAGCCCCTACCGCTTCGACGCCATCGGGGACGACATCCTCGCCATCATCTACGAGCGGTTCCTCGGCAACGTCGTCCACGTCCGCAAGGGGCGCGTGGAGATCGAGCCGAAGCCCGAGGTGCGACACGCGGGAGGCGTGTACTACACTCCCAGGTTCGTCGTCGACTCGATCGTGCGGCGGGTCGTCGGGCCGAAGGTCCACGGCCGGGCGCCGCTCGACGTGCTGGACGTGAAGATCCTGGATCCCGCGTGCGGTTCCGGCTCGTTCCTCGTCGCCGCGTACCAGTTCCTCGTCAACCACTGCGAGGCCTACGTCCGGGAGCACCCGGACAGCGCGGTGGTCCCCGCTACGCCGAAGGCCCGCAAGAAGACCCGCCGGCTGGCGTTCCAGGCCAAGGACGGCACCTGGCACCTCAGGCCGGAGTTCAGATCGGCGCTGCTGACCTCCTGCATCTTCGGGATCGACATCGACCTTCAGGCGGTGGAGGTCACCGCCATGAGCCTGTACCTGAAGATGCTCGAGGGAGAGCTTCCCCCGCACTGGCAGCGCGACCTGCTCGGCAGCCGCCTCCTGCCTTCGCTCGACAACAGCGTGCGCTGCGGGAACAGCCTCATCGATTCCGAGGGGTTCGACCGGTGGTGGGACCAGAAGCACGGCGGCCTCTTCGCGGGCGACGACGACACGCGCTTCCGCCTCAACCGGTTCGACTGGAACAGCCGGACGCGGGGGTTCGGAAGGGTGATCGAGGAGAGGGGCGGCTTCGACTGCATCATCGGGAACCCCCCGTACATCCGCGTCCAGGAGCTCAACAGGTGGGCCCCGGAGGAGTGCGAGTACTACAAGTGGAGGTACGAGGCGGCGCGACAGGGGAACTACGACATCTACGTCGTCTTCGTTGAGCGCGCCATGCAGCTCCTGGCGCGCGACGGCCTGCTGGGCTTCATCATGCCCCACAAGTACTGGCAGGCGCGTTACGGGGCGGGGCTGCGCGGCCTGATCTCGCGCGGGCGGCATCTCCGCAGCGTCATCGACTTCACGCACGAGCAGGTCTTCACCGACGCGACCACCTACACGGCGATCCACGTCATGGACCGTGCCGGGAACGGCGGGCCGGTCGACTATGCCCGCGTCACGGCGCTCACGGACGGCGCCTCCCAGTGCGAGGCGCTGGACCGCGGCGCTGCCGCCGTCCCCGGTGTCGCCCGGTGGAAGGCGCCGCACCCGGGCCCCGGGGATTCGGCGTTCCTGTTCGTCTCTTCCGAGAACAAGCCCGTCGGCGAGGGTGTCAAGGTGCGACCGCTCTCCGAGGTGGCGCAGCTGTCGCAGGGCTTCAAGACCGGCGCCGACCGCGTCTTCGTGGTCGAGATCGTCTCCCGGGGCGCCGACTTCGTTGTCGTGCGCTCGCGAGAGGCGGGCGCCGACTACGAGATCGAGCCCGGCTGCGTGCGCCCGCTGGTCAAGAGCGAGCACATGCGCCGGTTCGAGCTTGTGTCCTCGGATCTCGGACTCCTGTTCCCGTATGAGGTGGCAGGGGACTCCTGGCGGATCCTGCAGCCCGGGGAGGTGAAGGACCACTTCCCCCGGCTCTGGGCCTACCTCGTGTCGATGCGCCCGGCGCTCGCCAAGCGCGAGCAGGGGCGCTTCGACGGCGACCTCTTCTACCAGTACTCGCGCCAACAGAACTTCGTCCCGCTCTCGAAGCCGAAGATCATCAGCCCCGACATCGCGGAGCGACCCCGAATGTCGTGGGACGCGACCGGGCGGTACGTCTTCTCGGGCGGCGCGGCCGGCGGCGTCGCGATCGCGCCGCGCGACGGATGCGCGCCGATGTTCCTCCTCGGCGTCCTCAACAGCCGCTGGGCGGAGAAGTTCATCCGGACCCACGGGACGCCGTTCCGGGGCGGCTACCTGAACTGCGAGATCCGGTTCCTCCGCGACATCCCGATCGCGGAGCTCGAGTCCGCCCCGTCGCGATCGACCGGCGCACGCATCGCCGAGCTCGCGGAGGCCGTGGTCCGGATCCGGGAGCGCCTCCAGGCCGCCTCGCTCGGACGGCGCGAGCGCGAGACCTACGAACGGGAGGCGGAGTCGCACGAGGCGCGGATCGACGAGCTCGTGCTCCGGCTGTACGGAATCGGGCGGGAGTGGTTGGATGGCTGATCCGCTCCTCACGTTCAACCGCAACGCCAAGGACGTGGCATGCGACGGGGACGGGATGAACGTCATAGGAGGACCTCTCATGGGTGCTGCGCGCTTGCTCGCGCCGGTTCTTCTCCCCTTGTGTTTCGCGCCCTGCGGCTGCGGCGACGCGAGGGTAGACGGCAGTTCTGACGAGAAGCTGAAGGCGTCCATTGCAGAGGTGAAGCAGGCACTACCCGAGGCGCAACGCGCCGAGTTCGAGAAGGCGGTCGAGACGCTGGCGCTCGCCGACATGCACGACCTCTCCGACCTTGTGGCTGCGTCGCAGACCGGAAGGTTGGAGCGTGGAATCCGCGAGCGACTGGACGGCAAGACCGCGGCCGAGATCATCGCAGCAGCGAAGGTGATCCAGGCGGAGCGGGAACAACGGCGCAAGGAAGAGGAGGCCCGCAGGAAGCGGGAGGAAGCCGAGCGGGCGGAGCAGGAGCGGCAGGAGCTGGCGGAGATGGAGGCCCGACAGCGACAGCGGGAGGCCGAGCGAGAGAAGCAGAAGCGCCGCGATGCCATCGCGGAGATAGACGAGCTGGCCGGCCGGTTGGCGGAGGAGAAGCCGGACATCCTCGCGATGTTTGTCGTGGAGCGTGCGACGTTCGGCTACTCCGAGACGCTCGGAATGCGCGAGCCCAAGATGGAGGTCGCGGTACGCAACGGGACCGGCAGGGCCGTGTCGCGGGCCTACTTCTCGGCCGTGCTCCTCACGCCCGCCCGCGCGCTGCCGTGGTTGGACGAGGAGTTCAACTACGCCATCCCAGGGGGGCTGGAATCGGGCGAGGCGGCCACTTGGCGCCTTGCGCCGAACATGTTCGGCGAGTGGGCAACGGCGCCGAAGGACCGCGACGACATGGTGCTGATCGTCCGGCCCGTCCGGTTGGACGGCCCGGGCGGGAAGCCGCTCTCGGGCCCGCCGCTGTCGGCGCAAGAAGCGAAGCGGCTTCGCGAGCTGCTCGCCACAGTACAGCACGATAGGGGTGCCGAGCTACTCGCGACCTTGGACGCCAGGGACACCGCGGCCCAGGCATGGCGGGCGCAGGCCGTGGCGGTGTCGGTCCGTGCGGAGGCGGAGCACCTGCGCGACAGGAAGGTCAAGGCCGACGCCGCGAGGGCCTCGCTCGCCAAGTTCGTCGTGGAGCAGGCGCGCTTCTACTGGCACAAGGACCTCGTCCCCGAGCCCGTCATCGACATCGCGGTGCGCAACAACACCGGGCACGTCGTCTCTCGGCTCCACTGTCGGGGGGTCCTGTCCAGCCCGGGCCGCGCGGCGCCGTGGGTGGAGGAGGACTTCGTCTACGCCGTTCGCGGCGGCCTCCAGCCCGGGGAACAGCAGCAGTACAAGCTCGCGCCCAACATGTTCAGCTCGTGGGGCAAGGCGCCCCGCGACCGCACGGACTTGGTCCTCACGGTGACCGTCGTGCGGCTGGACGGCGCCGACGAGAAGGAGCTATTCCCGAGCGACTTCGCTGAGCGCGACGCGAAGCGTCTTGCCGCGCTGGACAAGATCTTGGAGCCTGACGGAAAGTAGCCCCCGGTCGGGGGCGGGCGCGAAAGATGCGCATCCAAATGCGCATCCAAGGGGGAAAGAGCGGCGGTTTCCGCTCTGCGTGGAAACTCCGGGAAACGACGTAACCCTTTGCCCCGTCGCGCCTTGTATCTGGCGACCCCGGCCGGATTCGAACCGACGACCTGCGGTTTAGGAAACCGCCGCTCTATCCATCTGAGCTACGGGGTCGCTC
>Ga0187894_10003475_pt1 | contig 17620 bp, 20 predicted proteins | sample GBC1701081metaG_FD_136650 | JGI IMG/M metagenome (GOLD analysis project Ga0187894, IMG submission 136650) | White microbial mat communities from a lava cave in the Kipuka Kanohina Cave System on the Island of Hawaii, USA - GBC170108-1 metaG ...
CCCTCGGCGATGTCGCGCAGCAGGCGGCGCATGATCTTGCCCGAGCGGGTCTTCGGCACGTCGGCGGTCCAGATGATGCGCTTGGGCCGCGCCAGCTTGCCGATCCGCCGCGCGACGTGCTCGCGGATCTCCCGCTCGAGCCGCTCGTCGCCCTGGTCGCGCTCCCCCTCGAGGATCACGAACGCGGCGATCGCCTGCCCCGAATCCTCGTCGTGCTGGCCGATCACGGCGGCCTCGGCCACCTTCGGATGCGACACGATCGCCGACTCGACCTCGGCGGTCGAGAGCCGGTGGCCGGACACGTTCACGACGTCGTCCACGCGACCGACGATCCAGAAGTAGCCGTCCTCGTCGCGGCGCGCCGCGTCGCCCACGAAGTACGTCGTCTCGTCCCACTTCGAGAAGTACGTCTCCTTGAAGCGCTCGGGGTCCTTGAACAGCGTGCGCAGCATGCCGGGCCAGGGCCGGCGCAGCGCGAGCAGCCCCTGTTCGCCGTCCTCGACCTCGTTGCCCTCCTCGTCGAGCACCGCGGCCTCGACGCCGGGCAGCGGCTTGGTGGCCGAGCCCGGCTTGGCCGCGGTGGCGCCCGGGAGCGGCGAGATCATGATGTTGCCGGTCTCGGTCTGCCACCAGGTGTCCACGACCGGGCAGCGCTCGCCGCCGATCACCTTCCAGTACCAGAGCCAGGCCTTGGGGTTGATCGGCTCGCCCACCGTGCCCAGCAGGCGCAGGCTGGACAGATCGTGCTTCTGCGGATGCTCGACGCCCCACTTGATGCAGGCGCGGATCGCCGTCGGCGCCGTGTAGAACACGGTCACCCCGTAGCGCTCGCACAGCTCCCACCAGATGCTCCGCGACGGGTAGTCGGGCGCGCCCTCGTACATCACCGAGGTCATCCCGTTGAGCAGCGGCCCGTACACGATGTACGAGTGGCCGGTGACCCAGCCGACGTCGGCCGAGCACCAGAACACGTCCTCATCAGGCTTGAGGTCGAACACGTGCTTGGTGGTCCAGGCCACCCCGGTCAGGTAGCCGCCGGTGGTGTGCTGAATGCCCTTGGGCTTGGCCGTCGACCCGCTCGTGTAGAGCACGTAGAGCGGGTGCTCGGCGTCGAGCGGCTGCGCGGGACAGTCCTCGGAGGCCGCCTCGATGGCCTCGTCGTAGAAGAGGTCGCGGCCCTCCCGCATCGGCACGTCGGCGCCGGTGTTGCGCACCACGACGACCGTCTCGATGCTCGGCACGTCGGCGAGGAACTCGTCGACCGCGGGCTTGATGTCGGCCGCCTTGCCCTTGCGGCGCGCCTGGTCCACCGTGATCAGGGCCTTCGCCTCGGAGAACTCCATGCGCTCCTTCACGGCCTCCGGCGCGAAGCCGCCGAAGACGACGTTGTGCGGGGCGCCGATGCGGGCGCAGGCCAGCATCGCCACGGCCACCTCGGGGATCATCGGGAGGTAGATCCCGACCACGTCACCGGGCTCGATGCCGCGCTCGGTGAGCACGTTGGCCAGGCGCTTTACGTCGCGCAACACGTCGGCGTAGGTGACGTCGCGCTCCTCACCCTCCTCGCCGCGCCAGTGGAACGCGACCTTGTCGCCCCGACCCGCCTCGACGTGCCGGTCGAGCGCGTTGTGGGAGGCGTTCAGCCGGCCGCCGGCGAACCAGCGATAGAACGGCGCCCGCGACTCGTCGAGCACCGTGTCCCAGCGCTCGAACCAGTGGAGCGCGTCGGCCTGCTTGGCCCACCAGGCCTCCGGGTCCCGGGCGGCCTCTTCGTGCGCGGATTCGTCCGAGATCAGCGCCCGCTCCCGGAACTCGGGCGGGGCTGGGAAGGTCTTCTGGTCGAGCAGCTCGCCGAGCTCGCGCTCGACCTGCTCGGCGGACGGCTTCGTCGTGGCTTCCATACCCCTGTTTTACCCGATTGCGGAACTCATGCATCTGCCCAGCTCGGCCGATAACCCCAAGGGTGAAAGGGATCATTTTCAATCTGCTAGAGGAAGTGATCACCGCCGAGCACGGTCCCGATGCCTGGGACGACCTGCTCGACGCGGCCGGATTCGACGGGGTGTACACGTCGCTGGGCAACTACGCCGACGAGGAGTTCGTCGCCCTGCTCGCGCGGATGCCGGCGACGTTCGGTGCCGGGATCGACGAGCAGTTGCGCTGGTTCGGCCGTTCCTCGATGCCGCTGCTCGCGGACCGCTACGGGACCTTCTTCGAGCGGCCCGACTCGACCGCGTCGTTCCTGCGCTCGATCAACGACGTCATCCACACCGAGGTGCGCAAGCTCTATCCGGACGCCGATGTGCCCACGTTCGACTTCGACCCCGTGCCCGATCTCACCCCACCCGCGGACGCGGTCGTGATGGGTTACAGCTCTCGGCGCCGGCTCTGCGCCCTGGCCGAGGGCTTCATCCAAGGGGCGGCTCAGCGGTTCAAGGAGACGGCAAGCGTTGAGCAGCCTCGCTGCATGCACCGAGGCGACGAGAAGTGCGTGCTGGTGTGCACCTTTGCGTCCGCCGCCTGACTCCCGGAATGGCGGCCACCGACTCGCAGGCCAGGATCGTTCGGCTCGAGCGGCGGCTGAAGCGTGAGCGCCACGCGCGCCTGAACGCGGAGGAGATCGCCGAGCGTGCCACCATGCACGCGCTGCACGACCCGCTCACCGGGTTGGCCAACCGCAAGCTGTTCGTGGATCGGCTCGCCGCGGCGCTGGCGCGCAGCCGCCGCACCGGTCGTTCGGTGGCGGTCTTCTTCCTCGACCTCGACCGCTTCAAGCTGCTCAACGACAGCCTCGGACACCAGGCGGGTGACGGGCTGCTGGTGGAGGTCGCCCAGCGGTTGCGGAGGTCGGTGCGACCCTACGACACGGTTGCCCGAATGGGCGGCGACGAGTTCACCGTCCTCTGCGAGGACGTGGTGGAGACGGACTCGCTGGCCCGACGGGTCGCGGGAGCGCTCGCGCCGCCCGTGCCGATCGGAGACACCCGAGTCCATACGAGCGCCAGCATCGGCGTGGTGCTCGGCGACGCCAGCCACTCCGGCCCCGACGACGTGCTGCGCGACGCCGATGCCGCCATGTACGCGGCCAAGGAGCGCGGCAAGGCGCGCGTCGAGTTGTTCGAGGCGGGGATGCGTCGCCGCGCGAGGGGGCGTCTGGAGCTCGAGACCGCGCTGCGCCGGGCGATCGAGCGCGAGGAGATCGAGCCCTTCTACCAGCCGGTCGTGGAAGCCGACACGTGCGCGGTGGTCGGTTTCGAGGCGCTCGCTCGCTGGCGACATCCGGAGCGCGGGATCGTGGCGCCCGGGGAGTTCCTCCCGGTATGCGAGGAGGCGGGGCTGACCGCTCCGCTAGGACGACTGATGCTGGATGCCGCCTGCCGCGACATCCGCCGCTTCGCGGGGTTGCAGGGGCCGAGCGGCGCGCCATGGGTCTCGGTCAACGTGTCCGCCGCACAGCTCTCCCAGCGCGAGCTGGTATCCACCGTCGGAGCGGCTCTGGGCGAGAGCGGCATCGACGCCGACTCGCTCGTCCTCGAGATCACCGAGCACGCGTTGATGAGCGACACCGACGGCGCCGGCGACAGCATCAATCGGCTCGCGGACCTGGGTGTGCAATTGGCGCTCGACGACTTCGGCACGGGCTACTCGTCGCTCGCGCGCCTGCGAGAGCTCCCGATCCACGTGCTCAAGATCGACCGCTCGTTCACGGCGGGGCTCGGCTCGGGGCCGGCCGACGCCACCATCATGGCCGCCATCATGAGTCTGGCCCGGGCGCTCAAGCTCCTCACCGTCGGTGAGGGTGTCGAAACCCGGGCTCAGCTCGAGGGGCTGCGCCGCCTCGGCTGCGACCAGGCTCAGGGTTACCTGCTCGGTAAGCCGCTCAGCGCGATCGAGACCGAGCGGTTGGTGCGCGTGGCGCCCGCCGCCGCCTGACGGCGGGGCCCAGCCATTAGAACTGGGTGCGGAGCGAGCAGACGCGGCTCAAAGAGGACGTTGTCCAAGAAGTCTCTGCGCCACCTTCGACGGCGCCGCCACACAGGCCTTACTTAACGGAGCGGCAGCACGCCAACCCCTGACCCCGCGCGGTCCCCACCGGGATGGTTGAGGCGCGGCTTAGTACATGCCAGCGAGGTCGCGCTCGTCGGCGCGGACAACACCTACTCGGGCTCCCAATGGCGCGAGCAATGCCGCGAGGGTGGTAGTGGTCGGGTTGCTCTGTCCTCGCTCGATGCGCGAAATCTCGCCTTGGTCGATACCCGAAGCCGAGGCGAGCTGCTTCTGCGTCAGGTGACGCGCCTTGCGCAGCTCGCGAATCTCCTGCGCGACGGCGAAGTGGGCTCGGAAAGCCTCCAGTTCGGCGACGGCGTGGGGACCCTCAGCGCGCGCCTCGTCTTCGACCTCCCGGACGAAATCCTCGAACTTTGTGGCCATCAGTCGTGCTCCTGGGTCGATGTGTTGAGGTCCGAGCCTGCCCCGGACACAATCGTCAAAGCATGGGACATAGTACATATTTCGTCAAGACTTCCGCTTCCTTGAGCGTCCGCCGGCCCGCTTGGCGCGTTTCGCGGCAGCGGCTTGGCGCTGTCCCCAGCGTTTTAGTCGCTTCTCAGCCAGCTTTGCTTCCTTTATCTGCCGGCGGTCTTGGGGCTCCTTACCTTTGTCGTACCCGGCCAGCAGCAGCACCAGCCGGTTCCCGTGGGCGTGGCAGAAGATGCGGAGCAGGATGTCCGGATGGCGCTCGGCGGCCTCGTCAGCTTCGTCCTCGGGGATGGGGAGCCCGGCGTTGCGCAGGATGGTCCCGTAGTCCTGTCGGATGCGCAGCTCGAAGACACCGTTGACGCCTTGCACCCATTTGCCCCAGCCAGAACGGCAGACGCCGGCGCCTTGGCGGGCGAGAATGTGCTCAATCGCCGCGGTCGCAGCGCGGCGCTTGTACCCCGGCAGCTTTCGAAGCCAGTCGAGCACGGGCTCGCTGCCGTCGTCATCCTCGAAGAACTCCGGGGTGTAATCAGCCATCGCAGGCTCGCCGAGAGTAGGCCTGGCGCCGGACTCGAAGGGCCCCTCCCCTACGCGCCCCGGCACCACCGAGTTGGTGGGCCGCGTCAGAAATCGGCTCTCTGCGTGCACCCGGTCGAGAACTACCTGCGTGTGGGATTGGTCTGGGCGATAGCTGCGCGGGCGGTGTCTGAGGCGCACTCTGGGCAGTCGGGCCGTCGCTGTAGGACACCGGCGCTCCAGCGTTCGCCGAACGGCCCAAGCGCCGCCAAGCCGTGGCCGTCCAGCAGCTCGCGCCGCCTGCGGCATGTTCCTCGACTGGCTTCGCATCTGCCTACTGCACGGCTTTCTCGCCTCGAAGCGCAAGATTGAGCTCGAAGGCATCGAAGAGCGCCACTCGGGGCGCGGCAACTGGCGCACACGGCTCGACGCACGCGAGAGCGAGGGCCTGCACCTCCCCCACGGCCCGGCTGCGTTCGTCATTGGGCTCGCCAAGGACGACTCGATACCGAGTCAGCGCGCCGGCCCCTAGCCCGGCGCTCCACCGCACCCGACCTAGACGAACTCGCAGTGCACGCGGCACTAGCCCTGCGCTCGATGTCGTCTGGGGACGGCCGAAGGAAGCCCCGAGCGCCCCACTCCTGCCTAACCGTTAGGGCCGGGTCCTAGCGCAGACGTCAGCTCCGCGTCGTGGACTTCTTGGATTACTCCTTGGAAACCGTCAAAGAGGCGCCGACCGGAATCGAACCGGTGTCAACGGCTTTGCAGGCCGTCGCGTAGCCACTCCGCCACGGCGCCGGGCGGGTTCAAGCGTAGCGGTGGCGCAGGCTGGCGCGTTACCGCCCATGTGCGGCGTATGGGCAGGGACGGCCATGGGTAGGTGCCGGTTGACCACGGCAAGGAGGCCACCTCATGCATCGGCTCAGGACGACGGCGATCCTGGTGATCGCGCTTACGCTGGGCGCGGGAACGCTCGCCCTCGCCACCTCGAGCGGCGACGACCCCCACGAGTTGACGACCGTCTTGCGCAACACCGACGGAGACCGGGTGGGGCACGTCGCCATGCGCGAGGAGGGAGAAGTCGTGACGGTGCGCGCGCGTGTGCACGACCTGCCGCCCGGCTTCCACGGCTTCCACATCCATGCCGTCGGCCGCTGCGATCCACCCGACTTCAGGTCGGCGATGGGCCACCTCGAGGTGGGCGAGCAGGACCACGGCGACCACGCCGGAGACCTGCCCTCGCTCCTGGTGCTCGAGGACGGCGCCGGCCGGCTGGCGACCGAGTCCGACCGGTTCTCGCTCGACGACCTCACCGAAGGCGACGGCGCGGCGGTCATGGTCCACTCGGGCCGGGACAACTTCGCCAACATCCCGCCCCGCTACGGCACACCCGACGAAGAGACGCTGAACACCGGCGACGCCGGCTCGCGAATCGCCTGCGGCGCGATCGGCTGAGCTGCCCGCCGCCCGCCCTCACGCGCGCCGAGCCGCGGCTATGATTGCTGGCGTGCGGCTGTAGCTCAGTTGGCTAGAGCGGTTGCTTGCCATGCAACAGGTCGTGGGTTCGAATCCCATCAGCCGCTTCCGAGAAGAACGCCATTGCAAGGGTTCCGGGGCGTCTTCTCAATCGGCCCTATTCGCACCGGGATTAGGCTGCGCCGAATCCCGGCCCGTGATCACCGCCTTCCTCTTCGAGCGCCCGACCTGAGCGCCTGGCGACGGGTGAGACGTCCTGCTCGCGAACGCGGCGCTCGCGGGCGGCCCGCGCCGCCATCGCTACACCGGCGACCCCGGACCGAGCGGGATGCCGAGCGCGTACCAGGGCAGGAAGAAGGCGGTCCACGCCACGGTCAGGATCAGCGCGTAGGGGATCATGAGCGCGATGACGGTGCCCACGCCGGCAGAGCGCTGGTAGCGCGCCGCGAAGACCACCATCAGCGCGAAGTAGGGCATGAGCGGCGTGAGCACGTTCGTCGGCGAGTCGCCTACGCGGTAGCCGGCGAGGACGGTCTGCGGCTCGACGCCGAGGCGCAGCATCAGCGGCACGAAGATGGGCGCCACGATCGCCCACTTGGCGATCTTCGCCGGGATCAGGAAGTTGACGACCACGATGATCAGCACCACCCCGAGCAGGAGCAACCCCGTCGCCAGATCGAGGTCCTCGAGGATGTCCCCGAGCGCCATGGCGGCGACCTGGGCCATGTTCGTGAAGTCGAAGTACGCGATGAACTGGGCGATCGGGAGGAAGAGGAACAGCAGACTCGCCAGGCTGGCCCACGACTTGGTGATCATGTCGAGCGCGTCGTTCGAGCTCTTGATCGTTCCGGTCGCTTTTCCGACGCCAGACCCGCCGCCAGGAAGCTTGCGGAGATGATCACGATCAGGCTGCTCATGAACGGCGAGTCGCCGATGACGTCGCCGGTTTTCCGGATCGCGCAGCGGCGCCCCCGATGGGAGCGTCAGGAGCAGGACGACGGCCAGCACTCCGAGCACGGCAAACAACGCTCAGCGCAGGCCGCTGGCCTCGGCCGCGGCGTCGATCTCCGGGCCCTCCTCCTTGGCGAGCTCGTTCTCGTCGGCCTCGCCGCGGTCCCACTTGCCGAGGCGGGGCTCGATGATGCGTGTCGTGATCTGCGCGATCACGAACGTCACAAAGATCATGCACCCGATTCCGAAGTAGAGGTTCGCCGCAAGATCGATGCCCACGCTCTGGTCGACGAGGGACGCACGCGGGAGTTCGGTCGTTCGCGTAGCGTTCCCGTGGTGGCGACGCCGCTGCACGGCAAGGTTGCTCTCGTCGCGGGGGCGACGCGGGGGGCTGGGCGGGGTGTGGCGGTGGCACTTGGGGAGGCGGGAGCGATCGTGTACTGCACGGGACGCAGCACCGCAGAGCGACGTTCGGAGTACGACCGCCCGGAGACGATCGAGCAGACCGCCGAGCTCGTGACGGCCGCTGGCGGGATTGGGATCGCTGTCGCAGTCGATCACCTCGAGGCGGGTCAGGTCGAGGCGCTTGTGCGGCGCATCGACGCCGAGCGCGGACGCCTCGACGTGCTCGTCAACGACATCTGGGGTGGGGAGCTGCTGTTCGAGTGGGACACCCCGCTGTGGGAGCACGACCTCGAGAACGGGCTGCGGATGCTGCGCCTCGCGATCGACACCCACCTGATCACCAGCCACTACGCGCTGGCGCTGCTGGTCCGCGAGGCCGGCGGGCTGGTCGTCGAGATGACCGACGGCACCCGCGACTACAACGCCGAGCACTACCGAGTTTCGGCCTTCTACGACCTCGCCAAGACCGCCGTCATCCGGCTCGCGTTCGCCCAAAGCGAAGAGCTCGCCCCACACCGATGCACCGCCCTGGCGCTTACGCCGGGCTGGATGCGCTCAGAGATGATGCTCGACCACTACGGGGTCACCGAGGCGAACTGGCGCGACGGCGCGGCCACCAACCCCCACTTCGCCGCCATCTCCGAAAGCCCACGCTACGTAGGCCGCGCCGTCGCCGCGCTTGCCGCCGATCCCGACGTCAGCCGCCGCAACGGTGGCTCGTTCTCCTCTGGCGAACTAGCACGCGACTACGACTTCACCGACCTCGACGGCTCCCAACCCGATTGCTGGCGCTACCTCGTCGAAGTCCAGAACCCCGGCCGACCAGCCGACCCCACCGGCTACCGCTAGACCAAGCACATGGCCACGTCTCCCGCAAGCGCCCGGCTCAGGGCTCGGTCGCGGGATCAGGAGCAGTTCAGGCCCTCCATCACGGAGTCTTGATGCTATGGTGCCATTATGACTAAGGTGCGGACCACGCTAACAATCGATGAGGATGTCCTGCGTTGGGTCAAGGTCCGCGCCGCTCGAGCGGGCAAAGGCGACAGTCAGGTGATCGAAGAGTCGCTGCGTAGGGACCTCGGTCTCGACCTGCTCGAGCAGCTATGGGAGAGGAATCAGCTCGGCGAAGACGAAGCAACCGACCTCGCCGTCGAAGCGCAGCACGCGACGCGGCGCCCCCGCCGCTAGCCCTTTGCGGGCCGTTCTCGATCCCAACGTCGTCATCTCCGCTTTGCTGGCTCCGGCCGGTACGCCTGCGGCGATCGTAAAGGCGTGGAGCGTGGGCGCGTTCGACCTCGTCGCGTCGCCGCTGCTCCTGGCCGAGCTCGAGCGAGTGCTTGCTTACCCAAAGCTCCGCAGACGGATTCTCGAGAGCGAGGCAACCGCCATCGTAGAGTGGCTGGGACGCTCGGCAACGATCGTGGCTGATCCTGATGAACCAGGGCCTCGAACCTCCGAGGATCCGGGTGACGACTACCTGATCGCGCTCGCCGCGCACGAGCACGCCGTTCTAGTGTCGGGTGATCGGCACCTTCTCGAGCTCGCGGGCGAGCTCCCGATCTACGCCCCCGCCGACTTTCTCTCTCTCCTCGCCCAGTAGGAGTCCAGCACCCCGAGTCGCGGCCCCCTGTTGAGGACAGATGCTGGCCTAAACCTGCCGTAGGGTGCTCGCATTCGGTCAAGCGAGGAAGGAGCAGCGTTGCTAGAGCGAGATGGATATCCGGCCGGCGTTCCGTGTTGGGTCGACACCGGACAGCCCGACCCCGAGGCCGCGGTGAGCTTCTATGGGGGCCTGTTCGAGTGGGAGCTCGAGGACCGCATGCCCGCCGACTCGCCCGGGCGTTACTTCGTGGCCCAGCTCCGGGGCCGTGACGTCGCCGCGGTCGGGTCCCAGCCAGAGGGAACGCCCCCGACGCCGGTGTGGAACACCTACATCTGGGTCGATAGCGCCGACGAGGCCGCCGCGAAGGCGAAGGACGCGGGCGGCAGCGTGGCGATGGAGCCCTTTGACGTCGGGGACGCCGGCCGCATGGCCGTGCTCGCCGACCCGGAGGGCGCGGTGTTCTGCGTCTGGCAGGCGAAAGAGCACAAGGGCGCCCAGTTGGTCAACGAGCCGGGCACGTGGAACTTCAGCTCGCTCAACACCCGCGACCGGGAGGGGGCACAGGCCTTCTACGGAGCGGTGTTCGGCTGGGAGGCCGACACCGTCGATCTGGGCGAGTCGGACTTCACGACGTGGTGCCTCCCCGGCTACGGGGACTATCTCGAGCAGCGCGATCCCGACCTGCGCCGCCGCATGGCCGCGGACGGCGCGCCCGAGGGCTTCGAGGACGCGGTCGCATGGCTCGCGCCCATGACGAGTGACCAGTTCCCAGAGGACACACCGCCGCACTGGAGCATCACCTTCGCGGTCGACGACGCCGACGCGATCGCCGACCGGGCCGCCAAGCTCGGCGGCAAAGTGGTGGTGTCGCCCTTCGACGCGCCCTGGGTCAGGATGACGGTCCTGAGCGATCCACAAGGAGCGGTGTTCACAGCGAGCAAGTACATGCCGCCGGGCTAGCCGGGTTCGCCGGCCGAGTCGGGAGCGGAGCGGGTTTGATGGCGGCCGGGGGCTCGCGCCGCGAGGCCCGAAGCAGCCGGCTCGGCCGGCGGCTCAGGGTTCGGTTTGTCCCCGCGGCACCTGGCCGGAGTCAGGCTTCCCGGATCAGCCCGGGCCGGACGGGACGGTGGCCGATCAGCGCGAGCGCGAGCACGCCCCCCGCGGCGACCACCGCGGCGCCGATGGCCATGGTCGTGGTCAGCGCGTGCAAGAAGCTCTCGCGCAAGGCGTCCGCGACGGTCACCGCCTGGCCCGGGCGCAGTCCGGGCAGCTCCCCGAGCACGTCGCGCGTGCCGAGCTTTCCCTCGACCTGGGACTGGGTTAGCCCCGCTCGCTCCAAGGCCGTTGTCGTGACGTCCTCGCGAGCGAGGAGGGCGTCGAGGCGAGCGGAGCCGAGGGTCTGCACGCTGATCGTTGCCGCCGCTATGCCGAGGGCCGCTCCGAGCTGGTAGGTCATGCCGAGGAAGCCGGCCACGAAACCGGCTCGAGGCGCGCCGACGGTGCGAACGGCGTCGGTCTCGATCGGTGTCTGGAGCATCCCCCAACCCAGCCCGTTCAGGGCGTAGGCGACGATCAGGTGCGGCCAGTAGCCGGTCGTCTCGTCGACCAGCGCGAGCAGCGCGAGGGAGCCGGCCAGGAAGCCCATCCCCAGCACGATCAGCGCGCGCGCGCCGACGCGCTCAGCGTAGTGGCCGGCCACCGGCGCAGATATGACCGCGGCCCCCGTGAGCGGCACGAGCGCGAGCCCGGCCTCGAGCGGCGTGAGGCCGCGAACGCTCTGCAGATAGATGCCCTGCAGGAGCAACATCGCCAGCCACGCGGTGGCGGCGACCAGCATCACGGCATTGACCCCGAAGTAGCTCCGTATGCGTAGTAGTCTCAGGTTGAGCAGCGGACGGCGATCGCGGGAGTCGTAGAACGCAAGCGCCACCAGCAAGGCGAGGCTGACCAAGAGGATCACGAAGCCACCGCGGAGGAAGCGCTCGGGGTCTCCCTCGCCCAGGCCGAGGAGAAGCAGCGTCAATCCGGTCACCAGCAGCACGACGCTGAACATCGGCGGGGCGAGGGCCTCGCCGCGCCCGCCCTCGGGTACCACGGCGCCCACGATCGCCACCGCCGCGAGCGCGATCGGGATGCCCATGACGAAAATCGCGCGCCAGCCGAAGAGCTCGATCAGCACTCCCCCACCCAAGGGACCCACGGCCGCGCCCACCGCCACCGCCGCGGCCCAGACGCCCAACGCGCGCCCCCGCTCCCCCGGCCCGAACGCCTGGACGACGATGGCGAAGGAAGCCGGCGTGATGACCGCCGAACCGAGGCCTTGCACCGCACGCGCGCCGATCAGCCACCCGATCTCCGGCGCGAGCGCGCAGGCCGCCGACCCGGCCGCGAACACGCCCGCCCCCGCCAAGAAGACACGCCGCGCGCCGAGCGAGTCGGCCAGCCGGCCCGCCGGAATGAGGAAGGCGGCGAAGGCGAGCACGTAGGCGGTCACCGACCACTGGACCGCCGCCAGCGGCGCCTCGAAGGACGCGTCGATGCTCGGAAGGGCGACCGCCATCACGGTCTCGTCGAACTCCGTGACGGCGGTGGCAAGGCACATCGCGGCGAGGATCGTCCAGCGTCGGCGGCCGACTGGCGTCTGGTCGCCGGCGCTCGCCATGCAGCCAATCTAACCGCGCTTCAGACCCACACGAAGCGCACGTCGATGTCGGCGAACTCGGCGAAGCGCCGTCGGTTGAACACGTGGGGCACGACCTCGACGACAAAGCGCTCGGCCGGGCGCCAGAGCGCAACCCAACCCACCACCAGGATGCCCTGGGCCAGGCCTTCGACCACGACGTCCTCGCTGACCCGGTCGATGGCCGTCGAGACCATGATGGAGGCGAAGAGAAAGGCGATTCCGATCCGGGCCGCAACCTTCTCCTGGCGCGAGAGCGGGTCGATGCGACGTAACGGCCCGGAGGCCGAGCGCAGACTAGTCCGGATCGCGGCGCGCACCGCATCCTCGTCCGTGCGCGGACGCTCCGACTCCGGTGCGTATATGGTCAGGCGGGCCGGCGCGGCGTCACGGACGCGCTCCCACTCGTCGAGCAGGTTCCAGCGCACGTCACCCGACAGCGTCCGCTCGGCCACCGGCCTCGCGTCGAACGGCCAGAACAGCGCGTCGATCGAGGGAAGGCGGATCGCGAACTCGGGAGTGGAGGGGTACGCATCAGGCATCACGGACGGGCGGTGACATGACGGCGTCGGACACGCTATACGAGCGCGCCCGCACCGGCGCATGGCCGAGTCGGGATGGTTCTCTCGGCAGTAGCCGGTCAGCCGTCGTCGGCCGGCGAGACCAGGTGGATGATGGAGGCCGGGCTACTGATCCAGAATCCGGAAGACCCTGAGGGCAGGGGTTCGATGTCGTCGCACCGCACGACGTCAGACGACTCCAGGTGCGCTGCCGCGGCCGTGACGTCGTCGCTGGTTAGCTGCAGCCAGAGCTCGGCCTGACTGAAGCCGGCTACGCGGTCGATCCAGAGGCGGTTCGCACCGAATTCGAAGCCGACCGACGGTATGCCCGCCTCGTACGGGTTCTCCAGCTCCGGGAGTCCGACGACGTCGCGGTAGAAGCGCACCGTCCGGTCCCACAGGTGCGGCGGCACCTTCATGGCGATGTTCCGTCCACCCGCGAAAGCGATCGGCTGACTCGTGCTCGTGCTCATGGTGGCTCCTTGGGTCGTCAGTCGTGTAGCTGGGCGGCGTAGGCAGCTCGCAGCGTGCGGAAGAGCTCGCCGAACGCGGGCGTGGGCGCATCCGCGAGCCGAGCGGCGAGGGCTTCCAGGTGGGTGTGCCAGCCGGCGCCGTAGTCCACCGGGTCGGCGGCGTCGAGCCGGTCATGGTCGAGCAGCAACCTGGTGCCGCCCTGCTCCGCTCGCAGCTCCAGGCGAAATCGTGATGGACGCTCGCCGGTGTAGTCCCAGGTGAGCTCCAGCAGTCGGGGCGGCTCCCACCGCTGGACGGTGCAGGTGGCGGTCTCATCGACCTCCATCCGGAGCACGAACGTGGCCCCCGGCCCTGGCGCGCCACTCTCCACCGGAGCGAGCCATCGCCCCAGGCGTTCCGGGTCGGTCCACATCGCCCACACCTGGTCCGGCGACGCGGCGAGCTGGCGCTCCAGGTGCACGGAGGCACGGGTGCGCGAGACGGCGCCTATCGCGATCCGTTCGGTCATGGGGACCCTCCCCTCTCCAGCTCGTGCTCCAGTGCGTCCAACCGGTCGGCCCAAAACCGGGTTTGCCGCTGCGCCCACTCGGCGAGCTCGGCGACGCGTCGCGGTTGGAGCCGGTAGATCCTGCGGGCCCCGTCGACCCGACTGACCACCAGCGCGCTGTCGCGCAGCGCCCGCAGGTGCTTGGACGTGCCGGGTTGGCCGACCCCGAACTCCGCGCGGGTCAGCTCCGCGAGCTCACCCGCGCTGTGCTCGCCCCCCTCGGCAAGCGCCTCGACCAACCGCCGACGCACCGGGTCGGCCACCGCCTGGAACACGTCCACCGGCCTCATTTTGCCGAGCAGTTATATGACTGTCAAGGAATAGCTTCGCCGACCCAGCGCGCCCGGGGATGAGCTGCCGCGGTGATCGAGCGATCTGGCGACATGACGTTGGCAACGACTGTGACGCTAGTCGCCCTTCGCCGTCCTGTGCCCGTGGCCAAGACGATCGCCGCGTTAGACCTGCTCTCTGACGGGCGGGTGATCGCCGGAGTCGGTCCCGGTTCGTCCGAGCGCGACTTCGACGCGGTGAGCATGCTCTACGAGGAGCGCTGGAAGCGGTTCGACGAAGCCGCCGCCGTCCTGCGTGGGCTCTTGCGAGGCGACCCCGTCCTACGCGAGGTCCTAGCTCCCCTGCTGAAGCGCGACCCCGAGGCCCTGCGTGATCGGCAGGAGGGGATGCGAGATCACCACGCTTCCGGGTTGGAACGAGTCACGCGCCCGAGCGCTTCGGGAAGTAGTCGAACTCACGAACGCCGATTTTCTCGCGTGTGGTCACATTAACACCAAAGAGCTCACCTGAGCTCACATCGGCCTATGACGATGCGTCGACGCACCGAGCACCCCCTCGCCATGGCCGCTTCGCGGCTTCACGTTGCGCTTCGCGGCGCGGCGCTGCTTCTCGGTCGCCATGCCTCCTAGTGGTTGCGCAGGGCGTCGATGAGCTCGTTCTTGCTCATCTTCGACCGCCCCTCGATTCCGATCTCGCGTGCCCGCTGCTCGAGCTCGCCCTTAGTGCGGTCCTCGTAGCTGCCGCCCTTGCCGCCCTTCCGGCTCACGTTCGTGCCGCCGGCGTTGGCGTTCGCGATCCGGGCCGCCTTCTGCTTGCTCTCTCCTCCCTTGCGCAGCTTCTCGTAGAGCCTGTCGTCTTTGACGCTCGAACCGTGGTCCTTCGCCATCGTCTCGACCTCCTCGAGTGCCGTTGCCGTCTGGATGCGTTTACCCGGCCCGCGCGCCGCCACGCCGCCGGTGATTCCGACGAAGCCGTCGTAGGACGGCTCGATCCGCCGCTCCACGGCGAGCGCGCCGCCGATCCGCCTCAGTCCCGGGTACTCGCCCCACCGCGAGGCAGTCCATGAACACGCGTGGGCGCCGGTCGCCCCTCTTGGTAAGCGGCTGGTCGCGACCCGGCACGCTGCCCTCGCTGAGCTAGCGGTCGAGGGCCGGGTCAGTCAAGGACGGTGTTCTGCGCGAGGACGAAGACCTCGCAGATCATGTCGGGCTCCTGTTGGTTGCCCGACATGTAGCCGATCACCTTGCGGCCGGTGGCGTCTTCGACGACGGCCGTGAAGCGTTCCCGCATGACGTCCTGGAAGGCCATCCGCTGGCGGATCACGTCCTCGCCGTGGCCACCCTCGCGCAAAGTCTGCTCGACACGGGTAAAACCACCGCGCAGCAGACACACGACCAGATCGCCATTGACATAGGTCTTGGTCTTATCGGGCCCGCGCCCATAGAACTCCTTAAGCAAAGCGACGATCCCGTCCGAAATAGCCGTACGCATCTCGCCACTGACGTCGGTCTCCCGCTCTGAACGGGCGGGAACCATGCCAGCCGGGACGTCCTCCATACGGTCGTCAGTTTAACCCCGCCGCGCGTACCGAGCTACCGAGCGGTAGCGGCTCCAGTGGACACGGCAACCGCCTGACTTCCGGTCCACATGCCTCAGCGCGACTCCGGGACGGGAGCGCGGGCGCGCCGCGGGTGGGGGCGGCGGACCACGGACCAGAGCCGGTCGGCGCCGGCCCAGGCGGCGAAGCACAGTCCGCCGACCGTGCCCGTCACCGTCATCAACACCCCGGCCGCCGCTGCCGCCGCGACCCCGTCGCTGCCGAGGATGAGCACCGCGGCCGCGGCGCCGACGCTGGGACCGACCGGGAGCTGACCGAGCGTCACCACCGCGATCAGCACAGCGATCGCATCGAAGAACGACGCGTCGACGCCGACCGCGTGCAGCAACAGCCAGTTGCGGAAGATCTGCGCGAACACGGCCACCAGCACGAAGGCGATCACGCGGCTTCCGTCGCCGAGGCGCCGGAGCACAGCGAGGCCCCTCCACAACTCGAGGCCCTTCCGCAGGGCGAGCTGCCTCAGGCCGGCGCTCAGCGTGCCGACCACGGCAAACCCGATGATCGGCAGCCACCACGGCAGGCCCAGCGGCGCCACCAGCGTGAACGACGTCAAGGCGGCCAGCATCGCCTCGACGGCCAGGATCGGAAACTCGGCGGCTATCAGCGTGGGCACCTGCGGACAGACGGTCGGCGACGAGCGCCGCAGCGCGGCGATTCGCGCGGCGACCCCGAGCTGCCCGTTGAGCACGCTGCCCAGAACCTGCATGCTCGACGCTCGATAGAGAACGCGGCGGTCGACCGTTCCGCCGGCAGCCTGGATGGTCAGGTGCCACGCCTCGCTGCGCGCGAGCAGCGCGATGATCTGGAGCAACGCGGTCACCGCGAGCACCCACGCCGCGGCACCGGACAGCGCCGCGGCGAACTCGTCGCGCCGCCCGGCGAGCACGATCGCGAGGACAGCCGCCGTGGCCACCGCGCCCAGGCCCGTGATCAGCACGCGGTGGCGGCGGCCGAAGCCGCGCAGGCGGACGATCAAGTCCCCCAGTCGACTCCCTCCCGAGAGGTCAGCTAGCGCTTCTTGGGGCCGGTCAGGTGAGCGGCCGCACGTTGACGGCCTTGGGGCCCTTGTCGCCGGCCTCGGCGTCATAGGAGACCTTGGCGCCCTCGGCGAGCGACTTGAAGCCATCGCCGACGATGCCGCTGTGATGGACGAAGAGATCCTTCCCGGCGACGTCGGGCGTCACGAAGCCGAAGCCCTTGTCGTCGTTGAACCACTTGACGGTTCCGGTGGCCATTGCTGTACCTCCACTGATCGTGTGCTGCGTACGCGGAGGATGCTCGTGAGCAACGACTACGGGCGCTGGCACTACTTACGCCGAGCGTGAGCTCGACTTCGACCCCGGGGACGGTAGCATCATGGCTCAGGGCCGACCACGAGCTCTCCGCGCCGCGGGCCGCCTCGAGCGTCGCGGCGCGAATCGCCTGTAGGCGTCCTGGTCTACTCCACGCAGGTAGTCGATATCAGGACGGATGTGTCCGCCAGCGCGCTCACGCACCGCCGCCTAAGCGTCTTGTGGTACCCGACCGAATCCGATCGACGTACTTGGCGCCGTTCTCCTGCCGGTCGGCCCAGGCGCCGAAGGCCCTGTCGAAATGCTTCAAGCGCTCGGTATTCGATAGGCCGCCATAGCGCTCGACCGCGTGGCGAATCAACTCCGCGAGAGGGAACGCCCGGTACGGGCCGCCTCATCTCGAAGGCGGCCGTGCTGGGCCTCTGTCAGCATGATCTGAGTACGCCGCACGACGATGTAGGGATACATCACCGAGGACGCGCGTTGGTCAGCCGGGCCGGTGGCAGCGCACCTGGTAGACGGAGGTGAAGCCGCTCTCGAAGCCGTTACGGGCCGCGCGCAGGTAGAGGCGCCAGACCCGCACGCGCTCCCGCCCGGCGAGGCGGGTGGCCTCGTCGAGCCGCGCGTCCAGCCGATCGCGCCAGTGCGCCAGGGTCGTGACGTAGTCCTCACGCAGGCCCTCGACGTGGTCGGTGACCAGGCTCGCCCGCTCGAGCGCGAGCAACACG
>Ga0187894_10003476_pt1 | contig 17614 bp, 7 predicted proteins | sample GBC1701081metaG_FD_136650 | JGI IMG/M metagenome (GOLD analysis project Ga0187894, IMG submission 136650) | White microbial mat communities from a lava cave in the Kipuka Kanohina Cave System on the Island of Hawaii, USA - GBC170108-1 metaG ...
CAGTGCGCGGGAGGCCTCGTACAGCGCGATGGTTTCGCGCAAGTTGTTTTGCAGCGCGTTTTCCAGGCCGCGCAGGTTGCTGATGTCCTGGAAGGCGGCCACAATCGCCGTGATGTTGCCCCTGGCGTCGCGGATGGGCGCGGCGTTCAGCAGCAGGTCGGTCTGCGAGCCGTCGGCGTGGATAGCGGCGATGTCGTCGCTGAACGCCTGCCCGTCGATCTGCGGCACGGCGAAAATCGGCAGTTCATCGACCGGATAATGCACATTCGTGCCGGTGCGCAGTAGGTTGTAATACTCCACGTTGAAGGGTTGCTCATAATCCGTCGGCTTGCCCAGCAGCGCCTCGGCCTGCGCGTTGATCTGGATCGGCTTGAAGGTGCGCGCGTCCAGCACCATAATACCCGTCGGCATCGTCTCCAGGATCGAGCGCAGATATTCACGTTCGCTTTCCACCGCGCGGAACAGGTTTCGGTTTTCAATCGCAACGGCCACCTGCGCCGCCAGGGTGCGTACCAACTGCTCATCGCGCTCGTCTAGGTCGGCTTGATCCAACCTGCGTCCGATGGAGATCACGCCGACCACACGCCCGGCGATATGGATGGGCGTGACGACGTGTTTGCCAATCGTCGCCCACGATTCAGGGCGTTCGCCGAGGAAAGCCGGGTACGTGCCGGGATCGTTGACGAGGATGATGCGATCCTGGCGGGCGGCATCGGCAACCGAGTGTTCCGCCGTAACCAGATCGAAACTGAACGGCGCACTGGTATCCTCGACATCGGGCGAATGCCAGGTGATTTTGTCCAGTGTATTCGGGTCTTCGTCGTTAACCAGCATCAGCAGCCAGCGGTCATAGGCGGCGGGCGCGGCCACGCGGGCGAAGACCTCGCTAATGTTGCGCTCGAACTCGCTACCGATACGGGTGGCTAACTGGCCGACTTCCGCCAGCGCCAACGCCCGCTGCGCTTCCATTTGCGCCTCGTCGAACAGCAGCCGGTTTTCGACGGCGATGGCGACCTGGTCGGCGAGGGCTTGGGCGAAGCGGCGGTACTGTTCGTCAAAGGCATCGCGCCAGGGCGACTCGCACACCAGCACGCCGAACCAGTTGCGCTGGGTGCGCAGCGGCACGATGATGGCGCTGGCGGCGCTGCCGCGCTGCAAGGCCTGCCGCAGCCGGTTTTGCGCCGAAAGCTGCTGGTCGATGTCGCGGAAGTACACCAATTCGCCCACCTCGGCCATCAGGCCGCCAAAGGGCGCAGCGTCGGCGTTCACGCGCAGGCCGCTGGCGACGGGTGACTCTGGGTCGGCCACCCGTTCCCAGACATGGACATAATCGAAGTAGGCCGCGTCCAGGCCGGGGTTCGGCCCGGCCAGCAGGATCGAGATGCGGTTGAGGGCCGGCACGGGCTGCGACAGATATTCGGACGATGCCTGGTAGACCGCGTTCGAGTCTTGAGCGGCGGCGATGGCGCGGCTGGCGGCGTACAGGCGGCGGCTTTCGTCCAGGGCTTGCTCGGTTTGTTCCAGGAGGCGGCGGTTTTCCAGCACGGTACTCATCTGGCCGGAGAGGGCGTTGTAAATTTCGTAGTCTTCCGCCGACATTTCGCGCAGGGTGTCGCTAATCAAGTACAGCAGCGCGATTGGTTGGTTGGCGCTGAAAAGCGGGAACACCGCCTGGAAGCGCGGCGTGTCAGTCGGGTGGATAAACACCTCCGGGTCGCGGCGGCGCAGCGGCGAGTTCAAATCAATCGTGAGCGGCTCAAGGATGTCGATTTCATGTACCTGGGTCTTTTCGGAACGGGCGACTTTATGCACCTGGGTCGGCCAGCCCATCGTGTCCAGCGCGCCTTCCAACACGCCCAGTTCAAAGTACAATTCGGGGTCGGTGCTGGCGGCCACTACCGCGCGCACCAGTTCCGGCATGGATTGGGCAGCGTTGATGATCCGGCTGGCGGCGTACAGGCGCTCGATCTGGTCGAGCGTCATTACGGTTTGCTGGATCAGGAGCCGGTTATCGACGGCCACGCCTGATTGGTCGATCAAGGCGGAGAAAATGCGGCCTTCGCTCTCGCTAAATTCGCGCGGTTCGGGGAACTCGAAGGTGACGATCCCGCGCCACACACTACGGGCGCTGAACGGCACGAAGATTACAGCACGCGCGCCCAGCCCTCGGAAAATCGCTTTCAGGTCGTCGTCTAAACGGCGGTCGCGGTTGACATCGTTGCTGATCTTGACCTGGTTGTCGTGCATCGTATTCAAGAACTGCAATTCGGCGAAATGCAGCCGGACTTTCAAGAAATTGGCGGCCTCTTCCGGGCGCGCTTCACTCGACCAGTCCGCCTCGACCACCATCCACTCCGGCGCACTCCCCGTCGCGTAATCATCGAACAGCCACACCTGGCCGCCGGTCGCATCGGGTATGACCGAGGTGACAATCGCTTGCACCACATCTTGCAGTGTATCGGCTTCGTTGAGGAAACGGCTGAGTTCGTACAGGCTGGTCGTCACCGCCAGGCTGGTCTGTGTCTCCTGGAACAGGCGCGCGCCTTCAATCGCCAACCCGACACGATCCGCCACCGCCCGCAAGATCGCCATATCGCCCTGCACGAACGGCAGCCCTTCGGTCGCGGCAGCCGTGATCGTGCCGATGATTTCGCCTCGGATGGCGATGGGCGCGCTGATCGCGGCGATGTCGCCACCCTCGTCCGCCGGGTCAGTTTGCGGTATGTGCGGCTCGACCGCCATCAAGTCGTAACGGAATGAGTCACCCAGGTGCGTCTGTGCTTGAAATTCGCCCCAGGCGTTGCGGGTCAATTGGCGGTTGAGCGTATCCACCTGTTGCAGGCGCTGCTCGGATTCGGCCAGTTCGCGCGTGTTGTGGATGGCAATCGCCAGTTGGTCGGCCAGCAGTTGGAAAATCCGCGCCTCGCTCGCGCCGACTGCGCCTTTTTGCGCGCCGTGAATGTCCAGCACGCCGATCACCTTAGCGCCGATGGTGAGGGGCAGGGTGATTTGGGAGCGCGTGTCCGGCAGCGCCGGGTGGGGGGCATAAGGCAGCGTGCCGGGGTTTTGGCTGTCGTCCAGCCACAACGCCCCGCCGCTGGCCGCCACCTGCCCGACCATCGTGCGCGACCCGACCTGGAATTTCAATCCTTGCGCCAACAACGGCTGGCCGATGCTGCCTCGGCTGTAAATCAGTACGGCATTCAAGCCGATGTCGTCGAGCAGGAAAACCTGAGCGTGATACAAATTGAACTCGTCGCAAATCAGGTCAAGCACCCGGTTGAGCAGTTGGTCGGCCTCGACCACACTGGTCGTCTCATGGCTGATGCGGGCGGCCATGTCCAGGCTGCGGGTATGGCGGGCGAGTTGGTCTTCCAGGTTGTTGGTCAGGTTTTGCAAGCGGCCCGAAATGCGCTCGAACGATTTCATCAGCGCGCCGACCTGGTCATCCTTGCTGGAGGCCATTTCTTGCGGTGTCAAGGTGTCATAAATGTCGCCGGACGCCAGTTGCAGCGCCAATTCGTTGGCTGCCGCCAGGGGTTCGAGGCGGCGGCGCAGCACCCGGTTGATGAGTAGGATCATCAGGATGCAGCCCAACGCGCTCACTACCATCAGCCCCAGCGCGCCCAGATATGGCTGCGCCGCGCCGGAGCCGGTTTTGTCGATCACCAGCAGTTGCCAGGGCATATCGGCAGCATTGCCGACCCGGATGGCGCGCGCGGAAACCAGGCCGCCTTCGTAATCAACCAGTTGCATGTCACCGGGGTTATTCAGCAGCACGGCTGCGAGTTCGGCTTCGTTTTGCTCCATCGAACGGTAAATGTTGGTGGGCAAGCTGCGCGGCGTAATCAGTTCGGAGTCACTATCGGCCAGGTAACGCCCCTGATTGTTGACCAGCAGCCAACGCTGATTCTGCTGCCCAAGCGTGCGGTGGACGGTTTCCAGGATGTCGGTGGCCGACAATTCCAACTCGATCAGGCCCAGGACGTTGCTACCCGCCTCGCTCATAATCGGCGCGAAGAAGCGAACGATCACAATCGGTAGACCCAACCCGGTACTGTTGATGGTAATCGGACTGAGCGTTACCGCTTCCGGGTTATTCAGGCTGGCTTGTAGCAGCGGATCGGCGGTCAGTGCGTCCGCCTGGTAGGTGGTGAAGGTGGTCAGGACGCCGTTGCGGGCGACCACTTCCGTCCACACCGCACCCGTCCGCAGCACGAAGCGCGCCCCGTTATAGCGCCCAGGATCGGCGTTTAACAGGTCAAGAAAGGCGCGCAGCATCTCAGTTTGCCCTTGTGGGTCGCGGGTGTCGCCTCGGCTGAGGACGGACTGGGTGTCCTCGGCGAGCAAGCGCGCGCTCGGTAGGTTCGCCAGTGTTTGCGCATCCGAAATGGCGGTGGCGAACAGGTCATTGATTTCGGCGGCGCGCTCGGCCAATTCGGTTTCGTGAATCTGGCTCAGGCGAGCGCGGGCGCTGCTGTAAAACACACCGACCAGCGCCATTGTGAAGATCAAAAAGGCGACCACAATGACGGGCGTGATGCGCCGCATGATCTGGACGTGTACAGGTCGGGGCTGGCGTGGAGCTAAAGTTGTTGTCCGCGACATCTCACTTCTCACTCTTGTTCAATATGTCGGGTTGACTAGGTAGGGCTGCCGTTGCCGTTGGGCTGGCCGTTTGAACCATTCGCGCCATTACCATTGACGTGGTGCAGGCGAATGCTGACCTGCGGCGCGCGCAAGGCCTGGCCGACTTCGCGTACCGCCGTCTGCAAGATTTCACTGACCTCGGTTTGCGGCGTCAGCTTGGCGGCGATGCTGTTCACGATCCGTTCGCGTTCGGTGGCGCGCTGGCTTTCCTCAAACAAGCGGGCATTCTCCAGGCTGACCGCCAGCCGATTGGCGAGTTCTTGCGCCAGTTGCAGCTTGTTCTCGTTCATGTCGTCCAGCGGCAGTTCCCATTCGACCGCGCCCAGGGTTTGCCCGCGCAGTTGGATCGGCACAGCGACCGGGATGGTATTGTGGCCGGTGGGTTCGCCCGCCACGATCCGCCCCAGCGCGATAGCCCGCTGCCGCAGTTCAGAGAGGTCAACCCCGGTGCGCGTCCCAGACTCGCTCGAAAGCTGGCGCTGGCGTTGACCGTAAATGTAGTCGCGCCAGGTGGTCATGGTCGCTTCGCGGTTGGCGCGGTCGATGTCTTCCAGACGGCGTATCGAGTCCTGGTACAGGCGTGCGTTCTCAATCGCCACCGCGATTTGGTCGGCCATCGTCACCAGAATCGAGACTTCATCTTCGCCGAAGGCGTTACGGAACATGCTCTGCACATCCAGCGCCCCGATCACCTGGTCGGCCACTCGCAGCGGGATCGCCACTTCGGCCTGGGTGTCGGGCAGAAATTCGTTGCGGCGGTGAACCTGGCTGGTCGCGGTATCGCGGGCGATGACGGTCTGTTTCTGGTCGATCACCTGCCCGATCACGCTCACACTGCCGACCGATATGCGGTGGCCGCGCGCGAGGAGCAATTGGCCCGGTTCGCCGGTGCTGGCGCGCAGGATGGCATACAAACGCTCACTGTCGAGCAAGAAAACTTGCGCATGGTAAATGTTGGGAAAACGTTCGACGATGAGCTGCACCACCTGGTCGAGCAGGGTTTGCAGGTTGTGCTGCGTGGCGGCGTAGCGGCTAATTTCCTGGGTTGCGCTGATGTCGCGTGTGCGCGCCGCGACGCGGGCTTCCAGGTCGTCGAGGAGTTGGCGCACATGGGTACGCATGTCCACGAACGCGGCGCCCACCGCACCAATTTCGTCGTCACGCTCTGCCGCTTTGACCGGGTGGTTGAAGTCGCCGCGCGCGGCTGCCTGGATCGCCGCGCGCAAATTGGTCAGCGACGGCGTAATCAGTTGATTGAACAGCAGCACCAGCAGCGCCAGCACCACGATCAGCCCAAGCGCGATGGGGAAGAGGCGCGCGCCGCTGAAATAACTCAAGGCCTGCGCAGCCGGGGTGTTGGCGTCCACCTCCGTCACCATCGCAAACAAGACCACGTTCGGGTCGATCGGGTTATAAACCGGCGCGTAACGGCCGATCACCTGGGTGGAGAGTGCTTCACCAATCGGGTAGGTATCGAGCGCGCTTTCACCGCGGAAGGCGCGCTGGACGGCGACCGAGCCTTTGGCCGACGCGCGTGCCTGATTGTCCGAATCGGGTAGGGCGATGAGCAGCGCATTGTCGCCGGGCGTAACCAGGTAGGTATAAACCGGGTAAATGCTGCCGGCTGTAGGCAGATTATTCAGGATGATACGATTCAGGTTCAGGTTGGCGATGAAATAGCCCACCACCTCCCCATCGCTCCCAACCATCACCTGCGCCATTTCCATCGTGATCGGATCGCCGGATACGGTCAGACTCTGATTGTTGCCCTGGATGGGCGCGTTCGTCGCTTCGATAAAGGCCGGCGACGCCGAGTCATCTGCGCCTGATGACAGGACACGATCCGCGTTGGCCTGGGCGACAATGCGCCCCTCCGGGTTGACCAGACGGATTTTGGTGAACAGGTCGAAACCTGTCAGCACGTTCTGAAACGTCTGGCCCACGTCGCGCGCGCTGACGTCAACGATGGTATTCGGGTCGAGCAGACCAAAAACCTGATCGCTGTAATCGGGCGTGGTGAGGAAGGTGTTCAGCCAGGCCTGCGATTGGTTGAGCGCCGTTTTGATGCTCTGCTGCTGCTTGTCAGCCTGTTCCTGGACATACGCTCTTAGATTTTGCTCGCCGATGCTGTTGATGCCGCTCTGCGTCAGCGCCACCACCAGAGAAAGCGGCACGCCGATGGCGAACACGAAGCCGATGGACAATTTGAGCCACATCGGCCAGTGGAGTAGGTTGAAGGGACGAAAAAGTCTTTTCATGATCGCATTTCCTCCTCGCGCATATCAGCAAGGGGTTCGGCCAGCACGCCCGGTTGGATGTAAATCCGCGTATGGATCGCGCCGAGGGCTTCGTTAAAATTGGCGGCGGCCAGGTTCAGCACACTGTAGACATCGGTCGCGCCGATCAAGAGACTGCTGACCGCGCTCGCCTTGCGTTCACGGTTGGCCTGTGCCTGGCTCTGCTCGAACAAGCGGGTGTTTTCCAGGGCCAGCGCCAAGCGTTCGGCCACAATCCGCGCGATCTCGATCTGCCGTTCACTCAATTCCTGGTCTTGCGGCACCGCGAACGACATCGCGCCCAATGTCTGGTCGCGGAAGGTGATCGGCACATTCACGATTTGCTCGTCGCCGCTCTGTTCGACGTGCAGTTCCCCGCTTTGCAGAGTCGCCCGCAGCGTCTCGGACATATCGCTGGCCGGGACGGGGGTGGAGGTGGTGTCCGGCTCGATATTGTAGCCGATCATCGCCTTACCGCGTCCTTGTAAATACTGACTCCAAATGGCTGATACACCCTGTCGTTCGCGTTGGATATAATCGGCCACCTGGGCTTGCAGCCGTTGGTTGGCGCTGGACTGCTCACGCAGATTGAGTTGCAACTCATTCACCGCGCGCGCGTGCGCCAGGGCGTTGCTCACCTGCTCGGTCATCAGCTTGAGCGCCTGTAACTCGTTCTGCGTGAACGCGACTTGTCCAGAACTTTGTACGTCCAGCACGCCCAGCAGGTGATCGCCGTGCAGCAGCGGCACTGCGGCCCCATAATTGGCCGAGGCCAACAAATGACTGCGCTGCGCCAGCGGGTCATCGCTGCTCGCCAGCGCCACCGTCCGCTGCTGCGCCGCTTCCATGATGATGTTCGCGTTGCCCAGGTTCAACGTTTCGCGCGAGGCGGGTTCTGCCTGGTTCAGGCCGTAGCGAATCGTCCGGTTGAAGCGGCCCTCATCGTCTGTCAGGAAAAATTGCGCGAACACATATTGGAAACGGTCGCGCATTACGTCCAACGCCCGGCTCAGGACGCGGTTTTCGTCCTCCGCGCCGCCAATCTGGATGCCAAATTCGGTGATCCACTGCCGCTGCTGCACATCGAGCAGCGATTCAGTGGCGATACGTTCCAGGTTGCCGGTGAACACCATCAGGAACAGCAGCACCAGCACCAATGTGATGATGATGATCGGTGCGTCGATCAACGCCGTATCCGACGGAACATACGTGACGATCCCCGTTTGCTGCGATTGGGTGACGCCGGCGTAAATCATGCTAGCGATCAGCAAAATCGCAACCAGCGCCATGCCGCGCCGGTTGAGCAGCACCCCGGCGGCCACCATTGGCACGGTGATGGCGATCACGAATGCCCCGCTCACATGCGGCCCTTGATCCGACCAGAACAGCACCAACTGCAACACTGAGGTTGTCAGCATCAAGACGAACAGCCAGATCGCGCCGCGCAGCCTGCCGGTTTGGATCAGCCGGTAAATCACCACACTCAGGCCGCAAATCACCAGCGACGAAATGACCGCCTGTATATCCAGGAATTGTTCCCGCAGCAGGCGCGGCAGGACGCCCACGACCATCCATGCCAGGGCGGCCAGCACCAGCGTCCAGTTGGCCAATAGCAGCACACCGGCGCGCTGGCGGTCAATCGGGCTGAGATAAATGTGTCGGACCCTTAACAGTGTCCGGCGGATACGGGTCATCATGCCTGTGATTCTCCGTTCAAGCTGCTGTCCCCACCCACACCCAGGCGGATCGCGCCGCGTTTCGCGCCCAGCGAACTGCTGAGTTCTGCTAGCGTAATTTGCAGCAGGTCATCGACGCTGGTCACGGTCTGGTAGCGCGCCACAATTTCGTTGATGCGCTGTTCCTGGGCGGTGGCTTCTTGCGATTCTTCATATAAGCGCGCCTTGTCCAGGCTTAAGGCCAGACGTTGGGCGACGGCTTTCACCATCTCAACCGTTTCGTTTTCCCTGCCGCTGCCTGGTTCGACTTCGATTGCGCCGATCACTTCGCTGCCGAGCATGACCGGCACGGCGATCACGGCTGTGCCGCTGCTGTTGTCCATCACCGGCTGGCGCGTCTCGCTGGCTTTCACCAGCATATCCGTCCAGCGGTCATCCGCGATCATTTGCTGGTCGTCCATCGTCACGCCGTTGACCCGGCGGCGGTTGCGCAGGTAGTTCTCCCAACCCTGCTTGGTCAATTGCTGGTTCAGGCGTTGGATTTCGCGCAGGCTCGTCTCGGACTCCAGGAACAACCGCCGGGTTTCGCGCGCGCTCAGGTCTTGCTGCTCGAAGAAACGGGCGTTGCGGATCGATGTACCCAGCAGATTCGCCATCACCTGGAGCGCCTGCACCGCGTCAGCTTCAAACGCATCGACGCGGCGGCTTTGCACATCCAGGGCCCCGATCAACTTGTCGCCATCCATGATCGGCAGCGCCAACTCTGCCCGCGTATTCGGCAGCAGTTCGTTGCGGGAATAAATCGCGTCGGTGTCGCGGGCGATGACCGGCTGGGCGATCAATGTCACCTGCCCGATCACACTTTTCGACCCAACGGCCAGCCGGTGGCGCTTTTCCAGCAGCTTTTGCCCGGTCGCGCCGGTGCTGGCAGCCAGCGACACATATTCGTTCGTCTCGTCCAACAGAAACACCTGGACATGGTAAAAGCCGAAGCGTTCCTGGATCAATTCGACCGCGCGCGGCAGCAGGGCGTTAAGGTTGAGCAACTTCGCCAGGATTTGGCCGGCGTCCGCCACCGCTTGCAGCAGGGTCGCGCTGCCTTTGGCCGCCTCTGCTAATCGTTCAGCCTGATTGATGAAATAACGAGTGGTTAGGCTGACAATGACGAGGGCGACCAAGCTGAAAAAATGGTCAGTGCCGAGGAGGTTCATCCCGCTTAGTCCGCCGCTTGACACTATGAGAAAGGCATCGAAGACACCTTTGCCCAGCACTATGGCAGTGGCAATCAAATAGGTCGGCCTGTCGCCCAGGGCAGCCGCCGAGATCACTGCCAACGTCCCCAGCAGCACCAGGGGTATGGGCGCGATGATGGTGGTGATGACGAAAACCGCGATGAGCAGGATCGAAGCGATACGGGTGCGTCCTTGCCGCGCCAGGACGAGCAGTGCCAATCCGGGAATAACTAACATGACTGTGATAGCCAGGGCACGCACACCAAAGTCGTTATTAAGGAGTTGGATCACAATCCCTGGTAGAGCAATGAGCATCGCCAGTGTGGATAGCGACTGGATGTAACGTGTTTTCAGCCGCGTCAGTCCATCAGTTCCTTCGGGTAATTTGAAAAGTCGCGCGAACAGTCGCCTCATGCTTCACCGTCCTCTGAATGCCCATTGGTCTGTGGCGGCGTCCCCAGCCGGATCGTGACGCGGTTGGCTTTGAGGCTGGTGCGCAGGCTGCGCGCTGCTTCATTCAGCGTCATTTCAACATTGTTGCTGGCTTGCAGCCGGGTCGAAATTTCGTTCACCAACGCCTCGCGCTGGGCGACGCGCTGGCTGGTTTCGAACAAGCGATTGCTCTCCGCCGCCAGCCCCAACTGCTCACCCACCTCTTCCATCAGGTTCAGGTCTTCCGGCGACAGGTTGCCGCTCACGTCCAGTTCAAATTCCATCGCACCGATCACCTGCCCCCGCACGCGCACCGGCACGGCGATCACCTGCATCCCGTCCTGCTCTTGCTGGATGGGATGGTTGAAGGCGATCGCATCGGTCAGTGTACTCGTCCACTCTTCGTCTTTGCGGGCCGCCTTTGACTTAAAATCGACGTTCAATCCCATCGAGTCGCCTTGCGCCGACAGATATTCTTCCCAGAAGCGCCCGGTCAACTGCTGGTTCAATCGTTCCACGTCAGCGGCGGCGCGGCGGGTTTGTTCCACAAGCTGCTGATTTTCTTGCAGTCGTTTTCCTGTTTCTTCAAACAGCCGCGCGTTGTCGATGGCGATTGCCAGGTGGTCGGCCAGCGATTGGAACATGGGCAGGTCGTCGTCGCTGAACGCCCCGCTCACCTTGCTCTGCATATCCAGCGCGCCGATAATCGTGTCGCCGATGCGCAGCGGGAAGGCCGCTTCGACCACTGTTTCCGGCAGGAACTCGTTGCGGCGGTGAACGCCGTCGCCGGCACCTGACCGCGCGATAATGGGGTTGCCCTGCACTGTCACCTGCCCGATCACGCTCAGGCTACCGACCGCCAAACTGTGCTTGCGCCCCAGCAGCAGCCGCCCGACCTCGCCGGTGCTGGCGACCAACTTGGCATTTTGTCGCATCTCGTCTACCAGGAAAATTTGCGCGTGATAAATGCTGGGATAGTCAGCCGCAATCTGGTTGACCGCGTTGGTCAAGACTTCGTTGAGCGCCATACGCTGCGAAATACGGCGTGACACTTGCGTTGTGATCTCCGCCAGGCGTAAACGGTCTTCGCGCGCCCCCGCCGCCGCTTCCGAACGGCTGAGGCGCAGGAAACGCAGGAATAGGAAGGTGAAGCCACTGATGAGCGCAAAGCCGACCATCAGGTTCAACGCATCGGAACCATTATTGATCGCGGGCGGCGGCATGGCTTCACGTTGGCTGAGGCCGAACAGGACAATCCCTAGCGCCAGCAGCGTCCATACTGCCAATCCCCGAATGCCCAGCAGCAAACCGGACATCAGGACGACGATCACCAGCGACAGCGTGCCGGTCAGCGCGTAAAAACCACTTTGGGCGGCGGGCAACGTCAGTGGGACGAGCCATGCGATCAGCAGGATGCCGCTGCCACCCTTCAACCTGCCGGAACGGGTTAGGACGATGCTGGTGATCACCGAGCCGACGAAGAACAGCACGTAAAAGGCGAGTGTGCTGTTCGTCCCGGCCAGCAGCGCCTGCCACAGGTTCACTGCACCGGGCGAAAAGGTCATGTAAATCACGAACAGGATGAGCATCAACGTACTCATCCCATACACCATGCGCGCCCGCTCCCGATCAACCAGGCTGGGGTAACGCGATGTGTTGTAAATGGTTTGTATCAGGCGGCGCATAGCATGACTCCGCTATTCACTATCGTCCGGGCTGGGCGCGTTCGTCCCCAGGCGGATGCGCGCCCGCCGCGCACCCAGGACTCGGCCCAGTTCGTTGACGGTTACGTCCAGCATACTATGGATGTCCATTTGTCGCTGAAGTTGGGTCGAAATGTCGTTCACCAGCGCCTCGTTTTTCGCCACGCGCTGGCTCTGGCGGAAGGCGTCGGCGTTTTCAATGGCGACGGCCACCTGGCTCACCAACTGCTGGAAGACTGCGATGTCCGTCTCGCTGTAGGCATAGGCCCGTGCGCTGCCCACGCTCACAATCCCCAGGATGCGCCCGCGCGAGATCAGCGGCGCGACCATGAGCGAACGGGCATTGGTCTTCGGCTCGATTTTTTCGGGCGCGTTCTTCGCGTCCTGGATGTGCAGCAGTTGCCAGGTCTCCCACACGTTGGCGATGTACCCCTTGAGCGGTACGGTTTCGTCCGCGTTCAGGTTCACGTTGGCGAAGCCCTCGGCCTGCTCCGCCACCTTGCGCAACTGCCCCTGCGCCGGGTCGTACAGCGCGATGCTCATCTGGTCTTGTTGCAGCATTTCGGCGCTTTCCGCCAGCATGAGGTTGAAGATGTTCGGTAGGTCGAGTGTGGCCTGCACCGACTGGCTAAAGGCCGTGATGCGCTGCAACTGCTCGGCGCGCCGCTGGGTGTCGTTCAGCAGCCGGATATTCTGTAAGCCGATGGCGACTTGTGTGGTGATGGTCTGGGCAATATCGACCATCTCCGGCGTGAACTGCTGCCCCGGCGTGATGATGTCCAGACCGATTGAGCCGAACAGGCGCTCCTGCACGATGATCGGGAAAAATCCGAAAGCGTGGATGCCATTTTTCTTCATCAAATCGCGTGTCGCCTCGGTGACCCGTACATCATTTTCCAGATCGTTGGTGATGAACGGCTGCCGCGAGTCGCGGATCATCTGAATTAACTCGGTGTTGCTCACCTCGATCTGCGTCCCCAACGTCCCGATGCCAGGGTATTCACTCACCACCGTCCCCAGCGTTCCTTGTATATTGACCAACACAATCCCGGAATGATCCACGCCGACCGCTTCGGTCAGCACGCGCGCCGCCTCGTCCAGCAGCGTTTGCTCGTCCTGCACGGTGCTGATCGTGGCCGACAACTGGTTCACCAACCGCAGCATCCGCACCTGGCTGCCCAATTGCGCCGCGCTCGATTGGGTGTCACGCAGCAGGCGGTGGCTTTGCAGCACGATGCCGATCTGGTCGCTCAACGCCTCGTACAGACGGTGCTTTCGCTCGTCAAATACTTGCGGATAATCAAATGTGATGGTGATTGCTTCACGTACCATATCGCGTTCGCGGATCGGGATTGAGATCGAACTCCGGACGCCCTGCATCCTGGAAAAATCACCCAATGGATAGTCGGTAGCAACGGTATCCATATTTTCAATCAGGGCGATGGAATGTTTGTCTACATTCCAATATTTACCAAGTGCAGACAATTTTTCGATACCGACCGACTCGCGGAGCGGGAACTCGCCTACCCGTTCACCGTCTGTCGTGCTGACATAATCGGATACCAGGTCTTGGAGCTGTAGTTCGTCGTTATACAGGACATTCAAATGGGTGATGACCATCGCATCCGGCGCGAGGTACGTCCGCAGCGCCCGCAGGATGTCGAGCGTGTCTTGCGCCGCCAGGATCGAGCGGTTGACTTCGTACAATGTCCGCGTTTCGTCCAGCGTTTGCGCCGTGCTTCGCAGCAGCGTCTGGTTCTCGAATACCACCGCTGCCTGGTCGGCCAGGTTGCGCAGCGCCCGCAGCCGGTTGGGCGGGATAGGCTGGGTGGTCGGGTGGATGAATACGATCACCCCTGTAAGCCGTTGGTTGGCAACCATCGGCACGATCACCATCGCCCCGATGTCCTGCGTCAGCAGCCGTTCGCGCTCGGCGACGGTCAAAAATTCATCTTTCACCACATCCGGCACGTACAGCGTTTCCAGCGCCGACAGCGTTTCCGAGGCCGGATAGCCGTCCAGCGACACCTGCCGTTCGGCCAGGCTGATCTGGTTGTGGTTCACTTCCGCTACGACCCGCACTGTCGGCGGCAGGATGTCGCCCTCTACCAGCCCCAGGTAGGCATGGTTGTACCCCGTGCCGGCAAAGTGATAGATCGCATCCAATGTTTCCGCCCCGCTGCGGGCGGCGTAAATTTTGCTGGTCGCCTCGAACTGCGCCTGCACGAAGTTGAGCGTTTCTTCCGTCTGGCTCAACAGGTTGCGGTTTTCCAGGGTGATGGCAATCTGGTCGGCCAATGTGTTATAAGCGTCGATTTCTTCGGGCAGGAACGGGTAGGCCTGGCTGTGCAAAATGTCGAGCGTGCCGACCAGTTGGTCGCCCGCCCGCAGCCCGAACGCTGCCACCCAACTCGCCCCCAGCCGGATATACTGCCCTTGCGTATCGCCGCTCAAGGACGACCCGACCGCGTTGATGTCCGCGTTAACCAGCGGCAGCCCCCGCCGCAGGCTCTCTAATTGGTCGTCGTCCGGCGCAGGGTTGCTGTAGCGCCCAGCGTCGAATGTCAGCGCCCCATCGGGCGTGCCAATGGCCGTGATTACACTGGTCAGCGGTCGGATGCCGGGCGGGGCGGCCCGGTCGAACAGGTTCAATGTGACAGCGGTCATCTTGCGCGCGATGGTGTAGATGACAGCCTGTACCATGTCCTCGTAGCGTTCCGCCGACGTAATCATGCGGCTTGCCAGCACCAGGTTATTCGCCACATCGCGCGATGCCTGGCTGTCTTCCAGCAGCGTCCGGGCATGGATCAGCGCGGCGATCTGGTCGCACAGGTTGCGAAAGGCGTTGATCTCGGCCTTGCTAAAGGGCTGCTTCACCCGGCTGGCAATGCCCATTGATGCGATGGGCCTGCCGTCAATCAACATTGGGAAATTCACAAACGATTTGATCCCATTGGCGGCGAACAGCGCATAAAGGCCGGGGCCGAGATCGCTGGGTGTCATCGTATCAGCATCGTCAATGACGTAGGGCTTGCCCTCTGTCACCGAGTCACGGAATTGGAGGGCGAGCGAGTCCCATTCCAACGTCTCGACATCCCATTGGTAGGTGCGGTCGCGGTTGGCCGTCGCCAAAATTTTCCAGCCGGTGGGGTTGCCCAGGGCATCATAGGTGAATTTGCTCAAACTGAGAAAACGCCCCGGCGTCGGCAGCATGTGGCGCGCCACGATGGCCGCCATCTGCGAAAAATCCTGGCCCGCCGTCAATTCGTCGAAGGCTTTGGCCTGCCGTTCGCTGATGTCGCTGCTGAAGGACGACTCTGCCGTCAGATGATGCACCTGCATCAGTGCTCCTACCTGGTCGGCGACGCTCTGCAACAAATACAGTTCATGCGGCGACAGGACAAGCGCGCCGGTGGTGCTGTTGACCGTAATCAGGCCGAAAGTCCTACCCGTATGGCGCATCGGCATACTGGCGAAGGCCTTCACCTTATGCCCCACCAGCCAGGCCCGGAAAGGCTCACTCAAAGACGAGTCGGTTTGGGCGTCCATTATCAACACCGGCGTCGACTCGTTCAAGGTCTGGCCTAAAGCAGCGCCCAGGTCGTCGGCGCTTACGTCAATGGCCGACTCCAGGTCGAAGGCTTGCTTCCGGTTCGCCGAGGCCACCGTCCGCATCCGTATCAAATCACCCTGCGCGTTGTATTCGGCCAGGTTGATGCTGATGAAATGCCCGGATTCGTCCAACATGTTGCGCGCGATGATGCGCGCCATTTCCATGAAGGTGGTGGCCTGGGTCAACGCGGCGGTGGTGGCGGCCTGCCGTTTGATCTGCAGGGCTAAAGTGTTACGGTTGGGCGTGGCGGTCATAGAAAGGCGCTCGCTCCACAAAGGTTATCGGATGAATAGCTGCGTTGATGGTCGGGTGAAATAGGACGCGGGCGAGAATGGTTCATCCTCCCCTGCTGCATATCATATACGAATTCGATGAAGAGAAACCGTAAGATGCGCTTCGGTTAGCGTCCTGAAACGGTCACTTCCACTCCCAGACTTCATCACCCGCCAGTAAGCGGCGGATTTGGTGGGGGAACTTATCGGCATCGAGCGGTTTGCCCAGGAAGCCATTGAAGCCGCCTTTCTTGGCGCGGCGCATCTGGTCTTCGCTCGCTTCGGCGGTCACCGCGCAGACAATCGTATCGCGCAGCCGGGGGTGGGCGCGTACTTTTTGCAGAGCCTGGTAGCCGTCTTCATAGGGCAAACGGATGTCCATCAGGATCAAATCAACGCGCGGCAGCGTGTCGGCAAACTGCACCACCTGCCAACCCGACGTTTTCCATTCGCAGCGCTGCACACCCATGAACGCCAGCATCCGCGCGATCAGCACAAAATTCGGCACATTATCTTCGACTACGAGGACGTGCGCCTCGCCAGGTTCAATCGGGGTGTGTTGGGTAATTCTGGCCTCGCTCATTAGCGGCTCCTCAGATAACGGATAATGTCGTCAGGCAGCTTGTCTACGTCAATCGGTTTGCCGATGTAACCATCGCAGCCGGCTTCCAGGGTGCGCTCCCGATCACCCTCCATCGCGTTGGCGGTCAGGGCGACGATCTTGATGTCGCGCAGTTCATCCATGTCGCGGATGTAGCGGGTCGCGGTTAGGCCATCCATCTCTGGCATACTCATGTCCATCAGGATCAGGTCGGGCGGGTTCTGCTGCGCCATCTCGATCCCCAACAGCGCATTATCCGCTTCTTGCACCTCGAAGCCATAATCCGACGCCATCAGGATGCGCCGTACGAGCAGGCGGTTATCACGGTTGTCTTCAATATATAAGATGCGAGGCATTGTACCTGACTCCTACATCGGCGCGGGCTGATCGTCGTGGGCTGCCGATAACTGATTAAAATGATCTGTCTTAATTATAATACGATCAATCAAGCCTTCATTAATGAAGATTGTGTATTCAGGCCGCGATTCATACGCTTTTCATAACAGATGCGCAAGAAAATTCTAACCGGAAATTCGGTAGATTCTTACTTAAGATAACCTGAATCCGTTGATTCGCCCGCCTTTGGCTCGATCCGCGCCCTCCCTTCAGCGGCCCGTTCCCCCTATTTCCCAGGGGAAGACAGCGCCATTTCTCCTACTGTCCAGCATACAACGAAATCATGAAATCGGCTATCGTTAACCCGCTTGTAACAGTCTTGCAAAAACCTATGTAGATAGTGAAAAATCAGTATACTGACCCTATACCTGAATCGAGAAGGAGAGCGTTATGGCCTTTACCCAGGAACAACTGGATGCGGCTGCCGAACTGCCGGTCGTCCTCATTCACGGCATGATTACCGTCGATGGCACGACCTATTCGAGCGTGGTGCGCGAGATGATGGCCGTCGGTCGGTTCGTGGACGAAGCCCTGGTCGCGTATGCCGATAACCTGCTGGTGCAGGCGGCGTTGCTGCGCTTCATCGACGAAGAGGGTAATATCAACACCGGCTTGGACAGCGAACGGGTCGAACACATCCCGACCGAGGATGTGCTAGGGGGCGTGGACTACGTGATGAACCTGTTCGCCGGTCTGCCGGAACTGCCGGGGTATAAGCACTTCGTCCTGGCGCTGGCGGAGAAGATCGCGGCAGCCGCCGGGA
>Ga0187894_10003477_pt1 | contig 17611 bp, 15 predicted proteins | sample GBC1701081metaG_FD_136650 | JGI IMG/M metagenome (GOLD analysis project Ga0187894, IMG submission 136650) | White microbial mat communities from a lava cave in the Kipuka Kanohina Cave System on the Island of Hawaii, USA - GBC170108-1 metaG ...
CGGAACCACGGTGCCGCTCTCGAGCGTCACCATGCCCGCGAGCTCGGCGCCGGCCTGGTCGATCGAACGGTGGTTGAAGCTCAGGTCCGTCACCTTGAAAAACATCGCATTGGCTTCTACCGACGCGCTGAAGGCCTCAAGCGACTGAATCTGCTGCAGCGGCACCGAGTAGTGGGCGTGGGCCGCGGCGTAGTCGCCGGCCGCGGCTTGGGCCATAAAGTCCCGCGCCACCTGTTCGGGCTCGGCGGTCATGCGCAGGACCACAACGGAGATCACGGTCCCCAAGATCGCGGCCGCCAGCACCACGACCCCGATTCTCAGCGCCCAGCGCCGGAGGGGACTTGTCCGAGGCGTCTCACCGACATCCGCGCCCTGCAGTTCTCTCTCTGTCATGACTCACTCCCTAAGCGAGATCGTGTCCGATCGTCCGCGAGTCGATCCTTGACTTGAGATTGTCGACCGCTCCCGATCCCGCCAATCTGCAGTTCACCGCGCGGCGAGTATGCGCCACTCCAGGCGCCCACAACGGAAAAGGCCGTCTGAACATCCCGTGCGCCGCAATTCGACCACGTCGATCCCCACCGCCGCCCCTACGGGGCGCCTAAAGACGCGCGATCGCCTTTCTCATGTGGCTGTTGATCGGGCTCGCCTCGATCGTGACGATCGTGGCGCTACTCCAGCGCCCCCTCGCTTGGGTGGGTATGTACTTCCGGCTCAAGCATGAGCTGCCGGAACACGCGCTCGTCGACGCGACCTATCTCAACCTTCCGACCGGTTTCGGTGGCCGACGCCGCAGCGGATAGTACGGATAAAGGGTCATCTGTTGAGCGCGAGCGCACCGACCAGGGGCCACTGGGGCCACTTCCGGCAAGTCCGGAAGGCCGGGTCCGCTGCATCCCGCTGAATCCACCTGCCCCTGCGCCGGTTCACCAGCGCAAATCCGCCCGCTGTCGAACTGGGGCCGATGCCGGCACGCACCCGCCCTGGCCGCCTCGCCGGTGGCCAGCGGAATATCCCTCAGCGAACCGCCGCGTCGAGATCCGGATCCGGGGCTGACCCGGTCGGCGCTCCGTCGCGTTGCGCGAACGACGAGGATTGCCCGGTTTGGGTCGAAGTGTTACACATGGCGCGAAAGCGAGGCTGGCAGTGGCTTTGTGCGGAGGGAATATGAAACTCAATCGATCATTCGTTCTGGCTGCCGCGTTGGCAGCCTGCCTGGCGGGGTTTGCGACCGCATCCTATGCTGCAGAACCATGCTGCAACGTCGTGTCGGTGAACGCGGTGACCGGAGTCGTGACGCTCAGGGATCTAAAGACCGGCGCGGTGTTCACGGTCACGGTTGCGGACAAGGCGAAGCTCACGCGGCTCAAGCCCGGCCAGATGGTGGACCGCAGCGCCAATGTAGACCCGGTAGTTCCGCGTTGATCGCGCGGTAAGTCAACCGGCGCTGAGCATGCGCGACGCCAGCGCATGAATGCCGGATTTCCGGTCAAAGCTCAACGCGAATTGCGAACTCACATGTTGAGGTCTCGCGTGGGACTCAGACTCACAGCGCTTTTATCCGCGCTCGTCATGAGCCTGGGCTTTGCCGCGGCGGGCGTTGCTCAACTTGAGATCGGCCGCCGGGTCCCGGACATCGATGCCACACTCAGCGAGCTCGGTGCCAAGGTGGTCGAAGAGGAGATTCGGATCGGGTTGGCGGCAGACCCACTCTTCGATTCCGACCGGCACGACCTCAAGCGAAGTGCTATCCCTACGTTGACTAAGGTTGGCGAGGTGCTCAAGGCGCACCCGGATAGGGCGGTGGTGATCGAGGGTCACACCGAGGGCATGGCGGCGGAGGCGTACAACAAGGCACTCTCGGAAAGGCGCGCGGCCTCGGTTCGCGACTGGCTGGTTAAGAACGCCAAACTGCCCGCTTCGCGATTCACCATTCGCGGGCTCGGAAAGTCCAGGCTGATCGCGCCGAACTCGCAAGCCGACGGCTCGGACGATCCCGAAGGCCGGCAGAAGAACAGCCGCGTGGAGATCATCGTCAGGAAGGGCCGAGCCTCAGTGGCGCAACCAAGCCGCGGACCTACGTGCGCGGCGGGCTACTTCATCCGCGAGCACCAGCGTGCCCGAGCCGGAGTCATCCAGCGCCAGGATGCCCACCACGGGAAACTTGCGACGGTTCTCTCCGGTGAGCTTGCCGCCGACACTGGGCTCGAACTTCACTGCGGCGCCGCCCGGAGCCGGCACAGTGACTTTGGGCAGGTTTTCCACCTTGAGCTCGGCGTCGTACTTCGCCTCAGCCTCGCCGGAAAGCGTGCCGATCATCGCCACCGGATCCCACGTGACGGTGAACCAGAATTCCGCATCGATCGTGCGCGTGAGGGTCTTGTTTGGAGGCCTCCAGATCGAACTCCGGCCAGCGGGCACCGTTCAACTCCGAGGTCCGAACAAAGGTGAGTGCCATGAGCTTGAGCGCCAGGCGCGTGTGCTCGCCGCCGACGTAGTTGTCGATATCGACCAGAAGACCTGGCAACCCATTGACGCTGACCTGCGGGTAGTGCCTGCGCTTTCGGGGCCTCAGAATGTCGCCCGGCCTCACGTCCACCATGGGTTTGCGCGTCGCGAAGTCGTGGGCGACTGCATACCGCATGATCTGCCCGCAGTTCTGCAGGACCCGTCGCGCAATCTCGAGCGCGCCACGCGCCTCGATCCTCTTGACCACGTCCCGAAAGGCGGAGCTCGGGATCTCCGAAGGCAGCTGAATACCGATCCACGGAAAGACATCCTCCTCCAGCCGCTTGAGGACATTGAGGGCATACCGCCTATGGCGGTGGGTCGACCAGTGCGCATGCCATTCGCGCGCGACGGTCTCAAAGGTCTTGCCGACCTCTCTCTTGCGGGCCGACGGGTCGATGCCGTTGGCCAGCAGTGCGCGCGCCTCAGCGAGGCGCAGCCGCGCCGTGGCAAGTCCGGATAGACGCCCAACGCAAGTGTCTTTTGCTTGCCCTGGAAGCGGTAGTTGAACCGCCAGTACCGGCCTCCGCTTGGATCAACCTGCAGATAGAGCCCGTCGCGGTCTGTGAGCCGACACGGGCGATCACCGGGTTTGAATCCACGTACCTGCGTGTCCGTCAACATGGATGGTATCTCCGGCCACCGCCTCGCCGGCTACCATCGGAAATACCAACGGCACGGCGGGACTCACTGCAACGATACGAGACGCATCGAGCTCAGAACATCCGAAGATTCAAGGGAATTTCGGGCATTCCGAGACAGCGTGAGCTGCCGTGGAAATGATAATTGGCGGAGAGGGTGGGATTCGAACCCACGTAGGGCGTAATGCCCTCAACCGATTTCGAGTCGGTGCCGTTATGACCGCTTCGGTACCTCTCCGTCCGGGATTCCGGCACCCGTCATAGCGGGTTGATCCGGAACCGTTATTCTACATGAATGCAGCCGGAAACCGCGCCCGCCGCATCGCCCTGGCGGCGCCTCCGCAGCCGGTACGGGATCCCGCTGGTCCTGCTGGTCGCCCTGATGCTCGGCACCTGTTCACGCATGCCCGGGACCCTCGAGCAGATCCGGGCGCTCGGGCTCATCAAGGTCATCACCCGGAACAGCCCCCTCGCCTACTACGAGGGCGCGGCCGGACCCGAAGGACCGGAGTACGAGCTCGCACGCGCGTTTGCCGAGCGGCTCGGTGTGCGGCTCGAGCTGCGCTTCGCGCGCTCAACCGTGGCTGCCCTCTCGGCAGTCGAGCGTAATCGTGCGCATGTCGCGGCAGCCGGAATCGTGACAAGCGGCGCGCACCCGCCCCGGGTTCGCTTCGGGCCGGTCGTCCAGCGCATCGACCAGTACGTCATTTACCGCGTAGAAGACCGCTTGCCCCGCGACGCCGCAGATCTTGCCGGGAGTCGGATCGTCGTGCAGCGCAATTCGGCGCATGCCGCCGCACTAAACGCCCTCGCCGGCCAGGCCCCGGGGCTCGCCTGGGCCGAAGTCCGCGGCGCGGATACGCTCGATTTGCTCGGCCGAGTCGCGCGTGGCGAGGCAGATTTCACGGTTGCGGATTCCATCGAGTTCTCGCTCGGACGGCATTTTTTTCCGGACCTGCGCCCGGCCTTCCGGATCGCCGAGTCCGAGGCCGTCGCCTGGGCGGTTTCCCCGCACAGTCGCGACCTGCTCCGCGAGTTGGAGGACTTTTTCGCGGAGATCGGCACGGACGGCCGGCTGGCCGACATCCACGAGCGCAACCGGCGCGCGCTGGTGCGCTTCGACCGCGTCGATGCCGCGAGCTTCGTCACCGGGGTTCGTGAGCGACTGCCGCGCTACCAGGCATGGTTCCAGGAGGCCGCCACGGAGACGGGCATCGATTGGCGGCTGCTCGCGGCAATCGGCTACCAGGAATCGCGCTGGGACGCGGCCGCCATCTCCCCGACCGGCGTCCAGGGGCTGATGATGCTGACTGCGGAGACTGCGCAGCGCGTCGGCATCGCCGATCGCAGTGACCCGCGCGAAAGCATCCGGGGCGGCGCGCGCTACCTGCGCATCGTCGAGAAGACCATACCAAACCGGATCCCGGAGCCGGACCGCACCTGGCTCACGCTTGCCGCCTACAACGTCGGCTATGGCCACCTCGAGGACGCGCGCATCCTCACCGAGCGCCGCGGGCAGGATCCCGACCGCTGGACCGACGTGCGCGACAACCTGCCGCTGCTCGCGCAGGAGCGGCACTACGAGACTCTGAAGCGCGGTTATGCGCGGGGCTGGGAGCCGGTCGGATTCGTGCGCAACGTGCAGACCTACGCCGAGCTGCTGCGCTGGATGGTGCCCGAAGACTCGCCGTCAGCGCCGCCCGGCAAAGAATCCGCGCAGTAGCGCACCGCACTCAGCGGAGAGGACACCGCCGAGGGCATCGACGCGGTGGTTCATCGCGTCGCAGGCGACGAGGTTGAAGGCGCTCCCCGCTGCACCCTGGCGTGGATCCCAGGCGCCGAACACGAGCCGCGCGATGCGTGCATGCGTCATCGCGGCCGCGCACATCGGGCACGGCTCGAGCGTCACGTAGAGTGTCGCGCCGCCAAGACGGTAGTCCGCGACCGATGCAGCAGCCATGCGCAGCGCCAGCATCTCGGCGTGGGCCGTCGGGTCGTGCGCCGAGATCGGCCGGTTCCAGCCCTCTCCGAGAACCTTGCCGTCGCGCACGACGAGCGCCCCGACCGGCACCTCGTCAATCGCCTCGGCGCGCTGCGCGAGGCCGATCGCCCGCTGCATCCACTCCACGTCGCTCACGGCCGGCTCCGCGGCGGCCTTCGCGCCGCGGCATAGCGCTCGAGCGTGCGGCGGCGCGCCTCGTCGTGCCGCACCACCGGCGCCGGATAGTCGCGCCCAATCAGGCAGCCGGCGGCTCGCTGCACGTCCACCGGCATCTCCCACGGCGCATGCAAGTATCGGCGCGGGATGCGCGCGAGTTCCGGGATCCAGCGCAGGATGTAGCGGCCGTCGGGATCGAACTTCTGCGACTGCAGGACCGGATTGAATATCCGGAACCACGGCTGCGCGTCGCAGCCGGTCGACGCACTCCACTGCCAGCCGCCGTTGTTGGCGGCGAGGTCGTAATCGAGCAGGCGCGCCGCGAAATGCCGCTCGCCGCGCCGCCAGTCGAGCCCGAGGTCCTTGGCGAAAAACGAAGCGGTGACCATGCGCAGGCGGTTGTGCAGGGTGCCCTGGCCTGCGAGCTCGCGCATGCCGGCGTCGACGATCGGGTAGCCGGTGCGCCCGTCGCGCCAGGCGCGCCACAGGCGCTCATCGCGCGTCCACTCGAGCCGGTCGTATTCGCGGCGAAACGCATGGTCGACGACGTCGGGCCGCGCGGCAAGTATCGCGAAATAAAAGTCGCGCCAGATGAGCTCCGCGAGCCAGGCCTCGGCGCCACGGCTCCGCGATCGGCGCGCTGCGGCGACGAGGCTTCGGATCGAGATGGTCCCGAAGCGCAGGTGCACGGACAAACGAGAGGTCGCTGCCAGCGCGGGAAAGTCCCGTTCGCGCGCATAACGCGGCATGCGCCGCCGGAATGCAGCCCACAGCTTCCTGGCACCCGACATGCCGGGCGGCAGGGGCAACGGCACCTTGCGGAACCCGAGAGAGCGCAGGGACGGCATCGGGGATCCCCGCTGCCCTGCCAGGTGCCCGCGCAGGCCCTGGACCGGATGTGCGCGCAGATCCTGTTCAGAGAGAACCGCAAGCCATTGCCTGCGGTAAGGCGTGAACACCGAGAACCAGCCGCCGGTCCGGGTGCGCACTTCGTCGAGCTCGAAGATGACCTGGTCTTTGCGCATGCGGAATGCGATACCGGCGCGCGCAAGCCGCGCGGATACTGCAGCATCCCGTCGGACGGCCGCGGGCTCATAGTCGCGGGCCGCGTGCACGCTCGCGACCCCGAGCCGGGAGGCAAGCTGCGGAATCTCCCGTTCCGCACGCCCGCGCAGCACGTGCAGGCCGCCGCCGCGCGCGGCCAACGCCGCCTTGAGCTCGCGAACCGACTCCCAGATGAAGGCGACGCGCGCGTCGCCAGGCGGCAGCGGATCGAGGATTTCCGTATCGAACAGGAAAACGCAATGTACGCGGTCCGCCACGCGCAGTGCATCGGACAGCGCGGCATGGTCGGTCACCCGCAGGTCGCGCCGGAACCAGACCAGGGCCTGTACGGATTTGCGAGTCTTCTTCATGCCCGCACAGTGTTGCATGCCGGGCGCCGCGGCACGCGCTATGATTTTCCGGCTGCCGGGAGCCACAACCCGGCCCTTTGCGCGGAGAATCACCCATGGCAGCCGCCCACGCGTTCGAGGAGAAGGTCCGAAGCGCAGGCGACGTCGAAATCCACGTGCGCGCCTTCCCGCCCGTGGGCCGGCCGCGCGCGGCGGTCGTCATGTGCCATGGCGTCAATTCCCACGGCGGCCAGTACCTGTGGCCCGGTACGCAGTTCGCCGCCGCCGGGCTTGCAGCCTTCGCGCTCGACCTGCGCGGGCGCGGCAAGTCGGACGGCGAACGCTACTATGTCCAAGACATCTCGGAGTACGTGGCGGACGTCGCGTCGGTCATCGCTCTTGCCAAGTCGCGACACCCGGGCCTGCCCGTATTCCTCTTCGGCCACAGCGCCGGCGGTGTCGTGGCCTGCAGCTACGCGCTCGATCACCAGGCCGAGATCGCCGGCCTCATCTGCGAGAGTTTCGCGTTCAAAGTGCCGGCGCCGGACGCGGCTCTTGCCGTCATCAAGGCCCTCTCCCATGTCGCGCCCCGGCTACCGGTACTGAAGCTCAAGAACGAGGATTTCTCGCGTGACCCGATCGCGGTGCGCATCCTGAACAGCGACCCGCTGACCCTCAACGAGGCGCAGCCCGCGAGGACGGTGGCGGCCCTGGTGCGCGCCAACGAGCGCCTGCGGCGTGAATTCCCGCGGATCACAGTGGCTATGCTGATTCTGCACGGCACCGATGACCGCGCGACGATGGCGTCCGGGAGCCAGTTCTTCCACGACACCGCCGGATCGAAGGACAAGACACTCAAGCTCTACGACGGCCACTACCACGACCTCCTGAATGATGTCGGCAAGGACGCCGTGCTGGCCGATATCAAGGCCTGGATTGACGCAAGGATCGTCGCATGAGCGCCCCGCAGGACGGCCGACGCATCTTTGCGACGCGGGACCTCGCCTTGCGGCCCTACGACCTGGACGGCCCGCTGCAGCCCGAGATCGCGTTTGCGCCGCTGTCCTATGGCGCGCGAAGCGAGCGTGGATCCTATCTCATGCGCATGGCGCCCGGCGCGGCCACCATCCCGCACGTGCACGAAGCACGCGAGGAGTTCCTGATTCTCGAAGGTGAAGCCATCGAGACTGACGGCACCGTCTTGAAGCCCGGCGACTGGGTCATTTACGAGCCGGGCACCTTCCATGGCACGCGAACCGTCGCCGGCTGTCTGCTGTTGGGTCTGGATTGGGATCCGCACTCCAAGGGGGAGTCCGACCATGCAACTGAATGATCGCACGCTGCTGCTGCGCCTTGCTACGGCTACGCTGCTCGCGCTCGGTGCCGGCCCCGTGGTTGCGCAGACCGTCCCGCGCATCGAATGGGAGGCTTGCCGCCAGGATCCCGCTTACGAGTGCGCCTTTGCGCGCGTGCCGCTCGACTATGACGAGCCGGACGGCGCCAGAACCCGGATCGCGCTCGCCCGGGTCGCGGCAACGGACCCCGCGCGGCGCATCGGCACCCTGTTCCTCAATCCGGGCGGGCCCGGCGGATCGGGTGTGGACCTGATCCTAGGCGGCTACGGCGACTACATGATGCAGCGGCTGAACGGCCGGTTCGACATCGTCGGCTTCGACCCGCGTGGTGTCGCCCGCTCGGAGCCCATTCACTGCTTCGACGGCCTGTCAGCTTTCTACGCCTGGTGGATCTTTCCCTATTTTCCCTATGAGCGCGGCCAGGAGCCGTCCTTCTTCCGGGACCTCGGCTCGCTATCCGGGCTCTGCCATGCGCGGGGCGAACGGATCATCGACCACATGAGCACGGCCGACGTCGTCCGGGACCTCGACCTCCTCCGTCAAGCGGTCGGCGACACAGGACTCAATTTCGTCGGCTGGTCGTACGGCTCCTACATCGGCAACACCTACGCCAATCTCTTTCCGGCGAATGTGCGGGCACTCGTGATCGACGGCGTGCTCGATCCAGGCCTCTGGGCGAGCGGCGACCACATCGTGCTGGACCGGTTCTCCGTCGCGGAGGAATTCGAGGAGTTCCTGCGGCTCTGCGACGAGGCCGAATGCCCGCTTTCCGGGCCGGAGGGCGCTTCGGCACGCTGGTGGGCGCTCGCTGCAGCGGTGCGCGAGGAGCCCGTCGATTTGGGCTACGCCTACAGCTACGACTACCTCATAGCGGACGCCGTCGGTGCGATGTACGAGCCGGAATACTGGCCGGACTATGGAGAATTCTTCGCGAGCCTGATCGACACCGTGGAAGGACGAACGGGTGCCGCCTCCGAAGCGCGTACGCGCCGTGAAGCGCTCGTGGAACGCATGCGCCCGGGGCGCGCCAGCTACTCGAACGACTACGAGGCCTACTACGGCAACCAGTGCGCGGACACGCAGTACCCGCGAAGCCTCGCGCAGTTCCGCGAGGTGGGCACCTTCGCGGAAGTGGGCTCGGTGTTCGGCGCCTACTGGTGGTGGCAGAACGCCGCATGCGCGGACTGGCCGGTCGCCGCCGACCGCTATGCCGGCCCGTGGGAGACGACCACCTCTTCGCCGGTGCTCGTGGTCGGCAATTACTTCGATGGCATCACGGACTACGCGGGCGCCTATGCGTCGAGCCGACTTCTGCTCAACAGCCGCCTGCTCGTCTACGCGGGCTGGGGTCACACGGCGTACGGGCGTAGCCTGTGCGTGACACGCTACGTCGACCAGTACCTGCTGCGGCGCGCGCTGCCGCCGCGCGGCACGGTGTGCCCGGCGAATCCGAATCCGTTCCTGCCCGCCGCTGCCGCAAGGCGCAGAGCCGAGAAACTACTCCCGGCGATCTCGCGACCGCCAACCGGGTGGCCGGGGTGGCGGCGCTAGCCGAATGGCTGCCTGACGACCAGACCGCGAATCCCGCCGCTCAAGGCGCCCGATACACCCACTCGCCGGCAATCATCGTGGCGAGCACTTTCGTGTCCCGCATCTGCTCCGCCGGCACGGTCAGCACATCGCGGTCGACCAGCGCGAAATCCGCAGCCTTGCCAGGTTCGATCGAGCCGATGTCCTTTTCCTGCTTCATCACGCGCGCAGCATTGATCGTGTAGGCATACAGCATCGATTCCCGCGGCATCGCCTGACTGGCGTTGAGCGCTTCACCGGCCTCGCCCTTGCGGGTCTCCGCCTGATAGATCGCCTTGAACACATCGGGAGTCGACACCGGCCAATCGCTGGCACCCGCGATCACCGCCCCGGCGTCCAGCATCGAGCGCGCAGGGTATTGCCACGGGAAGATGTCCGCCGCGATGTAAGGCTTGACCAGGTCGACGGAGTCGGTTCCGTATGACGCCCACAGGAGCTGATAAGAGCCCAGAACGCCGAGCCGACTCAATCGTCCGATGTCATCCGGTCGGACGAACTGCAGGTGCGTGATGCTGCCCGGCAGGCCGCTGTCGCCATTGGCCTTGCGCATGGCCTCGTAGCCGTTCAGCGCTTCATGCACGGCAAGGTCGCCGATGGCATGCGTATGCACGAAAAGGCCGAGCTTGTCGGCGTCGATGCACAGCTTTGCGAAGTTCTCCGGCTTGAAGAGAAGATCGCCCATCTTGCCGGTGTTGCTGTACGGCTGGGTCATCGCTGCGCTTTGCGACGGGTACTCGACCACACCGTCCGCGAACACCTTGACGCCCGGGATCGTGAGATTCGGGATGTCGCCGTATCCCGCGCGCAGCGCGAGCGCATCCTTGAAGGACTGCGGGTCATCGGGACTCACGACAGGAAGCGTCGCGACGTGGGCGGTCAACCCGCCTCCCGCCGCGAGATCGCGATACGCGCCGAGGGTCGATTCGTCGACCCAGGGATCGAGCCAGGCGGTGATGCCGAGACTGTGGAGATACTCGACCGCAGCCCGCGCACCCGCGGCGCTCTTGCTTGCATCCATCGGCGGAATCTGCCGTTCGACGACTTGCAGCCCCTCGTCGACGCCAAATCCGTTCGGCGCGAGGTCGTCACCGATTCCGTAGTACTTGCGCTTCTCCTCCGGGAGCTTCGCGATAAATGACCTATCCAGGCCAGCGCGCTTGCGCAGTGCCGCGTTCGACCAGCCCGTGTGTCCATCCATGCCACGCAGGAACAGCGGTTGGCTCGCATAGGCGCCGCCGTTGAATCGTTCGTTCAAGGCCGCGTTCTGCGACCAGATACCCAGGGGAATTCCGGTAACGACGAGCACGTCGCCGTTCATCCCGCGGCCGCTGCGCCTGGCTTCAGCGACGAAGACTTCCAGCGCATCGATATCCGCGACGTCGTTCTTGGCATCCGCCGACAGCAAGCCGATGCCCCCGAAAACGGCATGGACGTGGCTGTCGATCAGGCCCGGGAGCAGCATTTGCCCGCCCAGATCGACAACCTCGGCATCGGTAGCGATGCCCGCGGCCGCTTCACTTCGGCTGCCGACGGCGACGATCCTGCCATCGCGAACCGATACAGACTCCGCGTAGGGCTGCTGCGGGTTGGCCGTGAAGACGTGGCCGTTCACCAGGATGCGATCCTTGGCGAAGGCTGCACCCAGCGGCGCCAAGGTCAGGCACAACAAGCACCCCGATATCCGGATCAAGCCAGCGACAGCATTCATGATTCATCCCGTCACAAACTGAAGCCGGATTCTGAGGGATCCATGCACCTGAACTCAACAACCTGACACCGCTCCTGCCGCAAGCTCTCGCCGGTCATCGCTCCTGCGTGCTTCGCCACTTGATGTTGCACCCGATGCTGGGACGTTGCTCGGGAGAGACGGCATGGCCCGCGACAACGGCGTCGAGTGCGGCGCGCAAATCCCTGCCAGTCACAGGGACGTCGTTCCCGGGGCGGCTGTCGTCGAGCTGGCCACGGTAGACGAGCTTTCCCCGGCCGTCGTAGAGAAAGTAGTCAGGCGTACACCGAGCGTCGTACGCGCGAGCCACCTGCTGCGTTTCGTCGAACAGGTACGGGAAGTTGAAATCGAGCACCTTCGCCTGATCCGCCAGCTTCGCAGGACTGTCTTCGGGATGCGATGTCGCGTCGTTCGCGCTGATGGCGACGATACCCACGCCGCTGCCGGCATATTCGCGCGCGATGCTCGCGAGCTCGCCCTGCACGTGCTTCACGAACGGGCAATGCCGGCAGATGAACATCGCCAGCATTCCCTTCGGGCCTGCGACGGACTGTCGCGACACCTGTTTGCCAGTCACGACGTCCGGAAGCGAGAAGTCGGGAGCCGCAGTGCCCAGCTCTTTCATCGACGATGGCGTGCGGGTCATGGGGTCCGGGTCAAACTCGTCGCATGCGCGATTCAGGGTTTCGTGGTGAGCCCGAGCCTACCGTTGCCGGGCGTTGCCCGGCAAATCCGGCAGCCGGCACGCCCGGACCGACCCTCACCGTGCCCTCATGACGGCTCGACCGCCCTCGCCTGCAATGACACCCGCTTTCCGGAAGCCAGCGTCTGCTCACCGACGGAACAAAAACCGAACCGCTCGTGGAGCTGGGCAGAGGCGGGATTCGGCGGCGAGACATCGTATTCGGCAACCAGCCTGCGAACATGGCTGCTGGCTGCCAACTCCGCGAGGCCTTCGTAAAAACGCCGCCCCAGACCGCGGCCCTGATAGCCGTCGCCGATGGCCAGCCGGTCGATGTACAGGAAGCGATCGTAGCGCGCGGCAAACCAACGGTAGTTCGGACTGTCGTAATCGGTTCCTTCGCGAACGGCGATTACGAACCCCGCAAATGTTCCTTCAACGACGACGACTCGATGGCAGGTCGCCATGCCGTGCAACCACTCCAGACGAGCCGCATCCATCGGGCTGAGGAAATGCGCGAACTGCTCGTTCATGGCGAGAATCGCAGGAAAATCCGCGGCTGTCGCATCCCGAATCAGGACCAGGCCGGTTTGTCGTTCGCTAGCCATGTGCGGCCAGCCGAAAGATGATGCGCCCGCGGTACTGCCCGTAAAGGCGCACGGACGAACTTCCACTGGCAGACGAGCCGAACTGCGCCATCAGGACTTTGCCACGAGCGCCCGCCCCAGGCGCGGCGCGAGATCGCGCAGGCGCTCGACCGGCTCGTTGGCGAACACCAGGCGGAGGTAGCGCGCCGTGTCGCCCTCGCCCCAGTTTTCCATCGAAGTCGAGGCCACGCCCTGCTTCAGCACCGCGGCCGACGCTTGCGCGCCGCTGAGACCCGCGGCGGCCATGTCGACCAACAGCGACCAGCCACCCGCGGCCGGTACTACACAAAAGTCAGGCTTCAGCGAGTGCACGATCAAGTCGTGCCGCTGCTGCCAGATGGCCACGCAGCGGGCGATGCCATCATCGGGAGCCTCGATCGCAGCGGCTACTGCCGGTTGCGCGATACCCACCGGGCATACGACATTGGAAATCGCGACACGCCCGAGGGCCTCGGCGGCTTGCAGCGGACACACGACCCAGCCGACTCGCCAGCCGATCATGCGGTACTCCTTCGACGCCGCGCCCACCGTCACGGTGCGCCCGGCCATGTCGTCGAACTGCGCCGGGTGCCAGTGTGCAACGCCGTCGAACAGCAGCCGCTCCATGGCGCTGTCGTAGATCATCCACGCGCCTGATGCCACGCACGCCGCGCATACCGCTACCCACTCATCGCGAGTGAGCACGGCGCCGCTCGGCATCGACGGACTCATCATCAGGAATGCGCGAGTGCGCTGCGTGACCGCGCGCTCCAGCGTCGACAGGTCGAGGCGCCAGCCCGTCGCGTCGGGCACCAGTTGGATGAACCGCGGCACCCCGCCGGCCAGCCGCACGCGGTTGATCAGGCCTACATAGGTGGGGCTGGTCAACACCACCTCGTCGCCCGGCTCGATCAACGCCAGCAGCGCATTGAAAATGCCGCTGAGTCCGCCTGCGGAGATGAAGCACTGGCGGCGCCAGTCGATGCTGTGAGCGGCGTAGCCACCGCTACGCTCAACCAGCCGCGCCGCGGCCTGGCGCAGGCGGTCGTGGCCGAAAAATGGCAGGTAGCTGTTGGCATCGTCGTCGTCGATTGCGCGGCGTGTCGCTTCCAATGCCTCGCGCGGCGGCAGCAGGTCGGTATCGAGGTTCTCCAGCCGCAGCACCGAACCGTCGCGCAGCGCATCGGCGGCATCGCCCATCCGTTCGACGCCGATCGGTGTCAGGTTCGCCGTCCGCGTGCCAGGCAACGGCAGTTTTGCGCAAGTCATTGTCATGGTCCGGCTCCGGACAGGCCGATTGCCAATTGCGCTTTGTACGATTCAATGACCGGCCTTGTCGAGTCCGGGCGTTGCCGAGCGAGGGGCGCTGGCCAACCTCGTCATCGTCGACGGCGATCGCACCAACAATGTCGGCGTCATCTTGCAAGGACGGCAAGATCTGCGCGGGCGGCCAATGAGCCGCCCGCCGCTGCTCGCGCGGAGACGGCCGGCATGGGCTCCGCTCCGCGGGCAGCTGAATGCGGCCGTTCGGCTAATTGTCGATGATCTGGATGAGCTGAAGGCGCACGTTCGAGCCGGGCGCGGTCTGCAGGATGAAGCCGACCCCCGGCTTGTAGTACTTGAATTCCGCCGCGTCGGGCTCGAGCGGCGTGAACTCCCGGGTCACGAGACAGGTCTTTGAGCACGACGCTGCTGTCGCCGTGGCGGAGCCCGTGAGACTGGTCACCTCGGCCGCATCCTCGGCATTTCCGAGGTCAAACTCCTGCCGGTAGACGTCGCCGACCACCGGCGCGGCTTTCATGATGATGCCTGGCCGCGCACCCTCCACGTCGGCCTGGAACGATCCGTCCGTCGAAACCGGAAAGTCGTCCTCGTATTCTGCGGTCGCCTCGCCGCAATACCAGACGTTTCCGTAGATGTCCTGGGCGAACCAGTCGATCGTGTCCTCGGCCACCTCGCCGTCGACCTCGACGGTATCGAGTACCACCAGGCACGGGACGTTGTCGATGACCTTGACCTTGTTGGTGAAAGTCACTCGCACCTTCTCCTCGGACGAGCGGTATACGAGCGTGCGTCCCGGGAGCAACGGAAAGAACGGATTCGGGGCGATGCTGTTGCCGATCTCGGTCGGATTCACGAAGTCTCGTCGTTCGAAACGCGGATCGTAGGGCCCTGGTCCGAGCGCATCGCAAAGCTCGCCCCGAACCAAGCGCTGGTCGTTGCACAACTCGTCATTTTCGGCAAGCGATTCGTTGGCATCAGCCAGGCACTCCATCAGGTCAGCCTGCTCTTTTTCGTTGAAGCACTTGCCCTTGTCGATCCAGTAGTCCGACGCGTTCTGCCTGCGGCAAGCGGTGTGTGCGGCCGTCGTCGTATCTTTGCAGGCGGTCGACGCAGTGCTGGCGGCGGCTGCCGGAGTTTGGGCCGACGATGCCGCGAAGCACGCGAGTGCTGCCGCGAAGACAATCTTGATGTTCACGATGGGGTACCTCTCCTTGATCAGGCCGATGACTGAACGCGCTGCGACAGGCTTGGACTGCGTCGCGTCTGTCATATAGACGTGCGAGATGAGGAGATCCTTCGGTCGCGCACGACCGGGCATTGGCCTGGCCGTGGAATGGCCGCGAAGATGTATACGAATGCAGGCGCTCGACATGACGGCACGCGCCTTGGACACTGTGCGCCATGATCGAGCGATCACGCGCCGGTTTTGTGCATGCTTCCTGGCGAGCGCTCTCGCTCTTGCTGATTACGCAGGTCGTTGCAGCGGCACCGTCGCCGTCTCAGCCGCCGCTCGATGAGTTCTGGCGCAATGCCACGATCTATTTCCTGTTGACCGATCGTTTCGCCAATGGCGATCCGGGCAACGATCCTGCAGTGGGGCAGCAGCGCGATGCCGACAAGTATCGCGGCTTTGAGGGCGGCGACATTGAAGGTGTGATCGAGAGGATCGACAGCGGCTACTTTTCGGCCTTGGGGGTGGATGCGATCTGGACCACGCCCCTGATTGAAAACGTGCACGGCCATGTCGGCGAGAATTCGTGGGGCACAACCTATTCCTACCATGGCTACTGGCCGCTTGACTGGACCGCGGTGGATCCTCGACTTGGCAACGAGGTGACTTTGGCGCGATTGATCAGTGCCGCGCATGCCAAGGGCATCCGTGTGCTGGCCGATGTGATCATCAATCATGCCGGTGCACCCACCGCGATTGACCCGAAATGGCCGACCGCATGGGTGCGTTCGGGCCCGAGCTGCGACTACAAGAGCTTTGCCGGAACCGCTACTTGCGAGCTCAGTTTCACGCTGCAGGACATCCGGACGGAATCGGATGCTGCGGTTGAGCTGCCAGAGTTCCTGGTCGACAAGTGGCGGCGTGAAGGACGCCTGGCACAGGAGCAAACCGAGCTGGAAGCCTTTTTTGCGCGCACCAGACTACCGCGCGCGCCGAAGTACTTCATCGTCAAGTGGCTGACCGACTGGGTACGCGATTACGGCATCGACGGCTTTCGCGTGGATACCGCCAAACACACCGATCCGGAGGTCTGGTTGGTACTCAAGCGCGAGGCTGAAGCGGCGCTGGCCGACTGGCGCGCTGCCAACCCCGAACGCCTGCGTCCAGATCATCCGTTCTACATGGTCGGCGAGATCTATAACTTCGGCGTGGCCGGCTTCGAGAATGCCGCTAAGTTCGGCCTGGCTTACGAGTATGGCGATCGCTCGGTCGACTTCTACCAGTGTGGCTTCGATGCGCTGATCAACATGGGTTTTTCCACGCACGCACGACAGTCTCCCGCGGCGCTTTTTTCCATGTACGACCACGAACTTCAAGGCCGGTTCGTGGGCAAGGGAATCCTGAACTACATCAGCTCGCACGACGACATGAAGCCGCTGGATCCCGCGCGAACCCAGCCATACCTGGCGGCAACCAAGCTCATGCTTTCGCCCGGTGCAGTGCAGATCTATTACGGCGACGAGCTTTCACGCAGCCTGGTCGTGCCGGGCACCAAGGGCGATGCAACTTTACGTTCGCCCATGGATTGGCGCACCGAGAACACGAGAGAGGGCGCGCAGATCCTGCAGCATTGGCAGAAACTCGGGCGCTTTCGTCAAGCGCATCCGGCCGTCGGTGCGGGCGCGCATCAGCAGTTGCAGGCCGAGCCGCTGGTCTTTGCGCGGGTGTTGGCAGACGATCGCGTGGTGGTCGCACTGGACGTTGGAAATGAGATGAACCGGATTCCGGTCGGCGAAGTCTTTGCGAACGGCGAACGACTGATCGATCGCTATAGCGGTGAACAGGTCATGGTCGAAAACCATGCGGTGCATTTGAGTGGCAAACGCGCTGTGGTGCTGTTGGCGCGGGCTGAATAGTCTCGTCGCTGCCGGTCCGTACCGGCTACTTCACCGCGGGCGCCAGCGAGGCGACCTCGAACGCGCCGACGAGGTCCGGAGCCGTGCGGTCGCTGGCCGGCCGCGTTCACCGGACCCGCTCGACCTCGCAAGTGACCAGAACGTCCCGGCCAAGCTGCCATCGCCGTCGTGAATCCGGCAACGCCGCAGGTGTCAGCCGGTCCTGTCGATGCGCCTTTCCAGGCGGCGGCTGAGAGGCATGACGATAGCCATCAGGGCGTAGGCCGCGTTGCCGATCGCCGGTACTGTGACGAACCCGGCCCCAACGGCGACGACGCTTATCACGATCAGAGCGAGATTTCTCATCAGCGCGCCGCGATAGGCGCCACGCGACATGGGTGCGGAGGACAGCTCCGGGTGACGGTGGATGTAATTAGCAATCAGTAACGAGCAAATAGCGAGCAATACCATGTTCGAGGAGTAAATCACTTGCGAGAGTAGAGAGCCGCCGTATTCGCCGATAAGCATGGTGCAAAACGGCATCAGGCTAACGAACGCGAGCTGAAAAACGCTGAGGCCGA
>Ga0187894_10003478_pt1 | contig 17609 bp, 13 predicted proteins | sample GBC1701081metaG_FD_136650 | JGI IMG/M metagenome (GOLD analysis project Ga0187894, IMG submission 136650) | White microbial mat communities from a lava cave in the Kipuka Kanohina Cave System on the Island of Hawaii, USA - GBC170108-1 metaG ...
CAGCAAGTCAGCCGATTTGATCGCGTAATAAATTCCTTCGCCCGTTAGCGGATCAACAAACCCGGCGGCGTCGCCGATCAATGCCCACGCCCGCTTCGGATCGCAGGCTTTCAGACGATCCCACGTCGAGACGGCCAGCGCGGGAATCATCGCGGCGTAAAAACTGGATCGAGGAGTTGAATTGCCCGTAGCCGTTTTGAGTTCATGCGCAAGTTTGCGGTCTTGTGTTTCGATGAAGTCAATCAACCTGGCTTTCAATCGAGCCGGGGTTGTCTCCTGAAAACCGCTGGCGATGCCGTAAGAAAGGTGGTCGGTGCGCGGGAAGAGCCATAGATAGCCGCTGAACTCGTCAAGGTATTTCAGGTCAACGTGGGGGGCGCTTTGATCGGTTTTGACGCGCCAGCCCAGCGCGTAGGCGAAATCTTTCGGCTCGAATTTCACGCCGACGCGGCGTCGAATGACGCTGCTTGCGCCGTCGGCGCCGACCAGGAAATCGGCGGCGAAGTCTCCATCAGCGGTTTCGATTCGCCACTTGCCGTTCGCGAAGCCGGTGCTTTCGACGCGCGAGCAGCGCAGCAGCGCGCCTGCGTCAACCGCGCGCTGGCGCATCACCCGGCTCAGCTCTCTGCGTGAATAGATCGCGAAATCGTGTCGAGGCGTGACCGTCAGCTCGCGGTTTTGGGCGGTGATCAGACGCAGACTGGAGATCATCTGTTTCGGCGCGGCGCCGTCCTGAAGGAATTCGAACTCGCGCAGAGCCTTTGAAGTGACTCCTCCTCCGCAAGGTTTCTCCCACGCTTCGCGCGCGTCGAAGAGCAGAACTTCGATCCCGTTTTTACTGAGCTGATGAGCAAGGTGCGCTCCGGCAGGCCCGGCTCCAACAATTGCGACTCGCATTTTGAAAATCTCGCTTCGACAGGCTGGTCAGTACCGCTCGCATAAGCAAACGACTGCCCCTATACGCAACCGCTTGCTTACGCGCGCGGTACTGTATCAATGTTACAAAGCGCGCCGATTATAGCTTACGAAGCCGCAAAAATTCTCTCCTTGACACGTTTCGGCGCGATGCGTACTGTCTGGGATTTCCGATTCCGACAGTGATTTTGGTTTGAAAGGATTGGTTATGCTCGATGTTCATTTTGTGCGAGAGAACTTCGATCTCGTGCGCGAAAAACTTTCCACCCGAAATTTCGATCCCGCGATGCTCGACAATTTCACCAAACTGGACGGTGTGCGCCGCTCGTTGATCCGCGAGCGCGATGAGCTGAACGCCGCCAGTAATCGCATCAGCAAAGAAGTCGGCGCGCTGATGCGCGAAGGTAAAAAAGACGAGTCCGAGACGAAGAAGATCGAATCGCGCGCCGTCGCTGAGAAAGTGAAAGGCATTGAAACGAAACTCGATGAGATGGAGAGCGAATTCCGCGCGATTCTGACCGGCGCGCCAAACCTGCCTCACGAGTCAGTTCCTGTTGGCGCCGACGAATCGGCGAATCTGGAAGTCCGTCGCTGGGGAACGCCGCGCGACTTTGCGGCGGAAGGCTTCGAGCCGAAAGACCACGTTGATCTCGGCGTTGGGTTGAGCATTCTCGATCAGGAGCGCGCATCTAAAGTGACGGGCGCGCGGTTCGCTGTTCTGTCCGGTCTGGGCGCGAAACTCGAACGCGCCTTGATCAACTTCATGCTCGACCTGCACACAACGGAGCACGGATATCGAGAGATGCTACCGCCGTTCATCGTCAACGACGACTCGCTCTTCGGCACCGGGCAGCTTCCGAAATTTGAAGCCGACCTGTTCAAGCTGCGATTCGAGCGCGATTATTACCTGGTTCCGACAGCGGAGGTGCCGCTGACCAATCTGCATCGCGACGAGATTTTGAACGAGAAAGATTTGACGTTGAGCTACACGGCCTACACGCCGTGCTTCCGCTCCGAAGCTGGCAGCTACGGTCGCGACGTGCGCGGGCTGATCCGCCAGCACCAGTTCGACAAAGTCGAGTTGGTCAAGATCACGAAGCCGGAAGATTCATACGAAGCGCTGGAGCGATTGACGCGTGACGCCGAAACGGTTCTCGAACGCCTCGGACTGCCTTACCGCACGGTGACGCTTTCGACCGGCGATATGGGGTTTTCGGCGGCGAAGACTTACGACATCGAGGTCTGGCTGCCGAGCCAGAAGACTTATCGGGAAATCTCTTCGTGTTCGAACTGCGAAGCGTTCCAGGCGCGCCGCGCGCAGATTCGTTTCAAACGCGATGGCAAATCGAAGACCGAGTTTGTTCACACATTGAACGGATCGGGGTTGGCTGTGGGCAGGACGTGGCTCGCGATTTTGGAGAATTATCAGCAGGCTGATGGTTCGGTGCGTGTTCCGGAAGTATTGACGCCATATCTGGACGTTGATGTGATCACACCTAATTAGCAGATCAGAGGATTACGGAATAGACGGAAAAGACGGAACAAACGGAAAGTTTCCTGGCCTGTTTCCGTTTGTTCCGTCTTTTCCGTCTATTCCGTAATCCTCTTCGCCCCTCCTTGGGTAGTTCCGTCTGTTTTATTGTTCATCAAGAAGGTTGCGAATTCTTGGCTCGAGCGCCTTCCGCATCTCGGCGTCATCCAACGTGTACTCGATTACTGTCTTAATGTAATTGACCGGATCGCCGATGGTCAGCCACTCGCCGTCGGGCGCCGCGTGCGCGACGACGCGGCCTCCGCGACGCACGTATTCGCGCACCGCGTCGGTCAGCCACAACTCGTTCGATTTGCCCAGCGGAATCTCGCTCAGAATCTGGATCACGTCGGTCGAGAGCAGAAAACGTCCGAACATCGCCAGGTTCGATTTCGCCTCTTCGCGCGACGGCTTTTCGACCACGTCTTTCATCTCATAACCGCCTCCTTCCTTGAATTCGACGATGCCGTAACGCACGACGTCTTCCCAGGGAACTTCCTGCGTACCTGCAACCAGCGCGCCGGTCGCCTGATGAGTCTCAACCAGTTGTTTGGCGAAAGAGACTTTGGTCTTCAGAATGTCATCGCCGTAGGCGTAGATGAATCCTTCACTTGAGGGAATGTGCGGACGCGCGACTATCAACGGTGTGCCGTTACCGTAGGGGCCGGATTGCGGCTCGAACAGGATTTCCACGCCGGACAATTTATCGACAAATTCGTCGAGCGGTTTGTACTTGCCACGCGGCGGCAACGCGGAAGGCTTGTATTGACGGTGCAGCGGGCCAGGGTTTTCGCCCGTGACAATGACGATCTTCTTCAGCCCGGCTTCGATGAACTCTTCGATAATCAGATGAATTGCGGGTTTGTTGATGATTGGCAGAAGCTCTTTCGGATAGCCCAACGTGACCGGCAGCATTCTGGTGCCCGAACCAGCGGCGGCGATCACGCCTGTTTCAACTTTCATCTTCTCCCTCGATGGATACTCCATCTACAACCCGAAGGGTTTAGATGGAGAGGAAATCGAGACCGTATGCAAATGAAGGGCTTGCCCCTGAGGTACCGCATACGGTTGACTCGTTGTGTATAATACTGTCGAGCAAAGGCACTCCCATTGGGAGAGAACAGTTCCTGCTCTTTGAGAACCGGTGATAGGGAGTTGCAAGCAGAAAACTTTGCCTGCGTAAAATCCCCGAAGTTGTTTCAGATGTCAGTAGAAGAGTGACGCCAGAGATCCCTCACTGACATCTGACATCTACTGAATCTGGTTTTGCCGGCGGGGAGACGCGATGCGCAAAATAGCATCCGGCTCTGTCGTCGCTCAAGCGGTAAATTCAAGCGATAAATTTTAGTGGGACCTTCTCCCCGAACCTTGCGGTTCGGGGAGAAGGTTTTGTTTATGGTGGGGTGGGTTCGGGTGGTTATTTGGTCAGTGAATGGAGCTGCCGCTCAAGCAGCCATATTGTAGTTTTAGAGTGGTAGGAAAGCGCATTGACATATAAAAAAACGGACGCGCCGAAACACGTTTGAACGTTATGAAATTTAGGGGCTATTTTCTTTCCGGGTCTTTTGGAATTGGGCGATTTGCGCTTCAGTCCGATGCTATCTTCAGCGCAATTAGGGGCGAGGTCTGTTACCTCGTTGAAAGAACCGATGACGCGACTTTAATCGCGAGAGAGAGAGGTGTCAAGGGTTTTATTTTTTCAGGGCGTAGAATAATTCGATCACAATTCGCGTTGCTGATCATCGGGAACCGTCACGCGGCGTTTGCGCGTGTGTACTTTGGGCGCGGGAGGCGGAGGCGCCGGCTCTTCAATGAGCGCGGGATTTATGGCGATCCTCTCGTTCATCGAGAGAATGGCGCTGATATCAGTTGATGACGCCAGCCGAATCGCAGGTTCGATACTGTTAACCACGGGGAGTTCGACAGGCTTCGGCGCGGGCGGAGCGGGAGGCGTAACAGGTTGGCTCGCGGCGGTTGATTCGTTCGCCACTTCGGACGCCACGGGCCTCGATGGCTGTTCCGGTTGAATAGTAAAAGCGGTCTTCGACGCCCGCGTAGTCGCAGGTCTGGCCGCATCGGGGATTGTCACGGAGGCCCCTGATTTTGCCGGTATTTTTCTGGCGTTCGATTTTGCCTCAGCTTTGACGCCGGTTGAGTTGATCCGCGCCACAGATGATGTAGCTCCAGATGATGTAATGTTGGATGGTGCGATTGCAATACCCAACCGTTGGTTCAGCCCCTCCAGCGAACCGTTGATTTTGCGATAAAGCGATTCGATCACCGCGCGATTCACATCAATTTCAGAACCTGATACGGATGGTTCGTAACCCGCGATGTACAAATCAAGAGCCTCTTTCAATTCTCCTTGTGTTTCTTTTACGGTCGCGAGACGCCACGACGCGCGATGGCCTTCGGGGAGCGAGCCGTAAGCTTTCACCGACTCGGTCAAAGCCTCGACGGCTTCCTGGTTGTTGTTTGCCTTGAATGACGCCCACCCCTTTGCGCTGAGCGCGCGTCCGCGAAATATCGCCAGCCGTCCTTTGCGGTCGTAATTCGGATACTCGCGCAACGACGCGTCAGCTTCCGTCGCCACCTCGGCCAGCCCCAGCGCCTGGTCGGCAAGCTCGACTGCCAGACCGGTCGCAACGCCGGCCTGCGCCAACTGCCCGGCGATGTACAGCATCCTGAACGAACGCCGAGCGTTTTCGGCTTCGAGGAAATCCATTGCGGCTCGATCCAGCTCTTCCATATGTCTGCGCCGCGTTCTGGCGTCGCTCTGCGCGACACTTTTTGTCTTTTCGCCTTTGGAAGATGAATTCGTCGCCGGTTTGATAGCGCGCATGTGAACGTTGAACCGGACCAGCGCCCCGGCGATTTTGAACACCTCGTCCGTTGTCGGCGGTTCGGCCAGGAAGATCGCCGCCTGATGTTCGCGCGCGAGCAACTCTTTCAGGTTATCAGCCTGAGCGTCAAACACTCCGCCGAGCTTCGCCGTAAACTGTCTCTGCGGCGAATAGCTGAAGGCTTTGGAGAACTGTTCCAGCGCGCCGTCGAAATCTTCGACGGCAAGATAGAGCTTGCCCAACGTGAAATAGAGCGTCGGGAAGCTGGCGTATGACCGGGCCGCGACCAGGTTGCGCTCGGCCTCGAAGTATCTTCCCGCGGCCAGATCAACCTCGGCCGCGGCGATGCGCGCCCAACTGTACCGCGGCTCGATCAACAACGCCGCCTCGGCGGCCTGTTGCGCCTGTTTCGGTTTGTTCTGCGCAAGGTAGTGAAAAGCCAGTTGCGTTTGGAGGTAAATATCCCCGGTAATCTCTTCAGCCGAGCCGCGCAGGTCGCGCGCCTGATTCAACGCCGCCGTCATCTGTTCTTCGTTGCCCTGCGCGAGATGCGCCAGCGCCATGCCCTTGTACGACGAAGAATGCTTCGGTTCGATTTCGAGTTGCTTGTGATAGAGCTTGACCGCGTCGGCGTAAGCTCCGTATGCGCGATAGAGGTTGGCCAGTTCGTAGTAAGCCCGTTTGTCGTTGGCGTCGAAACTGACCGCGAGTTGGTACTCGGCGATCGCGTCATCCAACCGCAATCCCATTCGATAGGCGGCGCCCAGCAGCCGGTGTGGTTTGGCTTCCTCTCCCGCAAGTTTCGACGCTGTTTCGAGCGCGCGGACCGCGTCGCTGGCGGCCTCGACGGTCATATAAAACTCGCCCAGCGAGGTTAGCCTCGGCGCTTCCTTGGAGAATCGTTGTTCAAGTTCCCGCGCAAGTTCGACCGCCTCGCTCCGATAGCCCCGCAATGACAGCGCGAACGGGATACGACCGACGGTCTCTTCAAAGAAACGGTCGGTGACCCGTTCAGGCAGCCCGGAGATCGCGCGGCGGAAATTTTCCATCGCGCGTTCGATACTATTCTCTCCGAGAGATCCCTCGGCCAGTTGCGCCCAACTCGCGACGATTGCTTCACGCGCCGTCCGGGCCTGTTCGGAAACGTTGTTGGTCTTGAGGAATTTTTGCAGAGCCGCGATGCGGGCGGTGGGATCCTCGATTGCAAGAGCGCTCTCGATTGAGCCCGGGGCGGGTGTTGATTGCGCTTGCGCCGAAGCGCAGATCAGCGCGCAAATCAACATACACATCAATATCCATCTTGCACGCGCAGGGCTCGCGCATATCGGGTTTGCATTTATCGGACTCGCGTCCATCAGGTGGGTTTTCATCAAACCATTCGCCTCACTCAAAACAACCATTGCGGAGGGTGTTGGGAAACAATCCTGATTGTCAATGTGCATCCGTTACTGAGAGCGCAAATAGTAGTCTGTTGAAGCGCCAAAGTAAAACACCCGTTAGGCGCCGTAGGGATAATTCCTGAACAGTTTCTCGACCGCCTTTCTGAGCCGCTTGATGTTCTTCTCCGATTTACGAGAGAGGGGTTCGCTGGCGTCGCCGCGCCAGATCAGCCGGTTCTGTCGCGCGTCCACCAAGTCCACTGTCAATGCAAGCTCCTGCTGCATGATCGGCTCCGCCGTAACCGGGCCGCCTCCCCAGCCCCAGCCCCAGCTCGGGCCCCAGCTCAAACCCGGGCCCAAGCCCCAGCCAGGCCCATAGCCATAGTCATAAGCGATGGACGAAACGCGCTCCTTAACATCGCTTCGGTAATTCACAATCACGTCGGGTTGCTGCCCCGGCGCAGCCTTTCTAAACCCTCTGGCCGCGAGTTGGGCTTCGATGTTTTGAACGATGCGCTCATGCCAGAGTTGTGACAATTCTCCAGGATCCACGCATTCGCCCCAAGCGTAGATCGTGTACCTCTGGAAATTGGCGCTGCGATTCCAATCAACATTTACGTTCTGCCCCAACGCGACGCTTGCCGCCACAAGCAGAAGACAGAGACTTTGAATAACGCGCGTTGCTTTCATTGCCCTTCCTCCTTCTGAGTTGTGGGGATCACTTGAGAACCTTCTAAATCAAGGCGACCGGGATTGGCGCGGCGCGGCGCGCGTAATCTTCGCGCGCATAGGAGCCTTCTCACGATTATTCAAAAGATCATTCCACACCATAATCCATCAAGCCCTTGTACATTTCCAGGCGGGACACATCTCTACGATGACTTTCGGCCACTGTTGGCAAAACTCACGATCTCGCGCTGCGGAAGCGGAATTTACCGGTTTCCACGGTCCCATTCTATTTCTGCCGCGTCACGAGCACACCCGCGATGATCAGAATCGCTCCGAAGCCCTGCGCCAACGTCGGCTTTTCGCCCAACACCGGCCACGCCACCAGAGCCGCGATCACCGGGATCGCGCAGCCATAGATCGTCGTGCGGACTCCACCGATCAGGCGCACGTTGCGGTTGAAGAGCAGGTAGCAGACCACCAGCGCCAGCGCCGATGAATAAAGGATTCCGAAGACTGTCGCGCCGCCGATGCGCGTCCAGTCGGTCTCGATCAGCCCCGGCAGTCCGAGCAGAAGGAGTCCGGGCGCGCCTGTGATCAGCGTCAGCGTCGTCGCGCGAAGCGATGAGACGCGCTCGCCCAGCGCGCGTATTCCCAGCACGTAAGCCGTCCAGCAAAAGACCGAGACAAAGACCATCAGATCGCCGAAGAGCGTTTGCGACGAGAGCGATGCGCGCGTTCCCACCACGACGGCGATCCCGCCCAGCGCCAGCGCGATCCCGGCGATGGCGCGTCGAGTGACGCGTTCGATTCCAGTCAGGCCGCCGATCAGCGCGGTCATCGCGGGCGTCGTCGTCAGAATCAATGAAGCGTTGGCGGAAGTCGTGAGCGCAAGCCCGGTGGCGAACAGAGCCTGATACGTGGTGTTGCCGATGACGCCCAGCCAGAAAATTTTCCAGAAGCTGTCTCGCGGAAACGCGCAATCGCCTTCGCGCCAACGCAGCAACAGCGTCAAGGCCAGTGTCGCGATTGAGAATCGGATTGCGGTGAATGGAAGCGGAGCGATTTGCGTGAGGGCGGTTTTGACCACGGCGAAATTGGCGCCCCAGATCAGAACGACCAGAACCATTGTCAGATCCGGGGCGGCAAACTTTTCGAGAAACGAATTTTGCGACCGCGATTGAGATTCCAGATCGGGCGTTGATCTCACGGGGCGGTTAAAACTCCAACTGTTTCAGATAATCGAAACTGATCTTGATGCTGTCGAACGGCGAGCCGGGGCACGTGTCCTGCTCGACGAAGTAGTGCTTGATGGCTCCGGCCGGCGCTTTGGCGAAGATGGTTTTGAAATCAATCACGCCGCGCCCGACTTCGGTGATGCCGCGTTTCGGCGTCTTGTCCATCTCCTTAACGTGGAACATGACGAAACGATCTTTGTGCTTGTTGAGGTAGGCGATCGGGTCTTGCCCCGCCTTTGAAATCCAGTAAAGATCGAGCTCCATCTTCACCAGATTTTTGTCAGTCTCCTCCAGCAGAAGGTCGTATGGCATTTTGCCGTTCTTCGCCTCGAACTCGAAGTCGTGATTGTGATATCCGAACAGGATTCCGGCTTTGCGACAGGCTTCGCCCGCGCGATTGAATGTTTCGGCGTGGCGTTTGTAATCGTCCAGCGTCCGCCGGTCTTTGTCCTCCAGGTAGGGGCAGATCAGGAACTGGTGGCCGATGGCCTTCGCCGATTCGATTGTCTCGTCGAGTTTGGTTTGAATGTTGGTCAATGGCGCGTGGGCCGCGGGCGCGGTCAGACCGTAACGATCAAGGATCGCCCGCACGTCCTTCGGTGACTTGTTGTAGTAGCCGGCGAACTCGACCTCCTTGTATCCGATGGCCGCGATCTTTTCGAGCGAGCCTTCGAAATCTTTCGCCATCTCGCCGCGCACGGTGTAAAGCTGCACACCGATGCTGCCCAGCTTCGTCGCGGCCTCGCCTTCGATCCGGTTCAGAGCGGTCAGGGCAAAAGCTCCAATCACACTTTGACTTGCAGTAGACAGGAATGATCTTCGATTGATCATAGTCGGGTCTCCAATGTTGGGTTTATGCTTGAACGATGCAACGTTGAACGCCTGACAATTTAGGCTAAAGAGCGGGCAAAGAAAAGGCGCAGGCAAATTTCAGCCGCATGCGAGGCAATAACGCCGGCCAGCGCGTATAATGACGGCGGCTTACGCCGAGGTTAATTTGGCTGATGGAGGAGCCGACTGTGAAAGAAATGTCGAAGGCCACGGCTCAGACGCGGGTTTCATCGCTGGTCATTGCAATCGAATTCGATCACGAGAAGATCATCGCAGCGCTGGTCAATGAAAACGGACGTATTGTTGAAGAGCTCGAAATCGCCACGCCGCAGCGAACCACGCGCGCCGCCGCGGCTGAGATGACGAAGATGATAGTCGCTCTTGCCGTTTCGCAATCGCGCGCGGGCAACCCCATAAACGCAATCGGCTTTTCGGTCGCGGGCCTGGTTGACCCACTGACCGGGCGCGTTTCGATCCCGGGGTTGAAAGGCTGGACTCGCGTCGCGCTGCTTCAAATGGTCGAAGAAGGGTTGAAGGGCGCCGGCGTTGATATTCGCATCCCGCCGGACGAGAAGCGCGCGCGCGCCAAACACAGCGATTCGGCTCATCCGGCGATGGTCATCAATTCGCGCGCGGCGGCGATTGCGGCGGGCGAAGCGTGGGTTGGCGCGGCGCGCGGGAAAAATAATGTCGTCTATCTTTCGATTGAAGAAGACGTGGAAGCGGGCATTATCGTGGACCGGCGCGTCGCGCAGGGCGCGGGCGGAATGGCGGGCGCGGCAGGCTGGCTGGCGCTCAGCGAAAACTTCAAACAGGAGTTTGAATCGCGCGGATGTCTGGCCTCCGAAACCGCGGGCGCCGCGCTGAAACGCCGCGTCATTGAAGGTTGGGACGGCGCCGCGAAGTCGGTCATCGGCCATGTGATCAAAGATGACGCGGCTCATCTCGACGACGCCGCGATCATCCGCGCGGCGCGCGGCGGTGACGCGTTGGCGCTCAACTCCGTCAACGAAACCTGCCGCTGGATCGGGCGTGGCGCCGCTAACCTGATTTCGATCTTGAACCCTGAGGTGGTTATCATCGGAGGACGGATCGGTCTGACGCTCAAACCTTACCTTGATGAGATTCGAGAAGAGGCTGGCAAGTGGGCCATGCCGGCTTCGGCGCGTCAATGCCACATCTTGAATGCGACTCTCGGCGATAAAGCCGCATTGATCGGAGCGGCGAGGCTGGCGTTTTGGAGGGCGGGCATTTGAGCGATGTTCAAAAGAAAAAGGCGCAAGAGAGCTTTGAAGCTCTCTTGCGCCTTTCGTGTTTCTGCCACGCGTGGTTGGGATTTTTCAGATGGCTAATTGTTGTTCGAATCGGGCCGCCGTTTCAACGTCGGCTTCCCAGGCGTTTCAGACTGCGGCGGAGAACTTTGTTTCGATGAACCGCCGGTCTGATCGCTGCTCTGTGCGCCGTCACGGCGTTTGAGCGTTGGACGTCCAGACTCTTCAGCCGGATCGCCAGCATCGTTCGGGTCATCGCCCGATGAGTCGCGGCGTTTGAGCACCGGGCGATTGGGAGTTTCGGAATCGCCGGATTCGTCGCCAGTTGTGGTTTTAGGCCGTCGTTTGAGCGTCGGGCGGCGCGAATCAGCATCACGGCCGGAGGCGCGGCTGGATGCGCTGGCTGCCATAACGCGTGATTTCACCTGGTTGAATTCCGAAGAACTGACCTGATACTCGCCTCGGTCGGGAAACTGCCCAATCAGCTCGCGCACCTCGGTGATGCGGTCGCCGGTCATCGGATGCGTGCTGAAGACTTTCGACAGCGTGCCAGGTTTTTTCCTGTCTTTCGCCTGAAGCTTTTCGAAGAAGGTGATCAACGCATTGGGATCGTAGCCCGAAGCCCACATATATTGGGCCCCCAGCCGGTCGGCCTCCTTCTCGGCGCCGCGCGAGAATTTCAGGAATGTCAGCGGAACGGCCAGTCCCACAGCCTGCCGGATGGCGTAACCGCCTATCCCTCCCAGAAAGATCAACGGGATCGAGGCGTAGTTGAACAATTCGCCTTTCGACGCCTGCTCCACGCCGTGGCGCGCCGCGACGTGCGCGATCTCGTGGGCGATCACGCCCGCAACTTCGGCTTCGTTCTCAGCGGCTTCGAGCAGACCGCGATTGACGTATAGGAATCCGCCGGGCAATGCGAAAGCGTTGACCACCTCGGAATCGATCACCTTGATGGTGAACGGGACTTTGGAATCGGAATGCAGCACCAGGTTTTGCGCGATGCGGTTGACGTACTCAGTAATGAGCGGGTCGTTGATGATCTTGGAACCGCGGTCGACCTCGGCGGCGAGTTGGCGGCCGATGGCGACTTCGCGTTCGACCGAGTAGAACTGTATAGTGCCCTTGTTGATGTCGCGTTTGCCGATCAACGCCGGGTTGTTCTTGTCATCCAGAGTTTTCGGCGGCAATTTCTGTTTTGATTTACCTGAGCCTTGCGCGAACGCGCAGGCCGTGACGAGAGTGAACGCCAGAATCAGCGCAGCGGTGTTTCGGAAAAATCTCGTTCTCATTCTATTTCCCCCTTGCCTGACTATCCGTAGAAAAGTTATCGGGTGGATTTTCCGCGCAGCAAATTATAGATCAATAGCGGGGCGTTAGACGTTCATTTTTTAACGCTGGCCGGTAAAAGTTATAGTTAAATACGATTCATTAATATCCACAATATTCGGGCGAAAACCAGGCGAACGCTTGAGCGACTACATGTGTGATGCTAGTATCCCGCCCGCTTGTAAGTCACATCAATTACCATAAGCTTCACGGCTATCAATAATTTCATCATCAACGAAAAGGCCAGCTATAAATGGAGACCAGTCCCGCTTCGAGCGTTGAGGGGAAAGATCGCCAGATTCGAATCCGCAATCTGATCATCAAATGGGTAATCACCGTGTTTTCAGGCGTGGCGGTTTATCTGGCGCCGGTCCCGCAAGGCGTTACGCCCCAATCGTGGCGGCTGTTGGCAATCTTCATCGCGACCATCGTCGGTTCGATCTTGCGGCCAGCGCCCGGTGGGGCGATGGTCTTGCTGGGCATCGCGGCGATTGCGGTAACGAAATCAATGCCGCTCAGCGAGGCGATGATCAGAACCGTGACCGATCCGGCCAGGCCGGATTTGAAAGCCGTCGAGATGCTCCGCATCAAATCAACGCTGGCCGGATACGCCGATCCTGTCGTGTGGCTGGTGCTCGCGGCGTTTTTTATGTCGCGGGCGATGATCAAGACGGGGTTGGGGCGCCGCATCGCGCTGCTTTTTATCCGCGCCATCGGCCACCGTTCGATCGGGTTGGGTTACGCGCTGGTCGGCACGGACTTTCTGCTCGCGTCGGTGATTCCGTCCAACGGCGCTCGTTCCGGGGGGATCATCTTCCCGATCGCCAAGAGCGTCGCTGAAACTTATGACTCAAGACCGGGGCCGACCGCCCGGCGCCTCGGCTCGTTTCTGATGAGCTTCATGTATCAGTGCGAAGTGATCATCAGCGCCACGTTTCTGACCGGCCAGGCGGGCAACCTGCTGATTCAGAGGTTCGCGAAACAGCAGGGCGGGATTGATCTGAACTATCCGACGTGGTTGCTGGGAGCCATCGTGCCCAGTCTGGTCTGTCTGATGATCACGCCACCGTTGCTTTACCGGCTCTTTCCGCCCGAAATCACCCACACGCCCGACGCTGCGAAGTTCGCCAGATCGGAGCTTGATAAGATGGGGCGAATGACGTGGCGCGAAAAAGTCATGTTGCTCATCTTTGCCTTCGTCGCGTTGATGTGGGCGACGACGAACAGATGGCACGGCGTTGATTATTCGATCGTCGCGATGGCCGGCATCTGCTTGCTGCTCTTGACCAATGTGATCAGTTGGGAGGACGCGCTCGCGGAACGCGCGGCCTGGGACGTGTTCGTCTGGTACGGCGGGATGGTGCGAATGGCCGAAGCCTTGGGAGAGACGGGGATCACGAAGAAATTCGCCGAATCAGCCGCCGGATTCACTTCGGGATGGAAATGGTGGGCGGCGCTCGGATTGCTGGCGCTCGTCTACTTTTACGCGCATTACGCTTTCGCCAGCATCTCGGCGCATGCGCTGGCGATGTACACGCCGTTTCTGATCGTGGTCACACTGGCCGGAGCGCCGCCATTCCTGGCCGCCGCCTTGCTGGCTTATTTTTCAAATTTGTCGGCGGGGCTGACCCATTACGGCACGACGCCCGGGCCGATCTATTTCGGCGCCGATTACGTCACGCAGCAGAAATGGTGGCAGTTGGGGCTGATCGCCTCCGTGCCGAACATCCTGATCTGGGCATTGGTGGGGTTGGTTTGGTGGAAGATTTTAGGATGGTGGTAAGGTGTCAGGTGTCAGGTTCCAGGTGTCAGGTGTCAGGTTCCAGGTGTCAGGTTCCAGGTTTCAGGTGTCAGGTTCCAGGTGTCAGGTTTCAGGTTTCAGGTTTCAGGTGTCAGGTTTCAGGTTCCAGGCGTTAGTTCACTCATCAAGATCAGTGGCAACGCCTGAAACCTGGAACCTGAAACCTGGAACCTGGAACCTGAAACCTGGAACCTGAAACCTGAAACCTGGAACCTGACACCTTTAAATCAAATCGGCAAGCGCCATCTCGAAATCCTGCGCCATTCCCGGATGCCCGTGGCGGTTGGCGGCGGCGATGCCTTGCTGATATGCCTCGCGCGCCTCGTTAACGCGGCCCTGTCTTTCGAGCGCTTGGGCGAGTTTGCCGTAGGCGTTGCCCTGATCGTCAATCTGGCTCAAATAGATTTTCAGCTCATTCGCGGCCTCTTCGAATCGTTCGAGCTTGAACAGTTCATTGGCCAGACCGAAGCGTACAGATCCATTGTTCGGGTCATCGTTAAGCATCTTTTTGAAAAGCTCTATTCGCGTTTCCGTCATTGATCACTTCCTCGAAGAATGTAGGACAGGAAAATATAAACGTAATGATAGGTTGGCGGCGGCGCGAGCGTCAAATCAAGCGCTCATCCGCGCCTGACACATAGCGCCGACTACTTTATACTTATCTCCTCGTGGATGAACTAAATCACACACACCGCAAAGCATCTGGATCAAATGCGCTCCGCGGCGGCGGAGTTCCAAGCTTTAAATAACAGACCGCAAGATTGATTGCGCGTTTGAGAGGTACGGAAATGACAAAGGCAAAGGACAAAATCCCTCATCTAAAAGAGACAAAGGACAAAGAGCTGAAAGGTAAAAGCAATCTGGTAGGGCGCGTCAAGAAAGTGATCAAAAAATCGCGCCGCAAACTGGGTGAAGAGAAGTTCGAGAAGGAGTTGCAGCGCACCATCGAATTTCTCGCGCAGTTGCAGGTGAAACTCGATAATTCACACGATGGTCGAGAGGACGATAAGGCTTTGGAGAAGGTTGAAAAGAAGTCGGTCAAGAGAGCCGGGAAGAAGGTTGAAAAGAAGATCGCCCGGAACGCGGTGAAGAAGGCGAAGCCGGGCAAAAAGAGTGTAAAGAAGACTGCTGGCAATGGCGCGGGCAAAAAGGGCAAAGGCGCGGCCCCGAAGAGCAAGAACGCGGCTCCGGCAGCTGAATCCGCCATTGCGTTGCAGGCCGAAACGCCGTCCACGGAGCGACAGCCCGGCAATTAGTAATCCATGGCGATATTGATTGACTCTTTCTACAACGGCGCGCGTGGTCCCATTCGTTACTGGCGCCGTCGTTGTGGCCATCTGGTTTCAGACACTTCGCTCGAAGAATTGCACGAATTCGCCGAGAGTCTGGGACTAAGGCGTGAATGGTTTCAGGTGAAATCAATTCCGCATTATGATCTGACCGGCGAGGTTTACGAACTGGCTCTGGAACGCGGCGCGATACTTGTTTCTTCGCGTGAGATCGTGCTGCGCGCGGTGCGAATGAATGGAAAACCGAAGCCCAGACCCAGCGCCGCAACGTCAAACGGCCCGCGAATAAGATCAAATTGACAGCGATTCAAACCGCGTGCTACTTTGGCCGTCTTTTAACAATCATCTATCAATAGGAGTTACCGCATTGGATTTAAGCTCGCTTTTCACCGTCCCCATCGGCGATTTGATCCTGTGGTTCGTGGTTTTCCTCTTCTCTCTCTCGTTTCACGAGGCGGCGCACGCCTGGACTTCAGAGCGGTTTGGCGACGACACAGGACGGTTGCAAGGCAGAATCTCCCTCAATCCGATGGCCCACATTGATCCCATCGGGACGATTCTTTTTCCTCTGCTCGGTTTTATGCGAGGAGGATTTCTATTCTTTGGATGGGCGAAACCCGTCGAGACAAATCCGTTGAGGTGGCGTAACAAAGACCTGGCCAACATCTCCGTTTCGGCGGCGGGGCCGATCAGCAACATGATCCTCGCCATCATCGCTTTTATTGTTCTCAAAGTGATGATGGTGACAGGGAGTTATGTGCCCGCGATGTTTTCAGGAGGGCCTTTTGATCTGGTCGTACCCATGCCGGGGATGCCGGATTGGGCCCTCCCGGTTGGAACTCTGGTCAGCGCGCTCTTGATGACCAACGTCTCGCTGGCCGTCTTCAACCTGATACCGATTCCGCCGCTCGACGGCAGTCACGTCCTTTACACGTTGCTCCCAGACAGCATGAAGGACGCTTACTCCAATCTGAGCCAGTACGGATTTATATTGCTGATCGCGCTTTCAGTCCTTGGAGTCTTCGGCGCAATCATCAGCCCAGTAATGGGTTTTGTGAGGTATTTGTTGTGGGTCGGAATGGCGAACCAGATACTGCAATAGGCTCTTCCATTGTCCGATATGAAAAGAATTGTTAGCGGAATGCGCCCGACGGGTCGTTTGCACCTCGGCAATTACGAGGGCGCGCTTAAAAACTGGGTCAAGCTGCAGGACAGCTATCAGAGCTTCCATTTCGTCGCCGACTGGCACGCGCTCACCAGCGATTACGCCGACACGTCGAAGATCAATGAAAACACCATGGCGATGGTCACCGACTGGCTCGCCGCGGGTCTCGATCCGAACAAGGCGACCATCTTCGTCCAATCCCTCGTGCCGGAACACGCGGAGTTGCACATCTATTTCTCGAACGTCACGCCCCTCGGTTGGCTGGAGCGTGTGCCGACTTACAAAGAGCAGCGCGAAAACATCGCCAACAGAGATCTGGATAATTATGCCTTTCTCGGTTATCCCGTGCTGCAGGCGGCTGATATCTGTATGTACAAGGCTGACTACGTTCCGGTAGGCAAGGATCAGGCCGCGCACGTCGAACTGACGCGAGAGATCGTGCGACGCTTCAACAACTTTTACGGCGACGTCTTTCCCGAACCCGAAGCGCTGCACACCGAAGTACTGACGCTGGTCGGCACAGACGGGCGCAAGATGTCGAAGAGTTACAACAACACCATTGAGCTTTCGGATTCGCCCGACGTGATTCGCGCGAAAGTGCGGCAGATGATCACCGACCGCACGCGCGTCAAACGCACAGACCCTGGTCATCCCGAAGATTGCGATGTATGCCAGACGCATCGCCTGTTCGCGCCCGCCGCGGTCGCCGATAAATTCGACGATGATTGCCGCAACGCCCGCATCGGTTGCGTTGACCGCAAAAAAGCTCTGGCCGACGCCTTGATCGAATATCTGGCGCCGGTCACCGAGCGATTGAATTATTACCGCGAGCATCAGGACGAAGCGCATGACATCTTGATGGAAGGCACAAAACGAGCGCGTGAAGAGGCGGGGCGCGTGATGGGCGAGGTGCGCAAGGCAATGAAGATCGCTTGGTTTTGAAATGATGATTCGCTTGATAGGGCAAAGAGTTGGCTCACTAACGCGAACAGTTATCGAATGGCAAAACGGCAAACCAACAAGAGCAAACATCAGGCTGCGACAGGCGTCGCCTTGGCCGATGCGCCCGAACGTGACGACGAGGCGCGGCGAGACACATACCGCGTCAAGCTGGAAATCTTCGAGGGGCCGCTCGACCTGCTGCTCTACCTGATCAGAAAAGACGAGATTGACATCTACGACATTCCCATCGCGCACATCACCGAACAGTACCTGGCCTATCTTGGGCTGATGCAGGAGCTGGACATCGCCGTCGCGGGCGATTTTCTGGTCATGGCTTCGACGCTGATCTACATCAAATCGAAGATGCTGCTGCCGCCCGCCCCGAAGATCGAGGGCGAGGAAGACTTGA
>Ga0187894_10003479_pt1 | contig 17604 bp, 27 predicted proteins | sample GBC1701081metaG_FD_136650 | JGI IMG/M metagenome (GOLD analysis project Ga0187894, IMG submission 136650) | White microbial mat communities from a lava cave in the Kipuka Kanohina Cave System on the Island of Hawaii, USA - GBC170108-1 metaG ...
CGAGGACGTGGATGGGCCGGCTCGTAACGCCGTCGTCGACGACATACTCGGGCACGGCCGCGTCGGGATCGGCCCACGGTGGGGGTGGCCCGACGCCGGCGTTCTCCGGCGGAGTGTCCCTCCTCTTCGGTGGCTTGCGCGACCTGGCCACGGGTCCTATACGACCGCCCTCCAGTGAAGGGTCACCGAGCGCGGTATAGAGAGTACGGCATGGGAGCTTACGACGAGCTGTACGGCATCGACGAGGAGCGGCACGACGCGCAGATCAAGTGCTGGAACTGCGAGGGCCGCGTCTACCGCGTTGGTGACCGCGTCCCCGACATCGACGGCCACGCTGCCTATTCCATCCTCCTCCGCGAGGTCGGCGGGTGGACCCCGCTCGCGGACGTCCTCGCTGCCAGGCACGGCGAGACCGTGACCCGGAGCACGAGGTTCCCGCCATGCTACGTGATCGTACGCGACGGGACCATCGTCGACGTGCTGGCCGACTCCCCGCTCGAGGAAGCGCCCGTGTTCGACAAGTGGGGCGACCGGGTCACGTGACCGTGCCGTGCAGGATCGTGGTTCCCCTCGACTGTCCCAGGTGCGGGGACACGGCCTCGCAGAGCCTGACGTCGACCGGCTGCAGGAACACGTGCCTCAGGTGCGGGCACGCGTGGTGGTCATCCCTCGACGGGCTCGACGTCGACGACCCGGACGTGTCGCGGGTCGAAGGCCTCGATTCCGGCAGCGAGCCATCTCGCGGCGACCCGTGAGCACGTGCTCATCTCTCCCTGGCAAGCCGATGGCACGAAAACCGCGGGTTAGCTCTCGGGGTCCGGCTTCGGTGCCTCACCGCCCTTGTCGAGCGCCCGCAGGTACGAGGGCCTGTGCCGCGGCGCCCTCTTCTTCTGAGCGGGACCTTGCGGGTCCTCTCCGTCCTGCTCCTCCGCGTCCGCCTCGACGGCCGCGTAGGCGTCGAGCCACTCGCGCAGGCGTTCGTGATCGACGCACCCGACGGCTCGCGACAGGACGTGCCAGGGCGACGGCAGTCGGTCGGCGGGGACGCCCTCCTCGACGAGGTACTCGTAGATCTCCTTGAAGTATCTCGCGAGACGCTCCGCGTTTTCGTCGCCGTCGAAGATGTCGGGGATGGCCACGGCGGCAATCTACCTCTTCGTGTGCAGGAGCCTGTCGACCGCGACGCGAGGCTCGATCTCCACGCCGTCGGCGATGAACCTGATGCGCCCCTCCAGCAACCACCTGACTCGGACCTTGAGAGGCAGCTTCAGGAATTCCTCCGGGGTGAACTTGCCGTCGTCGCGGATCTCCGCGACGTCGAAGGGACCGTCGCTCATCGGCCCAGCACCTCGTCGCGCTGCGAGGCGATCACGGCCATCGCCTCGTCGACATCCGCCGCCTGGACGCCCATCTCCTCGATCGCCTCCCGGAGGAGAGAGGTGACCGCGTCGAAGTGTTCGTCGCCCAGACCCTCGTCCGCGACGAGCTTCGCGTGCGCGGCCCGCAGCGGTCGTCCCCTGTACTCGGCGGGCCCACCCAGCGCCCATGTGACGAACGCGACCTGCTTGCTGACCTGCACGTCCATGTCGAGATCGACGAAGAACCTGGACACACGAGGATCGGCCAGCACCCTCTCGTAGAATCGCTGGACCGCCGCCATCACGGCGACGTCTCCTCCTATCCTGTCGTAGAGTGTCTCCGCCATCGTGCCCCCCGAGAGAGGAAGCTCGATAGGCGGAACCTCGTCAGCGCCTGCGCGAGAGACGCCGGCTCTCAGAGGATCTTCACGGCCTTCGACGCGACCGCGTAGAGCGTCCCTCCGCGCAGGATGCGGACGGAGTAGAGCCCAGGGCCGCGTCCGATTGCCGGATTGAACACCATGTCGGCCGCTGCCGGACCCGTGATTGTCAGGCTCGTCACCGGGATGACGATCCCGGTGCCCTCAAGAAATACCTGCGCCTGGTCGCCGGCGGTCGCTCCAGTGTACTCCACGGGGATCGTCGCGGGACCAGCCACGATATAGATCGTGTTCGGTGGACCGACCCGGAAGATGCTCCCTACGTACGGCGTAGGCAGTTCCGCGCGGCTCCACGCGAAGAGGTCGAGCGAGGTCGAGAACAGCATGTGCTTCCCGAAGAGGAGGACGGGCACGGAACCTGCTCCGCCCATCGCCGAGGCGGTCGACGTGCCCGCCGCCGTTCCGACGCCGGACAGGACTGGGACGTCGCCTAGCCCGTCGGCCGTGCTCGTGCCCTCCGCAGATCCCGTTCCCCGCGCGAGGCGGAGGCCATCTCCAGCGGACGTCGCGGAGCCATGGGCGATTGCCAAGCCGGGCACAACGACCTCGCCGAGGGAACCGGCCAGACCGCTCCCCGAGGCCGTGCCGACTCCGGGCGACATGCTCGCGCCCGCCGCCTGGGCGACCGAGGTCCCCGAGGCGCCTGCGTCTCCTGGGACTAGCAGGTTCCCCCACGCGAACAGGATCGACGTCCCGTTCGCCGAGAACGTGCCGTCGACCGTCGCCTCGCCGGAGGCCGTGGCCGCGGACGTCCCCGCCGCGGTCCCGACACCGGCGTTCGCCGCCTCGCCGATTCCGTCGGTCGTGCTGGACCCAGACCCGGTTCCTTGACCTGGATGGATCGACGCGCCCAGTCCTTCCGCGTCGCCGAGACTGGACGCTGAACCTTGTCCTTCCCCGACAGCCGCGCCGGACCCATCGGTCGTGCTCGTGCCGGAAGCTGCGGCCACCGCCGCGTCCACGCGGCCTCCGAGGCCCTGTGTGGTCGATGTGCCGTCGGAAGATCCTGGTGCGGGGACGACGACGCGACCTTCGCCGGAGGCCGTGGACGTCGCGTCCGAGTCCCCCGCGCCCTGGAGGAGGAGTACGCCGTCGCCGGACGCCGAGCCCACGTCTCCCGCGGAACCGACACCCTCGCCGACGGATTGTCCCGTCGCGTCGGTCGATGACGTCCCGGTCGAGGATCCAGTCCCGGCCTCCGTCGCGATCCCTGGAGCCTCGACCGAGGAAGTGCCAGAGGATGCCGCGAAACCAGCGGCCAGGACATTGCCTGGCGCGGAAACGGTCGACATTCCCGACGAGGCCCCGACACCGTCTGCTCCTGCCGCGCCCGTCGCGTCGGCCGTGCCATCTCCCGCCGCCGAGCCGAGCCCGGTCTCGACGGCTCGACCGTCGCCCGCGACCGAGCTTGTGCCCGTGACCGTTCCCGATCCGAGCGCGAATGCCTGTCCTGCGGCATCGGTGGCGCACGTGCCGGACGCCTGCCCCGACCCGACGGACACCGACAGGCCGGATCCGTCGGAGGTCGATGTGCCCGAGGCCGATCCAGATCCCGGGAGAACGCTGTTCCCGAGGCCGTCCGCGGAGGCCGAGCCAGTCGAGTTCCCGGTTCCTGGGTAGACGAGCGCGCCTGAGCCCGAGACAGAAACGAGGCCGTCAGACGCCCCTGATGCCGCTGCGATGCTCTCGCCCGAGCCAGTGCCAGTCCCCGTGCCCGTCGACGAGCCCACGGCCGCGTCGACGCGGAGACCTTCTCCCGAGATCGACGACGTGCCGGTGGACGCACCCGTACCCGGATAGAGGAGGAGACCATTTCCCGCCGCTGCGATGCAGGAGCCCGTCGAGGACCCATTCCCCGGCGAGGTCGCTGCTCCCCGGCTGGCGGCAACCCCCGTCCCCGAGGCAGATCCGGTCCCGGTCTCAAGAGCCGCGCCAGATGCCGACGCGGCGCTGGTTCCAGACGCCGAACCGACGCCGGAGGCCACCACGTCTCCCGCTTGGGCCGCGACGAGTAGCAGGGCCTGGGTGAAGGACGCCATGAGGCCCTAGGCATGCTGGACTTGAACCATGACCATCTCGGTCAACAGTCCTCGTCCGAGTTCCTGTTCACCGAGAAGTATACCCGTTTGAGTCCAGCATGCCTACGTGACGGCTCGGATCGTCCAGGAGATGGCGCGGTCGGTGCCGAGTTTCTTCGTGAGAGTGACGTCCCAGCCGTGCCCGACTTGGTAGCCCGCGGAGACGAACGGCTCGGACTGCGCTCCCGAGGGGTTGCCGAGTACGATCCTCCGCTGTGTGCTGGTGCTCGTGACCTTCTCTCTGAGCGCGACCTCGTACTCGTCTCCCGCCGCCATGTTTGCGAGGTCGATCCATATCGAGACGATGGCGGACGTCGTCTGCGTCGCGATCGTCGTCGAGTTGTTCGTCAGCGAGTACTCGGTCGTCGAGATGGTGACGCCATTCTGCTGATAGAGAGCGGGATTCAGCGCCACGTCATCATCCTCCCAGCCCGTAGGCCGCCACCGAGAGCGTCGAGTCTGGCGTGCCGCTGCACTGGATGCGCGCGTACACGTTCTGCCCCGACTGCGTCATGTACATGCTCTGGTCACGCTGTGGGGTGCTGGACACCGCCTCGGTGCTGGTGGAGGCGATGGGGACGTCCTCGGCGACGATAGTCTTGTTGGTCGCGGTCCCGACAGACAGGTCCGCGTTGTAGACCAGTGCGGTCATGGTCGTGTCCGCGACGCCGAATCCGAGTTGCCACCACCACAGTGGGTCTGCCGTGGCTGACCCGATCTGCGTCCAGGCTCCCTCGGACGTCGTTCCACTAACTATCGCGGTCCCGCTGGACGTGGCGGCCGTGACACCGAAGCTCCTCACGAAGGTCCCGACGCGTACGCCTTGTCTGTCTCGCGGAGACCCGAGAGCCTTCATGTGGCACCGGAACGATCCCGCGGTCGCGTTGTTGACCTGGGCCCGGACGGCCACGGTGGAACCCGCACGGATCCAGATCGGGAAGTAGTACCAGATCCCGTTCGCCCCGGTGTCGTACGTGCTGGCGCCAGCCAGGAGGAGATCAGGGATCAGGACGCTGTAGGAGGTCCCCCCGGCCGGGTCGACGCCGACGTCGGCCAGCGTGTTGCGGATCGCGGCCGAGACACCGTTGCTGTTGAAGTTGATCAGCAGCCCGAAGACGTCGCGTGCGAGGGCCGCGAGCACCTGCGCGTACGATCCCTTCGCGTTGGACGCACCCGGAGTGATCGTGGCGCCGTAGTTCGTCGCGGGCCGAACGCCGATGACGTTGCTCGTCCACCAAGTGAAGTCCTGACTCGTCGGGGGTACCCACAGCACGAGGGCGTCTCTCGGATCAGTCCTCGGTGATCGTCGATGCGGTGGTGAGGCGCGGGATCGAGTTCTGGACGATGTCGGGCATCCCCGTGACCGTGCCGGAGTAGAGCAGCATCCCCGCGCCGCTCGACGACGTGCCGACGCCGAAGAACGTCACCGTGATCCCGGCGCCGGAGTTCGTGCGCTGACCGAAGTCGATGTTCGACGTCGGACTCACGGAGTTCCCGGTGACGGTCCACCCGAGCGCCGATCTCGCGGCGGGCACGCGGGCATATCCCGTGTAGGCGACCTCGCTCGTCGACTGGTCTCCCGCCTCTCCCGGGTCGGCCGTGTGCAGCGAGACGTACAGTGATCCGGCCGTGACGCTGCCGCGGAGACCCGTCGCGTCTCCGATGTTCGCGATGCCGGCGTTGTTGAAGACGTGGAGGAGCCAGGCATTCTCAAAAGCGTTGCTCTTAGACATTCACGGTCCTTCCCATGGCGAAGCTGGATGACCTGTGCGGGCCTATAGGCGCAAAAAGCGCGAGAACTGCGTCGACACCCTACCGGGCGTCCTTCGGGTCCAGGAGACCCTTCTCCTTCGCGATCCACCGGGGCAGCTCGATCTTCACGTGTGACCCGTCGGGCCCCTTCTTGCGGGCGCCGAGCTGCGACTTTGGGACCCAGATCTCGCCGGCCGCGGTCTCGTAGAGGTATGCCTTCTCGGTCTCTCGGATCGGACCCGTCACCTTGATCCACACGTGAGAGCTCGCTTCGCGGTCGATGGGAACGTGGCTCATCGTGAGCATTCTACGCACCGTGGTGGCGATCCTATGCCCGGCCCACAGCAGGATGCCGACTTTCATCAAGTCAAAACGCGACGAGGTGCTGTGGGCCAAGGCGAAGGCTCGCGCCAAGGAGCAGGGTCGCGAGGGCGACTGGGCCTACGTCACGGGGATCTACAAGCGGATGAAGGGAGGAAAGATTGCTGCCGGTCTCGCCATGCTCAGGGAAGCGAGGGACCTCCTGGGCACCGAGCGCGAGGCAGGGACCTACGAGCAGTACGTCCACCGCAAGAAGGAGCGGGGCGAGACTCCCTTGTCCCGCGAGCAGTGGGATGCTCGCCAGAGGAAGCCCGCTCCTCCGCGTCGCGAGCCGACTCTTGAGGAGCGACGACAGCGAGAGTGGGAGCGTCGCATGAGACCGAAGCTCGCGTGATCCCGGGCCGATCTTCGGCCTTACACGGTGTCCCACATCGCGCCCGGGACGATCCCGAGTCATGATCGACGGCATGTGGGAGGACTTTGAGTTCGGCGGCAAGGCATGGCGCCGTCTCCCGCGCGGCCCGTACGAAGCACAGGTCTGCGCCGACGGCGAGTCACGGGCATACCGGATCACGCACAGGGCGACGGGAGCCGTGGTGCTCTATGGCGTGTCCTCGCTCTCGGCGGAGAGGACCGAACGATTCCTGGAGGCCGCGCTAGGCGTGATCGCGGCGCGGCTGACTGCCGAGATCCCCGTGCAGCGGTAGCATCGTCGTGATGCGAGACAACGCAACGGGAGTCGACTCCTACGTCAGGACCTTGGTCGACGGGAGGCCCATGATGCTGGGCATCCTGGGTGCTGGCGAGCATCGGTACATGCGGTACGGACCTCCCCCGGATGGGTGTGCCCGGATCCGCGTCGAGAGCGAGCGCGAGGTGCAAGTCCACGCGATGATTTCGGTGGAGTTCCAGCGCTACACGCGATCTCAGCCGTACTCCACGCTCGGGAGCACGACGGCGACGTCCACCGTGCCGGTGGACGCGCTGGTCGAGTTGCCCTTCACAGACTGGTACCTCGTCATCGTCAACAAGAATCGACAGCCCGCTGCTGTCGCCTACGTCGTCCTGTGGTGAGGCAGGGCGATCCGTCCGTCGCGGACGCGCTCGTCGATCCACACGAGGAGGTCCACGTCGAGGTCATCGTCGAGCGGATACTCGCCCGTCGTCGAGTACAGGTCGCGAGCCTCGACCTTCCCGCGCACGAGCCAGTGCTCGTACGTGACAGAGACGACGAGTCGAGTCGCAGACCACTCGCCCGGAGGAGCCGCTACGACTCGTCCGGCAAGCGGCTCGCCGACGACCGTCACGATCTGTACTCCACGTCGGAGATCCTCGTGCCATCTCCCGAGGGCACGGACAGCCTCGTCGCGAATCTGCCCCCGCAATTTCCTGGCGATGGTGTAGAACCGGAGAAGCGGGTCCTCGTGCGCCGCGAGGTCCGCGACGACGAGCAGAGGTTGGTGGCCGTCGACCACGTCGAGCCGAACGAGCCCCGACCCGAACGTGGCCTGCGTGACGACGTCCAAGTTGACTGGCGATCCTCCGCTCCGCTCGCGTGACCTGAACACGATGTCCGCTGCCGGATCATCTCCGCCGCGTACGGCGTACGCCGTGCCGTCCGCGAACCCGCCCCCGATGACCAAGTGTCCGGCGAGCAGGTCTCCGCTCGTCTCCACGGGTGCGCCCGAGACCCCGAAGAGGGGGACCGGTGCCAGGGAGCCGACGGCGCCCAAGCCCACGAGCTGCAGGAATCCTCGACGGTCGATGCCCACCGCTTGCCACCATACCACGACCAAGCCAAGATTGTCAGGCGACGATGGCGAACGTGTTCCAGAGTATCCGGCGACGGCTGCGGATGTGGTCGAGCCTGAAGATGCTTCGGGCGCAGCCCGGGCTGATCCACGATCCGTGGTGCAGCTACTGCGGCAAGCATCTCGTGGGGGACGACTTCACGGTCGACCATGTCGTTCCCCGCAGCACGCTCCTGGCTCTCGGGATCTCCAGCGACGACAACACGGTCCCGTGCTGCAAGGAGTGCAACTCGCTCAAGAGCAGCACTCCCCTCCTCGAGTTCCTCGTGAGACGTCGGAGTGCGGCGGCTCTCCACGGGCGTAAGGCCCTGTGGAAGTTCCAACCGGTCGAGATCGTCGGCGCGAGAGCGGGCGGCGGCGGAATCGTCGTCGACTTGAGATTTTCCAATGGCCGGATCCGCACGGTTCTTGAACGCGACCTGTGGCTGATCGCCCTGCCCGACGAGCACCTCTCGGTCGAGACCCTGCGCGCGAGATTCGTCGCCGAGCATCGCGCTCTGGCGAGGACCGGTTACTAAGGGAGCACGTCAGAACGGGAGCACGACCGACTTGCCGGTCTTGCCCGCATTCTTCTCGATGCACTCCCGGGAGCACGCATCCTGGATGCCATCCTGGTCCCTGCGCTGGAACCACTGGTGTGGCTTGAAGTAGTCGATGCCGTTGTGACCGGCCCGCGCTCTCGGCCGCACCCGTCGCAGATGAACTCGCACGCCATGGGCGCATCCTACCGAGGGGCCGAAGATCGGGCCGCGACGTGCGTCGGCGAGCCGCCCCACTGCCGGCCTGCTAGACCACCTGCGTGAGTGTCGACGCGGCCATCACGACGGCCGAGCACGTCGTTCGTGTCCTGCAGCAGACGGCCCCCGAACTCCGCGAGGTCGGACTGCCCGAGCACGCGCGACTCCTCGAGAGCATCGCGAGCCAGCTCGACGCCGCGTGTCGGAGGGCGCTCCAGGCTCCAGCCGATCTCACCCCTCCCGAGGGCATCTACCTCGCGGACCTGCGGACGGGCCTGGACATGCCGCGGGCGATGCTCACGCCCGACACGATACGGTGGACGCTCGACATGCTCATGGAGGCCAGGTCTCTCGTACGCAGGCTCCTCCAGGCAGCAGAGATCACCGGAGACGTCGAGGTGATCGCGAGAGCGCAGCGATGGCTGGAGATGGCCACCCTGGGTCCATCGGATCCTCGCGGCGACGTATAAGGGCCATGGCCAAGGACGAGCACCGGGCTGCGAGAAATCGCCGCGGACACTCGCGCGGTAGAGCGTTGGCCCATGCACCCGAACGTCGCCCACCTCCTGCGGTTCTTCCGCTACCAGCATCTCCCGCCCCGGCTGCAGGAGATCAGTCGGCAGTTCCACGATCTCGCCGTCGGCTTGGCCCAGACGCTGCAGGGCCCGGAGCTGACGGTCTGCCTTCGCAAGCTGCTGGAGGCCAAGGACTGCGCCGTGAGAGCGGCTCTGCCCGATGACGACGGAATCGGTCCGGGCTAGGAGCTGCCCTTCGGGCCTCGGAGGAGCAGGTCCGTGTCCTCGCGCGAGGGAAGGTCGAGCGCGGGCACGGTGGCCGCGGCCGTCTCCACGAGGTCGTCGCTCGACATCAGGACGTGGAGGGCCTGGCCCAGGCGCTGGACGAGATCTCGCAGGAGGAGCGCGGCCCCGCCGTAGGTGCCGGAGTCGGTTCCGGGCTGCTCGCCCCGCATCACGCGGAACAGGCAGGCGACGTCGAACGGGCAGACGAGGACCTCCCCGTGCTCGCCTCGCTCGATCCCGACGAGACCGACGCCGCTGCCAAGCTGGATGCCCAGGTCTCCGACTTGGTCGTGCACCGCGAGGAGAAGCCCGGATGCGAGCTGGCGCGACCCGGTCGGAATGTCCCAGACGTACGAGACGAAGGCCAGCACGCCGTCGTCTCTGCCGAGGAACCATTCGCACGTGTGCGCCACGTTGCCCTCCACCGTCTCGACGCCGCGCTGGACGACGAGCACGGGAGCTCTGGGTGCGGGCGCACGATTTCCAGGGCGCTCGGGGCCGGGGTCGGCCCTGCCGTCGACCTCCACGCGACGAGCATCCTCGACGTCTCGCCACCGCGGCGCCCACGGGAGATGGGACGAGCACGTCTCAAGGTCTGCCCGCATCATGTCCAGCACATCCGGATCACTCATCTTCACTCCTCCTCGCTCTCCACCGTTGATCTTGAAATTGGCCATGTGCTCCTGTGGTCGTAGTACTCGGGTGTTAGTTAGCGACGAGATCCTCTTGCTTCCGGGGTGTCACCCGGGATTCGGGAGATGCCCGCCAAGTCACCCTGCCGATCTCCCTCTGCCCGAGACGGTGCGCGCCGGAGTCTCGCGCCCCAGCACCTCGTGAGCCAGCTCGACGAGGAAGTTGGCGCCCCCGTCGTCGTGCTGCGCGAGACCTCCTGCCTCATCCCCGTCGATCATCTCGGCGGCGCGCATCTTCCGGGCGATCAGGTTGAGCGCGGTCTCCTGCATCGTCCGTCGGTACCCCAGGAACACGACGCGGACCGGCCTCGTCTGGCCGAGACGCCACGACCGGCGCACCGACTGGCGGAGAGTCGCGAGGGAATACTCGATCCCGTACTGGATGATCGTGTGGGCGAACAGGAGGTCCATGCCGGTCTCGACGAGTCTGCCGTTCGTGAGCATCGCGTCGAATCCCTCGTCCTCCGCGTCGCGCAGCCACTGCTCGCGCTTCTCGGGCGGCACGTTTGAGCCGAGCACGGCCACGCGCATGCCGGCCCCCTCGAGCGCCGCCTTCACGCGTCCTCGAGCGTCGCGACGGTGGGTCTGCGAGAAGAACACGAGCACCTTGCGACCCGCCTTCTTCTCGGCCACGGCGATCTCCACGACCTTCTCGTCCTTCGGCCACAGCTGGTGCTGGAACGCCCGCGCCTCGGCCACCACCATCCCCGGGTCGCGCTCGGCGCTCTCGGGGACGACGATGCGCTCCTCCTGGTCGGGGCGATCCGGGTAGCCGAGGACGCACATGAGGTACTGCCCGAGGATCGACGGGTACTTGCGGACGACCGTGCGGACCTCGTCCGCCATGCTCCTCGCCTCCCACTCGACGTCGTGGTCGTGGTCCACGAGCACGACCTCCTCGTGGTAGGGAGGCAGCTCCATCCGCAGGTCGCGGAGCTTCACGAACACCGTGTACGGGAGCAGGATCGGGATCATCGCGGGAGACATGCCCGGGATCTCTCGCACGCGGCCGCCCGTGCGTCCTCGACGGTAGCCGTAGACGCTCGTGCTCTCCTCCTCCTTGTAGACCGTCTCAAACAGGCCGTGGTGCTCCACGAACCTCGGGCACTGGTCGTGCCGGTACACGCGACGGAAGCTCTCCTCGACCTTGTAAAGCAGGTGGAAGATCGAGCTGGCCCGACCACCGTAGAGCGTGCCTGTCATCGCCAGGACCTTCGTCGCGCCCGAGGCGAGCCACTGGATCGCGCGACTCTGGTCACTCTCCGCGGCCTTAAACATGTGCGCCTCATCGATCACGAGCGCGTAGCGGTTGGCGTGGCGACGGTTGACGAAGCGCGCGAGGGGCCATCGCTTCGTCCCCTTCGCGTTGAGCGGGACGTTGGTCCACAGCGGCGCCTCACACTCGGTGCACTGCCGCTTCGTCTTCTCGTCCATGCTCCGCGGGCTCAAGGCGAGATTCTCCAACACCATCTGCATCGCCCCGCAGCACGGACACGACACGACGGGCTCCCGCTCGCGGACGATCTTTGTCCTGTACGTCGAGTAGGGATGGTCGACGTCCCTCAGCTTCACCTCGCGCACGATGGTCCGGTGCCGGACGTTGAAGGCCGGCACCCACCTCGATCCGAGCTTGGCCATCTCCTTGCTCAGCACGAGGTAGCGAGGCCGTGTCGGGACCGCGCGCAGCATCCCGAGGATGCCGTCCTTGGGCTCGGGATCGTCGTGAAAGAACGCGTCGACCTCGGAAACCTTCTTCGCCGTCACGGCGACGCCCGGCTGGCCCGTGACGGCCTCGCACTCGCGGATCCACTTCGGGACCAGGTGGCTCGGGCACACGACCACGACCCGCTCGTGGCCGGCCAGCTCGCACGCACATATCGCGATCGCACTCTTCCCAAGCCCCATCTCGCCGGAGATGATCGCCGACGCGAATCGCCTCCACCTGTGCAGCACGGCCGCAGCCGCCTGCTTCTGGACCTCCAGCAGCTCGGGTTCGCTGCGTCCCGGCAGGAGACCGGGAGCACGCAGCCGCGAGAAGTCGAGATCGGAGACGTCGCCGTCGAAGCTCGGCGCGTGGCTCGACAGGATGCCGCGAGCCAGGTCGTCCCCGTGGCGTCGGAACCAGTCGCTCGTCTTCTGCGGGTTCTCGTCCACGCGCCACGTGTCGAGATCGCCAGTCTGGAGAGACAGAACGCTCAGGTGGGAGACGATCCGCTCGCGCTCGACGGTCTCGTTCTCGTGCTCGATGGTGGAGACCACCTTCTCCGAGCCGCCCTTCACGAGGCACCCGTCCAGCTCCAGGCCGTTGAGCTGACCCGCGGCGAGGAGCATCGCTTGGTGTCCAGGACGCGGGGCCATGAGCGGGGCATCGGCGGCCTCGTCCCGGTCCCCCGTGAGGGCGAGCCATTGCTGGGAGGCGTAGGCGCCCGACGGGTCGTCGAGCGCGTGCGAGGGGCAGATATCCTCAGGAGCCGTGCCGGCGAGGGAGAATTTCTCCACGACGCGGACGGGGAGGTCGATCTCGGTCTCGTCGACGTCGCGGTAGGGTTCGCTCCCGAGGACGGGGAAGTCGTCGGCCTCCAGGGCGGAGACCTCGCCGTAGTAGCCGTAGCCGCCGTACTCGGGCCGGTACATGCGCGCCGCGACCACGACCTGCCCGAACGCCTCTACCTCCGGCTCTGGGAAATTCCAGACCTGGACCCTGCGGAAGTGTCTCCTGAACAGGTCGACGAGCGACCGGTTCCTCAGGATCCGCCGGGGCACGACGTAGACGAGCAGGCCGTCGTGGACGAGGAAGTCCAGTGTCGCGTGGAGGAACAGGACCTCCTGTCGGGCGGACACGCCGTCGTCGTCCTGCTCGTCGTCGTACGGAGGGTTGAGGAAGAGGACACTGCTGCAATCTCTCGGCTCTGCTACGATCTGATGGTAGCTGCCGTGGAGGCAGTGATCGAGCCTCGCGGCCGCCTCGGTCACTCGCTCGGCATGGAGTTCGACGCCGTAGGAGGCGAGGCCCCAGCGGCTCGCGAGGTACGCCGCCGGCTCGCCGGTGCCCGCGCACGGGTCGAGGAGTGCTCCTCGCTCGGGGACGGGGCCCGCGGACCGGAGCAGCGCGAGCCTGACATGCTGGGGGACGGTGCGGACGTCGATGGCATCCGCGATCATCTCCACGACGCGCATGGGCGAGGGGTAGAACAGGCCCTTCGAGATGGCCTCGAGCCTCGCCACGTCAGGTCTCCTTCCTCTCGCACTCGTGCTCGGCGATGAGTCGCTGGAAGTCCTCGGACGTGTCGCACTTCCCGGGCACCGTGCACCCGCATGGCAGCATGGTCTGTCGGACCTTCGACGGACGTGGTCCCTTGGCCCGCCGCTCCGAGCCGGGATAGACGTCGGCGGTCTTGCCCCCGCGCGGGTCGGCGGGCTCGGTCGGTCCACGCATCCGCTTGTCGAACGCAGGGCGGTCCCACTTCAGTCTGCTCACGTCACGTGCTCCCGCGCCTGCGCGACAATGGCCCGGACGACAGCTCGGCCCAGGCACACGCTGTTGCACGGGCATCCATGCAGATGCCGAGTCATGCACACGGGTTTCCCGACGCGGCGTCCTCGGGCATCCCGAGGGTACGACGTGTATCCGCGCCCGGGCGAGTAGGAGCCCTTGTCGCTGCAATCTCCCGTGCTCCCGACAGGAGCACGAAGTCGACGAGCTGGAAGCACGGCCGCCTCCCGCAGTCCGACCGCGCGACGTCGACTCGACGTCCACCGATGCGAACTATCATCGGCCCTCCCGGAGCGCGCGGCGGAACTCGCCATCGAACGCCGCGTTGGCGCACGTCGCGATCGCGTCGTTGTACGCGTGGAGGGCGCGCAGGTAGTCGACCCACGCCTGCCCTCCCGCATCTTGAGCGGGAGCCGTCGGTCGCAAGAACTCCCTGCCCTGGCCGTCGAGGAGGATGACGCGGTCCATGATCCCTGTACGCCGAGGACGCGGATCTTACACGGTTCCAGTCGAGGACGGCCTTCCTCTCATGATCACGCCGGGGCGCGCCACGGAGACACCTCGTGGTGGCGACCGTTGATCAGGATCTGGCGTTCGGCACCGCAGCGGCATGTCTGAGTCCGAGAGATGTTCCCGTGTGCAGCAGGATTCTCCTCAGTGTAGGGTGCCACGGCCACCGGAGCCGTGAAGCCGTAGTCCTGGCCCTCGCTGATGACGACGTGTCCGGAGCAGCCTGCGACTCTCGCGCGTGTTGCGGCACGGAGACGTGTCCTCTCCTCCGCGAGCAGCCCCTCGACACGGCGCGTCCGAGCCTCGTTCTCCAGACGCTTTCGCTCGACTTCCGCCACGCGGGCCGCGTCCCTCTCCTCGCGGGAGCTGTACCCGCTCCACGAGATTCTGCCGTCCGCGTACTCTAGAGGCGGGGCGCACGGGTCGAGATCGTCGCGGGCACGGATGGGGAGTTCCTCTCCGAGCCCGAACGCTGTGCCGAGAGGCACGGGACAGACGACGCGCGGGGTGGGACGGTACACGATGGTCATGGCTGGTCCTGGATGGTAATGCGGAATCCCAGACGGTGCAGGTGCTGGACGACGAGAGAGAACGGGCCACGCGCGACGCGTCGCTGTCCCTCGACGTCGGCATACGAGACGCGGAGGACCGGGCTCCAGGCCACGAGGACGGGCATGTCCTCCCCACGAAGGTCGAAGCCGACGTCGATGGGTGCAAGGCGGTAGCGGATGCTCCCGACATCGCTCGCATCGTCGAAGTCCACGTCGACGATGTGGTCGAACGGCTGGGCCGCTGCGACGAACTCACGCACGATGCCGGAGACGTGCCGCAGCTCCTCCCATGCAGGCACACCGATGTCCGCCCAGGCGTCGCCGAACGACTCGGGCGGCAGACGTCGTGTCCAGATCACACCGTCGGCCAGCATGTACTGGTGACGTGGTTTTGAGCTTGGATCGGAGCTCTGGCCTGAGTTTGGATCACGCAACTCAAGGACGGGACAGCCGTCGATCTCAATCATGCGGCTGTAACGGCAGCTGGGCGGAGTGTCGGGCTCCAGCCGGTCAAGAAAGGCCCAAGGATGCGTGGTTCTCATGGTCCGCGTACGGGTGCCCTATCGATCTTACACTCAAAGGTCCCCGGTTCGGATGTCGGCGTACATCTTCCGCAGCTCGCGACACGTGGGGTCGCCCGGCTTGACGGCGTCCCTGCATGTCCTCGGGCGTCTGTCGTAGATGCTGCACGATGTCCGGTGGAGCAGCGACCCTCGCAGGGCCACGCAAGTGCACGCGGACATCCCCGCGAGCGGCCCTCGACGTTGCAGGGCTTGGCGCGTGGCGATGACCGCTTCCGGCAGCCTGTGTCTGCTCAGGGCGGCGACGGCGACATCGAAGGGCCGGAAGCCGAGCACGTTCCGTCGAACCCACTTGGGATCGAGACGCGCGATGTCGGCCTCCTCGACGTCGCAGAAGCTGTCCTGGTCGTGGGGCGATACGCAGCACAGCCCGCACCGACGGCACGTGTCCGAGGTGATTCGTTCCTGGCGACTCACGAGGACTCCGCGCACGGTCACATCCAGATCCGCCTGATCGCGTCGGAAACGGGCAAGTCGCCGAGGGTCGCCGCGATCTTCACCCCCTGCCAGGGCGAGCGGAATATCTGGAAGACAGGCCGCACGCGACGGTCCCGGTCGTCGACTCGGTGATCGTCGGGTGGCCGCTCTCTGAGTGGCCGGGCTTGAGTCGCCACGCCTTCGTCACAGCTTCCACCGCCTCCCGTCGCACGCGACGTGGAGCGGGAAATTATCGCGAGGGTCAACGGGATGGTCCTGGTAGGTCAGGCCGCACGTCGAGCACTCGACATCACCGCTCGCTCGCTCCCACCCGTCCTCCACGGGTGGCCCCTCGGCCCGAAGAGCTTCCGGCAGACCCCGCACCCAGTCGTCGGTGATCTGGCGATCCTCGTCGCCCATGCAAATCCAGATCTTGTCGAGCAGCTCCAGCGCGGCGCCCTCGTCGAGATCGCGCCCGAGCCTGCGCAGGAGGAGCATGCGGAGCGTGGCCTTCTTGTAGCGGTGGACAGACATCAGTACACTCTGGCCGCCCACGCGATGCTCAGTTCCCACCCATGTCGCGATGCGCCCTCGTTCTCCAGCACGTCGAGCAGCCTGCGCTCGATCTCCGTGATCCCGGTCCTGTCGTCCTCCTCGGTCGGTCGTCCCGAGGACCCGACGGGCCACGGGGGGACGGCCGTGGGTTCCCGGAGATCGTCCGGGGATGGGGGGACGCGTCCCGTGACCGGGTCGCGTGGTGTGTCGTCGCAGCTCATCGCAGCCTCCCTGGGCTTTGCCTCAAAAACCATGACACGCACGGTCCCTGATGCTCGGTTCTGGCCTGGGGGAAGCCAAGCTCCCCAGGAATCGCAGGGTACGCTGACGAATCTCGAGTGCCCCGACCGTGTCGGCATCTTCCTCGTGCAAGCACGAAATGCACTCGAAATCCTCTCCCCTGCGACTCATCTTCGACACCGTCTTGCAAACGGGACACGTTCGGGAGGTGTTGGCCGGATCCACTCTCACAGACAGAACACGATTCTCCTGTGCCTTCTGGGTCGCCCGGTCGAGTACCTGCCGGTAAGTCCACGGTGCCATAGCCTTGCGGAAATTCCTCCCCCTCTTCCCTCTCCCTCGCTTCATGTCACTGAGAGCTTCCATCCCCAGGACTCGAATGCGCTCCCACGGGAGAAGGTTCAAGGTCCGGTTGATATAGTGCTCCCGCTCGCGATGAGCACGAGCGCGTCCCTTCGATCCAGGTCTTCGCCGACGGATCTTGTCCCGGATGGCCTTGAACTCCCGTCCGTAATACTTTCCTTCGGAAGTCGAGATCAGCTTGTTGACGCCGACGTCGATCGCGAGGACTTCTCCCTCGCCTTCGCTCTTGACTGGGAGATCGGGCAATTCGACCCAGAGGATGAGACTGTCCTCGTCGAGAGCGCATCCTTGGACGAGTTTCGCGAGGGGACGGGAGAGCCACTTTCTTGTGACCTCCGTGTGTCTCGTAGGAATCGTGATCCGGTCGCCTTTCTTGAGTGAGGAGACACGGACGACCAGATCGAAGGAACCTCGACCATCTTCGACGGAGACGAATTTTCCATCGAGGATTGCGGCACCTGTGAAGTGAGGACAGGAGGCTGGGATTCCCGTTGCCCTTGCGGCCTTCTGGGTGGATTCGACGGTCTCCAGAGCCTGTTTGAGCGCTTGGGATTTGTAGCGTTCGGAGAGCCTGGTATTTTCCTTCGGGAGCCGCGCGAGGGTCTTCCCGTCGAGTTTGCCGGGCTGCTCCCAGAGGGAGCGGATGAAGAAGTTGACGGCCCCGCGGTAGGCTTGAAGGAGTGCACCGAGCCGACGTCTCTTGGCATCGGTCAGGAACTCCAGGCTCACCTTGCAGGCGCGGCGCACTCTCCGTACATTACCACAGACGGCCTGAGACCACAGCCTCCTTGATGACTGGCCCCCACGCGTCGACCCCGGTCCGCACGTGGTAGACGGGGAGGCCGTGGCCGACCAGCGGCCAGATCAGGTCCTTCTCGAGCCCGAGGCGCCAGATCTCCCCCTGC
>Ga0187894_10003481_pt1 | contig 17598 bp, 16 predicted proteins | sample GBC1701081metaG_FD_136650 | JGI IMG/M metagenome (GOLD analysis project Ga0187894, IMG submission 136650) | White microbial mat communities from a lava cave in the Kipuka Kanohina Cave System on the Island of Hawaii, USA - GBC170108-1 metaG ...
AGCGCAGCTTTGCTGCGCGGAGCGAGGGGGGCTTGGGGGGGTGCGAGCGGCAGCGAGCCACCCCACCAAGATAGAAGGAGGAGGAATACCCGTCGGTATTGCGACGACGAGCAACGCAGCGGACGGGCCCGCAGCCGGCCAGGCGACGTGGAGCGACTTCCACCACGGGCTGCTAAGGCCGTCGGCCGCCGGAAGCCCGCCCCGGGGTCCTTACTCGACGGTGACGCTCTTGGCCAGATTGCGCGGCTGGTCCACGTCGTTCCCGCGCGTGACCGCGATGGCGTAGCTCAGCACCTGCACCGGCAGCACCGTCAGCAGCGGTTGCAGCAGCGGCGGCGCGTCGTGGATGCGGAGGACGGCGTCGCACTGATCGGCGATGGTGCGATCGCCGGCGGTCGCCACGGCGATGACCCGCCCTTGCCGCGCGCGCACCTCAGCGAGGTTCGACAGCACCTTCTCGTAACCTCGCCCGCGCGGCGCGATGACCACCACCGGCAGCCCGTCTTCGATGAGCGCGATGGGGCCGTGCTTCATCTCGCCGGCCGCGTAGCCCTCTGCGTGAATGTACGAGATCTCCTTGAGCTTCAGCGCGCCCTCGAGGGCGATGGGATAATTGGTGCCGCGGCCCAAGAACAGAAAGTCGCGGGCGCCCACGAACGACTTCGCAAAGTCGGCCAGGTTCCCCAGGGACTCGAGGGTGTCGCTCATCTTCTGCGGGATCAGGAGCAGCTGATGGATCAGCTCCGCCGCCGCGGCATCCGCCAGCGCCCCGGTCCGGCGCCCCAAGTAAATCGCGAGCACCGCGAGCGCCGCGAGCTGGGCGGTGAAGCACTTGGTCGACGCGACGCCGATCTCCGGTCCGGCGTGCGTGTACAACGACCCGTGCGACGAGCGCGGGATGGCGGAGTCCACCACATTGGAGATGGCGAGCGTTCGCGCCCCGCGCGCCCGCGCTTCCTTGATCGCCGCCAGCGTGTCGGCCGTCTCGCCGCTTTGCGAGATACCCACCACCAGGTCGGGGGCGCCGATGACCGGATCGCGATAGCGGAACTCACTCGCCAGATCCACTTCGCACGGCAGCCGCGACAGGGATTCGACCAGAAACTTGCCGACCAGCCCCGCGTGGTACGACGTGCCGCACGCCAGCAGGACCACGCGCCGCAAGCCGGCGGCCTCGATGTCGAAGCCGTCCAAGGAGGCGTCATTGCGGTCCACCAGCAGGCGCCCGCGGAGCGTGTCGGTGATGGCCCGCGGCTGCTCGTGGATCTCCTTGAGCATGAAGTGCGGATAGCCGGCCTTTTCCGCCTGCGCCGCGTTCCACGTGATGGTGCGCGACGACCGCGCCAGCCGCGCGCCGTGCAGATCGACGAAGTCCACCGAGCGCGACGTCACGCGCACGATGTCTCCGTCCTCAGGAAAGATGACGTCCCGCGTGTGCTCCAAGATGGCGGGCGCGTCCGACGCCAGAAACATCTCGTCGCGCCCCAGCCCCACCACCAGCGGCGAGGCATTCTTCGCGGCCACAATCTCGTCGCGATGGAGATCCGACAGCACGACGATGGCGTAAGCCCCCTCGACCTGGCGCAGCGCCCGGCGCACCGCTTCGATCAGCGTGGCGGCGCCGGCGGCCAGCGCTTCATCGACCAGGTGCGCGACGATCTCGGTGTCCGTCTCCGACGAGAACGTGCGCCCGGCGGCGCTCAGGCGGACGCGCAGGCCAACGTGGTTCTCGATGATGCCGTTGTGCACCACCGAGATCGGCCCGACCTTGTGCGGGTGGGCGTTCTCGTCGGACGGGCGGCCGTGGGTCGCCCAGCGCGTGTGACCGATGCCCACCGGTCCGGATGGCCGCTCGGTCTCGAGCAGCTTTTCGAGGTTGGCCAGCTTTCCGCGGCAGCGGACCACCTTGGCCGCCGCGCCGTTCGACACCGCCACGCCGGCCGAATCGTAGCCACGGTACTCGAGGCGGCGAAGGCCGCCGATGAGGAGCGGAGTCGCTTCACGCGCTCCGACGTAGCCGACGATGCCGCACATGCGTTCCTCCGGGGGCAACATCATACAGGAATGGCGTACGGGCGCCGCGGGCCCGCCCGGGCGCTTAACGACAGGCCTCTGGACACTGCTGTCGAACCTGCTACGGTTCGCCGTCCTTTTCGATGTCGCTCCTTAGATGCGAGAGACACGCAAGTTAGGACGCAACCGCACCTGAGGAGAACGAAATGGGAAAGAGGCTCTACGTAGGTAATTTGTCGTACAGTGTTACCGAGGCCGATCTGCGCGACGTCTTCGCCGAGAGCGGCCAGGTCGCCGAGGTCAAGGTGGTGCTCGACCGCGAGACCGGCCGTCCGCGCGGCTTCGCGTTCGTCGAGATGGAGACCGACGCCGAGGCGTCGAAAGCGGTCGAGACCCTGAACGGCCGCGACGTGCAGGGCCGCGCCATCAACGTCAGCGAGGCGCGCGAGCGCACCGGTGGCGGGGGCGGCGGCGGCTACGGCGGGGGCGGTGGTGGGTTCGGCGGGGGCGGGCGCGGCGGGCGGGGCGGCGCCGGCGGCGGTGGCGGACGCGGGGGGGGCGGTGGCGGCGGGCGCGGACGCTGGTAGCGTGCGCGACGCGATCGCGACATCGATGACGTGACTTCGCGGCGGGCGGCAGGGCGATCCCCTGACCGCCCGCTTTTTTCGTGCAGAAGCCGAGACGCCCGGGACCGGGCCCGCGCGAGGGCGTGGTCATGACCGTCGGTGTGACGCCGTGCTTCGCGGCGGGGGAGGTTCGGTGGGCCGGGGAGGCGGCAGCGGCGGAGGCCGGCCGAGCCACCCCTTCCGACGGAAATAGAACATGATCCCGGCGGCGATCAGCAGCATCACCATCAGCACGCCGGGGTAGCCGCGCGGGTGACGGAGCTCGGGCATGAGGTCGAAGTTCATGCCGTAGATCCCGGTGATCACGGTGAGCGGCATCAAGATGGCGGTGAACACCGCCAGGAAGCGCATGATCTCGCTGAGCCTGTGCGAGGACATCGAGAGATACGCGTCGAGGATGGACGACAGCATCTCGCGATAGTTCTCGAGGAGGTCGTTGTAGCGGACCAGGTGATCGTGAACGTCGCGGAACAGCAGGGCTTCGGTTTCGCCCACCAGCGCGAACTCGCGCCGGCCCAGGCGGTAGACCACCTCGCGCTGCTTCGACATCCAGCGCCGCAATTGCAAGATGTTGCCACGGAACGCCGTGATGGCTTCGATCTGGGTGCTCTCGGGGCGCTCGAACACGGCGTCCTCGATCTGGGTGATGCGCTCCTCCATGTGGTCGAGCATGATCTCCATCCCGTCGACCTGCCGGTCGAGAATCGCGTGCAGGACCGCCACGGGACCTTTGCGCAAGGGCATCCCGGTGCGCAGCACGGCTTCGCGCGTACCTGCGATGCTGCGCGACGGCGCGCTGTGGTGCGTGACGATGAAGTCCTTGCCCACGAACGCGTCGATCTCCACCGACTCGGACTCTTCGGCGGTGCCCCCTGCCTGCAGGCCGTGCGCGATGAGGTAGAGATAGCTGCCGTAGTCCTCGATCTTTGGATGCTCCCGTTCTTCGAAGCAATCTTCGACGGCCAGCGGATGGAACTTGAAGAGATCGCTGACGATGCTTTTCTCGACGTCCGTGATGGGCGCGCACAAGTCGACCCAGACGGTCCACTCCGGGTCCGCGGCCAGCTCGGGCAGGCGCTCGACCGGCACGTCGGTCAGCAGCTGATCTGCGCCGCGCGTGGCCAAGATGGTGTGCACGCGCCGAGAGTACCGGAAGTATCGGAAGTCGGAAGGCGATCCGATTCGATCTAGACTGCCGCGCTCACAATCATGCTCATCTATCCGGCCATCGACCTCATGGGCGGCAAAGCCGTCCGCCTGCAGCAGGGCAAGCGCGAGACCGCCAAGGTCTACGCGAAGAAGCCGTGGGAATTGCTGGCGGGGTGGGCAGCGGCCGGCGTGCCACGCGTCCACGTGGTGGACCTCGACGCCGCGTTGAGCGGAGGCACCACGCACAACCGCGACACCATCAAGAAGATCGCGGCGGCCACGACCATGGACATCGAAGTGGGCGGCGGCGTGCGGTCGCTCGACGACTGCCGACGGCTTTACGATCTGGGGGCGCGTTTCGTGGTCCTCGGCACCGCCGCCATCAAGGACCCGGAGATGGTCGAGCGCGCGTGCGCCGAGTTCCCGCGGCGCGTGATCGTGGCGGTGGATGCGCGCGAGGGCAAGGTATCGGTCGAAGGATGGACCGAAGACACTGGCCTCGACGCGCTGGAGATCGGCGAAGCCGTGGCGCGCGCGCGCGCGGCCGCGGTGCTTTACACGGACATCGGACGCGACGGAATGCGCACGGGGCCAAACCTGGAAGCCACCACGCGCCTGGCGCGCCGGATTACACCGTGTCCGGTGATCGCGTCGGGGGGAGTCGGCACGCTGGAGGACATCGAGCAGGTCCGCAAGACCGGCGCCTTCGCCGTGGTGATCGGCAAGGCGCTTTATGAGAAAGCGTTCACGGTCGAGGACGCCATCAAGCGCGCCTTCGTCAAGAGCTTGTAGGACGCGTCGTGCTGGCGAAGCGCATCATCCCGTGCCTCGATGTGGACGGAGGGCGGGTCAAGAAGGGCGTCCGCTTCCGGGAGCTGCGCGACGCCGGCGATCCAGTGGAGGTGGCCGCCGCCTATGACGCTCAAGGCGCCGACGAGATCTGTTTCCTCGACATCTCGGCGTCGTCGGACGGGCGCGCCACCACTTTGGACGTGGTCAGCGCCACCGCCGAGCGCATCTTCCTACCGCTGACCGTGGGGGGCGGCGTGCGCAGCGTGGACGACGTCCGTGCCCTGCTGCGAGCGGGCGCCGACAAGGTGGGGATCAACACCGCGGCGGTCGCCGATCCGGCGCTGGTGCGGCGGGCCGCCGACGCCTTCGGCGATCAGGCCATCGTGGTGGCGATCGACGCGCGGCAGACCGCCCCCGGCCGCTGGGAGGTGTACACGCACGGCGGGCGCCGGCCCACCGGGCTCGACGCAGTGACGTGGGCCGCGCGCATGGCGGCCGGCGGCGCGGGCGAGATCTTGCTCACCAGCATGGACCGGGACGGCACGCGCGACGGGTTCGATCTCGAGCTGACGCGCGCCGTCGCCGACCGCGTGTCGGTGCCGGTGATCGCCTCGGGCGGCGTGGGAACCCTGGATCACCTCTACGAAGGTATCGCCGTGGGCCACGCGGACGCCGTCCTGGCCGCCTCCATTTTCCACTTCGGCGAGGCGACGATCGGCCAAGCGCGCGAATCCTTGCGCGCCCGCGGCATCCCGATGAGAGTTTGACCATGCCCGTCGCGCCCGCCCCCGACCTGGTCGCCGCCGCGGTGGCGTTCGACGCGCAGGGCCTGGTGCCGGTGGTGGTGCAGGACGCCGGCAGCGGCGGCGTGCGGATGGTGGCGTGGGCCAACCGGACGGCGCTGCAGACCACTGCGGAAACCGGCCTGGCGCACTTCTGGAGCCGGTCACGCCAGGCGTTGTGGTGCAAAGGTGAAACCTCGGGCAACCGCTTCCACGTGGCGGAAATGCGGGTCGACTGCGACGGAGACGTGGTCCTGTACCGCGGCCACGCGGCCGGGCCATCGTGTCACACCGGCCGCACGTCGTGCTTCTTCCGGAGCTGGCCGCTCGATGGCGATGCGCTGGCGGAAGACGACGATGGGCCCCCGGCGCCGCCCGCGGTGATCGTCGCGGACGTGGCCGCGGTCATCGGGCGACGCCGCCGCGAGCGGCCGGAGCGCTCGTATGTGGTGTCGCTGCTGGACGCGGGCTGGACGAAGATCGGCGCCAAGATCACCGAGGAGGCGCGCGAGCTGGTGGAGGCCCTCCCGGCGGGCGACAAGGCGCACATTGCCCACGAGGCGGCCGATGCGCTCTTCCACATTTTGGTGGGCCTGGAGGCCGCCGGCGTGGCAGTGGACGACGTCTTCGGGGAGCTGCGCCGCCGCTTCGGCACGTCCGGGATCGCCGAAAAGGAAAGCCGTTGATGTTCCGTCCGTTCCGGAAACAGACTCCCCTTCGAGCATCGGCCGTCGTTGCATCGGAGGATCCACCTTCGGTTCTTGCATGATCCGCGAGGTGCTGGGGCCCGGAGGGCTGCTGGCCCGCCACATCCCCGGCTACGAGGCGCGCCCGGGACAGCTCGCCATGGCCGAGCGGGTGGCCCAGGCCATCGACGGCGACGAGCGCCTGCTGTGCGAGGCCGGGACGGGGACCGGCAAGACGCTGGCCTACCTGGTGCCGGCCATCCTGTCGGGGCGCAAGGTGATCGTGAGCACCGGGACCAAGACCTTGCAAGATCAGATCGCGCGGATCGACCTCCCGCGCCTGCAGAGCCTTTTACCGCTGCCCTTCACCTGGGCGGTGGTCAAGGGCCTCGGCAACTACCTCTGCCGCCGCCGCTTCGATGAGCACACGCGGCAGGCGTCGCTGCCCGGCGGCGGCGAGCCCCCCGATCTGCTGCGCATCCGCGCGTGGCTCGACGACACCGCCACCGGCGATCGCGCCGACCTCGATGGCCTGCCCGACGACAGCGCGGTCTGGCGTGACGTTGCCTCGTCGCCCGAGACGCGGATCGGCCCGCGCTGCGGCTACTTCGAGCGCTGCTTCGCGACTGCCATGCGCCGCCGCGCCGCCGAGGCGCAGATCGTGATCGCCAATCATCACCTGTTCTTCGCCGACCTCGCCCTGCGCAGCCGCTGGCCCGACGCGCAGGTGCTGCCACCCCACGAGGTGGTCATCTTCGACGAGGCCCATCAGATCGAGGAGATCGCGAGCGAGCTCTTCGGCCTGCGCGTGTCCTCGCCGCGTCTGTACGCGCTCGCCCGGGATCTGTCGCGCGTGGCCGGGCTCGCGGACGCGGACCGGGCGGCGTCCCTCGGCAGCCGGCTACAGGCGTGCGCGGCCTCGTTGGCGGACGTCCTGCGCGCGCGCCTGCCCGATCCACGCCCTGGCTCGGAGGAAGTCCGGCTCCCCGTCCCCGACGACCTGTGGAGCGGCCCCGCCCTGGCGCGCTACCACGAGCTCGATACCGCCCTGGAAGAAGCGGCCACGTGGCTCACGCGCCTGACCGACGACCCCACCAACGACGGCGGCGGAGTCCCGGCCGCCCTCGCCCCCGCCCTGGGCCATCTGGGCCGGCGCGCCGGCGCGCTGCGCGACGAGCTCGGGCGCTTGGTGGATGCCGGCGGGCGAGACCACGTGCGCTGGCTGTCGGCGTCCGGACGCGGCATCAGCCTGCACGCGTCGCCCATCGACGTGGCGCCGGCGTTGGGTCGGGCGCTCGATCTTTCGCCGGGCGCGGCGGTCTTCACGTCGGCCACGCTGACCGTGGCCGGCTCCTTCGACTACCTCCGCCAGCGCGTCGGCCTGGGCGAGGCCGCGGCCGAAGCGACCTACCCCTCGCCCTTCCGCTACGACCGCCAGGCGCTGCTCTATCTCGCGACCGATCTCCCCGAGCCGCGCGAGGAAGGGTTCGCCGCCGCCGCCGCCGATCGAGCGGCCGCCCTGTGCGCCGTCACCGGCGGACGCGCGCTGCTGCTGTTCACCAGCTTCCGCAACCTGCGCATCGCCGAAGCCCGGCTGCGCGCCACGTCGTCGTTTCCGCTGCTGGTGCAGGGGCAGCGACCGCGCCCCGCGCTCCTCGCGGCGCTGCGGGAGCACGTCGGCTCCGTGCTGCTCGCATCGCAGAGCTTTTGGGAAGGCGTGGACGTGCCCGGCGAAGCCTTGTCCTTGGTGGTCATGGACAAGATCCCGTTCGCCGCGCCCGACGATCCGTTGATCGCCGCCCGCAGCGAGCGCATCCGCGGCGACGGCGGCGATCCCTTCACCGGCTACCAGCTTCCGCGCGCGGCCCTGGCCCTGAAGCAAGGCTTCGGCCGGTTGATCCGGAGCCGCGGCGACCGGGGGATCGTGGCGGTTCTCGACGGTCGTATCGCCCGCCGCTGGTACGGCGGCACGCTGCTCGCCAGCTTGCCCGCCGGGTGTCCTCGCACCGAAAGCCTGGACGACGTGGCCGCCTTCTGGAGCCGCGCCGCATGACCATCGAGACCGTCGCCGGCGCGGCCGCGCTGATCACCGGGGCGTATCTCCTCGGATCCATTCCCACCGGCGCGCTGGTCGCCCGCGCCCGCGGCGTGAACCTGCGCGCGATCGGCAGCGGCAACATCGGCGCCACCAACGTGGGACGCGCGCTCGGCAAACGCTGGGCGGTGTTCGTTCTCGCCCTCGACGCCGCCAAGGGGTTCCTCCCCGTGTTCCTGGGCCAGCGCCTTTTGACGGGCGCAGCCGCGACGAACCGCGCGCCCGCGTTCGCCGCCGAGGTGGCGGTGGCCGCCGCCGGCCTCGCCGCCATCGTGGGTCACATGTTCACGCTGTTTCTGCGAGGTCGCGGCGGCAAGGGCGTGGCCACGTCCCTCGGCGTCTCGCTCGCCATCTCGCCCCTGGGCGGCCTCTGCGGCTTTCTTCTCTATGGCGTGGTCTACGCCCTGTTCCGCGTCTCGTCCCTCGGATCGCTCCTCGGCGTCAGCTCATTCCCCCTCTTCGCGATCGCGCTCGGCGGTGTCGCCCCCGCCTACCTGGCCCTTTCGGCCGTGACCACGACGCTCGTGATCGCCCGCCACCGCGGAAACATCGCGCGCCTGCTCCGAGGCGAAGAGAAGCGGTGGTAGCCGGGTGCATCCGATCGGAGGATAGGGCGGCCTCGGAGGTCGTCCTGTCCTAGTCGGGACCGGCGTCGGGCGAGGGAGGCGGCAGGCAGACCCTGGCCTTGGGCGGGCTCCCCATGGGGTCGCCCGGGCACGTCAGGACGCCGCGGCACATCTCCGGGGCTGGGCAATCACCGCTTGTCCGACAGTGCTTGTAACACTTCGAGACCCCCATCGAGTCGCGGCCGCACGCGTATCCGCCGATGCAGTCTCCGACGCCGGTGCCGCACGACTGGCCGCCGGTCCTGGAGCCGACGGGGCCGCACGATACCCCCGCCGCGGGGCAGAAAAGGCCACACTTCATGCCCGAGCCGCAGCCGGTGTTGTCGACCTCGTTGCACAGGGAGGCGTCGATGCCGGGATCCACGGCGGGATCGACTGGTGGATCGCTGGGGGGATCGACCGGAGGATCGACCGGCGGCTCCGGCGGGGCCTCGAGGCCCGGGTCCGGGGTCCTGTCAAGCGTGTCACCGCCATCGACGGCGTCCGCGTTCCGCTCGCCTGGCATGGCTTCCATCGCGCCGCCGTCCCCGCGGACGTCCGCGTCGGAGCCACCGTCGTCCCCTTCGGGGCCGGCGTCCGGGCCGTCGACGCTGGCATCGATGCCTTCGCAGAGATCGCCGATCCCGTTCCGGTCTACGTCTTCTTGATCGGGGTTGGGGAACGACGGGCAGTTGTCGATGGGGCGCGGAATTCCGTCGTTGTCCACATCGTCGACCGGCCCTGACGACAGCTCGATGACGACCTTGCTCTGCCGCCCGGCGGGAACGGGGACCCAGGCCGGGGTGTATCCCAGCGCCAGCCTTCGGTCGTCCTGCCCGGCGATCGCCTCCGCGATCACCTTCACGCGGCCCGCGCCGTCCTCCAGATTGACCACGACCGTCTCGGGGAACTTCACGCCGCCGGGCAATCCAGAACCCGATCGCGAGAGCCGCTCGCGCGCGAGCCGCCCCTGCACACCGATGACGCCGATGACGACCGCGTCGGCCTCCGCGAGGCTGCTGCTGCGGAGCTCGAGCAGCAAGGAGGTCGGCGTCTCGCAACCGGCGGCGATCGCGCACGCGAGCCACAGCAGCCCAGCCGCCGCTCGGCTAGCAGCCCGTGGTGGAAGTCCGGACCGAGCCCTGGGCGAGCGAGGAGCCCCGGCCGCAAGGCGCGAGGAGGAGGAATACCCGTCGGTATTGCGACGACAAGCAACGCAGCGGATGGGGCCCGCAGCCGCCCAGGCGACGTGGAGCGACTTCCACCACGGGCTGCTAGTCCGTGCGGCGAAGCGAATGGGAGGCGCGGAGTCGTGCGTCATCGCGTCGAAGAGGCCATTCTACACACGGCACATAGTCTACGCGGAAGGTCAGCCGTGACAGCTGGGCTCTGCGGGAAAGGCGGGAAAGGGCGGGGGGAGGTATATTTCCGCGGCTTCCCGTTGGAGTCGGCAGGTGGCCGCGGCGGGCCTTTGGTCCGTCGAGGAAAGTCCGGGCTCCGCAGGGCAGGGTGCTGGCTAACGGCCAGTCGGGGTGACTCGAAGGAAAGTGCAACAGAAAATAGACCGCCGGCGGCCCGCGAGGGTCGCCGGTAAGGGTGAAACGGTGCGGTAAGAGCGCACCGCCCTCCCGGTGACGGGAGGGGCACGGCAAACCCCACCTGGAGCAAGACCAGTGCGGGATTGCGAGGGAGACCTCGCCGGCGCTGCCCGCGCCGACCGATCCCCGGTAGGTCGCACGAGCCGTCCGGCAACGGCCGGCCCAGAGGAATGGCCACCCTCCGCGTTCGGCAACGGCCGCGGGTGACAGAACCCGGCTTATCGCCGACTCCGACGGGAAGCTTTGTTTCTTAGTCTCAGCCTCGATCAGACATTGGCGCGTCGCCGGGCGGGGGCGGCGGCCGGACGTTCGATCGGACGTTCGATCCGCAGCAGCTTGCCCAGGAACTGACCGGTGTAAGACGCGGGCACCGCCGCCACCTCCTCGGGAGTGCCGGCTGCGATCACCTGTCCGCCGCGCGCGCCGCCCTCGGGCCCGAGGTCGATCACGTAGTCGGCGGTCTTGATGACGTCCAGGTTGTGCTCGATGACCAGAACCGTGTTGCCGGCGCTGGTCAGCCGCCCCAGCACGGACAGCAACTTGCGCACGTCTTCGAAGTGAAGGCCGGTGGTGGGCTCGTCCAGCAAGTAGAGCGTTCGCCCCGTGTCGCGCTTGCAGAGCTCGCGCGACAGCTTCACGCGCTGCGCTTCGCCGCCCGACAAGGTGGTCGCGGGCTGACCCAGCGCGATGTAGCCCAAGCCCACGTCGTCCAACGTGCGCAGGATGTTGATCAGCGTGCGGTGGTGGGCAAACAGGCCCATGGCGTCGGTCACGCTGGTCTCGAGGACTTCGGCGATGGAGCGCCCCTTCCACTTCACGCGCAAGGTGGCCTCGTTGTAGCGCTTGCCCTTGCACACTTCGCACGTGACGTAGACGTCGGGCAGGAAGTGCATCTCCACCTGGCGCAGGCCGTCCCCCTCGCAGGCTTCGCAGCGGCCGCCCTTGACGTTGAACGAGAACCGTCCCGGCTCGTAGCCGAAGGCGCGGGCCTCGGCGGTCTCGGCGAATACGTCGCGGATGCCGTCGAACGCCTTCGTGTACGTGGCCGGGTTGGACCGCGGCGTGCGGCCGATGGGCTTCTGGTCGATGTCGATGACCTTGTCGATGGCCTCGATGCCGGTCAGGCCGTCGTGCGCGCCCACCCGGTCGTGGCTGCCGAGGAGCTTGCGCCGCAGGGCCGGGTGAAGCGTGGCATTGATGAGCGACGACTTGCCGGCGCCGCTGACCCCGGTCACCGCCACCAGGACGCCCAGCGGGAACCGAACGTCGATGCCTTTGAGGTTGTGCTCGCGCGCGCCGCGGATCGTGATCCACCCGGCCGGCGGGCGCCGAACGGCCGGGATCTCGATGCGCTCGGTGCCCGCCAGGAAACGTCCGGTCACCGACGCGGGCTCTGCCATGAGCTGGGCCGGGGTCCCCTGCGCGATGACCCGCCCGCCGATCCGCCCGGCGCCCGGGCCGAAGTCCACCACGTGATCGGCGGATTCGATGGTCTCCGCGTCGTGCTCGACGACGATCACCGAATTGCCGAGGTCGCGCAGGCGGCGCAGGGTGGCGATGAGCCGTAGGTTGTCGCGCTGGTGCAGCCCGATGGACGGCTCGTCGAGCACGTACATGACGCCCGACAGCTCGGACCCGAGCTGGGACGCCAGGCGGATGCGCTGCGCCTCGCCGCCCGACAGCGTGGCGGCCGCGCGATCGAGGGTCAGATACTCGAGCCCCACGTCCAGCAGGAACCCGAGCCGGGCGTTGACCTCCTTCAGGATCTCCGCGGCAATCTGGGCGCGCGCGCCGGTCAGGCCGAAGTCGGCGAAGGTGCGGGCGGCGTCGGCCACCGTCATGGCGCTCACCGCGACGATGCTCTTGCCGCCGAGCAGGACGGCGCGCGACTCGGGCCGCAGGCGCTGGCCGGCGCACGCGCGGCACGCCGCCTCGCGGAAGTACCGGCCGTACCACTGCCGGGTCACCTCCGATTGCGTCTCCTGCATGCGGCGCTTCATGGTGTTGACGACGCCGGGAAAGCGCATGGCCCACTGACCGCCGCCGTGCTTGCCGGCCCACTTCACCTGCATGCGCCGCTCGCCGGCGCCGTAGAGCACGATCTCCCGGTGGCGCGCGGTCAAGGACCGCCACGGCTTGTCGAGGGGCACGCCGAGCTCGCGCGAGAGCGCGGCAGCGACATTGGCGGTCCACCCGTGGTCGCGTCCGGTGCGGTCGCCCCACGGCTCGATGGCGCCTTCGTCGATGGACAGGCTGGGGTCGGGGACCACCAGGTCGGGGTCCACCTCCAGGCTGGATCCGAGGCCGTTGCAGTCGACGCACATGCCGAGCGGGCTGTTGAACGAGAACGACTGCGGCGACAGCTCCGGCAGCCCCACGCCGCAGCTCGGGCAGGCGCGCGCCTCGCTGTACGCGCGCTCGCGCGGCTCGCCTTCCACGGCGACGAGGATGGTGCCGCCACCCGCCTTGACCGCGGTCTCCACCGAATCGGTCAGGCGCCCGCGGTCGCCCGGGTCGATGGTCACGCGGTCGACGACGATCTCGATGGTGTGCTTCTTCTTCTTGTCGAGCGCGGAGACGTCCTCCAGGCGCTGGATCAAGCCGTTGATGCGCACGCGCGCGAAGCCGGCTTTGCGCGCGTCCTCGAACAGGTCGCGGAACTCGCCCTTGCGGTTCTCCGCCTTGCGGGCCATCAGCGTGGCGCGGGTGCGGGGCGGCAGCGTGAGCAGCTCGTCGACGATCTCGGCCGCCGAGCGAGCCGTCACTTCGCCTCCACACAGGTGACAGCGCTGCTCTCCGGCGCGCGCGTACAAGACGCGCAGGTAGTCGTAGATCTCGGTGACCGTGCCCACCGTCGAGCGCGGGTTGGACGACGCCGATTTCTGCTCGATGGCGATGGTCGGGGACAGCCCGCGCAGGTGCTCGTACTTGGGCTTTTCCATCTGACCCAGGAACTGCCGCGCGTAGGACGACAACGATTCGACGTAGCGGCGCTGCCCCTCGGCGTAAAGCGTGTCGAAAGCCAGCGACGACTTGCCGGATCCCGATACGCCGGTGAACACCACCAGCTCGCGCTTCGGAATGGCCAGGTGATCGATCGCCAGGTTGTGCTCGCGCGCGCCCTTGACCACGATGAAGTCGGGCTCGTCGGCGGCGGAGGCGCGCGCGCGCGCCGGCGCCGGCACCGAGCGTTTCGAGTCGTTCACGGGGCCGGGAGTCTAGCAGCCGGCGAGCGTTCGAGGCGATCGATGCGGCGGCGGATGAGCGCGGCGTCGCGGGCGCCGGGGACGGTGCGCAGGTACACGCGCATGGCTTCCAGAGCTTCGCTGGTCTTGCCCTGCTGGGCGTACGCCAGGCCGAGCCCCCGATACCCGGCGACGTAGCCCGGATAGATGCGCAGGGATTCTCGATAAGACCCGACCGCGGCTTCGGTGTCGCCGGAGAACAACTGCTGGTTCCCGCGGAAATACGCCTCGCGCGCACGCGCCACCGCCGCGGGATTCTTGGACGAGACGGCGGACGTCGGGCTGTCGGTGGAAGCGGTGGTGGCATCGGCGGCCGCGGCGAGGCGGGCGTCATACTCGAGCACGACGCTCTTGCCGCCGAGGCTCTTGGTGGTGGCGGAAGCGCGCCGGGATGGCGCGGCCGCGGCCGTTGCCGCGGAGGCCGGTGAAGGGCCGCCGGATGGTTCTCCGGCACGCTCGACCGACGGCGACGGGGACGCCGCGGTGGCCGGGAGGGCGGCCCGCGGAGGGCGGGATGGCTCTGGCGTTCCAGCGGCGGGGGAAAGGGGTCGAGTCACGATGGGGGGCGAGGGCGCCGGATCGGCGACCGGTGGCAGAAGGCCCTCCGAGCCCGAGCGTGTCCGTCCAGCGATGAGCACGGCGGTGATCCCGGCCAGCGCCACCGCGGCGGCGGCGATCGCCATCGGGCCGCGCCGGCCTTTCGCGCGGGCGGGGACCGCCGCGGCGGCGGCCTTCGGGGGCGTGGGTGCGCGCGGCGCGGTCACCGGGGCCGTGTCTGGCAGAGCGGGAGCGTCGCGGGACGGCGCGAAATCGAGCGAATCGAGGGACGCGGGCGGCGTCACGGGCACCGGGGGCGGCGTCAAACGCGCGGGCGGCGGCGTGCGGACGGGCGGCGGCGTTACACGGGCCGGCGGCGTTACACGGGCCGGCGGCGGCGCGGCCGGTGCGGGCACCGACACGGGTCGAGGCGTCTTCGCCGCCGCCAGCCACGGAATAGTCGCCGCCCTGGCGGCCATCGCAGATCCCGATAGGGTGACCGGCGCCGGCGTCTTGTGCGCCGGCTGCGCCAGCACCGAGGGCGGCGGCGTGCCTGACGCGCTCCGCGACGGGACGGGCGGCCCGGGCAGCGGCGTTCGGGCGCGCGCGCGTGGCGGCAGGCTGGTGCCCAGCGGCGTCGCCACGCGGTGCGCTCCGGAGGGATTGGGCCGCAGCGCCACCTTGCCGCCAGACCACTGGAGGAGAACCGAGCAGGCCTTGCACCGGACCACGGCATAAGAGGGTCCAGTCACCACCGCCACCGGCAGCGGCTCCTCGCACGCCGGACAATGAGTGTCAGCCGCCGCCATCGCCTTCCAGCGCCTCGTCCACCAGCAGCTTCAACGAATCGGCGGCCTCGGTCTCGGTCGCGAAATCTCGCGCCACTTTCTTGATCGGCGCGCCGCCGTCCACGTCGAACAGATTCACCGTGACGCGCACGGATCGCGCCGACGGCGCTTCAATCTGCGCGAACAGCAGGCGGTTCACCGTCATCGATTGGCCCACGGCCGTGTAGCAGGAGTTGCTGGGCTCGATGCACTCCACGGAAAGCTGCGCCACCTCCAGCGTCACCTTCGGCCTGACGTACTCGTGAACGCCGCGCGCCTTGGCGTCGCGCAGGATCCCGTTCATCGAATCGGCCAGCTTGGGATGGACGTCGCTCTCCGACGGTAGGATCGCCAGCTTCACGCGCCGTGCCGGTGCGCTGCGCGCGGGAGCCGGCATCGGCATCATCGACAGAGGTGTGTAGCCGGGCGCGTTGTGTCCGCAGCCCGCCGCCGCCGCGCCGGAGACAGAGACGACGGCCACCGCCGCGAAGAATGACGTCAGGCGGGCTTTAGGACCTTGGTCAGCTCGCCGCTCGCGTGCATCGCCTTGACGATGTCGCATCCACCGACCAGCGTGCCCCCGACGTAAAGCTGAGGGAACGTCGGCCAGCTCGAGTACTCTTTGAGCCCCTCGCGCAGCTCTTGATCGGCCAAGATGTTGAACGAGCCGAACGCAACGCCCTGCTCTTTGAGAACACCCACCACCGCGGCCGAAAATCCGCACTGAGGCATCGAAGGACTGCCCTTCATGAACAGCATGACGCGGTCGCTCTCGATGGTCTCCTTGATCCGTTTGCGCAGCTCGTCGGTCATCTTGTCCTTGCCTCCCGTTCATCAGGTGCGCTTGTACTCCTCTGGAGTCTCGGTGGTCAGCGCCAGGGCGTGAACCGCACCCTTCATCAAGTCGCCAAGGGCCGCGTATACCATGCGGTGGCGTTCCAGGGCGCTCTTGTCTCGAAAGCTTGCCGAGACCACCGTGGCCGCAAAGTGATCGCCGCCGCCGGTGGTATCAGTGACGTTGACCGCAGCGTCGGGCAGCGCCGCGCAGATGCGCGCCCGAAGCTCATCGGGCAAAAGGGGCATGTCTTCCTATAGCGCAGGATGCCCGCGCCAGCTACAGCCCGGCTCCGCTCCTGTGTCGTGGTACGGTCGCCGCGTGACCAAGCCATCGTTCATGAGCCGGACCGCTGTGTTCCTGGCAGCGGCCCTGGTGGCAGCGTGCGGAGAAAGCTCGACCACACCGAGCGACGCGAGCCCCGGCGTGGATGGGGGCGGAGGAAGCGGAGAGGCCGGCGGCGGCGGCGACGGCAGCGCGTCGATGGACACCGCCGCGGGTGATGCCGCGCCCGCGGCGTGCGTCGATGTGCGCGCCTGTGTCAACGATTGCGTCGACCAGGCCTGTACCCGGTCCTGCCTGGATCGAGGGACGCCGCAGGCGCGCGATCTGTACGAAATGTTGCTGGCGTGCAGCGCCCGCGTGTGCCCTACCGGCGACATGAACTGCCGCTGCGAGAACGAATGCTGGTACCCCTCCGAGTGCGTCGAGTTACGCGACATGTGCGTCGACAACGGCCCCGACTCGTTCTGCGACCTTTGTCATTGACTCGCCGGACGTCCTATAGCGCGGCGTAGATGAGGCGGGCGCCGGCGATGACGAAGGCGCCGGCCACGCCCAGCAGGATGCCACGGCTGCCGACGTGTCGGGAGAGGCGCGCGCCGACGGATGCGCCCACCAGCGCCCCGCACGCGAGGGCGGCGGCGACGGGCCAGTGGTCCGGCAGGCCCGCGGCGGTGGCCAGGTGGGTGGCAACGCCCACGGCGGCGGTCACGGCGGCGATGAGAAGGCTGGTCGCGACCGCCACGGGAACCGGGTAGCGCAGCCAGGCGGCGAGGATGGGAACCTGCAATATCCCTCCGCCCACGCCGAAGAACGTGGCGACAAAGCCGACGATGGCGCTGGCCGCGACGCCGCGCGGGTCGACGCGCGTCCGCGTGGTGGTGTCGTCGGAGGGCAGCGGCGCGCGCAGGGCCCTGCGGCCGAGCAACACCGCGATGACCAGCAGCAGCCCGCCGAAGAGCGCGCTGAACCCGGCGCCGGACACGCGCCTGACCGCCCACACGCCGGCCATCGCTCCGGGCAGCGTGGCCGCCGCGAAGCGGATAGCGCTCGGAAAATGAACGCGGCCCATACGCGCGTAGCGGGCGGCGCCGAGGGTGGCGTTGACCAAAACCATGAACAGCCCGGCGCCGGTGGCGGCGGCCGGTGAAAGCTCGGGCCGCGCCATCAGGAGGACGGGAACGGCGATGAACGCACCGCCCGCCCCGATCAACGTCCCGATCCCCGACGCCACCGCGCCGAGGACCACGAGCCCGACGAGGGACGCCGTCGTCATCACACAAGAATAGTGGAGTGAGCGAGCCTTGCCGCGTCCGCTGCAACCGGTTAGCTGTCGACGACGCTTCGCCGCCCGCTCGCGGACGCCCCGCCGACTTCTTCAGGACGCACCACGCGGCGAGGTACGCTTAACAGCCCGCGGCGAAAGTCGCTCCGCTTCGCGTGGCCGGCTGCGGGCCCCTTGTCGCTTCGCGACACTCGCGTCCCCCAAGACGCCCTCCACCCCCTGGCAGCTTCGCCGCCCCCCT
>Ga0187894_10003482_pt1 | contig 17598 bp, 8 predicted proteins | sample GBC1701081metaG_FD_136650 | JGI IMG/M metagenome (GOLD analysis project Ga0187894, IMG submission 136650) | White microbial mat communities from a lava cave in the Kipuka Kanohina Cave System on the Island of Hawaii, USA - GBC170108-1 metaG ...
GCAACGGTTATCTGGTCTTGCTGCCCGACATCGTTTACACCATCGGCTATCCGGGCCAGAGCGCGCTCAAATGCGTGCTGCCCGCGATTCAATCCGTCGTGGATCAGGGCTTCGTCAACGAAGCCGCCATCGGCATTCAAGGCCACAGTTGGGGCGGTTATCAAATCGCGTACATGGTCACGCAGACCAATCGGTTCAAAGCCGCCGCGCCCGGCGCGCTCGTGGGCAATATGACCAGCGCCTACAGCGGCATCCGATGGGGCACAGGGTTGCCGCGCCAATTTCAGTACGAGCGCACGCAGAGCCGCATCGGCGGCAGCCTGTGGGAGTATCCGATGCGCTTCATCGAAAACTCGCCCGTCTTCCACGCGCACCGCGTCCAGACGCCGATCCTCATGCTCCACAACGACAACGATGACGCCGTGCCGTGGTATCAGGGCATCGAGTATTACCTGGCGCTGAGAAGATTGAACAAGGAAGTCTACATGTTCAACTACAACGGCGAACCGCACGGCATCCGCCGACGCCCGAACCAGAAGGATTACACGCGGCGATTGCAGGAATTCTTCGATCACTACTTGAAAGGCGCGCCCGCGCCTGAATGGATGGAGAAAGGGATTCCGTATCTGCAGCGCGAGAAAGAGAAGGAGAAATACAAGACGGTGTCGGACGCGAAGGAGAAGGCGCAGAACTAAAAGTCGGCGAACCGCCAAGACGCCAAGAGCGAGAATCGAGGATCGAAGATCAAGGATCGAGGATCGAAGATCGAGGATCGAAGATCGAGGATCGAAGATTGCGATGAGTGATGTCATTCGATCATCTATCTTCGATCATCTATCTTCGATCCTCCATCTTCGTTCTTGGCGCTCTTGGCGTCTTGGCGGTTTGTTTATACTTTCAACTTCAGTCTCTCCTCGACAAACTTCTTGCTGATGACCGCGCTCTCTTTCGGCGTCCGGCCCGCGGGCGCTCGGTCAAGCTCGATGATGATCCAGCCTGTGTAACGGAAATCTTTCATGATCTGCAGAGCGCCGGGGATGTTGACCACGCCTTGTCCAAGTTCGACGAAGTCGTATTTCGGCTTCAGCGGTCTGCCGTCGAGGCCGGACTGGGTTTTCTGAATCAACACGTCTTTGAAATAGGGGTAGACCAGCCGGTTGATGTAGTCGCGCGTGAATCTCACAGGGTCGCCGCCCGCGGTCTGCATATGCGCTATGTCAATCGCCGCCCAGACGTGTTTCGGGTCGGTCGCATCCATAACCCGATCAACTTCCTGTCGTCCCTCGCCCAGACTGTTCATGCGGTTGTGATAGCCGAGCTTGACTCCGTATTCGCCGAAGGCTCGCTTGCCGATCTCGGTCAAGCGCCTGCCCAGTTTCTTGTAATCATCGTGATCGTTCACTCCCACTTTCGCGCGCGCGTTGTCAGTGGCCTCCAAATAAAGGCCGCCGGCCTCTTTCATCCATTTCGCCATCGCGACGCAGTCGGCGATCTCCTGCTTTTCGGCGCTGGGATTGATTGTGACGTCGCCGGTCGCGATTGAGACAACGGTCAATTTCTTCGCGGCCATCAGGTCCCTAAATCCGGCGGCGCGGTTGGCGTACTTCTCGTAATCGGAGCGGCGAATCGCGACGCCGCGAAACCCAAGCTCGGAGATTTCATCAACCGCCTGTTCGGTCTTATCGCCCCAGGTAATGGTGTGATAGCCGACCTTGAACTCGTAGTCGGCGGTGAAAACGGATGAAATAGTGTCGGCGTCGAACTGCGCTCCGAGCGCGGTCGCGCCCGCGCCCAGCAAAAACTGCCTGCGTGATGGACTCATGGCGGCTCTTCTCCCGTGATAAAGTTGGTGTTTACTGCGCCGTCGTTTGCAGTTCGCGGACCGTGAGGAGCGATATCTTTGTCGGAAAGGAATTTTCGACTCTGACTTTCAGCAGCGCCTGGTAATGCCTGGGAGGGCCGGCCTGTGGGATCAACTGGCGCAGGCGCTGATTGAGTTCGCTGAGATAACTGGCGTTGGTGACAAACTCGGCCGCCGCTTCCGTCCCCTCGCTGAAGATGCCCGCCAGGACCATTACCGTCCTTTCGCCCGTGACGCCCGGGGTCACGGTGATCAGCGCGTAATCTTCGAGAAGGTTCCCCGTTCGCTCATCGAAGACCGCTCTATATTCATGCTGTTCGCCCGGGGCTGGGGCGAGATTTTCAATCGTGGTGCGCGCGGTGTAAACGAAGTTCTCTTTGATTGAGAGCGGCTTCGACCATTGATTGGAATAGACGCTCCCGAGCAGAATCTGGTCATGATCTCTCAGGTCTTCCGGCCCGACGCTACGGCTCTGTTTGAGTATTGTCTGCCGCGCGGCTGCCTGCAGCAGCGACGAAATGCGGTAAACGCCGATCGCCTCGCCGATGCCCGTGTACATGTTGAACGCGGGGACCAATTGGAGCGGCTGATCCTGTCTTATCGGCAGCCGCCCGCCGGAGGCGCTGGTCAACATCGCCGCCTGCTCCTGAGACAGCTTGATCGCTCTACGCGCCAACGCCTCAGGATCGGCGCCGTTCATCGCGCGATGTACGGTCGGATTGCTCAGGATAAGCAGCGTCGGTTTGTCACTTTTCAGGAATGGCGCCCAGACTGCGCCGTAGGAGTCACGATGTTTTACCAGAGCGAGCGCCTGACTTTCGGCTTTCTCCCGCAGGCCGAAGTTGATGACCAGAAGAACGATTACGGCGATGGAAAGCGCGGCGACAACGATTCTCATCGCCAGTGTTCTTTTTCTTCCGGCCACTCGAGATTGGCCCGTCGCTGATTCAGCGTTAACCTCACCCTGAGACTGTCTTCCGATTTCCGCCTCAGCGCTCAAAATCGGCGCAGCTTCAAATCTCTGCGCCTGACCTCTTCTGATAAAGGCGGGTTCGTAACTGCCTATCGGAATATCGATCCGAATCTCGTCATCAGCGCCCTCTTTCTGATAGTAGAGCGCAAGCTTCTCTCGAACGCCATGCGCCCCGACGCGGACTATCGGATCTGTGGCTGGGTTGTAAGAATCATCGCGGTCAAAGACTTCGCGGCCGATCAGGTACTCATTCAAATCGCCTCCTCGCCCATTCAGGTGGAAGTCGCAGGTTAAACGTAGAAACCTCTGCTTCATCGGCGCGTGGACGAAGTGTTTGCTGTTGAGCACTCGATCAAGCGCCTGACGCATCTCTTCCTGTGTGAGTTTACGCCGCGTGGGTTCCGCCGATGTCTGGAGAGTAGAGTTGATTTGTGCTGCCATTTTTAAAGCTCCGGCTTCTACTGACCGATGATCGTCAATGATCTCACTGACAGGAGCGCGCGCGCCGGTTCAAGGGATAGCGACGCCGATGAAAATCTGAATGTTAGTAACGTGTTTATAACCGTAAATAGCGGTAAGAATATTGACCCGCCTAGGAGACCTGCCTAGTATGCCTGCAATTGAACTTGATGGCGCGGATTATACCAGAAGAAATCCTTTTTACTATGTTTGCTGGAACATCTGCTGGGATATCTATGAAAGAAAGTCGGGGCGAGTCCTCGCTCCGATAGTTAATCGACCGAAGCTTTAACTTTACGATCACCTGGCCGTGTCGCGTCAGGAATGGCGCGCATTATGGTGTCTCTGTGGCGGCTCCCTACGGCTTGGTTAGTATCGGCGCGCAAAAAATCACCAAATGAGAAATCGCCGTTAAACGATCGCCAATTGAAAAATCGGAGGAGATACAAAATGAGAAAACTGATTCAGACCTCGCTGTCGGCTCTATCCGGGCGGCTTCCCAGGCCGCCGCTGATAACAGTCTTTGCGCCTGGTTTGGCGCTATGCTTCTGCCTGCTCGCGTCGCTCTCTCTGGCGCAGACCACAGGCAGCGCGACATTGCGCGGCACGGTGAAAGATGAAAACGGCGCCGTGGTGTCGAAGGCCACCGTGACGCTCGTCAATGTGGCGACGAAGGACGAGCGCAAGACATTCACCAACCAGGATGGCGTTTACGTTTTTAGCTCGGTCACCCCGGGCGTTTTTTCCGTCAGGGTCGAAAACTCGGGGTTCAAGAAGGCCGAACAAACAGGTCTTACCCTGAGTCCCAGCGACATTCGCGCCCTGGATATCACTCTACAAGTCGGCGCCGCGTCAGAGACGGTGACGGTGACGGCGACCGCCGACGTGCTCCAGACCGAGACCGGCGCTAAAGAGAATACGATCACTTCCAAACAGATCGAGAATCTCTCGATCATCAGCCGAAGCTCGATCGAGTTGCTGCGCATCCTGCCTGGCGTGGTCGCGCCGGGTGAACAGTTCCAACTGGAGCAGGTCGGCTTCGTGTCCGGCTCCAACAGCAGCAATCTATACAACGTCAATGGGCTGCGCGGCGAGAACAACAATGTGCAAATTGACGGCGCCAGGATGATGGACATCGGCGCCAACAACGGGAGCATCATCACCGCCAACCCGGACATGGTGCAGGAAGTCAAAGTCCAGACCAGCAACTATGCCGCCGAACACGGGACGGCCTCCGTTCTGATCAATGCAACGACGAAGAGTGGATCGAGCGGCTTCCACGGCTCGCTTTATGACTACTCGCGCGACTATCGTCTCGGCGCCAATGACCGCTCCAACAGCATCAATGGGGTCAAGAGGGGCGAGAGTCAGTACAACTATCCCGGTGGCAACATCGGTGGCCCGCTCTACTTGCCGCGTAAGGTCTTCGGCCCGCTCGGCGGGTTGAATGAGAAGAAGGACAAGCTCTTCTTCTTCGTCGGCTTCGAGTATTACTACCAGCGCGTAGATGAAGGCTCGAAGCTCGGCCAGGTTCCTTCACTGAAGATGCGGCAGGGCGATTTCAGCGAGGCGGCTGGAACCATCACCGTTCCGGCTGGCTGTAATGCGCCGGGTTATGTCCCGGGTCAGCCGGCGCCGAACAAGAACCTCGCGCCTTGCGTTGATCCCACCGGCCTCGGCAAGGCCTTGATGAACCTCTACCCCGCGCCGAATTTCAGCAGCGGCTCCAACAACTACGTCTATAGCGTGCTCAGGCCGAATGACCGCAACCAGTTTACCTCTCGCTTCGACTATAACCTCAGCGAGAAGACCAAGCTCTATGTGCGCCTGGCTCGCGAGTACGAAACGCAAGGTTTCCCGCGTGGGCTGTGGTGGGATTCCTCGGACTATGAGATTCCCGGCAAGCTGACCAGCAAGAATCTCGGTCGCTCCGTGGTGGTGAACCTGACCAACATCATCAGCCCGACGATGACGAACGAGGTCTTGTTCGGCGCCAGCAAGCTGAAGCTCAACTATGACTTCGCGGAGCCTGACAAGGTCTCCTATGCGGCCCTCGGCGTGCAGAAGACCGGATTTTTCGCCAACAGCAATCCCTACGTGCCATTAGGCGTCACTCCCTGGGGGGATGGCGGGCTTGGGAATTTCACAACCGCTTATGGATTTCCGATCCTGGCCTGGAACGACTCCTTTGCGATCACCGATAACCTGACCAAGGTCTACCAATCTCACACCATGAAGTTTGGCCTGTTTATCGAGCAGGCGAACAAGAGGCAGCAATCCAACTCAGACACCAACATCGAACTCGCCCAGTGGGGACGGAGCGGGGGCACAGGCAATAACTACGGTGACCTGTTCGTAGGTCATCCTCTCCAGGTGACCATGGGCACGGATCGTCCGCTGGACAACTTCCGTTACTACAACTATGAGTTCTATGCTCAGGACAGTTGGAAAGTCCGGCCGAGCTTCACGCTGGAGTATGGCTTGCGCGTGGCGTACCTGCCGAACAACTTCGAGCGGAAAGGGCTGGGCGTCTTATTCGACCCCAAGGCATACGATAGGAACCAGGGGCTTTTCATCAACAATGACAAAACCAAGCCCAACGGCATTTTGAGAGCGGTCACGGGTCAGATCCCCAAGGGAGTCATAGACAATCCGTCAGTGGCCTTCATGCCTCGCCTGAATTTCGCCTGGGATGTGGGTGGCAAGGGCGATCTGGTGGTGCGCGCCGGCGCGGGAATATTCTTCAACCGCGTTCAGGGCAACTACGACTACGAGTCCAGTAACGTAATGCCCAATACCTATAAAGCCAAGTTCGACACCTGGTCCGGGGACAAAGGGAATGGCCTTAATTTCGGTGATCTCGGAAAGCTCGATCCATTCTCGGGGATTGGCGCCATTGACATCAAGACCCGCGATCCGAACTCAAACGACCTCCCGCGAGTCGCGAACATGAGCCTGACGATTGAGAAGAGATTGCCATCCAACAACATCCTGACGGTCGCCTATGTCGGCACTCAAGGGCGCCATTTGCCACAGCAGAAACAGATCAACTTCGCTCCTTTGGGATCAATATTGTCGAATGGTGGGAGGACCTTCCCGACGAGCAACATCGATGGCGTTAACGTCGCCGTGGACCTGACCAATCCGGCCCACCGCGCGGGTCTCGATGACGCTGTGGTCAGGCAGTTTTTCAAGCCGTATGGTAATTACAACAGCATTGGCTACTATCAGTTCACCGGGACCTCCAGTTATCACTCCATGCAAGCGACATTGAGCCGTCAAACAGGGAAACTCAATTACTTCGTCGCCTACACCTTCGGCAAAGCGTTAGGGACGACGGCGGTCGCCGAAACCGACGGCGCGGCGTGGGCCGATCCGATCGACACGCGAGGAAGAAGCTGGGGCGTGTTGCCTTACGACCGCACCCACATCCTCAATCTCTCGTACAATTACTCCTTCCCTGACTTGGTTCGTGACAATCCGTTCGCGCGCGGCCTCCTCAATGGCTGGCAGATGTCGGGGATCACCACCTTCCAATCGGGCGCCCCACTTCGATTGAGGTTCACGGGTGATCTAGGCTCAGCCGATGTCGCCAGGGCGTGGTTTGGGACTGATGCTTTTAACATCAACGGTAACAATAACACCGGAGCGGTCGCGCCCATCTACTTGAAAAATCCGAGTGTTGATGGCGGCAAGAAGGTCGGGGGCCGGATTCTCGATCTGAGCGCAATCACTATTCCGGCGTTTGGTAGTTCGGGGCCTAGCCAATTACCGTTCTACCTGCGCTTCCCCAGCCGGAGCAACTTCGATGTCTCGTTCTTCAAGAACTTCAAGATTAGCGAGAGCAAGAGCATCCAGTTCCGGTCCGGATTCTTCAACATCTTCAACCAAGCTTACCCGACCAGGATACAAGACATTACTAACCCGAGTAACAATGACATCTATCTCAGGTTAGACACCACATGCAACCAGAGGGTGACTGTTCCCGATGGAAAGGGTGGCTCGACAAGCGCTTGTGATCCGACGAAGGGGTTTACTTTCACTGCCGACACCATAAACAACTTCGGCAAGATTACGACCAAACGCGGCCGCCGCATCGTCGAGCTTGCTTTGAAGTTCAACTTCTAATTCCGGCGGCGTAAGCCGTCAACCAACCACGGCGCGAGGGCGAGCATCCCCCTCGCGCCGTTTTCTTTGGCCGATGGAGGGATTATGGGAACGAAGGTTATCCAAACCGGCTTGGCCGTCTTGATTGTGGTTTGTCCAGGCGCCTTGGCAATGGTCGCTTTCGCGCAGGAAGCGCCACTGAGTATTCCTCACAGAAGCCCTGATCCGAATAACGCTCTTATCGAGGGTCGTATCCTGGCGCCGTCCGGGCAATCAGCCAATTTCAACATCAAGATCATCCTCAGCGATCTGAACAGGACTTTGAGCGCGCTCTACACCAATAAGCACGCCGAATTTCGCTTCCCGAATTTGAGCGAAGGGGTTTATTACGTGCAGGCTGTAGCCGACGAGAAGATTTATGAACCGGCGACTCAAAAGCTGTGGTTGGGCCGCAGTCAGATCTATCAACTGACCATCACCTTGCGCAAAAAAGATGAGATCGCTAACCGCAAGACGAGATCGCAAGTGGTTTCGGCCTCCGAATTCGATCAGGCCACGCCGGCGGCGGCGCGGAAAGAATACAATCAAGCCGTGCGGCTGGCCGGTCGGCGAAACGCGCAACAGGCCATCGAACATTTCCAACGCGCCATCGCGATCTATGCCGATTACCTCGACGCCCGCAACGACCTCGGCGCGCAATACCTCAAGCTCAAGCGGTTCGATGAGGCCGCCGAACAATTCCGCATCGCGCTGGAGAAGAACCCACGATATTTCAGCTCGCAGTTTAATCTCGGCCTAGTCCTGATCGAGCGGAGGAATTATGCTACCGCCATCGAGCAATTAAATCGGGCGATCGCCATTGACAGCGCGCGGCCTGCGGCGCGACTCTGGCTGGGCGTCGCATTGCTGCAAACGGGCGATCTGCCCGGCGCCGAACGCGAGTTGTCGAAAGCGTTGATTATGGGAGGGGCCGACTTGACGGCGGCCCATTACTATTTGGCGCAGGTTTATTTGAGACGGGGAGACGCCGCCGAAGCGTCACGCGCATTGAAGGCATATCTCGAAGAATCGCCCGAAGGCGAATACACTGAAGAGTCCAGGCTGTTGTTGAATAAGCTGGCCACGGGATCGCAGGAGGCGGACAAGTTGATATATGCCGACTTCGAGACTGCGAAAGACAATCGCCCTGTCAGCAATCGCGGTGGCCTGGTAATGCTGTTTTCCTACCAGGAGCGCCAGACGATGCCGAGTCGCTACAAAGGACTGACGGGAGCCAATCCCCCCGCCCCCGAATTCGCAAGGCCAAGCAAAGATGACCCGAACAAAGCCATTGCCTTCGATTTTGAGTTGCAAGGGACGAATCAGTACGCCGGCGTTGGCGTTCAGATACACGGACAGCCGGAGAATGACGGAAAACCCGTCGCCGACGATGTGAGCGGCTACAAGTACCTGACGCTGCGGCTCTATGCGACAGGCGTGTCTTCAATCACTGTCGAATTTGTCAGCAAGGGCCAGGGAATTGAAACGAACGGCCATCCCCAAATGATCTTCAAGGTCACACCGGGCTTCAACACGTATCAAGTGCCGCTCAATTCCATCAAACAGCAAAAGTGGGCGGAACCGAAGATCAATCCCAAGGATGCGCTGAAGAAGTTGACTTCGATAAATATAGTTGCGACCTGCAATCAATGTGTCCCGGCCAGAGGGACGATCGTCGTTGATAACCTGATCTTCCAAAACTAAATCGAAACAGGCGAGATTGAGACAGACGGATCAACCACGGGGAGCACGGGGAACACGGGATGCCTATCTTTGTTGTTTTTCCCCGTGTTCCCCGTGCTCCCCGTGGTTTGTTCTGTACCAATGTCTGCTGTTCCGATTTAGATTAGCGCCGCGAGCGGCATGCCCACCCGCTCGATACCGCTCGCAGTACTGATTCTGTCAAGGCTCGACATTGAATTGCGCCGCGCGGATCACGCGGCTTTGTCCATCCGTCACTGTTACCCGTAATTCATAACCGCCCGGCTGAAAATTATCCAGTGGCAGCGCGCTTGCGTACTTCACGCGGCCACTCTCATCCGCCGCCGGAAGTTCCGCCGGAAGCTGTCCCAGGCTGCGGCCATTCTGAATCACCTCGACAGTCAACTTCAGCTTTTCGGTCGAGCCTTTGGCGGGCCAGGCGGCGAAGAAGAAGGCGAGTTGCTTGATGGCGGATTTGCGTAGCGGCTCACCCAGGTTTGGATAGACCAAAACTTCACCGAAATGGAGAGGGTGGTCCTTTTTCTGTTCCTCGGCGGTCAAACGGTCAGCGCGTTTGAGCAGAGTCAGGCTGCTCAAACGCAGCTTCGTTTCATCAGCGTCCGGGACCTCAAGGACCGTAGCGCGCACGCTGGCTTTCCTTGTCGGCGCGTCGTAGGCTGCGGCTTCAATCGTATAGCGACCCGGCGGGAGTTCTGTCTCGCGGTAGAAAAGGATCTCGCCTTTTCTGGCAGCTTCGATCTTGTCAATCGGTCCACTCAACGGATAATGCTGGCTCAGCTTCTGAACCACCTGCTTCGAGCTATTCCTGACCAACGCGAGGATAGAGAAATCGGAACCGTACGTCTTTTTATCTTTGTCGGGCGTAAACGTGAAGGCGGACGCGGGGACTTCAATCAGGATCGGCGCCAGCCCCGGACGATTCGGCGCCGGAAAGCTCAACCCGCCTACCCGAAGCGCAAATGAATTGGAGGCGCGCGCTGCGCTTAAAGCGGCCAGAGCAGGCGCTTCATAATTAAGCACGGGCGACGCAATGGAGTTATCAACCGCGTAATAACCCTTGCGCGTTTGGACATCGAGATTCGGGCGAGACAACTTCAGCGAAATCTGGCGGAACCGCCCGTCGTATTCCTGATTCTTCGGGATATAAGTCAGCACGTAATGCGCGCGCATGTCTTCATCAATGCGGCGCAGCCCGGCGCTCAAATCATTGGTGTTGCGGATGAGGAACCCTCCAGTCTGATCAGCCAGATCACCGAGCCCGCTGTGGGGACTCAGTCGCAGCAAGTCTTCATTCCGTTCGAGAGCTTTCGTCAGCGGGCCGGATGGGTCCTGGCTGCGGTGGACTTGATTCATCCGCCGCTCGGCGAGCGCGTTGATCTCGCGAGTCGCTTCGAGGTTGGGGCTGTCGATGCGTAGGCCCGCGGCGTCAACCGTGTAGACGCTGACGTTGGCGCGATTCGCGGCATTGATTACAGATTTGAACTGCTCGACTATCGCCGGAGGCAGCGAGAGTCCTTCGGAGAAAAAGATCGCCGTTTTGCGCCCTGGAAGATTACGCATCGAATTGATCAGCGCGAGCAGACCGTTGATCGTGGCATAGCCTTGTTGATTGCGCTCCAGCGCCTCGAAAGTCTCGAACATCTGCATCTGCATCTGGACAAACGCCTGCTCGACGATCGCCTGACCAGCGGCTCCCCCGGCAGAGGAAGCCCCTGCGCTATCACGGGACGCGCCTGCTGATGATGATGCTGACTGTGAAGCTTCCGCCTGTCTTTCCAAGCCAGCGCTCCTGCCGGCCAGGTTGCGCACACTTTCCGTATTGGAAACGAAAGTTGAACCGCTCCTGGACGTAGCCTGTTCGATCGCCTGCTTAACGAGCTGTGGATTGTCGGTATACTGCTGAATGGTGAGCAGCGACATATCGATGGCAAAGACGCCCGTGTAGTCATTGGCCAAAGAGCCTTCGTCAGCGTAAACCGCGGCGGCCTTTCGCGCCAGCGCGCGCGCTTCGGGCGAGAGCCGATCAAAGACCAGCGCGATCAGCCCCGGATTGGTCGCGGTTGTCTCTCGCGGCGGCGTTTCCGCGCTGCGAGCGGCGCCACTGGTTTTGACGCCTTCACTCGCGCTGGTTTTGACGCTTACGCCCGCCTCGCGCGGCGCCAGACGAAATGATTCAATATTCTGGCGGGCGCCATCTTCGTAGATTTCAAAGTCGGCCGCGGTCAGGTCTCTCACCAACCGCCCTTTCTTGTCACGCACCACGACATCAAGCGCGACTTCGGCGGTTCCAATTCGAATCTTTGGCTCGTCCTGGCGCCGGACCGACGCAGGAGTCTGACCGGTCGGCGCCGCCAGTACCGACGGCGCCGGCGGTGGTTGATATGATGAAAGCATCAGGGCCAGCGCGAGAAGGAAATTCACTCGTGATTTCATTGGTTTTTCTCCGCCAATTGCAGGTTATGGTTTGTGCTCGCAATATTATTCACATCCCGATTCAATTACCAGCCACATCTGGCAGCCCGATAAAATCTGCGGTATATTTACCTCCGTCTTCAAAATAGGCCTGAACAGGCCAATGTCCAACAAGGTTCAATCAAGGTTCAATCAAGGATAAAGGTAATGCGGAGGCTGAAAGCAGTCATCCCGGTTCTAGCCTGTTTACTCCTGGCGCCCGTCGCTGGAAACCAGGTAATCGCGCAGGGACGCGCGGACGATGTGGAGAGCGCTTTCGCGGAAGCGACGCGTCTACACCAGTCCGGTGACCTCGAAGGCGCGATTCGCGGTTATCTGGCGATTCTGGCCAGGCGCCCGGAGCGCGGCGACGTGCGATCCAATCTGGGAGCGGCCTATGCGCGGCTGGGGCGATACGAAGATGCGATCGCTCAATACAAACAGGCCCTGGCGCGCGACCAGCGCAATCAAACGATTCGTTACAACCTCGCGCTCGCCTATTACAAGGCCGCCTGGTTTGCCGAGGCCGCCGGCGAGATGTCGTCGCTCATCGCCTCGATCCCGAAAGACCAACCTGAGTGGTTCTCCGCCGTCCTGCTCCTGGCTGATTGTCAGGTCCGTCTCGGCGAATACAAAAAGGTCATCGAACTGCTTTCGCCGCTGGAAGCGACTTACGGCGCCGACCGCGCATTGGCCTACCTGTTGGGCAGCGCGCTGATCAGCGACAACCAGACGCCGAAGGGACAGGTCCTGATTGATCGCGTCTTTCGCGGGGAGGACTCGGCTGAAGCGCATCTGCTCATCGGATCCATACTGCTGTTGGCGGATGACAAGCACGGAGCCGTGAAGGAGTTCGAGCGCGCGATGGAATTGAATCCTAAACTGCCCGGTCTGCAAACCTGGTACGGGCGGGCGTTGATGCGGTTGGGCGATGGAGAGAAAGCGATCAGCGTCTTCAAACGCGAGTTGGCGGATAACCCCAACGACTTCGAGGCCAATCTCTACCTGGGAATATTGCTCAAGCGCGACAAACTGGTGGATGAGGCTTTCGAGCGCCTGTCGCGCGCCACGCGATTACGGCCGCGCGATTCGTATGCGCGCTATCATCTGGCCGCGCTCCATGCCACGCGGGGAAAGCCAGGTGAGGCGCTGCCATTGCTCGAGGCCGTGGCGAAAGAGTATCCCGATTTCGTCGAAGCCCGCGTCCTGCTGGCCTCCGTTTATTACCGGCTCAACCGAAAAGCGGACGGCGACCGCGAGCAGGCGGTCGTTCAAAAGCTGAACGCCGAGCAGCAGGCGAAGCAGCCGGGCGCGAAGGATGGAGTCATTCCACCCGGCCCCGGGAAGCCGCCAACCGATCCGTAAGCAGACAGACAAAGATTTTGACGTATTTCCATTTTCCATTTTCCATTTTACGTTTGTCAGTTGCCATTGCTGGAATCGCAGGGCTTTTGCAAAGTCGTCAGGGAGAACCTAAAACCCAAGACCTACAGCCTACAACCTATAAATTTCTCCTTCGATGGCTCACAAGTGACGGCTCGAAGGAAAGTTTATAGGTTGTAGGTGGTCGGTAGTAGGTTTTAGTTTATCGGCAAAGGACACAACCGACTTTGCAAATAATATGATCTTGAAAATCGGAAGGAATAATTTTCCGTGACTGTCACAAGACACAATCCGAGGCTCTGGGCGCTGGCCGCAGTGGGATTGCTGCTCGCTTTATCCGTACCCGCGCACGCGCAGCCCGCCCGCCGTCCGGCTGCGAAACGACAGACGACGGAGAAAACCAAGCCCTCCACTCAGACCGCGCAAGCCAACGCAGAATTTGACCGGATCGCCAAACGCGCCGATGAAGCGCGCGAAGCCTTACGGTTGGGCGAGGCGCTGGAGCTTTACGTGAAGGCTTTGCAGACGCGCCCCAATTGGGCCGAGGGCTGGTGGTATGCGGGAACGATTCTCTATGACAACGACCGTTACGCCGAGGCGCGAGACGCTTTTCGCAATCTGGTCGCGCTCGAGACGAAGCGGGCCCACGCCTGGGCTATGTTGGGACTCTGTGAATTCCAAACCCGCGAATATGACCGCGCTGTGACCTCGCTCCAGCGTGGACGTTCGCTGGGCCTGGCCGACAACCGCGAGATCGAATCAGTCGCCCGCTATCACACCGCGCTGCTTTATATCCGCTTCGAACAATTCGAGGTCGCCTTCGAAATCCTGAGCGAATTTGTGCGCGAGGGTCGCGAAAGTCCGAAAATCATAGAAGCTTTCGGATTGGCGATGATGCGTCTGCCTTTCCTGCCCAATGAGGTTCCGCCCGACAAACGCGAACAGTCGCTGATCGCGGGACGAGCCGGATTCGACATGGCCGCTCATCGGCGCGATGAGGCGCGCAAAGCTTTCGCCGATCTGTTGGCGCGATATCCCGATTCGCCCAACGTCCATTATGTGCACGGCGTTTTTCTGCTCAATCAGGACTCCGACGCCGCGCTCGAAGAGTTCCGCCGCGAACTGAAAATTTCCCCGACGCACGTGCCGGCGATGCTCCAAATGGCCTTCGAGTATTTGAAGCGCGACGAGCACGAGACCGCGTTGCCGCTGGCGGAAAAGTCGGCGCAACTGGCGCCGAAGCTGTACCCGGCGCGTAACGCGCTGGGGCGCGTGTTGCTGGAGTTGGGACAAGTAGAGCGCTCGATCAAAGAACTGGAAGAGGGCGCGCGTCTGGCGCCCAACGTCCCGGAGATGCATTATGCGCTGGCGCGAGCCTACACGCGCGCGGGGCGCAAGCAGGACGCGGCGCGGGCCCGCGCAACTTTCCAGCGACTCGAAAAGTTGCGCAACGCGCAACGCGAAGGCGCGAAGGCGGAAGATGGAACTGATAACCCGCTCAAGGCAAAACCTTAGTTTTCGGGCGGCGAGAAAAGAACCAGTGTGACGATGAATCCTCGTGGTAGAAAAAGGGCGTTGAGTTGGGCGGTCTGTCTCTCGTACCTCCTGATTTGCGGTACCGTCTTTACGCCCTCATCGTCCACCTCAGGCGCTTCAGGACAGGAGTCTTTTGCCCGGAGATGGCGCCCGACCAGGGTTCCGGCGGGCGTGATCTTTGTCGGCGACCAGGCCTGCGCCGAATGCCACAAGGACAAAGTCGTCTCTCAATCGCAAAGCTCGATGGCCATGGCGATGGAGTCGGTCAAGGACTCAAAAGTTCTGACCGGGAAGATGTCCTTTCGCGATGGCGACTACTCTTACGAGATCAAACGCGCAGGCGATCAGAGCTTCTACACGGTAACCGACGGCAAGGAGACGATCTCATTGCCCATTCTTTACGCTTTCGGTCAGGGCAAGGCCGGGCAGACTTACGTTTTGCAATACGACGGCGCGTTTTATGAAGGGCGCGTGAGTTTTTATCAGGAGATCAAGGGGCTGGATTTTACCATCGGCCAACCGCGCGCGACGCCTGCGACATTGCGGGAAGCCCTGGGCCGGCGATTGTCTAGGGTTGAAACGCTGAATTGTTTTAACTGTCACGCCACCGGCGCGGTCAGCGGCGGGCAGCTTCATCCGGACAAATTGACGCTCGGCGTCAGGTGCGAAGCCTGTCACGGCCCGGGCGGAGATCACATAGCGGCGAATAAAGCCGGGCGCCCGGGCGCCGGGTTGATCTTCAACCCGGCCCAGCTCAGCGGCGACGAACTGACACAGGATTTCTGCGCCTCATGTCATCGTGGGAACGAGGAGTTCGCTCTGCTGAAAAGCCTGGAGGTGAACAACGTTCGCTTTCAGCCTTACCGGATGTTCCACAGCAAGTGTTACTCCGACGACCGGCGGATCAGTTGTACCGCCTGCCATGACCCGCACGAGCCGCTCAAAGTGGCCGCTGCCTACTACGACGCAAAGTGTCTGAAGTGCCATCAATCAGACAAGAACGTGGCAGGCGGGAAAACGGCGCAGGCGGCGGCCAGCGACAAGCCTTCGGAGAAAGGTTGCCGAGTGGGAACTAGGAATTGCGCCTCCTGCCACATGCCGAAAGTGGAGCCGCCCGGAGCGCATTTCAAATTTACGGATCATTACATTCGCATTGTCAAACCGAACGAGGCTTATAAAAACTGAGTAACTACTCGGGGAGGAGCGAAGAGGATTACGGAAAAGACAGAACAAACGGAAACAGGCCAGGAAAATTTCCGTCTATTCCGTTTTTTCCGTATGTTCCATAATCCTCCAGCCTCCCTGCTGAGCGCTCCGGAAACGAAGTTCTTTGACATTTTCCTTTCCTCCATTTTCTTTTAAAGACAAGGCCAAAAGGAAGATGTAGGAAAGGAAAATGTCAGATAACTTTGTTTACGGACTACTGAGTAGTCACTGAAAAATAACCATCTGGCCTATTGAAAGCGAAGGTAGCGGAATCGTGAAATATTTTTTCCTTGTCGCCGTACTCATTGCGTCAGTCTCCATTGGCGCCACCAGCATCATCGAGCCAGCGATCATCTCACGCGCGCAGCAGCCTGCCACGACGGCGAAAGCGCAGGTGACCTTTGAAGAAGCGCCGTCCAGCGCGAGCAAGATCACCTGGGTTCATGACAACGGGCGTTCCGAGCTGCGGCACTTGCCCGAAACCTGCGGCGGCGGCGGGCTGTTCTTCGATTACGACAATGACGGCTGGCTCGACATTTACTTCGTCAACAGCGGGCCGTCCGACTTTTACTCGCCGAAGTCGCCGATCAAAAACGCGCTCTACCGCAACAACGGAGACGGTTCGTTCACCGACGTGACCGACAAAGCCGGAGTCGCGTGCGGGCAGATGGGGCATTTCGGAATGGGCGCGGCGGCGGCCGATTTCGACGGCGACGGATGGCAGGATCTGTACGTGACCAATTACGGCAAGAACGTGATGTTCCGCAACAACGGCGATGGGACGTTCGCGGATGTTACGGACAAGGCCGGGGTCGGCGCGCCGAACTGGTCTACCTGCGCGACGTTTTTCGATTACGACAATGACGGCAAGCTCGATCTGTGGGTGTCGAGCTTCGCGCAGTACAGCGCCACGGGAGCCATTTTCTGCGGCGACAACCGCCTGGGCCGCCGCTATTACTGCGTCCCCCGCGTCTTCAAGCCCCGCTCCAGTTTCCTCTTCCATAACGACGGCGGCGGCAAATTTACGGACGTGAGCAAGGACTCGGGCATAGCAGCCGCTCTCGGCAAAGCCTTCGGCGCGGTGGCCACCGACATCAACAACGACGGTCTGTCCGATCTATTTGTGGCGAACGACACGATGGCCAACTTCCTCTTCCTCAACAAGGGCAAGGGCAAGTTTGAAGAGATCGGTCTGCTCTCAGGCGTGGGCTACAGCGATTCGGGCAGCCCGCGTTCGGGAATGGGTGTAGACGCCGCCGATTTCGACGGCGACGGGTGGCAGGACCTTTTCGTCGCCAATATCGATCAAGAACTCTTCAGCCTCTATCACAACCAGAAAGACCTGACCTTTATTGATAAGCCCGGCGAGATCGGGCAGGCCACGCGTCTGTTGAGCGGCTGGGGGCTGAAGTTCTTCGATTACGACAACGACGGCGACCCGGATTTGATCCTGGTCAACGGCCACCCCGACGATATGGTCGAAGTCCAATCCACCAAGGTGAAATACCGGGAGCCGTTGTTGATGTTCGAGAATGTGGACGGCAAGTACAAGAACGTGAGCGCGCAATCCGGAGAAGTTTTTAAGAAGGACTTCCCTGCCCGCGGGTTGTCGGTCGGCGATATAGATAACGACGGCGACCTCGACGCGCTCGTCATCAACAACGGCGACGCGCCGATCCTGCTGCGCAACGAAGGCGGGAACAAAAACAACTGGCTCGGTCTCCAGTTAGTCTCGACTAAAAGCAATCCCGGCGCGGTCGGCGCTGGTCTCACCTGGACGGCGGGCGGCGTGAAACGCTCGCGTTTGAAGACCAGCGGCGGCAGTTATCTTTCGTCGCACGACCCGCGCGAAATTTTAGGC
>Ga0187894_10003483_pt1 | contig 17594 bp, 12 predicted proteins | sample GBC1701081metaG_FD_136650 | JGI IMG/M metagenome (GOLD analysis project Ga0187894, IMG submission 136650) | White microbial mat communities from a lava cave in the Kipuka Kanohina Cave System on the Island of Hawaii, USA - GBC170108-1 metaG ...
CACGAGCAGCGTAAAGATGCTGAAAGAGCTCGGAGCCGAGCTCTGCCACGGAGACCTCGGGGACAGCGAAAGCCTGAGAAGGCTGCCGGAAGGGGGGGACGTAGTGTTCCACCTCGCGGCGCTCGTTTCCGACTGGGGGGACAGGCGTGAGTTCCAAAGATTTAATGTAGATGCGACGAGGACTCTCCTCGAAGCGTCCGTGAAGTCCGGAGTGAAGCGGTTCGTCCATATGAGCTCCTCGACCGTCGTATGGAAATCGGACTTCTGGAGCGTCCACAACCTCATCGACATAGACGAGACCCGCCCATACAGGGACAGGTACAACGATTACTACAACGAGTCCAAGGCCGACGCCGAAAAGCTAGTTTTAAGTTTTTACAGGGAAAATGGACTCGAGACAACGGTCATCAGGCCCTCAAACGTCTGGGGCGCAGGGGACCTGGTCATACTCCCCCGCATAGCGGCCGCCGCCAGGAAGGGGATACTCCATCCAATGGGGAGCGGCGAGAGGACTGTCACTCCCTGCCACGTGTCGAACCTCGCCCGGGCGCTCCTCCTCGCTGCGGTGAACGGCAAGGCCCCGGGCAATATCTATTTCATAAACGACGGGGTCAAAATAGGCTACATTGAATTTCTGAGGAAGCAGTTGAAAGCAGCGGGCATCGATTGGACGCCGGGATTCTCAGTACCGTATAAGCTCGCCTACGTAGTAGCTGCGCTCATGGAATTCATATACAGGGCCGGGAAGTCGAAGAAGCCCCCGGTGCTCACGAGGTTCGCCGTGGCCGCTCTCGCGGGGAGCAGGAGCTATTCAATAGAGAAAGCAAGGCGGGAGCTCGGGTACGAGCCTTCGGTCGATCTGGACGAGGGTATGAGGGAAATGGCTGACTGGGTCAAGCTCTTGGGCGGAACGGACGCGCTTTTGAAATAGCGGCCCTGGCGAGACAGCCCGGAGATACGTAATTTTTGACGGTCTAACGGGTGATGAGGTGCTCGAACCGGCCGGTGTACCGCCGCCCCTTTTTGTCAAACCCGGTTTAAAATGGAATTATGCTTATTATGACTAAAAAAAGGGGAGCCGAAACTCCCCTTGTTATCTTTTAATGGAACGTCTCTAGATTTAGACGGTTACTTTCCTTTTTCGAATAATCATAAACCCCGCTATTCCCAATACTCCGGCCATTGCTATCAAGCCCCATTCGGAAAGAGTCGGGATGGGGGCTGGTCCGGGTATAACTACTGAGCATATGCCTCCCGGCCCCTCTACAGAACAAGTCCCATCCTCTACAACGCTGCCTACCAGGCATGCCACGGCTCCACCGTCAAAATTTACACATTCGTCATTGGGACCGATGCAACAACCCGTGGGCGGTATCGCAACACCTGAAATTCCTTTTTCAGGTATAGCCAGAATAACGAAACCGGCAATAAGAAAAGCAGCTATAAATAATGAGAACATATCTTTAGTCATTGACCTTCGTCCTCCCTTATTTATGTATGTACTAATAAGTTGACACAATTCTAACACAGCCGGGGAATTTAAATCAAGTTATGACTCCGGAAACGGGTGCCGGCAGCTTTGGACGAAGGGATGAGGGAAATGGCTGACCGGGTCGAGCCCCCGGGCGGAAGGGACGCCCATTTAAAGTAGCGGCTTGTAGAGACCCAAGGTGCCAGGCCCCCCGATTGAAAGAAGTTTCCGTTTAATGTACTTTTCTTCACACCTCTGACATGCGGGACTCTCACACGGATAACGAATACGATATACGTGCCGTAGGGCTCGGGAAGACGTTCGGCCCGAATGAGGCGCTCCGGGGTATAGACCTCAGCGTTAAAAAGGGCGAGTTCTACACGCTCTTCGGCCCGAACGGCGCGGGCAAGACGACCTTTATAAAGATACTCTCGACGCTCGCCAAGCCCTCTTCCGGCAGTCTCACCGTGGCAGGTCATAACGCCGTGAAGGAGCCCGACAGCGTCAGGGGCGTGATCGGCGTCGTCTCGCACGACCCGTTCCTGTACGAGAATCTGAGCGCATTCGAGAACATCAAATTTTTCGGGACCATGTACGGGGTGCACGATGCGGACGGGAAGGCGGCGGAGCTGATAGACCGCGTAGGCCTCGGAAGGCGCATGCACGACCTCGTGAGGACGTTCAGCAGGGGGATGAAACAGAGGCTGGCGGTGGCGAGGGCGATAGTCCACGACCCGCACATACTCCTCCTCGACGAGCCTTACACCGGGCTCGATCAGCACGGGGCGGGGGTATTCGGCGAGATGCTCTCGATGCTAAAATCTGACCGGAGGACAATACTCATGACCACGCATAACATAGAAGAGGGGCTCGACCGGAGCGACCGGGTGGGCATCCTCGCCGGGGGCCTGATGGTATACGAGAGCCGGATGGAAGAGGTGGACAGGGAGGCCTTCAGGGAGATTTATATATCCAGGGTCGAAAACGGCTGAATTGCCCTTTAGCGGGGGTTTCGATAAGAATTATTTATAGAATAATTAGTTACGGTAGAGGGATACGATGATATTCTCATTATCTGGATTAAATGTATGCAAGTGCGGTTGGGGCTCGGTTTGCCGGGGCGGTGACGTCGCTTTCATGATAATAAAGCAATATATGATATATAAATCATAACTAGCAGGAGATATTGTAGAGTTAGTTCGCAGACGAACGCGGAATGGAGCGGCGGGTTTTGAAAAAGGTCTGGGCCATAATCAGGAAGGACATAATCACAGAGCTTAGGACGAAGGAGCTCTTTACCTCGATGCTGACATTCTCACTCCTGGTCACGGTCATATTCAGCTTCGCCTTCGGTTTCTCTACGGGGCTAGTGAGGCTTGCCATACCGGCGATGCTCTGGATTACGTTCACGTTCGCGGGCGTGCTCGGGCTCTCGCGCTCGTTCGCGCTCGAGAAGGAAGGTAACGCCGTGCTCGGCCTCCTCCTCACACCGACCGACAGGAGCCTCATCTATTTCGGCAAGATGATAAGCAACGCCCTCTTCGTATTCATAGTCGGCATGATCATAGTCCCGATGTTCGTCCTCTTCTTCAACCTCGATTTCACGGGCACGCTCCTTCCCCTCGTCCCCGTCATATTCCTCGGCTCGGTCGGCTTCGTCGCCGTCGGGACGCTCTTCTCAGCCATGGCAGTCAATACCAGGCTCCGGGAGGTGCTCCTGCCGATACTCCTATTCCCGATCATAATCCCGCTCATAGTGAGCGCGGTGAAGCTCTCGGGGCTGGTGCTCGACGGAAAGCCGCTCTCGGAAGGGGCGTCCGCTTTACAACTCCTCGTCGCATTCGATATAATCTTTATTGCCGCGTGCGCGGTTGTGTTCGAATACGTGATAGAGGAATCCTGAGCGGGCTTAGAGCTGTGATAAGAAAATGAGAAAAGCACTCGCGGCAGTCACATTCGTCCTCATGGCGGCGTCCGTCTACGCCGCATTCGTCTACGCCCCTACCGAGCCCAGGATGGGCCACATACAGAGGATCTTCTACATACACATGGGGACGGTATGGGTGGCGACGGTCGCGTTCATACTCGTATTCGTGTCGAGCATCATGTACCTCTGGAAGGGGACGAGGAGGTGGGACATACTGGCGTACTGCTCGGCCGAGATAGGCGTCCTCTTCCTGACTATCACTATACTCACGGGGAGCATCTGGGCGAAACCGGTCTGGGGGACGTGGTGGACCTGGGACCCGCAGCTTACGACCACGTTCATACTCTGGATACTCTACATCGTCTACCTGGTGCTCAGGATGTCCGCGGGGAGCGACACCAAAAAGGCCAAATTCGCGGCTGTGTTCGGGATAATCGCATTTATCGACCTCCCGCTCGTCTACGCGTCGGTCAGGGTAATGAGGGGCATCTCGCCTGTGGTGTTCGGCCCTGGCGGGGGCGGCATAGCCCCCGAAATGATGCACGCGCTCCTTATTAACCTCGCGGCGTGCTCATTACTCTTCTTGCTGCTTCTCATGGAGAGGATGGACCTCGAGCGCATGGGCGACGAGCTTACGGCGCTCAAGACCCGGGAAGGCTGAGGGACGGGATTCGTCCAATCCGGTTCTCCGCGGGCGGCGGCAGCTGCTGAAATATTACATTAATAACGCTCAGTAACTAGCATTTATTATACGATAAATACTTGTCACGGCGGCTCGTTCCACTTCCGGGTGAATGTCGATGGAAATCCACGGCGAAATGTACGACTACTACATCATGGCCGGGGCGGCGATAGGCCTCATAGAGTGCTTCTTCGGCTACAGGATTCTGAGGTTCCTCCTGGGCGTGCTCGGATTTATCGCCGGCGCGGTAATTTTCGGGAGCATGGGGTATGAGCTTTCCGGCGGAAGCGAGCTGATTTCTATAGCCGCAGGCATAGCAGGGGGGCTCGCCGGGGCCTTTATCACGTATACGCTCTATATCGTAGGTGTGTTTGCTATAGGGGCCGCGCTCGGCTTCATGACGGCGTCTTACGTATTCGGAATACTGAACACAGACCCCATGACCATAGTGCTCATCGCCTCGGCAGTGATCGTAGGCTTGCTCGCCGCGGTCCTGCAGAAGCCGATGCTGATACTGGCGACGGCGTTCGGAGGGGCGTACGCAGCGGTGGCCGGCATCTCTTACCTGATATCGAAGAACTTCGACCCGCTCGACCCCGAGTTCCTGAACTCGCTCGGCGAGGACCAGCTCTACAGGATGGCGATAATATGGTTCGGCCTCGGTGTATTCGGTCTTGTGGTCCAGCTTATGACGCTGCCCCGGAAGGAGGAACCCGCCGGAGAGGGTGAGGAAGCGGGCGGCGAAGACGAAGCTCCCGGGGAACCGGAAGGAGAAGATTAACTGCAGACCTGTCCCTCCTATTGTGTCCAGTAATTCGGGGACAAAAGTTGGCGCAGGGGGGGACGGGATTGGAAATTGAGATAGCCCCGGATCGTTGTTCCTGAACAAGTTCCGTATCAAGTACGGGACAAAATATAGTCGAGCCGGGGGCAGGCCAATGGAAGGAAAATGATTGTTGATTTTTGAATGTTAATTGAGATATAAGAACGTTGAGCATAAAATGGGATCGATATTATTTTGCATTGCCCGAATCCAGTACTAAAAACTTAATTGTGAATATATCGAGAATATTTTATCCTTAAAATACCTCTTGGGGGGTTGTGTGAATAAAAAAGGGTCAAAAAATATTTTTCCTAACGCCGGTTTAAGTTTGGCTATTAAATGCAATGAGTGATAGAGATAACATAAAAGAACAAAGTCTTGATGAACCAGTGGAACAGCAGCAAAGTACTACTCAATTAGTGATAGTGAAGCTCGGAAAAAGTTATCAATGGTTCTATCATGATTACGATAGGAGTTATCAAGAGCGATTTACAGGAATATACAAGTATTCAAAAGATGCTATTTCTTATGTTTCTCTGGATGGAGTTTTCTTGGATTTTAATGATTCGTTATTGAAGCTCACTGGTTATTCAAGGAAAGAATTAATTGGAAATAAGAAATATCAGGACATCACTCCTAAGGAGTATCATGAATATGAAGCTCGAATAGTAGAAAGGATTTTGACCAACGGAGAGTCTTTCGAATATGAGAAGGAGTACATTCGAAAAAACGGCACACGTGTTCCTGTTTTATTGACCGTTTTTATAGTAAAAGATATTAATGGAAAGACAGCGGGCCTTGCTGCGATTATCAAAGATATAACCGAGCGCAAAAAGGTTGAAAATACATTACGGGAGAGTGAAGAAAGGTACCGTACCGTAATTGAGAACACGTACGATCTCATAGTCGAGGTGAGTGCCGATGGTAGATTTTTATATGCTAACCCTAAGCACAAAGAAATCCTGGGCTATGAACCTAGCGAGCTTATAAATAGAAGCATTTTCGATTTTATTCACCCAGACGACTATCATGCTGCCCAAACAGAACTCAAAAGAGCGCTTGAATCCTTTTCTTCAGCTCAACTCATACACAGATACAAACACAAGAGCGGGAAATGGCTGTGGTTGGAGAGCACAGGCAAACCATTTAGAACGCCAACCGGTAATATTCAGAGTTTTATAGCCTCCCGTGACATAACTGAGCGAAAGATAGCTGAGAAAGCTCTCGAGGAAAGCGAGGAGAATTATAGAAACCTCTTTGAACATGTTCCAACGGGGATGTACCGCACAACCCCTGATGGTCGTATTCTAATGGCAAATCCTGCCCTAATTCGGATGCTCGGATACTCATCTTTCGACGAATTAGCCTCACATAATCTGGAAGAGGAAGGCTTCGGGTCCGATTTCTCTAGGGATGAGTTCAAGAACCTTTTGGAGCGAGAAGGTGAGGTAAAGGGTTTAGAATATTCATGGATAAGGCATGACGGCAGTGTGATCCATGTGTATGAAAGCGCAAGAGAGATTCGAAGAGAAGATGGGTCTATTCTATATTATGAGGGGACTGTTGAGGATGTCACTGAACGCAAGTTGTTTTTCGAACAGTCTCTAAAACACGCAGAGGAACTCAATGCCTTATATGATGATCTCAACAAGCGAAATAGGGAACTGGAAATACTAAATGCTATTACTCAAGCTGTGCATCAATTCCTGGATCTGGAAGAGGTTTACAATATTGCTTTGGACATGGTAATGGAGCTTGATAATGTAGATATGGCATGCATTTATTTGGTTGATGAAGCTAAAAATGAAGCATCAATGCGGGGACACAGGAATTTCCCTGAAGAGTTTATTCATAGAGCCGGAAGAATTCCCTACCCTAATGGTGGAACTTGGAAGATTATAAGCACTGGCGAGATATTAAATGTTGAAAATGCTGAGAAGGACCCCGATGTTGGACCTGCGGGACGAGAACTAGGATTTCGTAGTATGGTAGGGATACCTATCACTTTTTTGGGAAAAACTATAGGGGTAATCTGGATTCTTAGTTATAGAGAATCCCTTTTTACACAACGCGAAGTCGATTTGTTTTTATCCATTGGCACTCAGATTGCCATTGCCATAGCGAAGACAAAACAAACCGAAGATTTGCAGCTGGCAAATAAATATTTATCTGCTTTAAACAAAATAGCAATTTCTATCCATGGGTCTTTAAATCTTCAGGAAATTTACAATATCGCTGTTGATACGATCTTAAATTTAACCTCCTTTGATATCCTCATGATTTATCTGGTTGATGAGGGTACCAATGAGGCGGTACTTCAAGCACATAGCGGACTCTCGGAGGATTATATCAAGAGAGCCGGAAGGATACCGTATCCTAAGGGTGTGACATGGAAGGTTATTAATTCTGGAGAAATGGTACTAATTGATGATGTTCAAAAAGACACTGATATTGGTCCTGCGGGTCGAGAATTGGGTCACCACACTATGTTGATAGTACCGATTAAAAAGTCGGATAAAACCATCGGAAGTATAGGTTTTGCCAGTCATAGTATGCTGGAGCTTTCTTCTCAAGACATAGGAACCCTAAAGACTATAGGCGGTCAAATAGGAACTGCAATAGCTAAGGCCTGTTTGTATGAGGAGTCTCAAAAACAGGCAGAGGAACTTAGGGTTTTATATGATGACCTTAATAAACGAAATAGAGAGCTGGAAATCCTCAATGCTGTAACTCAATCTGTGCATCTGTCCATAAACTTGGAAGAGGTTTATAACATTGCTCTGGATATGGTTATGGCTCTTGAAAACATAGACATGGCAATGATTTATTTAGTAGATTCAGATTGGAAGGAAGCGGTTCTCCAGGCCTCAAGAGACATACCCGAAGATTACATTAGGAGGGCTGGAAGGATACCTTATCCTAAAGGAATTACCTGGAAAGTTATAAACTCTTGCGAGATATTGAACGTCAAAGACGCCCAAAAAGAGCCTTATATAGGCCCGGCAGGTAGAGACTTGGGGCACCATGGTATCTTAGGTATACCCATAACTTTGGAAGGTGAAGCCATAGGCGTAATATGGTTTTTTACTTTCAAGGAGCGCCAATTCGACAGGCAAGAGATAGATTTACTTTCTTCTATCGGCAACCAAATCGCGTTAGCCATAGCCAAGGGAAAGCTGTATAGAGAACTGTCTAAAAAGAACCGCTATGAAACGATCATAAGTACCGTAACCCGAAGTGTGCATCAATCAATCAATCTCCAGGATGTTCTGGAGAATGCTGTTGATTCTATGAGCAAAAACATAGATCGAGCCGACGCTATTGGAATTTACCTTATCGAAGAAGAAGAAGCGGTTATAAGAGCCCATAGAGGCTTCGATGATTTGTACCTCCGGAGAGCCGGAAGGATTCCCTACCCTAAAGGTTTAACCTGGAAGACAATCATAGAAGGTGAGCCCAGTTATGTTTCAGATGTAAATGAGGATACATTTATTGGCCCTGCTGGAAGAGAAGTGGGAATAAAGAGCTACTTGTCTATGCCTATTCGCTTCGAGGGGAAGACCGTAGGATGTGTAAATGTAAATTCCTTTGAGAAAAATGCCTTTGATAAAGAAGAGCTCAAGTTGCTAGGAATTGTGTCGCAACAAATAGAGACGGCTATAAATAATGCACAAATTGCTGAACATCTTCGACTTAAAAGTGTGATAGTGGGAAACATGGCTGAGGGTGTTGGCCTTGCTAGAAGAAGCGATAACATAATGGTCTACGCAAACCCTACGTTCGAAAAAATGTTTGGCTATAATCCGGACGAACTAATTGGCAAGTCTGCACTGATTCTAAGTCCTTTTGGAAACAAGGCGCTGGAACATACAGAGGTTAAAAAAATTATTGAATGCATGAATAAAAAAGGCATATGGAGTGGAGAGCTTCTCAATGTTAAGAAAGATGGGACTTTATTCTGGTCACTTGCCAGCGTTTCGACATTTGAACACCCCCAACATGGTAAGGTCTGGATTGGAATTCATACAGACATCACTGAGCGTAAGATGGCTGAGGAGCAGTTAAAAAACTCACACGAGCAGTTAAGGAATCTGGCTAGGCATTTGCAAACAGTGCGAGAGGAAGAGAGAACCAAAATATCACGCGAAATACACGATGAATTGGCTCAAGTCTTGACCGCATTGAAAATGAGTTTATCCTGGCTGGATAAGAAGATATCTGAAAGCGTTGAGAATGAAATTTCTAGTTCACAAATGCTGGAAGAGATAGATACTATGTCAAAACTGGTCGATGATACCCTCCAGATGGCTCGTCGGGTTGCTACTGAATTGAGGCCCAGAATTCTCGATGACCTCGGGCTTATATCGGCAATTGAATGGCAGGCGCAGGAATTTCAGTCGCGTACCGGAATCAGATGTAAGCTTAGATCAAATCTCGATTCGGTAAATTTGGATCAAGCACGATCGACAGCGATATTCAGAATTTTTCAGGAATCCTTAACCAACGTAATGCGCCATTCCGGTGCAACCAGAGTCAGCATTACCCTGATGCGCAAGTCTGCCCACGTTATACTCGAAGTAAAGGACGATGGTAAGGGAATTAGCCAAAACGAGATTTCCAATTTAACCTCCTTGGGTATTAGAGGAATGCGCGAACGAGCTATTTTCTTGGGAGGGGAGGTGGAGATAACTGGGAAACCAAAAAAGGGAACAAAAGTCATTGCCCGAATCCCACTCAAAAGGCAAAAGCCGCAATGAAGATTCTCATTGTAGATGACCATCCGGTGTTCCGGCGAGGTTTAAAACTGGTTTTATCTGAGGAGCCAGATTTTAGGAACTTCGGTGAGGCGAGTAATGCATTGGAAGCAATAAAAAAGGTACATGAACAGAATTGGGATGCCGTCATACTGGATATAAACCTGCCGGATAGAAACGGACTCGATGTCTTAAGTGATCTGAAGAACATACGCCCAAAACTTCCAGTGCTTATTTTAAGCATACATTCTGAGGATCAAATTGCCATTAGAGCTTTAAAATCTGATGCTTCGGGCTATTTGAATAAAGACAGTGCTCCTGAGGAATTAGTCAAAGCGGTAAAAAAAGTAATCGAAGGTGGGAAATATATCAGTAATTCAGTAGCTGAAAAATTAGCAATTTCTTTACGAACCGGATATGAAAAACCGCCTCATGAAATCCTATCCGAACGCGAGTACCAGGTGATGTGTATGATTTCATCAGGAAAGAACGTAAAGGAAATTGCCAAGGAACTTTACCTGAACACTAGAACTATTAGAACCTATCGGGCGCGCATTCTGGAAAAAATGAAGATGAAGTCAAACACAGCATTAATCCATTACGCCATAAAAAATCGGCTTGTGGATTGAAACTATCATTCGATTCTTCTTCTCCTCCCCCTCTTCCTTCAATGTTGTCATAGTACAAATAACTATAGTACAAATAACTACAGGATTAATCATCGAAGTGCTACAACAAAACAGGGTAGAAGGATTACAAAAAATTGCCCTTTTACCAATAGACTTCCAAACATCAAATATTTTAAAATAGTACTAATAATAGTACTACTATAGATGGTAAGGAGGTTAGAATCATGAGTAGGATGCTGAATATGTTTTTTGCAATTGGTATTCTGATTGTTTTGTCCTTTGTCATCGGCTGGAATCATCTCAGTGCCATTGGGCAGCCGCCACCTGGAAAAACTCCGGCTACGGATTACATTCAGGGGAAGGTGCATGTGAAAAAAGGTAGTGCAGCAGGGGTATGGGTAATAGCAGAATCTACGGAATTTCACACGAATGAGATCAGTGTTGGTAATTTCGTGCCCGGAATCTATCGTAAGATTGTCGTAACGAACGATAAAGGGGATTTCGTTATTCCGGAGCTGCCGTACGCAACTTATAGTCTATGGGTACGGGGATACGGTCTTAAGGACTCGACACCCATAAATGTTACGCCGGGTCCGAATAAGTTTCAGCTCCACGTTGACCTTGCTTCCACTCCCCAGGAGGCAGCCAAGGTTTACCCGGGAAATTATTGGTTTTCACTATTAGAGTTCCCCGACGACATCAGCGCTGTCAGCAACTTTGCCAATAACGAAGCATGGGCAAGCACGCTGAAGCTGAGCTGTGGGCTCTGCCATCAGCAAGGTAACCAAGCTACGCGACTCCCGAATGCTGCGGCGTATGACGAGGGATTTAAGACAACCGGCGGCATGAATGGTGTTAATAACTGGCCAAGAGCTTTCGCGTTGGACCGTTTTGGTGATTATGGGGAGAGAATAGTTGCGGGTGAGGTTCCTCCACAGCCGCCCAGGCCCCAGGGTATAGAGAGAAATGTCGTTATCTCTCAATGGGAATGGGGAGATATATTTATTTACGCGCATGACGAAGTAGCAACGGATAAACGGGATCCTACTCTATACCCAAATGGACCGGTATATGGCGTAGACCTCGGAAACGACTGGCTCCTCATAACTGACCCGGTTAATCATACATCTTCCAGGGTTAAAATTCCTACAGTAGGTGGATATGACACTCCGTGGAGTTTCTGTACCTTTGGTTGCCTCGGATCGGGGCTTAATGCTGGGGGAACTCCCACACCTCCGGCATTTGTAGGTGTATATCATAATCCTGCTAATCCACACAATCCTATGATGGATGATAAGGGTCGCGTGTGGTTCACTACTCAAATAAGACGCGAGACAGCAGTTGATCGTCCGGACTTCTGTGTAGATATAAATCCTGACGGAGGCAATGCTGGCCACCGCCAGGCAGGATTCTATGACACTGAGACTGGCGATATAGTGTTAATTGATACCTGTTTTGGAACACACCATCTCCAATTTGATAACAACGATGTGCTTTGGTTCAGTGGAGATAGTCAATACTTCGGATGGCTTGATACTAATACCTTCGATTCGTTGTACGACCCCGATACCTGGGATAATGACATCGATAGCCAGGGGGCCGTGGTTGAGGCAGCTCTTGATTTTGAACGGATGAGGGTGGACGCCGACTGTGACGACACTACACCTCCTGTAAACAGAAATGGTTTTAACTATGGAATTATCGCAGGTTTGACTGATGGTTCAGTTTGGTCAGCGAGCCCTGGTAATCCGGGAGAAATCAGGCGCTTTGATCCTACGACACGAACGTTTGAGGCTTACTTCGCTCCTATAGGCGGACCTAGAGGAATAGACGCAGATACAGATGGGAATATATGGACGTGTTTGGCTGGCAGTTCAAAGGTGGCAAAGTTTGATAGAGGTGCGTGCAGTCAGACATGCGGTTCGGGAGATCAGTGCCCTGAGGGATGGACCACATGGGACATACCTGGACCTGTTTTCAAGAATACGGATATTAAGTCGGATCATCATTACTACGCATGGGTAGACCAGTTTAATACATTTGGGCTAGGGGAAAACATAGTTTTTTGCACAGGTACTTTTTCGGATTCACTCATTGCATTCAATCCGAACACGGAGCAGTTTACCATTGTACGTATCCCCTATCCTCTGGCAGCTTACCAAAGAGGTTTAGACGGCAGGATTGATGACCCGGATGCCGGCTGGAAGGGCAGAGGTCTATGGTTTGATTATGGCAATGACCCTGTAATCCATGTCGAAGACCAGAGGACATATATAAATCAAGTTCAGCTACGCAATAGCCCGCTTGATAAATAAAGTATAAAGCGGAAAAGATTAGGGGGGACTCAAGAATGAGTCCCCCTTTTTATATTACCGGGTAAATATGGTTTCTATCAACTTGTAATTAGTCGCTAAACGGACATGTATCTGTGGCAGCAGGTTCTCCGTTAATAAATCCACTTCTGTTTATCAAATCTACTATTTAACCGAAAGAGTAGCTTGATATGGAGGAAAAATGAACCGAATACTTATCTCTACAGTTAGCGTGATAATGTTAATCTTTACTTATTTTTCATATGCCGAGGATTCAGACATTGTTAATCCATATATTACAAGCTATCCGTTTAAGAGTGCTGTTATCCACTACGCCATCAATAACGAATATGGTCACGGTCATATTTCTAACGATAAGGTTTCGAGGGGTACTGAAGTGGTATACATAAAAGGGGACAAGCTTGCAAAAGTAACTAAAATGACCGTGCCTGACCCTAAGGAAACAATTAAAACTGTTGATGTAGAAACACTGCAGATTTTTACTCCGGATTATATATACATGGTTGATCTAACCGAGAAAACGGGGATAAAGATAGATAATTCCAAGAAATATGGAAAAATTGCCTATGATAATTTATCATTGGAAGAGAAGAAGGCTTTTTACGGTAGGATGGAGAAGCGAGAGATAATTTCATTGGACCTGCTCAGTCCGGGAAACAAAATAGGCACAGATACCATATTAGGACGTCGATGTGATGTTTACGAGATGGGGGAAAAATTAAATTCAGAGGAATTATCAGAGGTTTTGCAGAGCGGTGAGAATTATTATTTTTATAACAAGAATTGGATTTGGAGGACTGCTAAGATCCCACTTAAGATTATTACAGAGCAGCTAGGATCCTCAGGGGAAGTAATTGCAACAAAGATAGAGGAAAACGTGAAAATCCCGGATAGTCAGTTTACAGTACCTGATGATGTGAAGGTTACTTACGACAAAGAAAGATCAGAATCAGCGAAAAAACAGGTACTAGCGAGATTTGAGCTTTATAAGACGGGCAAACCTATGGTAATCAGAACGAAGACAGAGAAAGAGGAGGTAAAGCCTGGAGAGGCTTCTAAAGAGAGCAAGTCAAATCAAAAGAGTCAGGAAAATAACAGGTGAAATGTCCTGAACTATCACAGCGTTTACGTTAGATCTTCCGGTTATCTTCTTTTTTCTATTATACCCTGTCATGGACTTTCTCCGGTTTGATAGATAGATTTAAAGGTAAAATGGGGAGTGTTATATTCGCATCACAGTGAAAAGAAGAATTATCTTCATATTGATGATCCCGCTTCTATCCGCGGCCGCCTCGTGCTTTGATGCGGCGGAAAAGGAGACGAGCGTGATGAAATTCCCCGTGACCGGGCCGGGTGAGTTCAAGGCTTTAGACTCTCCGGTAATAGACAGGGGCGTTACGAGCGACGGGAACGGCTCTCTATTCGTGGATGCCGTGTCCCCTGTGAGCGTGGCGCTCTACACGGTGGACGGCGCCGGGTTCGGGCACGTACGCGCAGCGTATAAAGCGATGCTGAGGACGGAAGGCCTTACGGCTGAGGGGGACTCAAAAGGCATCGCCTATCTGGAAATGAAAGTGCGCTACCCGGGGGGCGAAGAGCTAATTTCCCGCGGCCCGGCGGTGCCTCCCACGGGAACGACCGGGTGGACACACGCCGAGGCCGTGATTTATTCGGACAAAGGCGAAGCTCCAGAGAGCGTATCGCTCGCGCTCGTCGTCGACGGGAAGGGGAAGGTCTGGATAGACGACGTAATGCTCGTAACACAGCCCCTAAGGCTCGATTATCTCTTCTGGGGGCACGCGGTTGTCTGGATAGCGCTGATTATATATATTTATTACCTCCTCGGAAAACAAAGGAGAGTCAGGAGCGAGCTTGCGGCGCTCGGTAAGGAGACGTAAGGCCCCGGATCGTGCAATCTTCGCAGCTTACATCCCTGAAAGGGTGAGGGAATGCTGAAAGGAAAACTGAAATTCATAATAGCCATCGCCGTGATCGCGCTTGCCGTGAGCTATCTCGTTTACGGCGGAGTCAAGGATACGATGGTCTATTATCTGACTGTGAAGGAGCTAAAGAGCAAGGTCCCCTCCGTTTACGGCGAGAGGGTCAGGGTGTCGGGCAATGTCGTTCCCGGCTCGATAAAGCACGGGCCTGACGGCTCGCTCATGTTCAGCATCGCGGACGACGGGGGCGACATCGACGTCGCCTACTCCGGGATCGTGCCCGATATCTTCAAGGACGACGTGGAAGCCGTCGTAGAAGGCGAGTACGGGAGCGACAACGTCTTCGCCGCCGACGTGCTCCTGGCCAAGTGCCCGACCAAGTACGAGGACGCGGAAGCGTTATATCAAACCGGGTCCGAGGGCAAAGGGGTTAACGCCTACTGATGGTCGAGACCGGAAAGCTGTCCATATTCCTCGCTTTCGCAATATCGATATACGTCGTCTGCGCCTCCGTGTACGGTGCCAAGACGGGGAAGAGCGATTTCGTAAAGAGCGCCCGTAACGGGGTGCTCGCGGTCTGCTTTCTTCTGATAATCGCGACTGCCGCTCTCGTCCACTCGCTCGTCAACCTGGATTTCAGCCTCAAATACGTCGCGCTCAACACGAGCACGGACCTCCCGGTGATATACCGCATCACGTCCCTCTGGGCGGGGCAGGCGGGCTCTTTACTACTCTGGGCGCTCATACTTTCGATATACTCGGCGCTCGTCGTCCTCGATACGCGGACGAGGTCGAGGCTCCTCATGCCATACGTCGTCGCGGTGCTCGCCGCAATAACGGTCTTTTTTACATTCCTCATCGGCTTCGTAGAGAACCCGTTCGAAGCGCTCCCGGCCGCCGCTCTTGAGGGGAGGGGCTTAAACCCCATACTCCAGAACGCGTACATGGCCATACACCCCGTGACCCTCTACCTGGGCTTCGTCGGCGTGAGCGTGCCGTTCGCATTCGCCGTGGGGGCGCTCCTGAGCGGGCAGCTCGGGGATGAATGGATAAAGTACTCCCGGAAGTGGACGCTCTTCGCCTGGACGTTCTTGAGCGTGGGGCTCCTGCTGGGCGCGCGCTGGGCTTACCTCGAGCTCGGATGGGGCGGGTACTGGGCGTGGGACCCCGTCGAGAACGCAGCGTTCATGCCGTGGCTCGCCGCGACGGCCTTCGTCCACTCCGTCATGATCCAGGAAAAGAAGGGCATGCTCAAGAAATGGAACATGGCCCTCATCATACTCACGTTCTTCCTCGCCATATTCGGCACGTTCATAACGAGGTCGGGCATCATATCCTCCGTCCACTCGTTCGCGCAGTCGGACATAGGCCCGCTCTTTTTAGGCTTCATAGCGTTCATACTGCTCTTTTCGTTCTCGATGTTCCTCTACAGGATAAGGGACCTCGAATCCGAGAACAGGTTCGACTCGATACTTTCCAGGGAAAGCGCGTTCATCTTCAATAACCTCCTTTTCCTGGGAGCCGCCTTCGCCGTCTTCCTGGGGACCGTATTCCCGATCATGTCGGAAGCCCTGACCGGGGACAAGATACTCGTGGGCTCCCCGTATTTTAACCGGGTGAACGTCCCGATAGCGCTCGTGCTTATTTTCCTCATGGGCGTGGGCCCGCTTATATCGTGGAGGAAGGCGTCCAGGGAAAATCTGATGAAGAATTTCCTGGTCCCGGTCGTTGTCGGGGCTGCTGCTGCGGGCGCGCTCATCGCGCTCGGCGTGAGGGACGTTTACGCGCTCCTGTCGTACGCACTATGCGCGTTCGTCACGGGGACCGTATTCACGGAGTTCTTCCGCGGGGTCTCGGTGAGGAGCAGGAGGGGCGAGAACCCCGCGCTCGCGTTCGTGCGCCTGGTGTCCCGGAACAAGAGGCGCTACGGCGGGTACATAGTCCATATCGGCGTAGTATTGATAGTCGTAGGCATAACGTCCTCTTCGGTATTCGTGACGGAGAAGCAGGCGACGCTCACAAAGGGCCAGTCGCTAGAGCTCGCCGGCTATACGCTTACGTTTCAGGGCATAGAGCAGTACACGACAGATGCTAAAAACGCGACCGTGGCGAAGCTCGAAGGGTATAAGAACGGGAAGCCCATAGGGATTGTTTCCCCCGAAAAAAACGTCTATCTGTACGAGGGGAACCGGGAGATAAACCAGGAGACGGAAGTCGCGCTCAGGTCGACGTTCACGGACGACCTGTACGTGATACTGATGAGCTACGGTGAAGACGGGGCCGCGACGATACGGGTCATGGTGAACCCGATGGTGAGCTGGATATGGTCGGGCGGGGTCGTGCTCGTCATAGGAGCTATCGTAACCATGTGGCCCGGCGGACGGAAAGAGAGGGAAGAGGTCTTCGTCAGGTACACTCTTCACGACAGGGACAGGACCGCCAAGGTGTAATAGTTCCCGGGAGCTGTTTTCAGCTTTCAGCTCGAATCATAAACAGGGATAGAATTGGAAACCATACTGGCATTAGCTATTGCTCTACTGGCTGCTCTCTTCATATCCGCGCCGTTTTTTCTGAGACGCGGCAGGGCGGGCGGGGAAGAATATTTCCCCGACCCCCGGGCGGAGAAGGCGAAAGAGCTCGGGTCGAGAAAGGACTCGCTCCTCACGGCTATTAAAGATATAGAGTTCGATTACGGGCTCGGGAAGCTGTCGCGCGAGGATTTCGAGGAGCTGCACGGGAAATACAGGGCCGAGGCCGCAGGGCTCCTTAAAGAGATGGACTCTATGGGCTCAGGGAACCCGGCGGACGGCTGGGATGACGATATAGAGAAGGAGATACGCGCAGAAAGGAGCAAGTTCGCTTTTTCCTACGACGACGAGGAGCTCGAGAAGGAGATACTGCGCGCGAGGGAGGTCGCCTGGAACGACATCCCTGCACGTTACTGCCCGAAGTGCGGAAACGGCTCGGGGGCGGAAGACCTCTTCTGCTCTAAATGCGGCGCGAAGCTTGGTCAGCCGACGGAGACGCAAAATGCA
>Ga0187894_10003484_pt1 | contig 17594 bp, 17 predicted proteins | sample GBC1701081metaG_FD_136650 | JGI IMG/M metagenome (GOLD analysis project Ga0187894, IMG submission 136650) | White microbial mat communities from a lava cave in the Kipuka Kanohina Cave System on the Island of Hawaii, USA - GBC170108-1 metaG ...
GCGGATCTACGGCACGGCCTGGCTCACGCAGGAAGACCTCGACAAGTACCTCTGGCGCCTCGAGGAGGCCAAGAAGCGCGATCACCGAAAGCTCGGGCGCGAGCTGGATCTGTTCGTGTTCCACGACGTCGCGCCCGGCGCGCCGTTCTGGCTGCCCAACGGCATGGTGATCTTCCGCCAGCTCGAGGCGTTCTGGCGCGAGGTCCACGACGCCAACGGCTATCTCGAGACGTCCACGCCGATCCTCGTCAACAAGAAGCTCTGGGAGCAGTCGGGGCACTGGGATCACTACAGCGAGAACATGTTCAAGCTGGACGTCGAGGAGCAGACGTTCAGCCTGAAGCCGATGAACTGCCCGGAGTCCACGTACGTGTATCGCCACGCGTTGCGCTCGTACCGCGACTTGCCGCTGCGGATCGCCGAGATCGGGCGGCTGCATCGGAACGAGCGCTCGGGCACGCTGACGGGCCTGTTCCGCGTCCGGCAGATCACGATGGACGACGCGCACATCTACTGTCGTCCCGATCAGGCGCAGGACGAGATCACGGGCGTGCTCGGGCTCGTCAGGAGCTTCTACAAGCTGCTGGAGCTGGAGCCCTCATTCAAGCTGGCGACGCGTCCGCCGGACTACCTGGGCACGGAGGAGCAGTGGGACGCCGCGGAGCGCGCGCTCCACGAGGCGCTCAAGGCGAACGGCCTCGCCTACGAGGTGAAGGCGGGCGACGGCGCCTTCTACGGGCCGAAGATCGACATCCACATCGAGGACGTGCTGGGGCGAGACTGGCAGATCGCGACGGTCCAGCTCGACCTCACGATGCTGCCCGAGCGCTTCCAGCTCGAGTACATCGACGCCGACGGCCAGCCGAAGCGCCCGGTGGCGATCCACCGTGCGATCTTCGGGTCGTTCGAGCGGTTCATCGGGATCCTCACGGAGCACTTCGCGGGCGCGTTCCCGACGTGGCTCGCCCCGGTGCAGGCCCGTGTCCTGCCGATCAGCGAGAAGCACGGCGAGTACGCCCGCCGCGTCTTCGATCGGCTGCGCGAGGCCCGCGTGCGGGTATGGCTCGACGATCGCAACGAGAAGCTCGGCTATCGCATTCGCGACGCGCAGCTCCACAAGATCCCCTACATGCTCGTGGTCGGGGAGCGCGAGGCCCAGAACGGCACGGCGAGCCTGCGCCGCCGGACGGGCGAGGATCTGGGCGCCGTGCCCGTCGATCGCATCGTGAGCGAGCTCGTGTCCGAGATCGGAAGTCGTTCCGCCACCCTCACCGTGGGGCGGTCAGTCTGATGGCGCGCCCCGCAGAGAAGGAGCCACGGCTATAGCGTCACGGGACATCCGCATCAACGAGGGCATTCGGGTGAGGGAAGTGCGCGTGGTGAGCGCCGACGGCGAGCAGCTCGGGATCCTTCCCATCGCCCAGGCCCTCGACCTGGCGCGGCAGCGGGACATGGATCTGGTGGAAGTGGCGGGCGAGGCGGTCCCGCCGGTCTGCCGGATCATGGACTTCGGCAAGTACAAGTACCTGCAGGCGCGCCGGCAGAAGGATGCCCGCAAGAAGCAGACGATCATCCAGGTGAAGGAAGTGAAGCTCGGGCCGAAGACGGACGTGCACGACTTCGACTTCAAGGCGAAGCACGTCCGGCGCTTCCTGGAGGAGGGCAACAAGGCCAAGGTGACGGTGCGCTTCAAGGGGCGTGAGATGGCGCACACCGACCTCGGCTGGAAGATGCTGAACCGGATGACGGAGATCATGAACGACATCGCCGTGATCGAGAATCACCCGCGCATGGAAGGCCGGATGCTCAGCATGATCCTGTCGCCCAAGCCACATTGAGGAGAGTTCTGCGATGCCGAAGATGAAGACGAAGCGGGCGGCCGCCAAGCGGCTCAAGCGCACCGGGTCCGGCGGGCTCAAGCGCAGCGTCGGGTGGAAGCGTCACAAACTCGAGTCGAAGCCTCCCAAGCGCAAGCGGCGCCTGCGCAAGGCCGTGATGGTCTCGAAAGCGGACCAGCCCCGGCTCGACCGGCTCGTCCCCTACCTCTAGACCAGGAGAAACGCACATGCCACGGGCGAAGGGCGGGGCCAAGACCCGCCAGCGCAGGAAGAAGGTCCTCAAGCAGGCCAAGGGGTATTTCGGCGGCCGGCGCAAGCTCTACCGCACGGCGGCCGAGACCGTCTTGCGCGCCGGCGCGTTCGCCTACAAGGGTCGGAAGCAGAAGAAGCGTCGGGCGCGCTCGCTCTGGATCGTCCGCGTCAACGCCGCGTGCCGTCAGTTCGGGCTGTCGTACTCGACGTTCATGGCCGGGCTCAAGAAGGCCGGAGTGGCGCTCGACCGGAAGATCCTCGCCGAGCTGGCCGTGTCGGATCCGACCGCCTTCGCCAAGCTCGCGGAGACGGCCCGGGCCCAGCGCGCGTCATGAGGCGTTAGTGTCGAGGGACGCCGTCCCGGCGATCCTCGAGCGGGCCCTGGCGGACATTGTCGGGGCCCGCTCCACGTCCGACCTCGAGCAGGTCCGCGTGCGCGTGCTCGGGCGCTCGGGACAGCTCACGGGATTGCTGCGCTCGCTCGGCGCCGTTCCGGCCGCCGAGCGCCCGCTCGTCGGCCAGGAGGCCAATCGCGCCAAGGGACAGATCGAGGAGGCCATCGGCGCGCGGCTCGCGACCCTCAAGGCGCTCGAGCATCGCGAGGCCCTGGCCGCCTCGCGCGTCGACCTCACGTTGCCCGGCCGCTCCACGCGCCCGGGACCCGCCCACCCGATCACCCGCGTGCACGACGAGATCGTCGAGATCTTCGAGGGGCTCGGCTTCTCGGTGGCCGAGGGGCCCGAGGTGGAGACCGACTACTACAACTTCTCCGCGCTGAACTTCCCCGACAATCACCCGGCGCGCGACATGCAGGACACGCTGCACGTGTCGCCGGACACGGTGCTTCGCACCCACACGTCGCCGGTACAGATCCGGGCGATGAAGGCCCAGCGTCCGCCGGTGCGCGTGATCTGTCCGGGCAAGGTGTATCGCCGCGACGTCACCGATGCCACGCACTCGCCGATGTTCCATCAGGTCGAGGGCCTCGCCGTGGACCGCCACATCACGATGGCCGACCTGAAGGCGACGCTCGAGCTGTTCGCGAGGCAGATGTTCGGCCAGCGCTCGCGGCTCCGCTTCCGCCCGTCCTTCTTCCCGTTCACCGAGCCGTCGGCAGAGGCCGACGTGCTCTGCTTCAAGTGCGGCGGCGACGGCTGTCGGTTCTGCAAGCACGGGGGCTGGATCGAGATCCTCGGGTCGGGCATGGTTCACCCCAACGTGCTGCGCAACGTCGGCTACGATCCGGAGGAAGTGACCGGCTGGGCCTTCGGCATGGGCATCGATCGCGTGGCGATCTTGAAGTACGAGATCGACGACATCCGACTCTTCTTCGACAACGACTTGCGCTTTCTCCAGCAGTTCGGCGCCGGGAGCGAGGCGGGATGAAGATCTCGTATCGCTGGCTCAGGGAGTTCGTCGACACCGACGTCGGCCCGCGCGAGATCAGGGACCGGCTGATCAACGCCGGCATCGAGGTCGCGTCGATCGAGCCGGTGGTGGAAGGGCTCTCGGGCGTCGTGGTCGGCGAGATCGAGGCCATCGAGCGCGAGCTCGGCGAGTCGCGGGCCGGCCACATGAACCGGCTCTGCCGGGTCGCGTTGCCCGGCCGCACGCTCAAGGTCGTCTGCGGCGCGCCGAACGCGGCACCGGGCGTGCGGTCGGCGCTGGCCCCGCCGGGCGCGACGCTGCCCGGCGGCCGCGAGATCGCCGCCACGAAGATCCGCGGCGTGACTTCGGAGGGCATGCTCTGCTCCGAGCGCGAGCTGGGCCTCGGCGCCGACGAGGCCGGCATCATGGTCTTGCCGGACGACGCGCCGCTCGGCGCCGATCTGACCACCTATCTCGGCCTCGACGACTGGGTGCTCGAGGTGGAGATCACGCCGAACCGGCCGGACGCGCTCGCGGTGGTCGGGATCGCCCGCGAGGTGGCCGCGCTCACGGGCGCGCCCTTCCACTTCCCGCACGTGGCGGTGAAGGAGATGGAGCCGGATGCCCACGCGCTGGCGAGCGTCGAGATCGATGCGCCCGACCTCTGCCCGCGCTTCTCTGCGCGCGTGATCACCGCGCTCACGGTCCGCCCGTCTCCGCCCTGGCTGCAGCAGCGCTTGCGCGCCGTCGGCCTCCGGCCCATCAACAACCTGGTCGACGCCACCAACTACGTGATGTGGGAGCTGGGCCAGCCCCTCCACGCCTTCGACTACGACCGCGTGGCCGAGCGCAAGATCGTGGTGAGGCGCGCGCGGACCGGGGAGCGGATCACCACGCTCGACGGCCAGGTCCGGAGCCTCGGGCCCGACATGGCGATGGTGTGCGATCCGACGCGGGCGCTCGCCGTCGGAGGCGTGATGGGTGGCGCCGACAGCGAGGTGACCGATCGGACGACCTCGGTGCTCCTCGAAGCCGCGTACTGGGACCCGGGGGGCATCCGCCGCACGTCGCGCGCGCTCGGCCTTTCCACGGACGCCGCCTACCGCTTCGAGCGCGGCGGCGACATCGAGGGCTTGCGCGAAGCGCTCGACCGGGCGGCGCAGCTCATGGCGGATCTCGGCGGAGGCCAGGTCGCCCGTGGCGTCCTCGACGTGTATCCGAAGCCGCGGTCGCACCCGCGGATCACGCTCCGGCTCGCTCGAGTAGAACGGGTGATCGGCGCGAGCCCGGCGCGCTCCGAGGCGGTCGGCATTCTCCAGCGGCTCGGCTTCGCGGTCGACGATTCGGGGGCCGATCTCGAGGTCGTCGTTCCGAGCTTCCGCCGGGATATCGCCCAGGAGGACGACCTCGTCGAGGAAGTCGCTCGGATCTGGGGCTTCGAGAAGGTCCCCGTCGCGCTCGCCCGCGGCGGTGAGATCCGGCCGGTGACGCGCCCCCGCAGCCTGTCCCTCACCCGGGCCGTGAGCCGCGCGCTGAACGCGGCGGGACTCGCCGAGAGCATCACGTATGCGTTCGTCGACCCCGACCGGCTCCGCGCGATGGGGTGGCATCAGCCCGACGGCCTGGTGACGCTCCAGAACCCGCTCTCGCGCGAGCGCTCCGTCCTGCGCCCATCCATGCTCCCCGGGCTGCTCGACGTGGTGGCGCTCAACGTCAACCGCGGCACATCCGACGTGAAGGTGTTCGAGGTGGCCCGCGTCTTCGGCCCACGGCGGCCGGAGGACGTCGATCGCCCACTTCACGAGGAGCTCTGGGTCGGCATCGTGCTGACCGGCCTTCGCGAGCCGCGAGGATGGACGGCCTCGCGCGAGCGCGTGGACGTTCACGACGCCAAGGGAATCGCCGAGCTGGCGCTCGGTGCGGCCGGCGCGCCTCGATGGCAGACCGTGAGCTGGCCCCCTGGAACGGGCGTGCCGTACCTCGAGGCCGGGCGCGCGGGTGGGCTCAGCGCGGACGGTCGGGAGGTGGGCTGGTTCGGCGAGGTGGCGCTTGGAGTCCGCGAAGCGTTCGGCCTTGCCGCCCCCGTGTTCGCAGCCGAAGTCTCGCTGACGGCCCTGGGCGATCTCCCGGCCGAGGTGCCGCGCTACCAGGCCTTGCCTCGGTTTCCGGCTGTCGAGCGCGACCTGGCCATCGCGGTGTCGCGCGACGTGTCGGCCGGCGAGATCGAGGCGTATCTCAGGTCGATGCGCGTCCCGCTGCTCGCGCGGGTCTCCCTCTTCGACGTGTACGAGGGGGACCAGGTCGGCGAGGGGCGCCGGAGCCTCGCCTGGGGCCTCACGTACCAGGCGCCCGACCGGACGCTGACCGATCGCGAGGTCAACGAGCTGCACGCGCGCATTGTGGCGGACGTCTGTCAACGGTTCCGGGCCGAGATCAGGGGCGCATGATGGCGGAGAACTTGTCCGAGCGACTGGAGCAGCTCGAGCGGTCGGTGAAGCAGGCAGCGGAGGCCATCGGGGCCCTGCGCAAGGAGCGCGACGCGCTCCAGGCGCGCGTGGCCGCGCTCGAGCAGGACCGGGCCGAGCTGGTGGGCCTCCGGCAGGAGCGGAAGGAAGTGCTCGCCCAGGTCGACAGCATCCTTCGAGAGCTCGACAAGCTCGAGCTGTAGGGGGTCGATAAGGGGCCAGCTGCTTCGTTGGCGACCTCGACCGCACGCTCAACGTACAGAAAGTACGCCTCGCGCGCGGCCTTCGGTCGCCGCCTCGCATCTGGGCCCTTCTCGACCCCTACGGCAGATTGGGGACGCCATGAGCGAGGTCAATCGTGTCGAGGTTGAGATCCTGGGTCAGAAATACGTGGTCCGCAGTTCGGCCTCGCCGGAGTACGTGCGCGAGCTGGCCAGCTACGTCGAGGGGCGTGCCGCCGAGATTCGAGGCGGCGGCGCCGGTCAGGATTCCCTTCGGCTGCTCGCCCTGGCGGCCCTCTACATCGCCGACGAGCTGTTCCGGCTGCGGGACGAGCGCAGCGAGGCCGATCGCGCCGCTGGCGCCCGCCTGGATGCCCTCCGCGGCCTGCTGGACGCCGTCGTCACCGATCGGTAGGCACCGGACGAAAGGCTTGACGGCGCCCCGCGCCGGGAGGTACAAAAATGTGCCCTGCGCTGTACGTGATGCCGGGGGAAAGTTTCAACCTCGTTTAGCGCAACGGACGCCGTTCACGAGGGTGGTGCGCATGCCCCTCTTCTGAAGGGGACGCCTGAAGCCCTCCATTTTGGCGCCCACCTGGTGATACCAGGTTCGAAACACCGTCGGCACACGGCAGAAGCGGGGCTCCTCGATCGCGTCCCCGGCTGATCGTCCTCTTCCGAAACAGACATCAGTCGCCGCCCGAACGTTGACATCCTTTTGTCACGTGACTATAATTTGTCAACTTTCGCGGCTATTTGCCGCTCTCTCACTAGAGTGCACAAGCCCCTGTCCGGGCTCGGCCCGGAGTGGAGTTGTTGATGAACGCAATGGCCTGGCTCTTGCCGGTTGTCGCTCTCCTCGGGCTGCTAGTCGGATACCTCGTCCAGAAGGTCTTCACGGCGCGCCGCCTCGGCGATGCCGAGACGCGAGCCCAGCGAATCATCGACGACGCCAGGCGTCTGGTCGATCAGACGACGCGAGACGCCGAGGCGAAGGTTCGAGAGGCCGACGCGAAGATTCGCGCCGGCGAGCTCGAGGCCAAGGAGCTGTCGCTCCGGGTCCGGGCCGAGCTGGATCAAGAAAGCCGGGCCCGCCAGAAGGAAATCCAGGAGGTCGAGCGGCGCATCCTGCAACAGGAGGAGCAGCTGGCCCGTCGCCTCGATCAGCTCGACCGCCGCGAGACCGACGCGCAGACACGCGAGCGCGGCCTCGGCGAGCGGGAGCGCGGCCTCGGGGAGAAGGAGGCCCGCCTGGCCAATGCGCTCGAGGAGCAGCGTCGCAAGCTCGAGGGCATCGCGGGCCTGACTGCCGAGGAGGCCAAGCGCCAGCTCCTGGCCCAGATGGAGATCGAGTCGCGGCGCGAGGCGCAGCTGATCGCCATGCGCCTCGAGGAGGAGGCCAGGGAGACCGCCCACGTCAAGGCCAAGGAGGTGCTCGCCACCACCATTCAGCGGCTGGCGCCGGACTACACGGTCGAGACGGCCGTGTCGATCGTGGATCTGCCCTCCGACGACATGAAGGGGCGCATCATCGGCCGGGAGGGCCGGAACATCCGCGCGCTCGAGCTGCACACGGGCGTCGACCTCATCGTCGACGACACGCCGGAGGCCGTGCTGATCTCGGCCTACGACCCGTATCGGCGTGAGATCGCCCGCCTGTCGCTCCAGCGCCTGATCGCGGACGGCCGCATTCATCCGGCGCGTATCGAAGAGGTCGTGACCAAGGTCAAGCAGGACATGGAGCAGCACATCAAGGAGGAGGGCGACAAGGCCTGCTTCGAGGTCGGCGTGCACGGCCTGCACCCCGAGCTGGTCAAGCTGGTCGGGCGCATGAAGTACCGGACGTCCTATGGCCAGAACTGCCTCCAGCACTCCAAGGAGGTGGCCTGGCTCGCCGGCATGATGGCGGCAGAGATCGGCGCCGATACCAAGCTCGCCAAGCGCATGGGCCTGCTCCACGACATCGGCAAGGCGCTGACCCACGAGCAGGAGGGCAGCCACCCCGAGCTGTCCTTGCAGGTGCTCACCAAGTGGGGCGAGTCCGCGCAGATCATCAACGCCGCGCTCTGCGGGCACGAGAACGTCGAGCCGGAGACCATCGAGGCCGTGCTGACGGAGGCCGCGGATGGCATCTCTGCGGCGCGGCCCGGCGCGCGGCGCGACGTGCTCGAGAGCTACATCAAGCGCCTGGCGAAGCTCGAGGAGATCGCCATGTCCTACAAAGGCGTGGAGATGTGCTACGCGATCCAGGCCGGCCGCGAGCTCAGGATCATGACCAAGGCCGACCAGATCTCCGATCTCGACGCGCATCAGCTCGCCAAGGACATCAGCAAGCGCATCGAGGCCGAGATGCAGTACCCCGGCCACATCAAGGTGATCGTCATCCGCGAGACGCGCGCCGTCGAAGTGGCGAAGTGATGGCCAAGTCGCTCACCGTTCTCTGCGTGGGCGACGTCTTCGGCGAGCCGGGACGTCGCGCCGTCACCCAGCTCCTGCCGGGACTCCGCAAGCAGTACGACGCCGATCTCGCGGTGGTCAACGTCGAGAACGCCGCCGCCGGCTACGGGGTGACGCCGCTCATCGCCCGCGGCATCCTCGAGCACGGCGCCGACGTGATGACGTCCGGCAATCACATCTGGGACAAGAAGGAGATCATCGAGTACATCACGAAGGAGAATCTCCTCCTGCGTCCAGCCAATTTCCCGGCCGGCGTGCCGGGCGTGGGCGCCATCGTCGTCAAGGCCGGGCCCCACAAGGTCGGCGTGCTCAACCTGATGGGCCGCGTGTTCCTGCCGAATCTCGACTGTCCCTTCCGCAAGGCCGACGACGAGATCGCGCGAATCCATCAGGAGACGCCGATCGTGGTCGTCGACATGCACACGGAGGCGACCTCCGAGACGCAGGCCATGGGCTGGTATCTCGACGGGCGCGCCAGCGCCGTGGTGGGCACGCATCGGCACGTCCAGACCGCGGACGAGCGCATCCTCCCGAAAGGCACCGCCTACATCACCGACCTCGGCATGACCGGCCCGACCGATTCCATCATCGGCGCGGATCCGCAGCAGGCCCTGCACCGTTTCCTCACGCAGATGCCGGGGAAGCTCGAACCGGCCAAGGGCCCCGTTGCGCTCCACGGCGCGGTGATTCGCATCGATCCCGACACGGGCCGGGGCCTGTCCATCGAGCGGCTGCGCGTCGCCGTCCCCGCCTGACCCACCGCCGCCGTGCTGATTCTCGACGGCAGGGCGGTGGCGGCCAAAGTGCTGGCCGACGTCAAGAGCGGGGTCGCCGCGTTCGCCGAGGCCACCGGCACGCCCCCGACGCTGGCGGTCATCCTCGCCGGAGACGATCCCGCGTCGCAAATCTACGTCCGCAACAAGAAGCGAAGCGCCGAGGAAGTCGGCATTGCCTCTCGCGACTTTCTGTATCCGCAGGGCGCGACGCAGGCCGAGCTGCTCGCGACCATTCGCGGCATCAACGATGACCCCGGCATCCACGGCATCCTGCTCCAGCTTCCGCTGCCGAAGGGAATGAACGAGGACGAGGCTGTCGCCGCGATCGCCCCGGCCAAGGATGCCGACGGCTTGCACCCGATGAGCCTCGGCGCTCTCCTCGGCGGCAGGCCGACGATGCTGCCGTGCACGCCGGCTGGCTGCATCGAGATCCTCGATCACTACGACATCGCGCTCGAGGGAGCAGAGGCGGTCGTCGTCGGCCGCTCGCGGCTGGTCGGCAAGCCGCTCGCCCAGCTGCTGCTCGGACGGAACGCCACCGTGACGATGTGCCACACGCGGACGCGCGATCTCGCGGCCCACTGCCGGCGCGCCGACGTCCTCTGCGTGGCGGCGGGACGCGCGCGGTTCATCACCGGCGACATGGTCAAGGACGGCGCCGTGGTCATCGACGTGGGCGTCAACCGCCTGGACACCGGGAGGCTGGCCGGGGACGTCGACTGGGCCTCGGTGAGCCCGAAGGTGCGCGCCATCACGCCCGTGCCTGGCGGCGTGGGCCCGATGACCCTCGCGATGCTCATGCGCAACACGCTCCTCGCCGCTCAGCGCCAGCGCTCGTGAGAGTGACGCCTCGACTCGATTCTCCGGGTGCCCGCACGCGCACTCCGATGCGCCACCGTTCGAGCGCCGGCTTTGCCGGCGCAATCGATTCGGTGGGGGAGGCTCGGAGGGGGCCCCTGCGGGCGAAGCCCGTCGGTCAATGGCCCCCTCCGATGTTCTCGTGAGAGAGCGGCGCGTCCTCACCGTCTCCGAGCTCACCCTCGCGATCAAGGCCGCGCTCGAGGACCGGCTCCCCGCCGTGTGGGTCGAGGGGGAGATCAGCAATCTCCGCGCGCCGTCCTCGGGCCACGTGTACTTCACGTTGAAAGACGACGCCGCCCAGCTCCGCTGCGTGCTGTTCCGGAGCCGTGGCCGCCGCGTGCGCTTCGCTCTCGAGGACGGCCTCCAGGTGCTGGCATTCGGCGGCCTCGACGTCTACGCCGGGCGCGGCGAGTACCAGCTCATCGTCGAGCTGATCGAGCCCAAGGGCGTGGGGGCGCTCGGCGTCGCCTTCGAGCAGCTCAAGAAGAAGCTCGACGCCGAGGGCCTCTTCGACCCCGCCCGCAAGCGCCCGCTGCCGCCGTTCCCGCGGACGATCGGCATCGTCACGTCGCCGACCGGCGCCGCGCTGCGCGACATGCTGCACATCATCGGCCGGCGGTTCGCCGGGCTCAGGGTGCTCGTCGCGCCCGTGCGCGTGCAGGGCGAGGAGGCGCCGCGGGACATCGCGGCTGCCATCGCCGACCTGGGCGAGGTCCCCGAGCTCGACGTGGTGATCGTGGGCCGGGGCGGGGGATCGATCGAAGACCTCTGGGCGTTCAACGACGAGCGCGTGGCCCGCGCCATCGCCAGGTGCCGCGTGCCGGTCATCTCCGCTGTCGGGCACGAGACCGACGTCACGATCGCCGACTTCGTGGCCGATCTGCGCGCACCGACGCCATCGGGCGCCGCCGAGCTGGTGGTGCGGGAGAAGCTCCACGTGGTCCGCGAGCTCGCCGGGCTCTACGAGCGGATGACGCAAGCCATGCGGGCGCGGCTCCAGCGGGACCGCGAGCGCGCGCTGTCCCTGTCGCGGCGCCGCGTGCTCACCGACCCCGGCCGCACGCTTGCCGAGTGGCAGCGCCGCGTGGACGATCTGGCCGCACGCCTCGGGCTGGCGGCGCGCGCGAGACATCGCCACGCCGCTCACCGCGTCGCGATCGCCACAAACACCTTGAGTTCACTCCATCCCTTGGCTAGGATTTCCCAGGGCGTCGCCGTGCTCACTCAACTTCGAAGCCGGCTCGTCGCAGCGGGAGGCGTGAGGGTCAAGGCCTCGCGCCATCGTTTCGAGACCTCGGTCGGCCGGCTCCAGAGCCTGTCGCCGCTCGCCGTGCTCGGTCGGGGCTACAGCCTGACCCGGCTGCCATCGGGCGCGGTGGTCCGGAGCGCGGCCGACACCGCCGCCGGCGACGCGATCGAGATCTTGCTGCACGAGGGCGCGCTCGATGCGCGCGTGGAGCACGTGAGAAAGCGCGATGAGCGGCATGAAGTGTGAGGCCGTGCGTTACGCGAGCCGGCTCCGTGCGCGTCGAGCGAGCGAGAAAGCGCGATGAGCGCCACCAGGTGCGAGGCCGCGCGATGAGCGACATCAAGTTCGAGGACGCCCTCCAGCGACTCGAGCAGATCGTGGACCAGCTCGAGACGGGCAAGCTCTCGCTGGAGGAGTCGCTCAAGGTCTACGAGGAGGGCGTGGGGCTGGCGCGCCGCTGCGCCGGCTACCTGGATGCGGCGGAAAAGCGCATCGAGCTCCTGACCCGGGACGAGAACGGCGTGCTGCGCACGCAGGCGCTCGTGCTCGACGAGGACGAGGTGTGAGCTTCGACCTCAGCCGGTACATGCAGACCCGGGCGGCCGCGGTCGACGCCGCCCTCGACCGGTGCCTGCCGCCGGAGAGCGACCCCCCCGAGACCCTGCACAAGGCGATGCGCTACAGCGTCTTCGCCGGAGGAAAGCGCCTGCGCCCCGTCCTGGTCATCGCCGGCGCCGAGGCAGTGGGCGGTGGGATGGACGACGTCATGCCCACGGCGTGCGCGATCGAGATGATCCACACGTACTCGCTCGTGCATGACGATCTTCCCGCCATGGACAACGACGACTTCCGCCGCGGCGTCCCGACCAACCACAAGGTGTTCGGCGAGGCCATGGCGATCCTCGCCGGAGACGCGCTGCTGACGCTCGCGTTCCGCATGGTCGCGGAGAACTTCCGGACGCGCCGGACCGGCCCGCTCGGCGACGTGCTCGCGGACATCGCCGAGGCGGCCGGCTCACGGGGCATGGTCGGTGGTCAGGTGGCCGACCTCGAGTCCGAAGGCAAGCGCGTCACGGCCGAGACCGTCGACTACATCCACGCGCACAAGACCGGCGCGCTCATTCGCGCGTCGCTCAGAGTCGGCGCCGTGATCTGCGGCGCCACGCCGGCCCAGGCTCGCGCCCTCGACGTCGCGGGCGGCAACCTCGGGCTCGCCTTTCAGATCGTCGACGACGTGCTCGACGTGGTCGGCAGCTCCGAGGAGCTGGGCAAGACCGCGGGCAAGGACCAAGTGCAGCAGAAAGCGACCTATCCCGCCCTCCATGGCATCGAGGCCTCGCGCGCGCGCGCTCGCACGCTCATCGCCGAGGCGGAGGCGGCGCTCGCCGATCTCGGCTCCCCGGCCGAGCCCATCCGGGCGCTCGGTCGCTTCATCGTCGAACGAAAGGCCTGACCATGTCGGAGATCCGGACGCTGCACGCGCGCGAGGTGCTGGACTCGCGCGGCAACCCCACCGTGGAGGTCGAGGCGTGGCTCGACTCCGGCGCCTACGGACGAGCCATCGTGCCCTCCGGCGCGTCCACCGGTGCGCGCGAGGCCGTCGAGCTGCGCGACGACGAGGAGAACCGCTACCAGGGCAAGGGCGTGAAGCGAGCTGTCCAGAACGTGCTCGAGGTGATCGCCCCAGAGATCGAGGGTCTGGAAGCGGCCGAGCAGGCGTTGATCGACCGCGCGCTGCTCGAGCTGGACGGCACGCCGAACAAGTCGGGGCTCGGCGCCAACGCGCTGCTCGGCGTCTCGCTCGCCGCCGCGCGGGCTGCAGCCGACGAGGCGGGGCTGCCGCTCTATCAGTACCTCGGCGGGCCGGGCGCGCGTCTCCTGCCCGTGCCGCTCATGAACGTGCTGAACGGCGGCGCGCACGCCGACAACGGGCTCGACATCCAGGAGTTCATGATCGTGCCGGCAGGGGCGGGGAGCTTCGGCGAGGCCTTGCGGATGGGCGTCGAGATCTTTCACACGCTCAAGAAGCTCTTGAAGGACAAGGGCCTCTCGACGGGCGTCGGCGACGAGGGCGGCTTCGCGCCCGCGCTGGGCGGCAACGAGGCGGCGCTCGATTTCCTCCTCCGCGCCGTCGAGCGAGCGGGGTACCGGCCCGGCGACGAGGTGTGGCTCGCCATCGACGCGGCGGCGAGCGAGTTTCACGAGCACGGGCGCTACCGTCTGCGCGCCGACCGCGCCGTCAAGTCCGCCGAGGAGATGATCGCCCTCTACGAGGGGCTCTGCCATCGCTATCCGATCTGCTCGATCGAGGACGGTCTCGGCGAGGACGACCGCACCGGCTGGCAGGAGCTGACCCGGCGCCTCGGCACCCGCGCGCAGCTCGTGGGCGACGACCTGTTCGTGACCAATCCCGCGATCCTGCAGGAGGGCATCCGTCAAGGGCTCGCCAACGCCGTGCTCGTCAAGGTGAACCAGATCGGCACGCTCACCGAGACGCTCGAGGCGGTCGAGCTGGCCAAGCGCGCGGGCTACGGCACGGTGATCTCCCACCGGTCTGGCGAAACCGAGGACACCTTCATCGCGGACCTCGCGGTCGGCGTCAACGCGGGACAGATCAAGACGGGGTCGCTCGCGCGCGGCGAGCGCACCGCGAAGTACAACCAGCTCCTGCGCATCGAGGAGGAGCTGGGGACGGCCGCCGTCTGGCCAGGGCGCGCCGTGTTCAGCGGCCGCGGCCGATGAGCGCTCGGCCCGCACCGCCGGGAGCCCGCTCCACCGGAGAGGTCTGCCGGTGAGGGCCCGCGCATTGCGCGCGGGCATTCTCGGCCTCGTCATCCTCGCCATCCTCGGCTTCGGCGGCCAGAGCCTGGGCCGCCTCTGGCAGATGAAGCGCGAGGTCGACGGGCTCGAGCGCGAGATCGCGAGCCTGCGCGCCGAGACGGACCGGCTCTCGGGCGAGGTCGCGAGGCTTCGCTCCGATCCCGACTCTATCGAGCGCATCGCCCGCGAGGAGCTGGGCCTCGTTCGGCCCGGCGAGCGAGTGCTGAAGCTTCCTCCGTCCGGGAGCCAGTAGCGCACGATGGAGTGGCTCCTCGTCCTCTTCTTCGTCGCCCTCTTCCTGAACGCGCGCGCCGCATTCAAGCTCGCGCTCGACTGGAAGGGCATGGTCACCACGCTCCGCTTCGTGCGCGACGCCCATGCCCGCCTCGGCGAGCTGCCGGCCGAGGAAATGCTCGAGCGCGATCCGCGCGCCCCGCTGTTCCTGCATCTGATCCCGGCCTATCTCGAGCCCGACATCGCGCAGACGGTGAAGGCCGTCGTGTCGTCGCGGTATCCGCACGGTCGCCTTCACGTGGTCGTGGTGACGAAGGAGGAGGAGGAGCGATCGCCCCACCTCGCGATGGGCGTGAGCACGGGCGAGCTAGTGCGACGGCTGCGCGAGACGCTGCCGCCGTATCAGCAGAAGCGCCTCACGCATCTGGCCATGCCAGGCATCGGGCGCAAGGCGAAGCAGCTCAACTGGGCGCTCCGTCCCGAGGCGCTGCGCGACGTCCTCGGCGAGGACATCGACCCGACGCGCGTCTTCGTCGGCGTGAGCGACGCGGACTCGATCCCCGATCCCGACGTCTACCGCTGGATCGCGCAGCAGGAGATCCGGGGGCCGGGCGAGCTCGCGTATCAGGGCATCTCGCTGTCGCTGGCGAACTACGAGCAGCAGCCGATCCGGGGCAAGATCTGCGCGATCCAGCAGTCGTCCATCTTCATCCGCGTGTCGATCGCGCGGCTCATCAACGAGGTGAAGCGCGTCCGGCTGTTCGGCCGTTTCGCTGCCCGGTTCCCGCGCCTCGGCCGCGCGCTCAGACCCGTGTTCGATCTCCTGTTCCGCCGGTCGCAGATCTGCCTCGGCCACAATCAGTTCGTGCGGCTCGACACGCTGCTCGCGATCGGCGGGTTTCCCACGTCCGGCGCGACCGAGGATTCCACGCTCGGCTACGCGCTCTGCCGGCGGGGCGTCCTGACCCGCGCGATGCCGCTCGTCGAGCTGACCGATCTCCCCGAGACCAGCGAGAAGGTGATCCGGCAGAACGCGCGCTGGTACCTGGGCGTGCTCGACGACATGGAGTTTCTCTGGCGCACGTGGCGCGACGTGCCCTCCGCGTTCAACCTCGCGCAGCTCGTGCGCCACATCGGCAACAAGGTGATCGAGTGGCCCATCGCTGCCCTGGTCTATCCCGTGATGGGCTATCTCGGCTGGTACCTCGCGTACACGTATCGCTGGGAGTACCCGAACCTGTTCTACGTCGCAATCGCAGCGCCGACGCTGTCGCTGGCCCTCACGATCTGGGTCGGTGGCATCATGACCCAGGCGCTGGTCGAGGAGTTCCGCCCGTACCTGCCACGCGACGTGGACCTCCGGCGCAAAAGCCTCAGGGAGAAGTTCCTCGGCACGTTCCGTTGCCAGACGTACTGGCTGCTCGCCACCCGCGCGGCGTGGCGCGTGCTGTGGAGCCTCGCGCGCACGGGGCGGTACGACGCGGGCAAGACCGACCGCGTGCTGCGGGGGCGTGTCGTCAGTGTGGACGGGCTCACGAGCAGTGGGCCAGGTGGGCCTGCCACGTCCGCCGTCGGGGCTCCAATGGGCGTTGGGGAGACGCCGGCGACGCCGAGCCCCACGGCGTAGCTGCAACTCCGCGTCGATCTTCGAGAGGGCGGCGGCGCGGCGCTTCGCTGCCCATCTCGCTGACTTCCCGCGAGGGAGCGCCGGCTACGGTCCCAGCAATTCATCCACGACGCGCAGCAGCCTGCCCGCGTCGGCCGTTCGCGTCATCACCGAGGACCAGAACGGCTGCGCGCCGGTATGATGAAACGTCACGAAGAGCGCGAGGTGCGCGCGATCGCCAGCCGCCGCGGCCAATCGCACGCTCTCGGTGAACGGAATCGAGTCGTCCGCCTTCCCGTGAGCGAGGAGTAGCCGAGCCTGGATGTACGGCACTGCACCAAGCGGAGACATCCGCTCGAGCGCCTCCCGTGAACCCTCTGGCAGCGCCGCCACGAGCCGCGCGACCTGATCCTCGCGGCGATTCACGGCGAGCGCAAGCACCGCACGGCCCGCGGGAGCGAGGTCTCGCTCGAGCGCGCTCGTATCGTCGCCGGGATAGGCGAGCTTCCGTTGCGCGATCGCGTCGAGGAGTCCGCGCTGATCGGGCGCCGCGACGAGCGGCGTCAGCAGGGCCAGGAGCTTCCAGCGGTTGTACTCCTCCTGGCGCTGCACGTACCGCCGTCCGTCGAAGGAATGCGCGCCGGTCGTCACGTACGTGATCACGTGCAAGAGGTCGGCGTAACCGCCGAAGCTCGCCGCCACCCGAAGGTCCGGCACGCCGGCGGCCGCGATGAGCGCCGGACCCGCGCCGAAGCTGAACCCGGCGATGCCTAGCGAGCCTGGGGACGTCGAGTCCGGCGTGGACGTCCCGATCGCGGCGGCATGGCGAAGCGCTGCGCGGATGTCGTCGACCTCGCGTCCCGTCAGCTTGAAGGCCGCCAGCCCGTCGAACTGGGGCACGACGACGAGGAGCCCATGCCCGGCTAGTAGCCGCGCCAGCCGCTCGAGATCCGGCTGACGCCGACCGGCGCGCGACAAGCCGTGGACGAGCAGCAACGTGCCCCGCGCGTGTCCGGGACGATAGAGGTCCGCGTGGAGCCGGATCGAGCCGGAAGGAATCTCGATCTCGTCGCGGCGGGGATGGTCGATGAACGGGCTGACCCACGCGTCGGTGGCGGGCGCCGCGAGCGCCAAGGCGAGCGTCGCAGGGCGACCCCAACGCCAGACGACGCCACCGAAGAGAGCGAGGAGAACGAGGGCCGCGAGCCAAGCCGCGCGCCACCGCATCGGTGGCCAGGGTATCACTCGAGGGGGCGGAGGGCGGCGGACGGGGAGATGCTGGAGCGGGAATGTGCGCGGCCGTCACACCGAAGGTGGGCGGGCCGGGGTTGACACCTCCAGATGCCTCGGATAGAGTGAGGACCGTCATCGCGGGGTGGAGCAGCCCGGTAGCTCGTTGGGCTCATAACCCAAAGGTCGCTGGTTCAAATCCAGCCCCCGCAACCAC
>Ga0187894_10003485_pt1 | contig 17593 bp, 14 predicted proteins | sample GBC1701081metaG_FD_136650 | JGI IMG/M metagenome (GOLD analysis project Ga0187894, IMG submission 136650) | White microbial mat communities from a lava cave in the Kipuka Kanohina Cave System on the Island of Hawaii, USA - GBC170108-1 metaG ...
GTGAACGCGTTGACCGTGAGCCCGCGCGGGCCGGCGGGGCCGTCGTAGCTCACGATCGCCACGCCGGTGGCGAAGTGGCCCAGGCAGCGGCGGAGCGGAAGATCAGCGGCCGCCATCGCAGCCGCTGCGGCGTTGGGTGCAGGCATGGCGCTCTCCGGTGGCCGGGGATCAGTCGGCCACGGCGCCAGCTGGCGGCGCATCCTTCGACGCCGCGGCAGGCAAGTCGTAGCTGGCCATGAAGCCGTCCACCATGGACCTGGCCTGGTTCCAGTCGAAGTAACGGAAGGCGTGGCCGCGGGTCACGAAGGCCGGGCCGGAATAGAAGATCTCGTACTGCAGATGCCGCGAGCCGAACTCCGAGCCGATCGCATCCCACGCCAGCTTGAAGAATTTCACCCGCTCCTTGGGGCTCACGATCGACGAGCGCTGCGTCTTGTCGATGATGTCGGCGAACTGCGGGTTGGCGAAGTCGCTGGCGTCTGACGGCAGCATGATCAGGCCGCCACCGGCCAAGGTGCGCAGCGCCTCGATGATCTCGGGATACATCTGCTGCGTGAGCGCCTGTGCTGCCGCCACGATCGGCCGGCTCGGCACATAGTACTCGCCGAACTGCTCGCCCGCCGCCTCCATGGCGATGACCATGGCTTCGACGCTGGTCGCCTTGGCGGCGAGCAGGCCGAGTGTTTCACGCACCTGCGGGTAGTTGATGATGCCGTTGATCTCCGCGATCTTGCGCGCGACGCCCAGCAGGAAGCGCAGCTTCACCATCAGGCGGATCTGGCACTGGTAGTTCTGGAAAACGTAGGCGCGCGTCTCGTGCCATTGCGCCTGGGCCATCTGCACGTCGCGATGCACCAGCACGCGTTCCCACGGGATCTTTACGTCGTCGAAATAGACGACGGCATCGTTCTCGTCGAACTGGCTCGACAGTGGATTGTCGAACACCGAGGTTGCGGCCGCCTCGTAGGATTTGCGCGAAAAGGCTTTGAGCCCGCGGGCGTTCATCGGCACCATGGCAGTGAAGGCATAGTCTTCTTCGCCGGGCTGCAGGCCCATGAAGCCCGACACCATGATCTCGTTGGCGAAGATGACGCTGGTGCCCAGCATCTTGGCGCCGCGGATGGTGATGCCCTCGGAATCCTCATCGACGATGCGGGCCACCAGGTCTTCGCCCGGTTGGTCCGATGCGGCTTTCGAACGGTCCGCCTGCGGGTTGATGATGACGTAGGACAGGTAGAGATCGTTGTCGCGCGCATATTCGAAGTAGTCGGCCAGGGCCTTGGCGCGTTTGGGGCCGTGCTTGGCGAAGACCTTGAGGCCCATGTACATGCCGGCGAGCGAGGAGCCGACATGGTCAGGCGACCGGCCGATCATGCCCAGCGTGGCCGTCGCCCACGCCTCGAGCGCCTCGCGCCGTTCGACCAGCTCGCGGCGGTTGCGCGGCAGTTGCCACAGCCTGTTCACGCGCCGGCCGTTGGTCGGCGAGGTGAAGGTCATTTTCTCGAGATTGTCGGGCGCGGCCTGCAGGTCATAGAGACCGCAGGCCGACTGGACCGATCGTCGGAAAGCCGGATGCTCGGTAACATCGGCCACGCGCTCCGATGCGATATGAATGGCCCGGCCGTCACGCAGCGAGCGAGCGTGATCGCGTCCCGTTTTCACCATGGCGCCACCTCGGCGTCGGGGGAGCGGGGCGCCGAGATCAGTCTCGCTACGGCCGGCCGCACGTGTTGTTGGATCGAAGCCCTGCGACGCCGCTCGTCATCAAGCATATGGCGGATCCGGTAGTGTCGGATCGGGGCGGCGGCGATCATTGTGATATTCCGCCGGGCTGTCAAGCGCCGGGCTCAATACGTCGCGCGGCCGCCCGACAGGTCGAACACGGCGCCGTTGTTGAAGCTGCACAGCGGCGAGGCCAGCCACGTCACCATGGCGGCGGCTTCCTCGACCGTGGCGAAGCGGCCCATCGGGATCTTCGACAGCATGAAGGCGATGTGCTGCTCGGTCATCTGCTTGAAGATGTCGGTGCGGATGGCGGCCGGGCAGACACAGTTGACCAGCACGCCTGTTGTGGCCAGCTCCTTGCCCAGCGACTTGGTGAAGCCGATCACGCCGGCCTTGGACGCCGAGTAGGCCGAGGCGTTGGGATTGCCTTCCTTGCCGGCGATCGAGGCGATGTTGACGATGCGCCCCCATTGGCGCGCCACCATGCCTGGCGCCACGGCACGGTTGCACAGGAACAGGCCGACCAGGTTGACGTCGATGACCTGCTTCCACTCATCGACGCCGTAATCGACCACGGTCTTGTTGGGACCGGTGATGCCGGCGCTGGCCACCAGGATATCGACCGGGCCCAGTGCCTTTTCGGTGGTGGCCAGGGCGCGGGTGACGTCGGCGTCGGCCGTCACGTCCATGCCGACGCCGGTGGCGCGGGCCAGGCCAGCGGCAGCGCTGGCCGCGGCATCGGCATCGCGGTCCCACACCGCGACAGAAGCGCCCAGGCTGCTCAGGTTTTGCGCGCAGGCAAGGCCGATACCGCGGGCACCGCCGGTTACGACCGCCACCTTGCCCTTGAACAGATCGCCGTACATGCGCATTTCCTTTCGTGTCTGCCATCCCGAGCGTAGCGAGGGATCCCGGGCAAGCCTAGCCGGAAGGGCATCGGGGCCGCCAAAACCGCATGGCAATTCGGTTATGACAGGGCCGCGCCGTCCGCTAATATCCGCCCCCCACCATCATGAGCCTGTGAATGACCAGCCGGATTCCTGCTTCGATTGACGCCACGCTCGAGCTGCTGCGCGGCGGCGACTATGTTGCCGACCGCAGCCTTGCGACGGTCCTGTATCTGGCGCTGAAGCTGGGCCGGCCGCTGTTCACGGAGGGCGAGGCGGGTGTCGGCAAGACCGAGATCGCCAAGGTCCTGGCCCAGACCCTGGGCCGGCGCCTGATCCGGCTGCAGTGCTATGAAGGGCTCGACGCCGCGTCAGCCGTGTACGAGTGGAACTACGCTCGCCAGATGATCGAGATCCGGCTGGCCGAGGCGCAGGGCACCGTCGATCGCGACATGCTGGGCAGCGATGTCTTCAACGAGCGCTTCCTGATCCGTCGGCCGCTGCTCGATGCGTTGCAGCCGCAGCCCGAGGGACCGCCGGTGCTGCTGATCGACGAGCTGGACCGCACAGACGAGCCGTTCGAGGCGTATCTGCTGGAGGTGCTGTCCGACTTCCAGGTCACCATCCCCGAGCTCGGCACGGTAAAGGCACCGCAGGCGCCGATCGTGGTGATCACGTCGAACCGCACGCGCGAGATCCATGACGCACTCAAGCGCCGCTGCTTCTATCACTGGGTCGACTATCCCGACGCGGCGCGCGAACAGCAGATCCTCGCGGTGAAGGCGCCCGGCGCGCCGGCACGACTGACACGCCAGGTCGTGGGCTTCGTGCAGGAGCTGCGGCACATGGACCTGTTCAAGGCGCCCGGTGTCGCCGAGTCGATCGACTGGGCCACGGCGCTGAGCGAGCTCAACGTGCTCGACCTCGACCCGCGCACGATCAACGACACCCTGGGCGTGCTCCTGAAGTACCAGGACGACATCCAGCGCCTGCAGGGCAGCGAGGCCGCCCAGATCCTCGAACGCGTGAAGAGCGAAATGCTCGTCGGCCACGCTGCGGGGTGAAAGTGATGCTTTCGGTCACTCCCTCCATTTCCTTCCCCCGGAGGGGGAAGGTGCCCGAAGGGCGGAAGGGGGATGTATCATCGGATTCGGACGTTGGACGTGAGATTGCCCGCGGCGCGCTGAGCGCGCAAATCCAGTACCACGACCCAGATGGCATCCACGATCGTCGCCGGATTTCGGATTACGTCGTTGGCCCAGAAGCGCAGCACGTGGAAGCCAAGAGACTCGAGGTGCTGTGTTCGCTCAGCGTCGTACGCTGTCTGATCGACGTGCTGGTTACCGTCGACTTCAACGATCAAACGTTCACGCAGGCAGGCGAAGTCGGCGATGTAGCGATCGATTGGCACCTGGCGGCGGAATCGAAGCTCACCGGCGCGGCCACCGCGCAGCGTTTGCCAAAGCGCCGTTTCTGCCTCCGACGGCCTGTGGCGAAGGCGACGTGCCGCGACGCGCGCGAAATCGTTGGCGGTCGGTCTCATTTCATCCTTCCCCCAGAGGGAGAAGGTGGCGCCCAACGCCGGAAGGGGGATGTTGCAACGGATTCGTTGTCCTTCGACTCACCGAGTCCGTTCGGACATCCCCCATCCGCCCCTTCGGGGCACCTTCCCCCTCCGGGGGAAGGTAGAAGAGCGATGGCTCTTCTACAACCAACTGCCAATTGATAGCACTTATGTCCGAGACCATCCGCGCCGCAACCACCGCCCAGAAGCCGCCAGCCGAAGGCAAGCTGATGGCCAATATCATGAATTTCGCGCGCACCTTGCGCGCGGCCGGGTTGCCGATCGGGCCGGGGCGGGTGATCGAGGCGGTGCGTGCGGTCGAGGCGGCTGGCCTGCAGCGGCGCGAGGATCTCTATTGGACGCTGTTCAGCGTGTTCGTGAATCGGCGTGATCAGCGCGAGATTTTCGACCAGGCGTTCCACATCTTCTGGCGCAATCCCAAGCTGCTGGAAAAAATGATGGGCATGCTGCTGCCGCAGATCGACACCGGCGAAGCGCCCGAGAACCAGAAGCAGATGAGCCGCCGCCTGCAGGAGGCGCTGCAGCCGGGCCAAGGCGAGGCGCCCGACGACGCCGACACGCCGCCCGAAGTCGAGATGGAAGCGACGCTCACGTTCTCTGACCGCGAGCTGCTGCAGAAGAAGGACTTCGAGCAGATGTCGGCTGCCGAGATCGCGCAGGCGATGAAGGCGATCCGCCGCCTGAGCCTGCCGATTCGCGAGGCGCGCACACGCCGCACGGCGGCATCGCCGCATGGACCCAAGATCGACATGCGCGCCACGTTCCGTCGTTCGCTCAAGCCACATGGCGTCATCGACCTGGCGCGCCGCGTGCAGCGCCGCCGGCCGCCGCCGCTGGTGATCCTGTGCGACATCTCCGGCTCGATGAGCAAGTACAGCCGGATGTTCCTGCATTTCATGCACGCCATCACCAACGACCGCGACCGCGTACACTGCTTCACCTTCGGCACGCGGCTCACCAATATCTCCCGCGCGCTGCGCAACAAGGATGTCGACGTGGCGCTGGCCAAGGCCTCGGCCCAGGTCGAGGACTGGTCGGGCGGCACCCGCATCGGTACGACCCTGGAGGAGTTCAACCGCCTGTGGTCGCGCCGCGTGCTGGGGCAGGGTGCCGTGGTGCTGCTGATCACCGACGGGCTGGATCGTGATGGAGCGATCGGATTGGACGACCAGATGGAGCGGCTGCACAAGTCCTGTCGCCGGCTGATCTGGCTCAATCCGCTGCTGCGCTACGAGGGCTACGAGCCGCGCTCGCTGGGCAACCGCGCCATGATCGCCCATGTCGACGACTTCCGGCCGGTACACAATCTCGACAGCCTGTCGGAGCTTGTCGACGCGCTCGGCGCACACGGCGTCCGCCGCATGGATGGCCTGGTCGCCTGGCAGGCCCGCGCTCGGGCGGCCTAAAACCCTTTCCTTAGTAGGGAAAGGGTTCCGTACGCACAATTGAACGCGTGATATATTGGCATATATAACGTAGCGACAGCGGACGGGAGAGGAAGATGACGGCAGCAGCAGCGGAGGACATTCTCGGCACGGCGGCCGCGTGGAAGGCGGCAGGCCGCGGCGTTGCACTGGCGACGGTGACCCTGACCTGGGGCTCATCGCCGCGCCCGGTGGGCAGCCAGCTCGTGGTCGACCAGGACGGCAACATGATGGGCTCGGTCTCCGGCGGGTGCATCGAGGGCGCCGTGGTCAAGGAGGCGGTCGACGCCATTCGCGACGGCAAGCCGCGGCTGCTCGATTTCGGCGTCACCGACGAGCAGGCCTGGGATGTCGGCCTCGCCTGCGGCGGCAAGGTGCAGGTGTTCGTCGAACGGGTCGGGTGAGCCGCCATGAAACTCGAGACGCTCAAGGCAGTGCAGGCCGCGCGTGATGGTCGCCAGGCGGTCGTGCTGGCCAAGCGCATTGCCGACGGTGCCGAGGCCCTGGTCCGCGCCGATACCGCGGCGGGCGATCTGGCGGCGCATGCCGATGTCGTGGCGCTGGCACGCGAGGCGCTGACCAGCGGCCGCAGCGACACCGTCGACGCCAGTGTTGGCAAGGTGTTCCTGCAGGCTTTCATCCCGCCGCCGCGGCTGATTGTGGTCGGTGCCGTGCATATCGCGCAGGCCCTGGTGCCGATGGCGGCGATGATGGGCCTCGACGTGATCGTGATCGACCCGCGCCGCGCCTTCGCTGCCGACTATCGCTTCCCCAACGTCACTGTCCTGCAGGACTGGCCGGACGAGGCGATGGAGAAGCTGAAGCCCGACGCCACCACGGCCGTCGTCACGCTCACCCACGATCCCAAGCTCGACGACCCGGCGCTCGATGTGGCGCTGCGCTCCGCTGCCTTTTACGTCGGTTCGCTGGGCAGCCGGCGCACGCACGACAAGCGCAAGGCGCGGCTGCTGGAAGCCGGCATCACCGAGGCGCAGTTCGCGCGCATTCACGGCCCCGTCGGCCTGAACATCGGCGCCAAGTCGCCGGCCGAGATCGCCATCTCGATCCTGGCCGAGATCGTCCAGGCCCGCGCCGCGCTCAACGAGCCCGCCGAGCGCAAGGTCAGGGCGGCGTGATGACTGGTCTCTGTCGTCCTGAGCGCAGCGAAGGACCTGTTGGACGGTCCAATCGCACGGAATGTTCTGCGGCGCACCCTGCGTCATTCGTGAGGTCCGTGCGAAGCGTCGGCTCAACAGGTCCTTCGCTTCGCTCAGGACGACACCAGACGCCGAGGCCAATCCCATGAAATTCGGCGACGTTGCCATCGACGCGGCTGAAGGCGCGATCCTGGCGCATGCCCATCGCGACGGCGGCGTGAGTTTCGCCAAGGGCAGGCGTCTGTCGGCCGACGACGTGCTGAAGCTCAAGGCCGCGGGTGTCACGCACATCGTCGCTGCCACGCTTGACTCCGACGACGTGCACGAGGACGAGGCCGCACGTGCGATCGCGACCGCCGCCGCGGGCGTTGGATTGACACCGACGGCGCCGTTCACCGGCCGGGCCAACCTGTTCGCCAGCGCTGCAGGCGTCGTGACCGTGGACGTCGCTCGTATTGACGCGCTGAACGCGCTCGACGAGGCGATCACTATCGCAACCTTGCCGGCCTTCGCCGCCGTCACGCCCAAGCAGATGGTGGCGACGATCAAGATCATCCCGTTTGCCGCACCGCGCGCGGCGCTGCAACGGGCGTTGGATCTGATCGGCGGCACGCCGCTCGTGTCAGTGGCGGCCTTCCGGCCGCTCAAAGCCGGGCTGGTCCAGACCAGTTTGCCGGGGACGCGTGCCAAGGTGCTCGACAAGGCCGTCGAGACCACGCGCGCCCGCATGGTTGGTATCGGCGGTGCCTTGCGTGCCGAGCGTCGCGTCGCGCACGATGAAGCGGCGATCGCGCGCGCCCTGGGCGAGCTCAAGGCCGAGGGCTGCGATCTCTTCCTGGTGGCGGGTGCCTCGGCCATCGTCGACCGCCGTGACACCGTGCCGGCCGGCATCGAGGCGGCGGGTGGCCACATCACGCATTTCGGCATGCCGGTCGATCCCGGCAACCTGCTGCTGATGGGCGAGCTTGACGGCAAGCCGGCGATCGGCCTGCCGGGCTGCGCCAAGTCACCCAAGTTCAACGGCTTCGACAACGTGCTGCAGCGCCTGGCGGCGCGGCTGCCGGTCGGCCGCGGCGAGGTGATGGGCATGGGCGTCGGCGGCCTGCTCGCCGAGACGCCCAGCCGCGGCGTGCCGCGTGCTGGGGCCGGCGCGGGCGAGGACAGCGCCGCCGAGATGCCACCCAGTGCGCCGCGCATCGCCGCCCTGGTGCTGGCTGCCGGCCGGTCGAGTCGCATGGGCGGGCCCAACAAGCTCCTGGCCGAGATCGACGGCATGCCGATGGTGGCGCGCGTCGTGCAGTCGGCGCTGGCCTCGCAGGCCGTGTCGGTGACGGTGGTGCTGGGCCATATGGCCGCCGAGGTCCGCGCTGCCGTCGTCTCGCTGGGTGCTGCTGTAGCCAAGGTGCGTTTCGTCGAGAACCCGGACTTCGCCGATGGGCTCAGCGCCTCGCTGCGCGCCGGCATTGGGACGCTGCCGGCTGATGTCGACGGCGCCCTGGTGTGCCTGGGTGACATGCCGGCGGTGGCGCCGGCGCAGCTCGACAAGCTGATCGCTGCCTTCAACCCGGTCGAGGGTCGCTCGATCTGCGTGCCCACGGTGCGTGGCAAGCGCGGCAATCCGGTGCTGTGGGACCGCCGCTTCTTCGCTGAGATGACCCAGGTGTCGGGCGACACCGGCGCGCGCCATCTCATCGGCGAGCACACCGACCTGGTGTGCGAGGTCGACATGGGTAGCGAAAGCGTCCTGATCGACCTCGACACCCCCGAAGCGCTCGCAGCCTTCCGCGCCCGCGCCACGGAGGCGGCATGAGTGGTGTTGTCGTCCTGAGCGAAGCGAAGGACCTGTTGAGCGGTCCAACCGCACGGGACCGCCTGATCGTGCTGTGCGCCATGGCACCGCCCGAGCGAACCGGCTGCTTAACAGGTCCTTCGCTTCGCTCAGGACGACAAGACACAATGGTTTGGAGCTAGTCCCCGCATGAGTTTCGATGTCGCGAGCCTGCGCCGGCAGTTTCCGATCCTGGCGCGGTCGGTCAACGGCACGGCGTTGCACTATCTCGACAACGGCGCCTCGGCGCAGACGCCGCAGGCCGTGCTCGACGCCGTGCGCACCTACGAAACCACGGCGCGTGCCAACGTGCTGCGCGGCGTGCATGCGCTGGCCGAGGCCGCGACCGAGGCTTACGAGAACGCCCGCGCCGATGTCGCGCGCTTCCTGGGCGTTGCCGACGACGAGGTGATCTTCACCGGCGGCTGCACGGCGGCGATCAACCTGGTGGCGCAGAGCTACGGCAGCCTGCTGAAGCCGGGCGACGAAATCGTGCTGTCGGTGCTGGAGCATCATTCCAACATCGTGCCGTGGTACCAGCTGGCGCAGCGCGCCGGCCTGAAGCTGCGGCCGCTGCCGGTGACCGATGATGGTCGCATCGACGTGGCGGCGTTGCCCGCCGTCGTCAACGAGCGCACGCGCCTGATCTCGGTGGCGCACGTATCGAACGTCACCGGCGCCGTCGCCGACGTCGCCGCCATCGTCGCGGCGGCCCGCGCGGTGGGCGCCAAGGTGATGCTGGACGGTGCCCAGCGCGCGCCGCACGGGCCGATCGACCTGCCGTCGCTGGGTGTCGATTTCTATGCCTTCGCCGGCCACAAGGCCTATGGTCCCAACGGGATCGGCGTGCTGTGGGGCCGCAAGGAACTGCTGGAGGCGATGCCGCCGTTCATGGGCGGCGGTTCGATGATCGGCAGCGTGACGTTCGAGCACATCACCTGGGCGCCGCCGCCGCGTCGCTTCGAGGCCGGCACGCCGCCGATCGGCCCAGCCATCGGTCTGGGCGCCGCCTGCCGCTGGATGCAGGATCTCGACTGGACAGCCGTGGGCAGCCACGAGATGGGCCTGACGCAGCGATTGATGGACGGGCTCGCCGACGTGAAGAGCGCGCGGCTGATCGGGCCGGCCGGCCTGCAGGGCCGCCTGCCGGTGGTGTCATTCGTGCTCGACAATGTCCATCCGCACGACACGGCGCAGATCCTCGACTCCTTCGGCGTCGCGGTGCGCGCCGGTCACCATTGCGCGCAACCGCTGATGGATCGCTTCGACATCGTCGGCACGACGCGTGCCTGCATCGCCCCCTACAACGACAACACCGACGTCGATGCGCTGCTGGCTGGCGTGCGCGAAGCCGTGCGGAGGTTCGCGTGAGTGACGCGCTCTATCACGACCGCATCGTGGCGCTGGCCAAGAGCCGCGCCGGCGCCGGCCGGCTCACGGCGCCGACGGCATCGGCGCGGCGCGACAATCCCTTGTGCGGCGATCGCGTGACCATGGATGTACGCCTGGACGAGCAGGGCCACATGACCGAGCTGGGCCACGAGGTGCGCGGCTGTGCCCTGTGCCAGGCCTCGGCGGTGGCGCTGGCGGGGCGCGCGCAGGGCCGCGCCAGGAGCGATCTGGACGCCCTGCGCCACGAGATCGAGGCAGTGCTGAACGGCACCGCCGCCGGCGAGGGCGACTTCGCCGCCTTCGCGCCGGTGCGTGCCTACCGTAGCCGCCACGACTGCGTCATCCTCCCGTTCGAAGCGCTGAAAGCCGCGCTCAACGGCAGTTAAGTTGGTCGACAGTGTGCCTGCAGCCAATCGGCCGGCCGTGATGACAATAGGCGCGCCATGAGAACGCGTGTAAGCAATAGCTGCGATTGGCGTGGCGGCTCGATGCGTTCTGTCCACGTACAAGACGGCCGGTAGCACCTGCAATCACGGGAGGGTCAGATCAGTCGACCGAGCATCTGCTGGGGGGACGTCGAGGAGGGCCAGTCGCTTCCGTCCTTCAACTATGAGCTTAGCCTATTGCGCCTCGTCGCGTTCGTTCGCGCGAGTGGGTTGTATGACTATGTCCATTTTGACGGAGACTACGCACGTGCGGCCGGTGCGAGAGATGCGTTCATATCCACGCCGCACGTGGCGGGCCTGTTCGGGCGGCTGTTGACTGACTGGAGCGGTCCCACCGGAGAAATCCGATCCCTGACCTTCGGCATGCGAACGCAAAGCTGCACCAACGATATGCTGGCGGTGACCGGGCGGGTTGGGCGGCGCTACCGAGGACAGGACGGCGCCTACCTCGTCGATCTTGTGGACCTCAACATCGGGCATGCGTTCGCTGCCCAGGCGGCGACCGCGACGGCCACGATGGCCTTGCCGTCTCGCTCGGGGGACAAAGCCCTGCCGTTGACTCCCTCCCTGGAGGATGAAATTCCCGCGGCGGACGTTCCTGACTTCGCGCGTCCACATCTGGGCAAATCGCGGCCTGGTGGCGCATACCCGGCACAACCGCTGACAAAGGAGGAAATCCACCTCTGGTGCGAAGCTCTCGAGGATTGGAATCCGCTCTACTGGGACGAGTCGTACGCGGCATCGAGCCCGCATGGCGGAATTGCAGCGCCGGCCACTTCGATGTTTTTCGGAACGGGTTCTGCGGCCAGACTCGGCATCGGCTACATGAAGCCGGGCGAGACCGTCCCCGACGCGGTGCGCCAAGGCACGACGGGCATTGATCTCTTGCAATCCCTGCGTCACGCGTGGGCGGCAGGCGGCACACTCGTCACGCCGCCGGGTTGCGACGAAATCGCCGTCGTACAGGCAGCCTGTCGTTTCTTCATCCCGATGCGGCCCGGAGACACAGGGTATAGCCGGCTGAGGATGAAGGATTGTAGCCATCGGAAAAAGACCAAACTCGGCGAGGGCTACTTCATCACCACCGAACGGCTTCTCCACAATCAGCGGAACGAACTGGTCCGTACCCAAGAGCTCACGGTCTTCCATTATCACGTCTGAAGGCCTTGGGAGCGCGGGCGTCCCGCCCGGTCATGTCAGGCGAAAGCTTTGCTTTCGCCTTGATGCGCGCCGAAGGCCCGCGCTCCGTCACACCGCCTGGAACACGTTGATGTTGCCCGTGGCGGCAACGTCGATGCGGCGTCCCAGGAAATCCGCGTTGTGGACATGCATTGCCGATGTCGTGTCGCCCTCGGGTGTACGGGCGATGACGCGCGCTCCGGCGTCGTTCTTGCCGATGGCGACGGCGTATTGCGGGCCGGTCTTCGAGTGCACGACGGTATAGGTCTCCACGGTCACCGGCCCCGTGTGGCTTTCGTCGATCGCCACCGACGGCACGTTGTCGAGCGCCGCCTGCAGGTCGGTCGACGGCTGCACGGTCCAATCGCGCGGCTGGGTGGAGTAGACACCGGCGCTGTACTTGCCCAGCGTGCCGCCGTTGGCGCCGACGAAGCCCTTCTTGCCGGGTTGGCGGCGCAGCCGGCCGACCATCTCGGCCACGCCATGCATGGAGTAGTTGTTGCCCGGTCCGCCGAAGAACGGCAGGCCCCCCGTGACGGTGAAGCCGCGCGGATCGTCTTCTTTCAGCGCCAGCTCGTCGACCACCACGTTGGCCACCGCGATGGGGAAGCAACTGTAGAAATCGAACAGGGCAATGTCGTCGACCGTCGTATCGGCGCCCTTCAGCGCGGCGCGCACCGTGGCATGCGCGGTGGGCGAGGCGCCGATATCCGGCCGCGCCAGCAGGCGCTTCTCGGCTGCCTTGGCGTGGCCGTGGAGGTAGACGAAGGTTTCTTCCGGCACGCCCATTGCGCGCGCCGCGGCCAGCGACGCCACGATCACCGCGGCACCCTGGTTGACCTGGTCGCGCGCCACCAGCCGGAGCGGATAGGGATCGGCAATCCAGCGGTTGGACTTGCCGGGCTCCAGCAGCGCTTCGGCGCTGAAGGCCGGTACGGCCCAGGAACTGTAGGGATTGGCAGCCGCGATCCGCGCGAAGGGCTCGAACAGCCGGCCCATACGCGCGGCATAGTCCTGCTTGGAGAGACCCAGCCTGCGGCGGCGCGCGTTCTCGGCCAGCGCATAGGATATCGGCGCCCCCAGCACGCCATGACGGCTCAGCACCACGTCGCGGATTTCCTCCAGTCCAGCCCCACGGTCCTCGACCTGGCCGCCTGGATCCTCGGCGAAATCCAGCGACTTGCCTTGCGCCTGCGCATTGCGCACCGTGGAGATTCCTTCAGCCCCGCACAGCAGGGCAACCTCGAACTCGCCCTCATAGATGCGCTGCGAGAACTCGATCATCATATCCTGCGGCGTGTTGCCGCCGGCCTTGGTCCACAGCGCGTAACCGGGATTGATGTTCAGCCGCCGCGCGACGGAGCGCGGGAAGTTGGCGGTCTTGCCGAAGGGCGCGGGCCGGCCGGTATCCTCGAAGGTACGCACCGCAACGATGGCGCCGATGGCGCCGCGCACTGCGGCGGCGCGCGTCGTATTCTCGAAAGCAGCTTCGGCGGCGGCGGCCGCAACATCGGACGCTGACCACGTCTTGTAGGACGGCGAGTCAATGCGATCCACCGATTGTCCGACCCCGATGACCACCGGCGTGCGCGGGTTCAACGTGCGACTCTCAGCCATGCTCATTCTCCTGTTGCGCGGCGCGGCCGGCATTCATCGCTACTCTGGCTGAGAGCGGTCGTCACGGATTTTTCCGCACCGTAACGGCGCCGCATGCGACCGACCGTGTTCAACCGGGCACGGGCCGGTGCTGTGCCCAGGGCCGGGCGGCCTCGAAGGCGGCGCTCGCTTGCAGAACGCCCAGGTCGTCGAACCGCGGGGCAACGATCTGCAGGCCGACCGGCAGATTGTCGGCGGTGAAGCCACAGGGCACGCTGACCGCCGGATTGCCCGACCAGTTGAACGGATAGGAGAACTGGATGTAGCGGAAGAAGCCCGGTTCGTCCGCCCAGTGTGCCGGCTGCAGCAGCGTGGCGGGAAAGGCCGCGACGCTGGCCGTCGGCGTGATCAGATAGTCCCAGTTTTCGAAGAACTCGTGGATGCGCTGGCAGTAGGTGAAGCGTCGCGTGCGCATGTTCATGAATGTCGACAGCTTGACGTTCTCGACCGAGCGCAGCAGGGCGGCGAAGCCCGGGTCCATCTTGTCTTCCCACTCTGGCAGGAAACGCGTGTAGCCAGCGAACACGGTCGGCCAGAAGAAATCGACCAGCTCGACACCCTCCGATCCCCATGACGGCGTCACCAGCTCGACGGTGGCGCCCATCGTCTCGAACACTTTCGCGGCGTCGGCGACGAGCGCCGCGACATCGGAATCGACGCGTGCATGCCCGAGGTCGGGGCTGAAGGCGATGCGCTTGCCCTTCATGTCGGCCTGCAGCTTGGCGGCATAGTCCTGCGGCGGGGTCTCGAGCGTGGTGTAGTCCCACGGATGCGGGCCGGCCATGGCTTCCAGCATCAGCGCCGCGTCGGTTACGGTGCGCGTGAGGGGGCCCATGTAGGTCGCCAGATCATTGTTCGACATCGGCCAGTTGGGGATGCGGCCATGCGTCGGCTTCAGGCCGAAGACGCCGCTGAAATGCGCCGGCAGGCGGATCGAGCCGGCACCGTCGCCGCCCTGGTGCAGCGGGCCGTAGCCGGCCGCCGCGCCGGCACCGGCGCCCGATGACGATCCGCCGGCGCTGTAGCCGTGCTTCCAGGGATTGTGCGTGACGCCCGTCACCGGGCTGTGGCTGACACCCTTCCAGCCGAACTCGGGCGTCGTCGTCTTGCCCAGCATGATGCAGCCGGCATCGTGCAGGCGCGACACGCAGGGCGCGTCGACATCGGGGATCGTGCCCTTGAAGATGTTGCTGCCGAAATCGGTCTGCACGCCCTTGGTCTGCTGCAGGTCCTTGATGGTGACCGGGATGCCCTCGAGCTTGCGCGCATCGCCGCGCCGCAGCGCCGCCTCCGCCGTCTTGGCTTGCGCCCGCGCGTGATCCGCCGTCAGGCGCGCCATCGCGTTCAGCGCCGGCTCGGACCGCTCGATGTGCCGCAGGATCGCCTCGACGACCTCGACCGGCGAGATCTCCTTCTTGCGATACATCGCCGCCAGCGTGCTGGCCGGCAGATAGCCGATGTCGGCATCGTTCATGGTCGCAGTTCTCCCTTGATGTGGTCGTGTTTCGTCAGCGATGGACGGGTGTCGGAATACCTTCCATGCGCGCCTTGAGCTGCAGCGCGAGATAGCGCGAATAGTGCCGCGATTGGGCGAGGTTGCCGCCATGGAACCACAGCGCTTCCTGTGCCGTGGGCTTCCACATGTTGCGCAGTTCGCCTTCCCACGGACCGGAATCCTTGTTGGTGCCAGAGCCCAGGCCCCAGCACGGGCCGACCGCGTCGGCGACGTCGGGCGAGATCAATTGCGCCGCCCAGCCGTTCATCGAGCCGTAGCCGGTGGCGTAGACCACGAGGTCGGCGGCCAGGGCCGTGCCATCGCTCAGCACTACCGAGTCCTCGGTCAGGCGTTCGATCGACACGCCTGATTTGAGCTTGATGCGGCCGTCGGCGATCAGCTCGGAGGCGCCGACATCGATGTAGTAGCCCGAACCGCGGCGCAGATACATCGGGCCCAGGCCCGACTCGTCCTCGCCGAAGGTCAGCATGAAGCCGGCCTGGCGCAGGCGCTGGTAGAAGGGCGCGTCGGCGTCCTGGATCTTGCGGCACACCGGGATCTGGAACTGCGGCACGAGGCGGTAGGGGATCGACGCCACGGTGAGGTCGGCCATGTCGGTGGTGATGCCGGCCTGCACGGCTTCTTCCGAGTAGAGGCTGCGGCCGTGCTGCTGCTGCGTTTCGGAGCGCACGACCAGAGTGGGCGAGCGCTGCAGCATGGTGACCTCGGCGCCGTACTCCCACAGGTCGGCCGCGATGTCGTGCGCCGAGTTGTTCGAGCCCACGACCACGCAGCGCTTGCCGGCGAAGCCGTCGCCACCGGGATGCCGGCTGGAGTGATGTTGCACGCCCTTGAAGCGATCGGCGCCGGAATAGCGCGGCATGTTCGGCACACCGGACATGCCGGTGGCGAGCACAAGCTGCTTGGGATGCAGTACGACGCGCTCGCCGGCGCGGTCGACGACCACGGTCCATTCGCCGCGCGCGGCATCGAAGCTGGCCTCGCGGCATGCGGTCGAGGGCCAGTAGTTCAGCTCCATGAGCCGCGTGTAGGCTTCGAGCCAGTCGCCCATCTGGTCCTTGGGCGTATAGACCGGCCAGTGATCGGGGAAGGGCAGGTACGGCATGTGGTCGTACCAGACCGGATCGTGCAGGCAGAGCGACTTGTAGCGCTTGCGCCAGGCATCGCCCGGCCGCTCGTTCTTGTCGATGATCAGGGTCGGCACGCCCAGTCGCTTCAGGCGCGCGCCGAGCCCGATGCCGCCCTGGCCACCGCCGACGATGAGGCAGTAGGGCTGTCGGCTGTAGCCGAGCTCGTTTTCCTCCGCAGCCTTGCGATCGAGCCAGGTTTCGCGGCCACGGATGGCGCCGTGCACCGTGCCCAGCGGCCGCGTCGCGCCGCGCTTTTCCTCGAAGCCCTTCAGCGTCTGCAGCGTGGTCAGCACCGTCCACGCCTTGCCGTCCCGCAGCCGGACATGGCCCTTGCCGCGACCGACGGCGGTGTCGAAGGTGAACCACGCCTCGGTGATGCCGTTGGCGGTGCGCGGGACGCCGTCGATGGCGACGTTGCCCGGCCTCACCCGCGCCAAGGTCGCCGCCAGCATGTCGCGGATGGCGGCATGACCCTCCACCGTGACGATGTTCCAGGTGAAGGACACCAGGTCGCGCCAGTAGCTTTCGTCGCCGAAGAGGGCGAGGATCGCCGTCATATCCTGCCGCTGCAGGGCCTCGCCGAAAGACGTCAACCAACGCGCACTCTGCGCCGTCGCTTCAGAACCGCTCATGATGCTTGTGTTCAACCCGTTCGCTGCCGTGCTGCGGCGCTGCCGCTGTCATAAGCGGTTGCGTCCGTCGCCAGGACATGGACATATATGATATATTCTGTGATCAAACCCACCTTGGCAAGGAACAACTTCCCATGACGGCAGACGCACGCGGCGGCATGGCCGGAGCCGATATCTGGCGCGACACCTGGGGCATTCCGCACATCAAGGCCCGATCGCAGGCCGAGGCGTTCGCCGCGCTGGGCTTTGCCCATGCCCAGGACCGGCTGTGGCAGATGGAAGCGCTGCTGCGACGCGGCACCGGTCGCTACGCCGAGTGGGTCGGCGCGGCGGCGGTCAACGCCGATGCGCTGGCGCGGCGTCTCGATACCGTGGGCGCCTCGCAGCGCGACTATGCCGCCTTGGGCAGCGAGGCGCGCGCCATGCTCGAGGCGTATGCCAGCGGCGTGAACGCCTTCATCGCGACCGGGTACCGCCCGGTGGAATATGGCCTGCTGGAGGCCCAGCCGGTCACCTGGCAGCCCTGGCATTCGATCGCCGTGATGCGCCAGATCGGTTTCCTGATGGGCTCGGTGTGGTGGAAGCTATGGCGCGCCGCGGCGCTGCCGATCGTCGGCGCCGAGGGCATCACCCGGCTGCGCTACGAAGACGGCGGCAACGAGCTTCTGTGCCGGCCGCCGGGACTGGAGAAGGGGCCCTACAAGGCCGCGATGGCCGACCTGCGGCCCGGCATCGAGGCGTTGCTGGAGACCGCGGCGATCGATGTCAGCGGTGGCGGCAGCAACAACTGGGCGCTGGCGCCTGGCCGCACGGCGACGGGCCGGCCGCTGTTGGCGGGCGATCCGCACCGCGCGCTGGAAATGCCCAATATGTACGCCCAGGCCCATCTGGCGTGCGATGATTTCGACGTCATCGGGCTCACCGTGCCGGGTGTGCCGGGCTTCCCGCATTTCGCCCACAACGGCACCGTCGCCTGGTGCGTCACCCACGCCTTCGTCGATATCCACGATCTCTATGTCGAGCGCTTTTCCGCCGA
>Ga0187894_10003487_pt1 | contig 17589 bp, 10 predicted proteins | sample GBC1701081metaG_FD_136650 | JGI IMG/M metagenome (GOLD analysis project Ga0187894, IMG submission 136650) | White microbial mat communities from a lava cave in the Kipuka Kanohina Cave System on the Island of Hawaii, USA - GBC170108-1 metaG ...
GAGTTGCCGCAGCCGCTCCAGGCCAAGCTGCTGCGCGCCCTGCAAACGCGCGAGTTCGAGCGCGTCGGCGGCACGCGCAAGATCAAAGTGGATATCCGCATCATCGCCGCCACCAACCGCGACCTCGAAGCGGCGATCAAAGACGGCGGCTTCCGCGCCGACCTTTACTACCGGCTCAACGTCGTCTCCATCACGCTGCCGCCGTTGCGCGACCGCCGCGACGACATCTCGCTGCTCGCTCAGTATTTCTCCACCAAATTCGGCCAGCGCTGCAACCGCCAGATCAAGGGCTTGACCGCGGCCACGCGCGCTTTGTTGATAAACTACGATTGGCCGGGCAACGTGCGCGAATTGGAGAACGCCATCGAACGCGCGGTGGTGCTGGGCGCGACCAACTTCATACTGCCCGAAGATTTGCCCGACGCGCTGCACGAGACGACCGCGCCGCCCAACGTCACACCCGCGGTGTATCACTCTTCCACCCGTGAGGCGAAGAGACAGATCGTGCTGCAGGCGCTGGAAGAGAGCGGCGGGAATTTCACGCAGGCGGCCAAACAACTGGGCATCCATCCCAACAATCTGCACCGCCTGGTGCGCAACCTCGGTCTGAAGACCCAACTGAAAAAGTGAGGCGGGCGCGCCAATTGCAGGTCAAAACATTTCGAGCAGTTGGAACAGATTCGACAGGCTGGCGTAACCGGCGCCTGAGTTTTGTTCGCCCAGGCGATCTATCAGAAAAGCGTGTAACCCGGCGGCCCGCGCTCCTGCTACATCTTCGCGCAGGCTGTCGCCGACGTGGCAGGCTTGCGATGGATTGATCCGGTAATGGCCGAGCGCGGCTTGAAAGATCGCCGGGTCCGGCTTGGCCGCGCCAACCCGCGTCGAGATGTGAACCGAATCGAAGAACCGCTCAAGTTCGCAAGCCCGCAGCGCATCGTACAGCCGTGAATCGAAGTTGGAGATGACGCCCAGCCGGAAGCCCCGCTGTTTGAGCGCGGCAAGCGCCGGCTCGACATCGTCATAAACCCGCCAAAACTCGCGCCCGCGAAACCGTTCGAAGATCTCATCGAAGAACTCGTCGAAGCGCGGAAACGGGCCGAGACCGGCGAAGACCGCTTTCACGAGATTGAGCCACCAGCATTTCTCAAGCTTGGCCAACTCCGCGTCAGGCGTCCCGGATGGAAAAGCCATCGCCGGCTGCCCGCGAAAGCGCCGCGCGAAGTTTCGTTGAATGGTTTGAGGCTCGGATTCAAAACCGAAATCGCGCGCCACGCGGCTATAGATTTCGCCGACGCCGCCACGGACTTCAAACAGTGTCCCGGTGGCGTCGAAAAAAACAACTTCAGGAGTGGATATGACCATTGCGTTTGATGTGCGACAATCTGCGCCGTAGACAAAGAAGATCGTTCACGTTTCTTCAACCTTTCAGCATTACATATGGACGGAGGTTCAGTCTCCAAACCGGAATGGACATTGAGTGGAGAAGCTCTGGCCGGCTTTCTGGCCTGCCTCGACGCCGACTCGGATCGCGCCGGGGCCAAGTATGAAAGCCTGCGCCTGACGCTGATGAAATTCTTCGACTGGCGCGGGGCGCGTTTTCCCGAAGAATGCGCCGACGAGACGATCAACCGCGTCATCCGCAAAATTGACGAAGGCGAAACCATACGCGACATACCCACATATTGTCACGGCGTGGCTCGTTTGGTCCTGCTCGAAAAACTGAAAGGCCCGGAGAGCAGAAGAGCGGATTTTGAAGAGCTGCCGCCCGCCGCGCTCCGCGCCCCCGAACCGGAAGAGAAAGACGAAAGACAGGAATGTTTCGAGTGGTGCCTGAATGAACTGCCGCTCGAAAGCCGGCAATTGATCCTGCAGTATTACAGCGATGAAAAACGCGAGAAGATCGGCCGCCGGCTCTCTCTCGCCCAACGTCTGGGCATTCCGCTCAACGCGCTGCGCAGCCGCGCGCAGAGGATTCGCAACCGGCTTGAAGAATGCATCCATGATTGCGTGAAGAAAAAGTGAAATCGGGACGACATGGATCGCCTCGATTCGCCAGCAGAAGGTGAAAGCCGGAATGAAATCGCGGCTTTCAAACCCATCCCGAAATCAGTTTGATCCGGCAAGTGTCGAAATGCAGCAACCTACCGAACAGGATGAGCGAATGACTCGTTATCTGCTCGGCGATCTGCCTGAAACCGAGGAGGCGGCCGTCGAGCAGGAATACTTCGCCGACCCGGAGAGGTTTGAAGAGGTCTGGGCGGCGGAGAACGATCTGGTTGATCGTTACGCGCGAGGCCGATTGTCGCGCGGCGAGCGGGAGCTTTTCGAGCGGAACTACCTGCAATCGCCGAAACACCGCGAGCGGGTCGCGGTCGCCAGAAAATTGGTTGAAGCCGCGGACCGCCGGGCAGCCGAGAGCGGCGTCGCGTTGCAATTCGTCGAACCAGCGCCGGGCAGGTTGATGGAGGAGCTGAACACTCCGCGAATGCCGCGGTCTCTCCTGCCGGCCGCGGCGTTCCTGCTGCTGTTTTCAGTCTTCTCCTGGCTGGTGATTGAAAGAGGGCGATTGAACGAGGAGCTTGGAAAAACCAGGGCTCAGCTCTCAGAGCAACAGCGGCGCGAGCGGGAGATCGCGGATCAACTGGCCGCAGAGCGCGAGCAGAGCGGCAAGCTGAAATCGGAACTCGGCCGCTTGCAGGAACCCCTTACTCAACAGCCGTCTCAGGCGCCGGCGCAGACCGGCCGTCAATCAATCCTTTCATTCCTCCTGGCGCCGTGGCGGGGATCGCGCGCGCCCGGCGCGGGCGAACTCCAACAAATTACAATCCCGCGAGAGACAGATCTGGTCAGGCTTCAGATGAAGATCGAGCAGGGCGATTCGCGCAGATTTCAAGCGACGATCCGCACGGTCGAAAGAGCGCAGGTCTGGAATCAACGATCGCTCAAACCAGGCTCAGGCTCGATCACCGTCAACATTCCCGCCAATAAACTACCTCTGGGCGATTACATCCTGACGCTCTCAGCCACGACTCCCACGGGCGATATGGAAGAGATCCATCGCTACTTCTTCAGGATCACCAGGAGATAGCCTGGAAGTCCGGAGCGCCTCGAACTTGGCGCCCAATGGAACTCTTTGTCCATTTCGCGATCTACTGACTGTACCGGAGGCGGCGCAGTTACTCACGAATAAATCCTCGACATGTTTTCCCTTCCCTGGACAGTAGTCAGTGAAAGCTTTGGCCCCCAACAGTACCGCGAGCGTTAGCAAGCGGTCATCTCATTGGTCAGCCGCTTGCTTACGCTCGCGGTACTGCGCCAGTGTTCAATGAAAACGGTACCGCGAGCGTTAGCAAGCGGTCATCTCATTGGTCAGCCGCTTGCTTACGCTCGCGGCACTGCGCCAGTGTTCAAAAAGGAGAAGACATCATGACGGATGCAATCGTGAAAGGTAATCATTTGCGCTTCCTGGGAAAAAACTACTTCCGAGGTGGCGCCGAAAGCGTACAACTCTGGTCTTACGGAGAGAAGAAATCTCCGATCACACAGACCAATTACCTCGAAGTTCAAGGGCGGATATCGGTCCAGAAGCCGAAGATCAGAAAAGCCACCGTGATAACGATTGATTTTGACAAGACTACGGAGAAGGACCTGCTGGTCAATATCAATGTCGCCCTCGTCTTCAATGGAGCAAGCAAGACGGCCTATCAGGACATGAAGAGTGGCAAGCTGAAGCTGGTCAAGTTCGAAGTCGCCAACGAGGATATACTCGACGCCGCCAACGCGTCGCCCGACGTCCTCGAAAAACTGATCGATTACGGAAACGACGCGCGCATTGTGGACGAGATTTTCGTCGTGATGAACGCCGAGCTGGCCGATTCATTCGCGTCCAGCAACTCGTTCGGCGTTTCGCTCAGTGTTGGCGCGGTCAAAATCACCGCTGAATTCGGCGCCGGCTCCAGTGGCAATACCTCGATCACGCTCTCAAAAGGAACGACATTCGCTTACGGAATGCTCAAACTCGACTGGGACGCCAATCAGAAGAAAAACAAGACCAAAATCACTAAGGTCACGGACGACCAGTGGGGTCCGAATTAGACCGATTTGCGAATCAATGTGAGGGCAGACCCGGATGTCTGCCCTCACATTTGCACGGATACTGAAGATTTTTAGTGAAAACGTGGAGTTGAAAGGAGTCGTTCATGTCGCGGTGAGCGACGCCCTGAAAGAATGAAAATCAACCACGAAGAAACGAAGGATACGAAGAAAGATCAGAAAAAACCTTGCCGAGATCATCCGGGTGCGAATATGCCTACGTCATTGAAGATCGCCACGTGGGAATCGTGGCGGCCAGCGGACTACCTCCGTTGAAATACCCGCCGAAAAAAATTACACCCAAGCGAAAAAATTATTCGATTCGACCGACATGGATTGGAAGTTTTCGCCAGTCATGGTTGGCGCGGCGCTCTTTCCGGAGCGCCGATTCGCCGCAAAAACCACTCCACGGATTGCCCATGACCAATGAAGAATGACGCCCAGGAAAACCTGATCCATCGTTATTTGCTCGGCGACCTGCCGGAATCGGAACAGGCCGCGCTCGAAGAGCGGTATTTCGCCGACAGCGAAACCTTCGAGCAGATATGGGAGAGTGAGAACCGGCTGGTTGACAATTATGTCCGCGGCAGGCTCATGTCCGTCGATCGCGCCCGGTTCGAAGAGCGCTACCTGGCCTCGCCGGTCCATCGCCGGCGGGTCGCGACGGCCCGAAATCTCCTTGCCGTCGCCGACGAATCCGCCCAAGCTCACAACGCGCCGGAAATCCGGCCTTCTTTCCCGCAGAGACTGACTGAGTGGGCGCGCCTTTCGCCCTCCTGGCAATTTGCGCTGGCGGCGGGGATGCTGTTGCTGACGGCGGGCGGCCTCTGGCTGCTGGTCGAAAGAACGCGGCTGCGTGGCGAACTCTTGAGTCTTCAGACAGAGAATGTCGCGCGGCAAAATCGGGAGCGGGAACTCGCCCGCCAGATCGCGGTCGAGCAATCCGAGCGCGGTCAACTCTCGGCTGAGCTTGAACGGTTGCGAAACCGGCGAACCGAACCGCATCCAGGTCAAAGTCCGGCGCCGTCATCCGTTTTGACGATCTTCTCCTTCGCGCTATCGCCCATCGGCGTGCGCGGGAGCGCCGGACAAACACTCGAGGTAGCGCCGAACGCCGATCAGGTGCAATTGCAATTGAAGATCCAATCCGGCGATTGGCCCGGCGATTGGCAAAGCTTCGGGGCCGGCATCCAAACGGCCGAGCGACAACCGGTCTGGAGCCAGCGGCGCCTCAAACCGCGCGCAGGCAAAGTGATCGTCAACATTCCGGCTCGCAAACTTCCCTTCAACGATTACATCTTGACGCTGACAGGCGCCAACCACGCCGGAGAAACCCAGGAGATCGACCAGTATTCGTTCCGCGTGATCCGTCATTAGATCGCTCCCGCAACCGGACAACCGCTGGTCTCATTACCTGAAAGGAAAACGTTATGTCGAAACCTGTCCCTCCCAAAACCTCTTCATGGTTTTCGAAATCAGCTTGCCTCCATGCGCTGTTATCATTGGCCGCCTTGGCTCTCTTTCCCTGGCCTTCTTCCGTAAATGCGTCGGAACAAAACCTTGCGCAACAAAACAGCGATGTCCGAATTCTCACTCCGGACACGCCGGTCGAACGTGAGATGTCAGGCAGTCAACGGCATCTGTATCAACTGGCGCTGGAGGCCAACCAATGTTTGAAGATCGTCGTCGAGCAGCGTGGCGCGGATGTTTCCCTGACTCTCAATGGCCAGGATGGCAAACAACTTGCCAGCGTGGAAAACAATCGCGGCGGTAAGGGAGTCGAATGGCTTCTATGGCAAACAGAGGCGGCCGGGAATTACCAGCTTGAGGTCAGATCGCGAGAGAACAACGGAAGCGCCGGGAGCTATCGCATCACGGTTGAAACTTTCGCCGCGCAAGGGGACGCGCTGTCAGCGTTTCAGAACCATCTTGAAGCGAGGCGATTAGCGATTCAGAGAAAACCTGAGCTAGTAGATCAAGTGTTGCGACTGCAGGAGGAATCGCTCGCGGCGTGGAAACGGCTGAACCATCCTCAGATGGAGGCGTTGATGATGCTTCTGATCGCCTCGAATAATATTGAAAGAGATGGGAAGAAGGCTCTTTCCCATTACCAGCGCGCGCTCCCGATCTTCCAGTCGTTGGGAATGAAAGCCGAAGAAGCTCGCGCACTGAACGCCACGGGTTTGATGTCCATGTCATTCGGCAATTACCGGGACTCGTGTCGCTACTTCGAACAGGCGTTGTCGCTTGCGGAATACTTCCAGCCAAGCGTTGTGAGGATGATTGTCGGGAATCTCGGATCTTCTTACTTCAACATCGGTGAGAGTCAGAAAGGGCTGGAATATCACCTCAAATCGCTTGCAGACTCGCGCGCGGCCAATGATAAATTGAATATGTTGGCTGCCTTCGAAAAGCTCAGCCAGCAACATCTTCTGATGGGGGAGCCAGCCAGGTTGCTGGAATATGCCAATGAGGGGCTTCTGCTCGCCCGCGAGCTCAAATCGAGCAGCCCCCAACCGGCGCAACGAAGACCGACGAACAGCGAAGCCATCCTGCTCGGCGTCGTGGGAAATCTTCATCGGCTGGCGGGAGATTATGGAAAGGCCGCCGAGATCATCCAGCAATCCCTCGCTCTGCACCGGGAGGCCGGCGACAGGGTTGCCGCCGCCCATCGCTCCACGGATCTCGGCGATCTCCATCTCAGCCAAGGGCAGCCCCAACTCGCGCTCGATCTTTACAATCAGGCGCTGGCCACGTTTCAGAAAGCCTCCGTGCTCGATGGCGAGGCGCGTGCGCATTCGATGATCGGACGAGCGTTTTCGAACCTCGGAGACTACCGGCAGGCGCTCGATGCGTTGACGCGGGCGCTGACCATTATTCGCGCCAATGGGATACGCTCGGAGGAGTGGCCGGCGCTGATCAACCTCGCGGAAGTTTCCGAACGAATGGGCGATGAACGAAAAACCGCCACCCTGCTGGATGAGACCTTATCGCTGAGCCGCAAAATGGGATCCTTCGAGGGCGAAGCCGCGGCCCTGACGCGACTGGCGCGGTTGGCGCGAAAAGCGGGGGATTTCAATCAGGCGCGCCAACTCTTCGAAGCCTCGCTTCGTATTTTGGAAGAGCGGCGTTTCAGATTCGGACCGCACCGGCTGAAAGACGCCTTCGGCGCCAGCCAGCAAAGCCGGTACGAAGAGTTCACGGAATTGCTCATGCAGTTGCACGAGGCGAATCCGCAGGCAGGCGCCGACAGAACGGCTTTCGAGACCAGCGAGCGCGCCAGGGCGCGCGGGTTGCTGGACTTGCTGGCGGAATCGCGGGCCGAGATACGTCAAGGCGCCGACCCGGCGCTGCTCGAAAAACAACGCGCCCTGCAACAACGACTCAACGCCAAAGACATCGCCTGGCGGCAGTCTCTCAACAACCGAAACGCCGCCGATCAAACCGCGGCGCTGGCGAAAGAGATCGATTCCCTGACCGCCGATTTGCAGATGGTCGAGTTGCAGATTCGCACGGCCAGCCCTCGATACGCCGCGCTCGTTCAGCCGCAACCGCTCTCCGCCACGGAAGTTCAACAATCACTCGATGAAAACACAATCCTGCTCGAATTCGCGCTCGGCGAAAGGCAGAGCTGGCTCTGGGCCGTCACGCGAGGTTCAATCAGCAGCCACAGGCTTCCGCCGCGCGCCGAAATCAACATGGCGGCGCGCAACGTCTACCGGCTGCTGACCGCGCGCCAGCCGAAGAAAGACCTGACTGAAGCGGAGCAACTGAAGCTGATCGCTGAGGCCGACGCCAAACTCCAAGCTGAAACCGCGGCGCTCAGCCGGATGCTGCTCGGCCCCATCTCCGCGCAATTGCAGCAGGAGTGGAAAGGCAAGCGGTTGGCCGTCGTCGCAGCAGGCGCGCTGGAATACTTGCCGTTCGCCGCATTACCCATGCCTGAGACAGAGGGACGGAGGGACAGAGGGACGGAGGGATGGAGGGACAGAGGGACAGAGGGACAGAGGGACGGAGGGACAGAGGGACGGAAGGATGGAGAGAGGAAGAGGCCAATTAACGCCCCGTCTCTCCGTCCCTCCCTCTCTCCGTCCCTCCCTCCCTCCGTCTCTCCGTCTCTTCATCCCTCCGTCCCACTCATCGCCGATCACGAGGTCGTCAATCTTCCGTCAGCCTCGGCGCTCGCCCTCATCCGCCGCGAAGCTGCCGGGCGGCAGGCGGCGCCGAAGCTGCTGGCCGCGCTGGCCGATCCGGTCTTCGAAACCGGCGACCCACGGCTGACAGCCGCAAGGAAGAAGGCTTCCGCGACTGGCCTGATCGCCAGCGCCCGATCAGCGGAATCTTCATCCGCCGCTTCCCTGTTGCCCTCGGAACTTGCGCGTTCGGCCCGGAGCTTCCATAGCAACAGCTTCGGGCGCGACGGCTTCGGGCGCCTCGTGTTTTCTCACGAGGAGGCCGAATTCATCACGAGGCTTGCGCCCAGAAATTCGACGCTCAAAGCCACGGGCTTCGAGGCCAACCGTCAGCTCGCCGCAAGCGGCAAGCTAGGTCAGTACCGCATCGTCCACTTTGCCACGCACGGTCTGATCAACAGCGAACATCCCGAACTCTCGGGTCTCGTGCTTTCGCTCGTGGATGAAAGCGGAAAGCCGCAGGACGGCTTCCTGCGGCTGCACGAAATCTTCAACCTGCAACTGCCCGCCGACCTCGTGGTCTTGAGCGCCTGCCAGACCGCGCTCGGCAAGGAAATCAAAGGCGAGGGATTGGTCGGATTGACGCGCGGGTTTATGCACGCCGGCGCCGAGCGCGTCGTCGCCAGCCTTTGGCAAGTGGATGATCGGGCGACGGCGCAACTGATGCGGCATTTCTATCGCGGGATGTTGAAAGAAAACCTGCGACCGGCGGCCGCATTGCGCACGGCGCAGATCGAGATGTCGAGAAGTTCACGCTGGTCGTCGCCTTATTACTGGGCTGGATTCGTGATCCAGGGCGAGTGGAAGTGAGCTTCGCCGCCACAGCCACTCTCTAGTAACTCTTCTTCGCCAAGGTGTCGGGGGAATACCGAAAAAACAGTTGACTCCATCCTCACAGAGGCGTAGCATGCCTGCCATCTTAGCATTGGTTATTCTATTTACTGATTTTTCTAGTATCCCACAAAAACAACGGCAAGCAGCCGGCGCCGAAATTTAGATCAATAGTACAGATCGCGACGAATTTCAGCTACAACCCCACGTTTCGATTCCCCAGAGAACGTTACTCTATCAACAGGATATGGGTCAGCATTTGTTCCAGGCAGTTGACTTGGAACTTAAGCTTTCGTGTCCCGCATAGCCTAAGTGTGTATCTGTACCGGGTGAGAGCGCGGTCTTTGGCCCCAAAACTTTCACTCGCAAACTCACAACCAAGATCACGAGGTAAAAAACAATGAGACGAGTAATTCTTTCCATCGCTTGCATCGCATGCCTGGCGCCGCTTTCCATCAGCGGGCTGGCTCAAACTTCCACACCAAATTCGAATGCGCCAAATTCGGACGCAGGAACCAGGAAGGCGGATCCGGTGGCGTGGAATCTTCTCAAGTCCACGCGCGAAACCAGATATTATTTTCTGTCGAGCTTTGTCGGATTCACCACCGGCGTCGTTTTGAACGATAACGGCAAGATCGCCAAAGGCACATTGAAATACGATGTCGGTAAAGGCAGTGAACTGAATATTGAGAGGGTGGAGGAGGCGGCGAAAGACTGGCTAAATGAGACGGTGATGAATATTCTTGGACATCGCCGCAGCCCGGATTTTGACAAAGGCGATGGCCGACATCCGATCACCTTTGGCGAGGATGACAGCTCACCCGCAGGCCGCCGCGTCGTCCTTAACGATTCGATGAAGTCGTCCTACCGTATTCGCGACAATCATGTCACGGAAGTTGACCGGACAGTTGGTACCGATCATTTCACAATAAGCATCATGGAAGAGACACCGGCTGGGGGTGGCAGATTCCTACCGCGCCATTTCACCGTGACGTATTTCGACGCCAAGACTGGCGCGATTAAACGCAGCGAAGCGTTCACCGACGAATACAGGCAGGTTAGCGGTATCTGGTTCCCTATGTCGCGCCGCGTGGTGCGCGCTGAGAATGGCAAGGTCATCATCCGCATCATCGAATTCCACAATCCACGAATTCGTTTCGACCATGCGCGGTCATCACAGTAGTTGACTAAACGTATCTCCAGATTTGTTCCAGGTAGTTAATTCTGTTGACATTAGGTCTTTTCCGTAACCCTCTTGCCTATCTCGCTGGGTAGTTACTTCTTTTCATTCTCCGCCGAGCTACAACCAGCGTCTTTCCGAAGATCACCTTTCTCAACCAAAAAATGAGACTGGTGAAAATAACAACGACATGCTTTTTCCCCGGCTGCCAGTAGTGAACGGAGCTGTTATTTTCAACCGTTGTTCACTACAAAAGGAGCCAGGCATGCACTCTCTCAGATCGCAATTCCACCGAATCAAAATTGTCGTTTTCTCGATGCTGATTCTTTTCTGCATGACAGCCGCGCCGGATCGGCAATGGACCAAAACCACTACCGCCGCGCAGTGTCCGCTGATCACGATCACCCCGGCCACGCTGCCCGACGGCGCGGGTGGTACGCCGTATTCGCAAAACCTCTCCGCGACTGGCGGCCAGGGGCCGTACAACTTCTACCTTTTCCGGGGCACATTGCCGCCGGGGCTGACATTATCGCCAACCGGCTTGATCTCAGGTTTCATTACGACAACGGGCAGCTACAGTTTCACCGTGCGCACTCGAGATGCCAATAACTGCGAAGGCAGCCGGGTCTACACGATCGACGTGTTTTGTCCAACGATCACGCTCAACCCCGCCACGCTGCCCGACAGTGCGATCGGTCGATCATATTCGCGAAATCTCTCCGCGTCCGGCGGCCAGGGGCCTTACACCTATTCCCTTTTATTTGGTACGTTGCCGCCGGGACTGACGTTATCGTCAACCGGCACGATCAGCGGGACGCCGACGATGGTGGGCAGCTACAGTTTCACCGCGCGTGCGCGGGACGCCAATAACTGCTTCGGCAGCTGGGTTTACACGATTGACGTAAACCTTGCCTGTCCGGTAATCACGATCACCCCGTTAGCGCTGCCTGACGGTTTGACCGGCGTACCGTATTCGCAGAACCTCGACGCAACGGGGGGGAGCGGCCGCTATACGTTTTCCATCATCGCCAATTCGTTGCCGCCGGGGTTGGCATTGGCGGCGGCAAGCGGCGCGATCACCGGAACGCCAACAACGGCGGGCACGTACAGCTTCCAGATCCGGGCAACCGACTCAAACGGCTGCAGCGGCGCCCGGGGCTACACGATCCAGATGACTTGCCCGACGATCAACATTCCTCTGAGCAGTTTCGGCGCGACAGTCGGCATTCCGTATAACAACATAATCGGTGCGTCAGGAGGAACCGCTCCCTATACTTTCAGCCTCGGTCCTCCGACCGGCATCCCGTCCGGGTTGACACTCTCTCCGGCCGGCGTCTTGTCGGGCACGCCAACGGTGGCCGGCAGCTTCAGCTTTGGAGTCAGAGCCACGGATGCAAACGGCTGCATCGGGTCAAAAACCATCACGGCAAACATCTGCCCGACGATCACGTTCGTTCCTCCCGGGATACTTACCGGCAGGGTCGGCCTGGCGTATTCATGGAGCTTCCACGCAACTGGCGGCCAATTGCCCTATACCTATTCCATTATCTCAGGCGCGTTGCCCCCCGGACTGGCGCTTTCGCCCGGCGAGATCACTGGAACGCCGACAACAGAGGGCAGCTATACCTTCACCTTGCGCGCCACCGATGCGAAAGGATGCAGGGGCGAGCGCCAGTACACGCTCCTGGTCGGTTGTCCGACCATCACCGTCAATCCGACCTCTTTGCCCGCGGGCACGACCGGCGCGGCTTATAACCAGACGCTCACGGCGACGGGCGGCGTAGGTCCGTATTCGTTCGCCATTTCGAGCGGGACGCTGCCAGCCGGATTGTCGCTCGCTTCAAACGGCAATTTGACCGGCGCGCCGACCGTGGCGGGGAACTACAATTTCAACGTCCGCGCAACCGACGCGAACGGATGTTTTGGCCAACGCGCCTACACGCTCATCATCAATCCGACCTGTTCGATCATCACTGTCAACCCGGCCACTCTGCCGGTTGGCCAGGTCGGCCTCTCCTACAGCCAGACCTTTTCGGCGACGGGCGGCGCGGCGCCATATTCATTCAGCATTATGCTCGGCGCATTGCCGGCGGGATTGTCGCTCGCATCGAACGGCAATTTGACCGGCGCGCCGACATCGGCAGGCGCTTACAGCTTTACTGTGCGCGCGACTGACGCTAATGGCTGTGTGGGTGAGCGAACCTATACGTTGACTATCAGCGCCTGTCCTGCGATCACACTCAACCCGGCCAGTCCATTGCCTTCCGGCAGGATCGCAACGCCGTACAGTCAAACGATCACGGCCACCGGGGGCGCCGCGCCCTACGCATTCAGCCTCGCCACAGGATCCTCTCTACCAGCCGGTTTGACGCTCTCTACCGCAGGCTTGCTGTCGGGAACGCCGACGGTGGGCGGGAATTTCAGCTTCACCATCGTCGCGACCGACGCCAACGGCTGCATTGGATTTCGGCTTTACAACCTGTTCATTGATCCCTGCCAGTTGATCACCGTCAATCCGACCAGCCCGAACTTGCCACCGGCGACCATCAGCGCGCCATATAGCCAAACGTTTTCGGCCACGGGAGGCGCCGCGCCCTATACGTTGTCTCTGATCGGAAACCCGCCGCCGCTCGGCGTGACGTTCAATGCGGCGACCGGCGTGTTGTCAGGCGCTCCAACGCAAAGCGGGACGTTCAGCTTCAGCGTGCGCGCCATCGACGCCAACGGCTGCGTCGGATCGAGGGCCTATACGTTATTCGTCAGTTCCACTTGTCCAACGATCACGGTCACACCGGCCGATCCGAACCTGCCGCCGGCCACGGTGGGGACGCCTTACACTCAAACGTTCTCGGCGACGGGCGGCGCCGCGCCTTACCGTGTCGATCGGTTTGCCGGAACGCCTCCACCAGGGCTGACACTCGATTTCGCGACCGGCGTCTTGTCAGGCTCGCCGACGGCCCCCGGCACGTTCACATTCACCATAGGATTTAAGGATGCGGGTCAATGTCCGGGCGAGCGCGCTTACACGCTGGTCATTAACAATCCGGCTTGTCCGAGCGTCACCCTCAACCCGACCAATCCGGTACTGCCGCCGGGCACAACCGGCGCGGCTTACAGGCAGACCTTTTCCGCGATGGGTGGAACCGCGCCGTACTCATTCACCATCTCCGCCGGCGCATTGCCGCCCGGATCGTCGCTCTTGTCGGAGGGCGAACTTACAAACGCAAGCCTGACAACGGCGGGTAATTACAGCTTCACCATGCGCGCGACCGACGCCAACGGATGTAGGGGCGAGCGCGGTTACACTCTGGTCGTCAACAATCCCGCCTGTGGCTCGATCACGATCAATCCGGCGGGATTGGCGAACGGCACGGTCGGAACGGCTTATAACCAGACGATTGCGGCGATGGGGGGCGGATCACCCTACAACTTCGCCATCAGCTCGGGCGCCTTGCCTGCTGGGCTGACGTTGAATGCGACGACGGGCGCGCTCGCGGGCACGCCGACTTCAGCGGGCGCGGTCAACTTCACAGTGCGCGCGACTGATGCAAACGGATGTATGGGAGAGCGGGCTTTTACGCTCGTCATCGCGGCCAACGCAGTGACCAGCGTTTCAGCGGCGAGCTTTGTCGCGAACACCGCGCTAGCGACCGAATCAATCGCTGCCGCATTCGGTTCAAATATGGCGACGAGCACGGAGATGGCCTCCACGCTTCCACTGCCGACCGAGTTGGGGGGCGTCAGGTTGAAGGTCAAAGACGGCGCGGGCGCCGAACGGCTGGCTCCGCTCTTCTTCGTTTCGCCATCGCAGATCAACTATCAAATCCCGCCCGGCGCGGTGGTCGGCTTGGCCGGCGTGACCGTCACGAACGGCGCGGACGTCACGGCGGCAGGCGCCGTCGAGATTGCGACCGTCTCGCCGGGCCTGTTTTCGGCGGACGCAAGCGGGCAAGGGATTGCCAACGCCCTCGCGTTGCGCCTCAAGGCAAACGGGTCGCTGAGTTACGAACCCGTCGCTCAATACGACGCCGCGCAGAACCGCTTCGTCGCCGTGCCGATAGACCTCGGCCCCGCGACCGATCAACTCTTCCTGGCGTTTTATGGCACGGGGCTGAAGTTCCGCAGCGCGCTCTCCGCCGTGAACTGCTCCATCGGCGGCGTGAACAACGAAGTGACCTATGCCGGCGAGGTCCCGGGCTTCGTCGGTTTGGATCAGATCAACGCGCGCCTATCGCGCACACTGGCCGGGCGCGGTGAAGTTGACGTGGTGATCTCGGTTGACGGCAAAACCTCCAACACGGTGCGCATCGCCATTCGCTAAGACCGTTCGAGGCCGGCGAAGCCTGTGGAGTGCTGCGGCTTTGACGCGGCTTTCCCAGTTTTGCATCCGCAAAAAATGCAAAACTGGGAAAGCCGCGTCAAAGCCGCAGCACTCCACAGGCTTCGCCATTTCAAGTCGCCGATTTCATTCGAGTTCAATTTGCGCACGCTTCAAATAAATTCCTGGCTGCGAAAAAAATCCGCGACATGTTTTCCCTGAAACCACCAGATCAGAGTGGCTGGAAAATTTCTGGCCCGCAGCGTTGGTCGCGGCCCCCTCTTGGCCGCAAACCTCTTTGAATTTCAGCCTTCAACCACTCAGTTTGCCAACGTGGCGAGCCGACACTTCACGTCAAACAAAAGGAGTTTTCAAATGCATTCGCTTCAAATCACAAAATCATTGTGTCTAATCTTTCTTACGACGGCCTTCGCGCTGCCTGCCTTTGCGCAGAGCGAACGGTTGGCGGCGCGCGACGCGGCGGACGCCGGCAGATCCCGGCAATTGCGGTTCGCTTCCCAGCGCCCAGTCGAACATATACGGCTGCAGGTTCACGACGGCGCCGGCGCGCTCATCCACGACAGCGGCCTTGTCGCGAAAAAAGACCTCGTCTGGTCGTTGCTCGACAACAACGGCGACGCCCTGAAAGCCGGTCTTTATGACTGGACGCTGACGGTCAAAGAACCGGGCGAAGTCTCGCCACGCGTCAAACGCGGCCAGCTCAATCTCGAAAACACGAACGAGCCCAACAGCGCCAGCCCGTTGGCGCCAGTGGTGGTGGGCGGCAGCGGCACGGTTGGAGCGATCCCGAAGTGGACGACGACGACCGACCTGGGCGATTCAGTCATTGCCGAAGACAATGGCAATGTCTCGATTGGCTCAGCTCCTGGCGCAAGAATCAGGCTGCGGGTCTACCTGAAACCGGATGACATCAACGCCTCCGAGGCAATTCAGGCTGTGCTCCAGCCCTCCAATACTCCAAACCAGCAGACCACCGGAAGCGCCGTGTACGCCCTGGTCCAGGGGCCGCTCGGCAACAATCAGGGAGTTTGGGGGCTGAGCGAGAGCAACATCGGCGTCGGCGTGCGTGGCACAGCCCTGCACACCTCCACGGATCCAGCGGCAAAAAGCGTGGGCATCGGCGTCAAGGGGGGCAGCAAGAGCCGCGACGGGATTGGCGTGGAAGGAATTGCTGATGATGAAACAGGCGAGAACATTGGCGTTCGCGGCGAAAGCAAAAGCAACATCGGCGTGGGCGTGCTGGGTGAAATGAATGCGGCGACCGGCGTGACCTTCGGTGTCAAAGGACTCAACAGCAGCCCGAATGGCCGCGGCGTGCTGGGGCACGCCACTGACACAAACGGCGTCAACTATGGCGTGGTCGGCCGGACCGAAAGCCCCAACGGCTTTGCCGGATTCTTCATTGGCAGGGTGCACGTGGCTGGGCTTCTGACAAAAGCCGCCGGCTTCTTCAAGATCGACCATCCGCTCGATCCCGAAAACAAGTACCTTTCGCATTCGTTCGTCGAATCACCCGAGATGATGAATATCTACAACGGTATCGTCGCGCTCGGCAAAGACGGCGCGGCCGAGGTCACGCTGCCGGATTGGTTCGAGGCGCTCAACCGCGAGTTCCGCTATCAACTGACCTCGATCGGCGGCTTCGCGCCCGTTTACATTGCGAGGAAAGTAAACGGGAATCGCTTCAAGATCGCGGGCGGCAAGCCCGGGATGGAAGTTTCGTGGCAACTGACCGGCGTTCGCAAAGACGCCTTTGCCGAAATGCATCGCATCCAGGTCGAGGAGATGAAGCCTGTCGCAGAACGCGGCGCGTACCTGCATCCCGAAGCCTTCGGCAAGTCTGGGGAGAAGAGCGTCCGGCGGGCGCATGAAAAAGCTGAGCAGCGCTGACGATCGGTTGTTTAACCGATCGTCATCACGAGGCCACGGGGCGGCGCCCAATCGGCGGCGCCCCGTGGCCGTTCCGCTGTGCGCGAATGATTTCCACGATTGGATGGTTTGAATTAGAATCCGGCCGTCACGGTTCCCTTCAAATCGAAACGCCGGAAAAACTGCAAGGAGCGCCATATGATTCATCCGGTCTCAGCTTTGTCACGCTTGACCGCTTTGCGTGTGATGGGCGTTTGCATGTGCTTTCTGCCGCTTGTGACGGCGATCCTCTCGCCACGGCCTCCTGTCGGCGCGGCGCCGCGTCTTTTGCCGTTGCAATCCGAAGACGCTCGCGTGTTGACAGCCGAGGTCCCGATAGAACGTGAACTATCCGGCGGACAAACACACTACTACCAGATCGCTCTCAATGCTGGGGACTATCTACGCATCGTGATAACTTCGCGCGGCATTACCCTGAAGCCGGAATTGTTCGCTCCGGACAGCCCGAAAGTGGTCGGTATTTACCATTCCACGACCGGATCAAGAACTGTGTCGTTGATAGCCGAGGTTGCCGGAAACCATAGACTGATTATTCGCCCGGTCAGAAATGACGCTAAACCCAGACGATACGAGGTGAAGATCGAACTGCTGCGTCCGGTGACAGAGCAGGACAAAATCCGCATTGGCGCTGAGGGCGCGGAAAAGGCGGGAATACGGGAGAAAAATAACGCGCCGGAAAAATGGCAAGAAGCTATCACGAAATTTGAAGAAGCGTTGGCGCTCTGGCGACAGCTTGATGATCGTCGAGGCAAGTTAAGGATGCTGGCTTATCTCGGCGCAGAGTACGTTAGTATCGGCGAACCACAGAAGGCGCTGAACTACTTCCAGGAGGCATTCCCGATTGCTCAAGCTTTAGGCGACCACGACCAAGAGGCCAACCTGTTACTAGGCTTCGGTGACACCTACCGTTGTCAGAACGAAGGTCAAAAAGCTCTCGATGCGTACAACCAGGCAAGGCAGGCCTTCGCAAGTATGTCTCGACGAGACAAAGAGGCGCGCGCCATTGAAAAAATCGGCGTGGTACA
>Ga0187894_10003488_pt1 | contig 17585 bp, 16 predicted proteins | sample GBC1701081metaG_FD_136650 | JGI IMG/M metagenome (GOLD analysis project Ga0187894, IMG submission 136650) | White microbial mat communities from a lava cave in the Kipuka Kanohina Cave System on the Island of Hawaii, USA - GBC170108-1 metaG ...
CTCGCCGGGCTGGGCGCCTTCCATGGCCTCAACCCGGCCATGGGTTGGCTGTTCGCGGTGGCACTCGGCCTGCATCGGCGCGACCACCGCATCGTCTGGCTGTCGCTGCTCCCGATCGCATTGGGGCACGCCCTGTCGGTGGCAATCGTCGCGGCGCTGTTCGTGTGGGTCGGCGTCATGATCGCGCCGCGCGCGGTCCAGATTGCGGCCGGCGCGGCGCTGATCGGCTGGGCGCTCTACCACTGGCGCTTCGGCTCGCGCCATCGGGTGCGCGTCGGCATGCGCACCGGCATGGCGGGTCTGGCGCTGTGGTCGTTCCTGATGGCCACGGCACATGGCGCCGGCCTCATGCTGTGGCCGGTGCTGATGCCGCTCTGCTTTCCGGGCGGCGTACCGGCGTCCGGCAGCGAAGGCCCCTTCGTCACCGCCCTCATCGGTGTCGGCGTGCATACGCTGGCCATGCTGTCGGTGACGACTGCGATCGCCGTTGCGGTCTACGAATGGGTCGGGCTCGCGATCCTGCGCAGCGCCTGGATCAACGTCGACCTGATCTGGACCGCGGCGCTGGTGATCGCCGGCGCGTGGCTGCTGGCGTTTTGACCAGTCCGGCCTGACTTGACTAAGTAGCCTCTAGAAGCTACTTAGGGGATATGCGAGCAGTCGGCCTGAAGACTTTGAAAAACAAGCTCAGCGAATATGTGCGCCTCGCGGCGGGCGGCGAGACCGTGCTGATCACCGATCGCGAGCGTGTGGTGGCGGAGATCGTGCCGCCGCGCGCCGAGCGCAGCACAATACTTGCCGATGCGATGCTGGCTGATGCGGTACGGCAAGGATGGGTGACGCCACCGACGCTCGGCCCCGACGGGCTGCCGGCGCGCAAGCCCGTCATGCCGTTCGCTGACGTGATGGCCGGGTTGCGAAAGGACCGGGAAGACAGGTGATCTACCTCGATACGTCGGTCGTGCTCGCTCACCTTCTCGCCGAGGATCGCTCGCCACCGGACTCGCTTTGGCGGGAAGCGCTCGTCGCCAGCCGTCTTCTTGAATATGAGGTTTGGAACCGAATTCACGTACGTCGACTTGGTCGATCGCACGGCGATGATGTGCGTGCTCTGATCGGGCGCGTGGCGCTGATCGAATTGACGCCGCCGGTTTTGGCGCGGGCCCTGGAGCCTTTTCCGATACCAGTGCGCACGCTCGACGCACTCCATTTGGCATCACTCGACTTCCTGAGAAACCGCGGCCAGGAAGTTGAACTGGCCAGCTACGATGAGCGGCTTCTTGCCGTTGCCGCCGCCATGGACATACCCCGGCGAGAGCTTTGAGCCGGATCATTCCTTGATGAACGTCGCGACGGCTTCAGCCAGATCATCGCCATAGAGATCGCGGAACTGATGATCGGCGCCGTCGATCGTCACGATCCGCAGACGGCCGGATGCCGGTGGCAGCCGGCGGTCGAGTCCGCGCACGACGTCGTCATTGCCGGCGACCACCACCAATGTCGGGGCGTCGATGCGCGGCAGCAGCGTCGGCGTGTCGTGGCGTTCCGGGACGGTGTAGGTGTCGACGAACGTTCGCGGCGCCACGGCGGTATCGCGGCAATAAAGGAAGCCGACCGGCCTCAGCAATGCGTCCGGCGCGGCACGGACCGCCATCGCACTGGCCAGCAGCACCGGCAGCGGTATCCCGAAGGCTTTCTCGTAGCCCGTCGCGATTTCGCCCGGATCGAATATGGTCGGCGCCATCAGCACAACGCGACGCACGCCGGACGCCGCACCGTTGGCGAGCGCATAGGCCACCTGGGCACCGCCGCGCGAGTGGCCGGCGAGATCGACGCGTGCGGCACCGCGCGCCTTCGCCCACTGCGTCCAGACGCCGATCTCACGCGCGACATCGTCGAGCGTGTAGCGGTGCGGCGTGGCGCAATCATAGGGACCGCGGCGGTCGTCGAGGCCCAGCGACAACGTAACGGCGAGGCTGCCGACGCCGCGCTCGGTAAGGCCCTTCTGCAGCGCCGCCATGATTTCCATGCGGCCATGCATCAGCGTGCCGTGCACCAGGATGACGACACCGCTGCGGATGTCGCCGCCCGAGGGCAGCGTCAGGTCGGCATTGAGCGTGCGGCCGTCGTGCTGCAGCTGCACCGGTTCAGCGCACACGGGCAGGGCGGGTGCGGCCAGAATCGCTGCGAGCACGGCCAACCACGAAAAGACGCGCATGGTTCAGCCGGACCGCGCGGAACGGCAGAAGCTCGCTTCCGCCGGACCCGCTGCGCTCTTCGTCTTGCCTTGAGCGCGCCGGGAGGCGCGCGGTCCGTTCACAGCGCGGCGCGGTGGACAGAAGATCGCGGCCAATGTCTCCAGCAGGCGCGCCGCCGACGGATCGGCGACCCGGTAGTAGACCGACTGCGCGTCGCGCCGGGCCGCGAGGATACCGAGCTTGCGCAGCCGCGCCAGGTGCTGCGACAGGGCCGACTGGCCCAGCCCGACCTCGCTCGCGAGTTCGCCTACCGAACGTTCGCCATCGGCCAGCGCGCACAGCATCATCAGTCGGCGGTGGTTGGCGAGCGCCTTCAGCAGCTGCGCCGCGTTCGCCGCGCTGCGTTCGAACTCTTTCCTGTCGATGCCGTCCAGCATGCGCCGGTTCCCTGTTGCAAAGTACTTTAGAGATTTCTAATATTAGCGACAATTGAAATAACAAGGCGGCGAGGGAATGTCGGCATGACCGGTCGGGTCGGTCACGCAGCGCGCGGCGCGCTTCTGGCGGCTGTCATCCTGACGGCCAGCGGCGCCATCGCCCGTGCGGCGGAATTGGTGATGTTCCACTCCAAGAGCTGTCCGTGGTGCGCCGCCTGGGACCGCGACATCGGCAAGGTCTACGACAAGACCAACGAGGCCCGCGTGCTGAAGCTGCGGCGCGTCGATGCCGATCGTGAAACCGACGGCGGCGTGAAGCTGGCCCGGCCGGTGGAGGTGACGCCCACGTTCGTGATCGTCGCCTGCGGCCGCGAGGTCGGCCGCATCCTCGGCTATCCGGGCGAGGATCATTTCTGGGGCCTGCTGGGGATGGAGATCGAGCGCAACCGGACAGCGTTCGCCGCCAAGTGCTAGAAGAGCGCCTGCAGTGACGGGCCCGGCAAGAGGGGAAGCGACGACGATGGGGATCAGGCGTAGCAGACAGTCCGCGATAGGCATGGCGATGCTGGTCGTGACGGCAGCGGTGGTACCGGTCGCCGGCACCATGGCGCAGCCCAAGGCGCCGGCGCCGCTGCATGTCGAAGGCTCGGCGGCGCCCGAGCCCTGGAAACGCTACGGCGGCTGGAACACGGCACGCTGGGATACCTACAATTCGCTCGCCAAGCGCGACCTGACGCCGCCGCCGGGCAAGGAAATCGAGCTCACCGGCGCCATCACCGGCGATGCCAAGAAGGGCCAGGAGCTGGCGTACTCCCGCGCCCGTGGCGGCGGTTGCCTGGCCTGCCATGTGATGGGCACGTCGAACCAGGAAGCGCCCGGCAACGTGGCGCCCGATCTGTCGGAAATCGGCACCGCCGGCCGTACCGACCAGTGGCTGTTCAACTACGTCTACGATGCGCGGGTCTACAACCCGCAGACATCGATGCCGCCCTGGGGTGCGCACGGCTTCTATACGCAGGACGAGATCCGCGACATCGTGGCGTTCCTCAAGACCTTGAGGACGCCGGTCGCCTTCAAGAGTGCGCTCGACGATCCGCAGAAGCGGCCGCCGCCGGTCGAGGACCGCGATGCGCTCGACCCCTTCGTCAATCCGGCGGCCGAGCGCATCGAGGTCGGCCAGGCGCTCGCGGCCAAGACGGCGGCCAACGGCAAGAGCTGCGTGTCGTGCCACGCCGACCCCAAGGCGGCGTTCGCCGGCTGGGCGACGTCGATGCCGAAATGGGAGCCGCGGCTCAACAAGGTGCTGGGCGTCGAGGAGTTCATCTATCGCCACGCCAAGGCGACCATGGCCGTCGACTGGCGCATGCAGGGCACCGAGAACACCGACATGAGCGTGTTCCTGCATTCGCTGTCCAACGGCCGCGAGATCCGCGTCGACGTCTCCAGCCCCGAGGCCAAGGCGGCGCTGGAGCGCGGCAAGACGCTGACCGAGACCAAGATCGGCCAGCTCAATTTTGCCTGCATCGATTGCCACACGCCGGAGAAGGGCGCCTTGAAGTGGCTGCGCGGTCAGTGGCTGGGCGAATTCCGCGGCCAGCTCGACCACTTCCCGACCTGGCGCACCAGCCGTGGCGCGGGCGAGACCTGGGATGTGCGCAAGCGCTTCCAGTGGTGCGCCGTGCAGGTGCGCGCCAACGAGCTGCCGCCCGATGCGCCGGAATACGGCGATCTCGAACTCTTCCTGAAGAGCCTCAACCAGGGCCTCAAGCTGACCGCGCCGAATATCCGGCACTGAGGCTCGTGATCGATTGCTGGAGGACGTGACGATGAACAGCGACTTTTCCATCCACCGCCGGCGCGTCATGGTGGGTGCGCTCGGCGTGACCGCCGCGGCGGCGCTGGCGACGATCTTCGCGCGCCCGGCGTCGGCAACGCCCGACGCCGCCAAGCAGCTGCTGCAGACGCTGGTCAAGGGCGAGCCCAAGGACGGGCGCGTGAGCTTGAGGGCACCGGAGATCGCCGAGAACGGCAACGCCGTGCCGGTCACCGTGTCGGTCGAGAGCCCGATGACCGACAAGGATCACGTGAAGGCGCTGCACATCGTGGCCGACGGCAACCCCAACCCCGGCGTCGCCTCGTTTTCCTTCACGCCGGCTTCGGGCAAGTGCGAGGTGCAGTTGCGCGTGCGCATGGCGCAGACCCAGAAGATCGTCTGTGTTGCCGAGATGAGCGACGGCAGCCTGTGGACCGCTGCGCGCGAAGTGAAGGTCACCATCGGCGGCTGCGGCGGCTGAGCGACAGGAGAGCACCATGGCTGACGATATCAAGCCGCGCATCCGCATCCCGCAGAACCCCAAGAAGGGCGACGTGCTGGAGATCAAGACGTTGATCACCCACCCGATGGAATCGGGCCAGCGCAAGGACGCGCAGGGCAACACGGTGCCGCGCCGCATCGTCAACGCCGTCGCCGTCACCTACAACGGCAAGCCGGTGTTTTCGGGCAAGCTCGAGCCGGCGATTTCCGCCAACCCCTACCTGTCGTTCTTCGTCAAGGTCGAGGAGAGCGGCACGCTGGCCTTCGAATGGAAGGACGACGACGGCTCGGTCTACAAGGCCGAACAACAGATCACGCTGACATAGCGTGTCGTCCTGAGCGCAGCGAAGGACCTGTTGGGCCGTCGCTTCGCACGGGCAGTCTGTATGACGCACGTCCGTCCTGGGGATGGTCCGTGCGATTGAACCGCTCGACAGGTCCTTCGCTTCGCTCAGGACGACAGTACCGCCATGCCTCATCTCTCGCGTCGTGACCTGATCCAGCTGGGCTTGGCCGCTGGCGCGCTGGGGCTGAGCGGATCGCGCGCACTGGCGCAGCAGCAGCTCACGCAGGCTGATCTTCTCAAGTTCGAGCCGCTGGGCCAGGTGACGCTGCTGAATTTCACCGACATCCATGCCCAGCTCGTGCCGCTCTATTTCCGAGAGCCGTCGGTCAATATCGGCGTCGGCGAGGTCGTGGGCCTGCCGCCGCACCTGACCGGCAAGGCACTGCTCGACGCCTTCGGCATACGCGGCGGATCGCCGGAAGCCTATGCACTCGCCGCCGCCGACTTCGCGGCGCTGGCCAAGAGCTACGGCCGCGTCGGCGGCCTGGACCGCATCGCCACCCTGGTGAAGGCGATCCGCGCCGAGCGCCCGGGCCGCACTTTGCTGCTCGACGGCGGTGACACCTGGCAGGGCTCCTACACGGCGCTGAAGACTGAGGGCGCCGACATGGTCCAGGCCATGAACGCGCTTGAAGTCGATGCCATGACGGCACACTGGGAGTTCACCTACGGCGCCGATCGGGTGAAAGCGCTGAAGGACCAGCTCAAGTTCCCGTTCCTGGCCTGCAACGTGAAGGACACCGGTTTCGGCGATCCGGTATTCGATGCCGACAAGGTCTTCGAGCGCGGCGGGCTCACCATCGGCGTCATCGGCCAGGCCTTCCCTTATACGCCCGTGGCCAATCCGCGCTGGATGGTGCCGGAATGGTCGTTCGGCATCGAGGAGGAGAAGATCGCCGCCCGCGTCGCGGCATTGCGCGAGAAGCGCGTCGATCTCGTGGTGCTGCTGAGCCACAACGGCTTTGACGTCGATCGCAAGCTGGCGGCGCGCGTGCCGGGCATCGACGTGATCCTGACCGGCCACACGCACGACGCGCTGCCGCAGCCGGTGGTGGTGGGCAATACGCTGCTGGTGGCATCCGGCAGCCATGGCAAGTTCCTCGCGCGCCTGGACCTTGACGTGAAGGATCGCCGCGTCGCCGCCTGGCGCTTCAAGCTGATCCCGGTGCTGTCGGATGTCATAGCGCCGGATGCCGAGATGGCGGCGCTGGTCGACAAGATCCGCGCACCGCACGCAGCGTTGCTGTCGCAGGTGCTGGCGCGCACCGAGGCGACCTTGTATCGGCGCGGCAATTTCGGTGGCACCATGGATGATCTGATCTGCCGCGCGCTGCTGGCCGGGCGCGATGCCGAGATCGCGCTGTCGCCCGGCTTCCGCTGGGGCGCCTCGCTGCCGCCAGGCTCGGCCGTCACGGTCGAGGACGTCTACAACCAGACTGCCATCACCTATCCCGCCGCCTATCGCAACGAGATGAAAGGCAGCTTCCTCAAGGAGATCCTCGAGGATGTCGCCGACAATCTCTTCAACCCCGACCCCTACTACCAGCAGGGCGGCGACATGGTGCGGGTCGGCGGCATGGCCTACGCCATCGACGTGTCGGCGGCGATGGGCAAACGCATCAGCGACATGACCCTGCTGAAGACCGGCGAGAAGATCGACGCCGACAAGACCTACGTCGTGGCCGGCTGGGCCTCGGTCAACGAGGGCACGCAGGGGCCGGCAGTCTACGACGTCGTCACCAGCTACCTGAAGGCCAACCCGACAGTGAAGCTGGACGACAAGCGCCCCGTGCGGGTCACAGGCGCCGATGCGCGCGGCATGACGGAGTGAACGACATGGCGATCGATGATCGCAACGAGGTTGCCAGGCACGTTGCGACTATGAGTGCGCCGGTCCTGTCCGGCCGCCGCCGCTTGCTGGCGGGCGCCGGCGCCGCGGCGACGGCCGGCGCGTTGCTGCATCCCAAACTGGCGCTGGCCAAGGGCAGCGAGAACCTACCGCCCAATGTACCGGACTGGACCCGCAGCCTGGGCGCCGGCGTCACCGAGAAGCCCTACGGCGTGCCCTCGTCGTTCGAGAAGAACGTCGTGCGGCGCAACGTCGAGTGGCTGACCGCGACCGAGCAGTCGTCGGTGAACTTCACGCCGCTGCCGGAACTCGACGGCATCATCACGCCCAGCGGCCTGTGTTTCGAGCGCCATCACGCCGGCGTGCCGGAGATCGACCCGGCGCAGCATCGCCTGATCATCCACGGCATGGTCGACCGGCCGCTGATCTTCACCATGGATGACCTGGTGCGCTTCCCCTCGGTGAGCCGCATCCTGTTCCTCGAGTGCCCGGCCAACGGCGGCATGGAGTGGAAGGGCGCCCAGATGGACGGCTGCCAGTTCACCCACGGCATGGTGCATTGCTGCGAGTGGACCGGCGTCAAGCTCTCGACCCTGCTCGCCGAGGCGGGCGTGCAGCCGGCCGCCCAATGGATGTTGGCCGAAGGCGCCGATGGCGCCGCGATGACGCGCTCGATCCCGCTCGCCAAGGCGCTCGACGATTGCATCGTCTGTTACGCCCAGAATGGCGAGCGCATCCGGCCGGAGCAGGGCTATCCCGTGCGCCTGATGGTGCCGGGCTGGGAAGGCAACGTGAACGTGAAGTGGCTGCGCCGGCTGAAGCTGGGCGATCGGCCCTGGCACCACCGCGAGGAGACGTCGAAGTACACCGACCTGATGCCCGACGGCAAAGCGCGCCAGTTCACCTTCACCATGGACGCCAACTCGGTGATCACGGCGCCCTGTCCGGAAAAGCCGCTCAAGTTCGGCAAGGGCTTCTACGAGATCCGCGGCCTGGCCTGGAGTGGCCATGGCCGCATCAAGCGAGTCGATGTGTCGATGGATGGCGGCAACAACTGGCACACGGCGGCATTGCAGGAGCCGGTGCTGAGCAAGGCGCTGACGCGTTTCCGCCTGCCGTGGACCTGGGACGGCGCGCCGGTGCTGATGCAAAGCCGGGCCATCGACGACACCGGCTATGTGCAGCCCACCATCGAGCAGCTGCGTGCCGCCCGTGGCGTGAACTCGATCTACCACAAGAACGCGCAGCAGACCTGGCGGGTGAACCCCGACGGCACGGTGAACAATGTCCAGATCCTGTGATCCCCGGGGAAGCCGACCGAGCATCGGAGGACCCCGCTGTCATCCTGAGCGAAGCGAAGGATCTGTTGAGCGGTCTTATCGCACGGGACCGTCCACTATGGCTTGCGGTGTCTCTGTAGGCTCTGTCTGTGCGAGGCGATGGTCTAACAGATCCTTCGCTTCGCTCAGGATGACAGTCTGCACGTTTGCGTCTCTTTTCGTCTTGTCCTGGCCCTCTGCCCACGCACAGTCCCCGGCCCCCTACGGCATCGGCCGACCGGCGACGGCGGGCGTGATCAAAGGCTGGAACATCGATGTGCGCGGCGACGACGGGCTCGGCCTGCCGCCGGGCAAGGGCACGGTGAAGCAGGGCGAGGCGCTCTATCTGGCGCAATGCGCCAGCTGTCATGGCGAGTTCGGCGAGGGCAATGGCCGTTGGCCCGAGTTGATGGGCGGCCAGGGCACGCTGACATCGGAGGATCCGCGCAAGACCGTGGGCAGCTACTGGCCCTATGCGCCGACCCTGTTCGACTATATCCGGCGCACCATGCCGTTCACCGCGCCGCAGTCGCTCAGCGACGACGAGGTCTACGCCATCACCGCCTACATCCTGAACCTCAACGACCTGTTGCCGGCCGACGCGGCTTTGGATGCCGGCGGGCTAGTGGCCATCCGCCTGCCCAATCGCGACGGTTTCATCGAAGGCGACCCGCGGCCGGACACGACCAGCCCGCCCGAACCGTGCATGACCAACTGCCGTACGACGCCGCCCAAGATCATCAGCGATCTCGCCGAACGTCTGGGCGTCACGCCCAGCCGCAAGCCGAAGGACTGACTCTATTGTCTTCCTCCGCTAGCGGGGACGGTAAAAACACAACGCTCAGCGCGCGCCTTGGCGGCGAATATGGGCGTATAGCGCGCGCGCATAGGGGGCCAGCGGCGAGCGCTTCACGGCGTCGATCAGCCAGCGTTTGAACGTGAAGGTGAATTCGTGCGTGCCGTAAACGTCGACATCGCTGTTCATGAAGCGCGCGGTCTTCTCATAGTAATACGCGTTCCTCTCCCTCATCTCGCTGCGATAGAAAGCGGTAACCTCATCGAACGCGAGATAGAGCTTGTTCGGCGAAATGGCGAAGGGCCGCAGCCGCGCTGCTGGATCGAGCAGGTACTGGTTCGTCCCCGATGAAACACCCGGCCAGGACTGGTTGAAGTAATCGTCGAGAACGACGACACCGCGCAGTGTCAGCACCGCCTCCATCAGCCGCAGATCGTTTCTGGCGCATTCCTCGGTGTGGCCGCCATCGATCGAGGCAAGGCGGACCGGACCGCACGCCGCCAGGATGTCGGCCGGCGTTACCTCAAGCGAGGATTTCTGAACGATCTTCACATCGGCGTCGGGCACCCACTTCCGCACGTTCTGCTCAAAAACGGCGCGATCGCCGTGGCCGGACTGGTCGGTATTGAGGTGCTGGTCGCCGAAGACGTCGATGGCAAGTCCCACCTCGCCGGGGCGCGCCGACAGCGCCAGCAAGATGAACAGCTTGCCGTGGTGCACGCCGATCTCCGCCAGCCCGCCGGTCTCGCCGGCTTGAGCCTGGACCTCGGTCACCGACCGAATGAATGCTGCGCTGTAGGTATCGAGCCACCCGTGAACGTGCCGCAGACCATGTCTGAGGTATCGGTCGCGTGGTGTGGCCATGGTGCGATGATAGTTCTTGCTGTCTGGGACGTCACCCGCGATGTCGCACGATCACCGGATCATCATATGGATCGCCGCGCGCCTGCCGAAACGGCTTGGGCGCACTCTCACCGCGCGCTACAGTCAGGTGTTGGGGCAATGAAGGAGGGGAGGCACACTATGGACATTCGTGTGTCGGCAGCGGTGCTGGCCGCGTGGCTTATGCCCGCCGCTGTATGGGCGCAGACGACCGGTCCATCTGGCCAGGCGATGGCGCAGACCTGTTACGTCTGCCACGGACCCGAGGGCAAGAGCGCCGGTCCGATCGCGCCGTTGGCCGGCCTGCCCAAGGACCACATCATCCGACAGATGACCGAGTTCAAGACCGACCGGCGGCCCGGCACGATCATGAACCGTATCGCCAAGGGCTATAGCGACGAGCAGATCGTTGCCATCGCTGATTTCATCGCCACCTTGAAGTAGGGAGGGGGACCATGATCACGACACGTCGCTCCCTGTTGAAGACGGCCGGCGCCGCTGCCGGCCTGGGTGTCGTCGGCATGCCGGCCCTGGCGCAGGGTGCCGCCGGCAAGGTCGTCGTCATCGGCGCCGGCTTCGGCGGCGCCACGACGGCACGCTACCTCAAGCGCCTGAACGCTGCCCTCGACGTGACGCTGGTCGAGCGCGACGATCGCTTCATCACCTGTCCGTTCTCGAACTATGTCGTCGCGGGCTTCCGCAAGATCGAGGACATCACCCATGGCTTCGATGGCCTGCGCAAGGCGGGCATCAATGTCGTCAAGGGCGAGGCCACCGCGATCGATACCGCAGGGCGCTCCGTGACCCTGGGTGACGGCGCCAAGCTCTCCTACGACAAGCTGGTCGTGGCGCCGGGTATCGAGCTGAACTTCGCCGGCGTACCTGGCTATAGCGAGGCGGCGGCGGAAAAGCTGCCGCACGCCTGGAAGGCGGGGCCGCAGACGTTGCTGCTGCGCCGCCAACTCGAGGCGATGCCCGACGGCGGCACCTTCATCCTGTGCGCGCCCGGCAATCCGTTCCGTTGTCCGCCGGGACCCTACGAACGCGTCAGCGTCGTGGCCTGGTATCTCAAGAACAACAAGCCGAAATCCAAGATCCTGGTGCTCGATGCCAAGGACGCGTTTTCCAAGCAGGGCCTGTTCCAGGCGGCATGGGAGAGCGAGTTCCCCGGCATGATCACCTGGATCTCCGGCAAGGACGGCGGCAAGGTCGAAAGCGTCGATCCCGCCGCCATGACCGTGAAGTCCGGCTTCGGCAACGAGACCGGCGCCGTCATCAACGTCATCCCGCCGCAACGCGCCGGCGCCATCGCGCAGGCCGCCGGCCTGGTGGCGGAGAATGGCTGGTGTCCGGTCGACCCGATGACCTTCGCCTCGGCCAAGGCGCAGAACGTCTACATCGTGGGCGATGCGGCGATTGCCGGTGCCATGCCCAAGTCAGGTTCGTCGGCCAACGTGCAGGGCAAAGTTGTGGCCGCCGCCATCGTCGCGATCCTGGCCGGCAAGGCCGTCGATGCACCGGCGCTGCTCAACATCTGCTACAGCCTGGTGACGCCCGACTACGGCATCTCGACCACCGATGTCTATCAGGCGAGCGCCGACAAGGGCATCACCACGACGCCCAACGCCGGCGGCGTCAGCGTCAAGACGCCGACCGCGCTCAACGAGCGCAAGCTGGAGGCGGAATACACCGTCAACTGGTACAAGAGCATCACGTCGGATATCTGGGCGTGATCGCCGTCTCCCCATGCTGAAGCGTAGTGAGGATTTCTGCTCTGTATTGTAGCGGCGATTCTTCATTACCTGGATTAAGCAGCTTTGTTGTTTGGATTAGGCAGGCTGGCGTTACCTGACAAGAACGCCAGCTGCAGTGGCAAGTATTGCGCCCAAACATGGTCACCATCGGGCTGCCCGTTTTCATGCTAGGCAGACCAACAATCGCGCAGCAGCAGGCGAAGGCGGTCGCCGGTTTGAAGCGGGATGGGGGCAGCATGGCTTTGGGTCTGGATACGGGCACGGCTCGACGGTCCACGGGATGGCGTATGCGTCTGCCGGCAACCCATAGAGTCGCGTGGCTGTTCCTGCATCAGACCACCTGGGCGCAGCTTTTGTTGATGGCGGGCCTGCCGGCGCTGGTGGGCGCGTGGCTGCTGCTGTCGCCCGAGCGCGTGCTGTCGCGCGCCATGACGTGGGACCTTCTGTTCAACCTCACCGGCGCCTGGGGCCTTCACAACGGCCTGGTGCCGCATGTCGACTATCACGATCCGGTCGGCGTGCTGAGCATCGTGCTCACCACGCTGGGCTTTCATATCGTGGGTCCCAGCCCACACGCCGTTATCGTCGGCGAGGAAATCTTCCTGGTGTTCGCGTTCGCGGCAGCCTGCTTGAGCGCCAAGAACCGCCTGCCGCCGCTCGCCGCCGTTCTCTTCGTGCTGTACGCCGCGCTGCTGGTGCTGCTGCCCACCAATATCGGCGACAAGCCCAACAACTATTCCTTCGCCATGTCCTACAACCGGTGGGGCTGGAGCGTGCTATCCACGCTGTGTCTCATCCTGTTCCTGCCGCCGCGCTCGGATCGACACAGGTCATGGACCGACGTTGTCACCGGCGCACTGCTGCTGTTGGTGATGTTCTATCTGAAGATCACCTTCTTCGCCGCCGGCCTGGTCGCGGTGGCGGCGGCGATCGGGCTGATGCCCCACATCCGCGCCGCGTGGCGACTGTGGGCATTGAGTGCCGCACTGGTGCTCGCCAACGCGATCGCGCCTTACAATCACGCCTACCTGACGGATTTGTGGCAGGCCAGCCGCTCGGGCTATGCGCGGGTGGATTGGGGCGACCAGATCCGCAGCTTCCTGGTCAACAAGGCGGAATACGCGCTCTATGTCGGCGGCATCGTCGTGCTGCTGTGGCTGTGGCGCTGCGGGCGTGCACCGCTGCAGGCTGCCCTCGCTGCTGCTTTCCTGTTCTGCCTCGGCCTTTTCGTGCTGTCGCAGAACACCCAGCCCGGCACCGTGCCGCTGGGCATCGTCATCGTGCTGCTGGTCTACGATGCCGCCCAGGCGGGATCGCGCAACGTCACGATGCCGCGCGAGGCGGCCACCATCCCGCGGCTGACGGCGATCCTGGTGTTTCCGCTGTTCTCCGTCGCCGCCGCGGCGATATCGGTCGCGGGCTATCACATGACGGCGCGCCACAACCAGGCCGTGCTGGCCGTCGATCAGACCAACCTGCGCGGCCTGGCGGTTCCGTCGGACGACGAGGAGCCTTATCTGCTGAAGGTGAACGGACGGGCGCCCGCCGAAGGGCCCTCCGAAGGCTCGCAGGCCGTCTACGTGCAGGCCTTGTTGGAAGCAGCGTCGCTGTTCGCCGACGGACGGCATGGTCGGCCCCGCCTGATGGCCGCCGATCAGCTCAACCCGCTGCCCTTCATCGTCGGGCTGCCGCCGCCGCGTGGCGCCAACCTGTGGTCATACCCGGGCGCGCCGGATCGCACGGCCGAGGAAGTCTACGGCGAAGCCGACTATGTGCTGATTCCCAAGTTCGCCATCGTGCGCATCGCAAGCGCCCCGGCATTGGCTGACTATGACAAATACCTGTCAAAGAACTTTGTCGTTGCGGAGGAGACCCGCTACTGGACTGTTCTCGTTCGCCGCCGCTAGTACGGGCTTCGTTCTGTGAGCTCTCAGGATGATCACGAGCGGTCTATACGGTTCCGTGATAGCGCACCGACGTGAAGCCAATATGGCCGCCATTCAAGCGAGAAGCGCGCAGCATGGGCTGGTCCAGGGACGGCGAGACTTTCCGGCGATCCGCAGCAGCAGCGGCGTCGCGCGCATCTGCCGCTGGTGTCGTCGATCGGCTGTTCCAGGGGCGGGTGTCGCTGCCAGCGCTGGCGATCGCTGCCGGTCTGCCGGTGCTTCTCGGCGCTTGGCTTCTGCTGTCGCCACCGCGGTTGGTCTCCCGCGAAATGACGGTGGATTTGCTGTTCAATCTCTCGGGCGCGTGGCGGCTTCTCCATGAGCATGTGCCGCATGTGGATTATCACGATCCGGTCGGCGCGCTGAGCTTTCTGCTCACGCGCTTGGGATTCTACATCGTCGGCCCCAGCCCACAGGCCTTCCTTGTGGGCGAGATGATGTTCCTGGCGTTTATCTTCATCACCGCAGTCATCGCTGCATCGCGCCGGCTGCCACCGGTTCCGGCTCTCCTCTTCGTCCTCTATGTCGCACTGCTGGTGCTGTTGCCGGCCAATATCGGCGATCAGCCCAACGCCTATACGTTCGCGATGTCCTACAATCGATGGTGCTGGAGCGCGCTCACCACGCTGTGCCTCGTGCTGTTCCTGCCGCCGCGCGGTGAGCGGCACCGGGCGTATGTCGACGCCGCAATCGGTGGTTTGCTGCTTCTCGTGATGTTCTATCTGAAGATGACGTTTGCAGCGGCCGGCCTCGCAGCGCTGGTGGTAGCGCTGCTGGCATCCGATCACATCCGCAGCCGGTGGGCCCTGTGGAGCAGTGTCCTGGCCCTGGTGCTGGCTAATGCCGCAGCACCCTACAACCACGCCTATCTCGCCGACATCTGGGGCGCCGCCGGCGCGGGCTACGTTCGCGCTTCCCTGCCGGATCACATCCGCAGCTTCCTGGCCAACAAGGCCGAGTATGCGCTCTACGGCTGCGGCGTGCTGGTTCTGCTGTGGCTGTGGCAGCGAGGCCAGGCATCCTGGCAATCAGCCGCTGCCGCCGTCTTCATCCTCGGCATGGGCATCCTGGTTCTGTCGCAAAACGCCCAGGCCGCCGGTATTCCCGTCGGCATGGTCATCGCCTTCATGATCTATGAGGCTGTGGGCAATGAATCGACGGACACAAAAGCGACGGCGGTGCAGTTTATGCCCCGACTGTTGGCGATCCTGCTGTTTCCGGTCCTTTCGATCATCGCCGCCGCGACCACGCTCACCGGCTATCACCTGGTGGCCAAGCGCGATCGCACGGTCTTCATGGTCGAAGGCACGAACCTGCACAGTCTTGCGGTGCCGGCCGATGTGGACATAGTAAAGGCGACGTTCGCCACCAACGAGGAAGTTCCTTATCAGATTCGCAGCCGGGTTCGCGATGGCCAGCCCGGCCAGGACGCGTCGCAATCCGAGTACGTGCAGGGCCTTGTCGAGGCCGCAGCGCTGTTCAGCGGCGGCGGACGCGGTCCGTCGAAGGTCCTGATGCTGGATCAGGTCAATGCGCTGCCGTTCATGCTGGGCTTCCCGCCGCCACGGGGCGGCAATCTCTGGATCTGGCCAGGCGCACCGATGCGGTCGGCGGAAAATGTCTTCGATGATGTCGACATCGTGCTGGTGCCCAAAGCTCCCAGCTTCGCTGCGGCCACCACGAAGGCGCTGGCTCAATACGAACGATACTTGGCAGAGAATTTTTTCCAGCAGGCAGAGACGCCGCGGTGGATCGTGCTCATGCGCCGCCAGAGCGCCGCACTCGATCCCAACTAGCGGCGAATACGCTACACCACATTTGGGCCGGTAGCGCGCACACGTCGGCTGCCGACAGCAACGTTGTCATCATGAGTACGTTACGGGAGTGGCACGTTCCCACCAGGGAACGCACCTCCTCGCGTTATCACTCACGCCCCGGCCAGGGCGTCAATCTCGTCGTCGGTCGGGAACCGGCCGGTCTGATAGCGGGAATAGGCCAGCGTGCCGTCCACCGTGACGTCGAACTGTCCGGATTTTCCCGGCGCGATGTCGATATCACTGATGCCAAGCTGTTCGAGCTTCGCCCTCACACGGAGGGCCTGGGGCTTGTAGCCTCAACCGCCGCAGTAGTCGATGCGGACTTTCATGCGCGTCTCCTGTCGTCGTCTGGCGCAACAGTCATATAGGGTGCGGCAGGCCGTTGCACCAGCGCCGGGTCAGGTCGCCGGAGCCTCGCGCCGCAGCAGCCCGCGCACGCGGCGTCGGATCGCCGCTTGCGCCGCGGGGATCGACCACACGATCGAGAAGATCGTGATGGCGGCCAGCACGGCGCTGATCGGCCGCGTGAAGAATGGCGTGATGCTGCCGTCGGAGATCACCAGCGCGCGTGTCAGGTTGTTCTCGAACAGCTCACCCAGCACCAGGCCCAGGATCATGGGTGCCATCGGGAATTTCAGCTCACGCAGGACGAAGCCGACCAGGCCGAAGAACAGCATGACGTAGATGTCGAAGATGCGCGACGTGATGGCAAACGCGCCTATCGTGCACAGCACGAACACGATCGGCATCAGCCGCTCGCGCGGCACCAGCAGGATCCACAACAGCGGGCGCACCAGGGTCAGGCCGAACAGCAGCTTCGTCATGTCGGCGATCACCAGCATGGCGACGATCTGGTAGAAGAATTCCGGCGTCTGGATCATCAGCATCGGGCCGGGGTTGACGTCGTGGATCAGCATCGCGGCCATCAGGGCGGCGGCCGGCGCCGAACCAGGCACGGCGAGCGTCAGAACCGGGATGATGGCCCCTGGCACGCAGGCGCTCTCGCCAGTCTCGGCCGACATCAGGCCTTCGATCGAGCCCTTGCCGTATTTCTCCTTCTCCTTGCTGGCACGCCGCGCCGCGGCATAGGACGACCACGCGGCGGTATCCTCGCCGAGGCCGGGCAGGATGCCAATGAAGGTGCCGATGGCACCCGAGCGCAGGATCGTCCTCCAGTGCTGCAGCACATCGCCGATGCGCGGCAGGATGGAGTCGATCTTGCTGCTGACGGCCTTGGCGGCCGGCGCCCGCATCGCCTGCAGCACCTCGGCGACGCCGAAGGCGCCGACCAGCGCCGGCAGCAGGCCGATGCCGCCCGCCAGGTCGGTAAAGCCGAAAGCGAAGCGCTGGAAGTTGTAATGCGGCTCTTGGCCGATGGTCGAGATCCACAGGCCGAGGAAGCCGGCGAGATAACCCTTGAGCGCGTCACCGCCCGACAGCGTACCGGCGATCACGATGCCGAACACCGCGATCCAGAAGAACTCGGCGCTGTGGAAGGTCAGCGCCAGCTCGGCCAGCACCGGCGTCAGCGTTGCGACGCACAGGGTGCCGAACAGCGTGCCCAACCACGAGCCGCTGGTCGAGATGCCCATGGCACGGCCGGCCATGCCCTGGCGGGCCAGGGGGTAGCCGTCCAAGGTCGAGCAGGCCGAGGCCGGCGTGCCCGGTATGTTGAGCAGGATGGCGCTGCGGCTGCCGCCATAGATGGCGCCGACATAGATGCACACCAGCACCAGGATCGCGTGCTGGTGCGGCATGGTGAAGGTCAGCGTCGTCATCAGCGCCACGCCCATCGTGGCGGTGAGCCCGGGCAGCGCCCCGATCACGATGCCGAGGAACGTCGCCCACAGCACCGTAACCAGGGTGCCAGGCGTCAGGAACAGGCCAAAGGCGCTGCCGAATTGGCCGAGACTATCGAGCATGAGGC
>Ga0187894_10003489_pt1 | contig 17584 bp, 13 predicted proteins | sample GBC1701081metaG_FD_136650 | JGI IMG/M metagenome (GOLD analysis project Ga0187894, IMG submission 136650) | White microbial mat communities from a lava cave in the Kipuka Kanohina Cave System on the Island of Hawaii, USA - GBC170108-1 metaG ...
ACCCAGCACCTCATAGGTGCGCAGCGCCAACGTCCGAATCTGCAGGGTCACCGCCGCGGTCAAGGGCGCAGGACAAAGATACTGTGTGTTCCCCTTTTCATACTTCGCCGCAAAATCGTAAAAGCCGCCCGGCGCAACAATTTCCACGGCAGGGAGCACCAATGGAGAAGAATGGTGCCTCCCAATGATCGACACCGTGACCTCATGTCCCGGAATGTAGGCCTCGACCATCGCATCCACGTCGTAGCGATGGGCCAAGGCCAGGGCGTCACGCCATTGCGCCGGCTTCCGCACGATCGTGACGCCGATCGTGGATCCTTGCGATGCAGGCTTCACCACAACGGGCCAGCGCAATTTCGCCGCTCGCATCACGGTGGTGCGTGAGACCTTCTCCCCGCGCTTTACAACCGCGCCTGCCGGCACAGGAATGCGCGCTGAGACCAAAAGAGTTTTCGCGGCGACTTTATGCATGCCTATCGCACTGGCCTGGATGCCGGATCCGGTGTAGGGGATTCCCAGGGTTTCCAGGAATCCTTGAATCGCGCCATCTTCACCACCTGGTCCGTGCAACGCGAGAAACACCAGGTCGATTTTCTGGTCGTGTAAATCCTGTGAAAGCGTCGGTCCGACATCGATAGTCACTGCGTTATAGCCGCGACGGGCCAGCGACCGATGCACCGCGGCGCCCGTCCGGAGCGACACATCGCGCTCGGCCGATTGCCCACCCATCAGTACTCCAATGCGGGCGTGGGTCAAAAGTGGTCGCTCTGTCGGGCGAGACTCGCTCATACCGCTACGTCTTTCCTACGATTTTGAGTTCAAGATCTAACCGCACACCCGTCTGACGGCGAATCTCGCTGCGGACCTTCCCAATCAGCGCCACCACGTCCGCCGCACGCGCCTGCCCCCGGTTCACCATGAAGTTGGCATGCTTCATCGATACTTCCGCATCGCCGACTCGCGCACCCTTGAGGCCGGCCTCCTCGATCAATCGGCCTGCAGAACCATTCGGAGGGTTCTTGAACACACAGCCCGCGCTCGGCATCGCGAGCGGCTGCGTGTCCCGTCGAAAGCGGAGGTAGTCCTTGACCACTCGCTCTATCTCAGATCGGACCCCTTTCTTCAGCTGAACCCATACTCCGACGACGATGCCGCGTGGCAGCAAGGCCTGTCGATACTTGAACCTCACCTGGGCTGCTTCCACGTCCACGACCTGGCCTTTCATGTCGACCATACGAACAGTCTTGACCGAATCCTTCATTTCCCCGAGCTTCGTCCCAGCATTCATCACCACACAGCCGGCCACAGTCCCGGGAATTCCCGCCGCCCATTCCAATCCCGCGAGGGAATGGCGGATGGCGTACCCAATCAACGTCGGCATCCCGACTCCTCCTTCGGCATAGAGAACGGACCCCGGTGCTTCTTTGATTGCCCGTAACCGCACCAGACTGACCACGATGCCGCGGATACCGCCATCCCGGATGAGCAGATTTGTCCCACCCAGGACGAACAACGGAATCTTGCGTGCGCGCGCCTGCTGGACCACCAGACAGACATCCTCAATATCAGCCGGTTCAACCACGACATCCGCCGGCCCTCCGATCTTGAATGAGGTGTACTCTCGCAACGGAGCCTGGAAGGACACAGATCCCCTGAGGCCTGCCACTGCAGCCCGCACATCTGCTTGCGTGAATCGCGCATGCCCTCTCGCCGCTGTCGTGACACGCCGACCTCCTTGTTTCATTGCATCATGCGGTGGGGATCAATCGGGCCAAGAGTCCAAGTCCCGTCTTCCAAATATCACCCGCCCCTAATGTGATGACCAGATCCCCCGATTTCAGATGGGGCAGCACCTGATCCACCAATGTGTCCTTCTGTTCTACAAAGGTCACAGACGGATGGCCGGCCACACGAACAATGTCGGCCAACTTGGTTCCGGACACCCCTGGAATCGGCTGTTCGCCTGCCGCATAGATTTCCGTCAAGAACAACACGTCCGATTGGTCGAACGCCTTCGCAAAATCCTCCAGCAAATCTCGCGTTCTGGTATATCGATGCGGCTGAAACAGCACCACCAGCCGCCGACCCCCCCAGCCTTGCTTAGCTGCGGCCAGGGTGGCCTTGATCTCGGTCGGATGATGCCCATAATCGTCCACGACCATGATCCCCTTAGCTTCCCCTCGCAGATGAAAGCGGCGCTCTACCCCGGTATAAGCCGCCAGAGCTTTCCTGATGAGGTCCACCGGCACATCCAATTCGATCCCGATCGCAATCGCCACGAGCGCGTTGGAGACATTGTGTCGGCCAGGCACCGCCAGGCGGAACGGGCCCAAACTACGCCCACGGTACTGCGCCCGAAACTCGCCGCCCCATTGGTTCAAGTTGATCTCTGTCGCAAAGAAGTCCGGCGTGACTCCCTCACGCTCACTGAGCCCATAGGTCTGATAGCGCTTCACGATGTTCGGGAAGAGCGCCCTGAGCCGATCATCGTCGGCACACAACACGGCCAACCCATAGAACGGCACCTTATTGATAAACTCGAGGAAGCACTCGTTGATGCGCTCCATGCTGCCGTAGTGATCGAGATGTTCCCGGTCGAGATTTGTGACTGCGACAATGGTCGGAGACAGACGGAGAAACGATCCGTCGCTCTCATCGGCTTCCGCCACCAGGAGGTCGCCTCGACCAAGGCGGGCATGGCTCCCAAGCGCATTCACTTTGCCCCCGATCACCATCGTCGGATCCAACCCGCCCTGCGCCAACACGTTGGCCACCATCGACGTCGTCGTGGTTTTTCCGTGAGCTCCGGCAATGGCGACCCCGAATTTCAGTCGCATCAGCTCCGCTAACATCTCGGCCCGAGGAATTACGGGAATCTGCTTCGCCTTGGCCGCCACGACCTCGGGATTCTGCGCCGACACAGCGGAAGAGATGACCACCACTTGGGCCTCCCCCACATTCGATTCCTGATGGCCGACAAAGATGCGCCCGCCGAGTTCTTCCAATCTCCGCGTCGTATCGGAGACCTGCAGGTCCGAGCCCGTCACTTTGTACCCCATCGTCAACAGCACCTCGGCGATACCGCTCATCCCCGATCCCCCGATTCCGACTAAGTGAATCTGTTGCGTCTTGCGAAACATCGGCGCGCGCCTCACTCCACCAATCGGTGGATACGACTGTGATCCCTGCCCGCGTTGCCCAATAACATTAGACTCCTGTCGCTCCGACAGAGTGGTTGACATCATGATGACCCCCCATAAGTGCGTAGCATTCGCGGACAATTACCTCGGCCGCATCAATTCGCCGTAGCGATAGACTCGCCTCGCCCATCACCCGCAATAGCTCCGGATCCCTGAGAATGGTCGCCACCGTGCGGACCAACAGGGGTCCTGTGAGCACAGATTGCGGGAGCACCACGGCGGCCCCGGCTGCTTCCATCACCTTGGCATTCCGCGTCTGGTGGTCGTAGATGGCGGACGGCAGCGGAATGAGAATGGCAGGCTTTCCGCACGCCGTGAGTTCCGCCACCGTCATGGCGCCGGCTCTCGCTACGACCAGATCCGCCTCCCGCAGTGCGGCAGGCATGTCATAGATAAACGGCTTGACTTGTGGCTCGATGCCGGCGCGTCGATATGCCTCGGCCACCCGCGCATGGTCGGACTCGCCGGTCTGATGGGTCACAGTAAGATGTGGCAGCTGCGTCATCAGATCGGGCAATCCCTCCATCACCGCAGCATTCAGCGCCTTCGCACCCTGGCTCCCCCCGAAAATCAGCAGATGTAGCGGTCCCGATTTCTCCCGGCTCTGCTGCACGCCGTCTAGGAACGCTTTACGAATCGGGGTCCCCACCACGCGCACCTTGGAACGATTGAACGAGTCAGTCGCCGACTCAAATGCGAGAAAGATGCGCTGGGCGAACGGCCCCACCGCCTTGTTCGCCATGCCGGGATTCGCATTCGGCTCAAGAATCACACGCGCCACCCCGGTCACTGCTGCAGCAAGAAGCATCATCGGACTCGTATACCCGCCGACCCCGATCACCAGATCCGCCCGTCTGGTTCGCAGGATTCGAAGACACTGCCACAGACTGACCGGCATGGTGCACAAGCCTGCCACCGCACCGAACAGACCCTTGCCCATCACCGGTTTGGCACTGATCAAAGCCAGGTCGAATCCCTCGTGGGCAAGCACGTTCGACTCAAGTCCACGCGTCGTTCCCACGAAGAGCACCTTGGTCGCGGGATCGCGCCGGAGAAACTCTCGCGCCAACGCCACAGCCGGATAGAGATGGCCACCGGTTCCACCTGCTGCTATGACGATCGTCATCCGTGATCCAACCCACCACGTCCACCGCGAGACCCGCCGGCATGCCGGTCGCGAGAAATGCTGAGTAAGATTCCCACGCCGATCAGACTCACCACCAGCGACGACCCTCCGTAGCTGATGAATGGTAGGGAGAGCCCTTTCGTCGGTAAGAGCCCTGTCACCACCGCTGCATTCACCAGCGCCTGGCCACCGATCAACAAGGTAATGCCCATGCCCAAATAGCGGCCGAACGGCACCCTCGCACGCGCAGCGATCTGAACCCCGCGCCAGACAAAAAATGCAAACAGCAGGGTCACGGTGGCGGTGCCGATGAGCCCCAGTTCTTCGCCGACCAGCGCCAGCACAAAATCTGTATGCGCTTCCGGGAGAAAGTAGAGCTTCTGTTTGCCCTCGCCCAATCCCACCCCGAACGGACCGCCGCTGCCGAAGGCTAAGAAGGATTGCGTGATTTGGAACCCGGCATCCGACGCATCCTTCCATGGAGCAAGAAACGTCATGAGCCGTTGGCGTCGATAACTGGAACCAAGGACCAGCACCAGCACGACCGGAATCGCGCCGAGACCTAAGGCCAAGAGATGGGCAATGCGCGCCCCAGCGAGAAAACACATCCCGACCGTCACCAGTCCGAGCACCACGACTGTCCCTAGATCCGGCTCGAGCAGCACCAGTCCGCTCAGCAGTCCGATCACGATCAGGGCCGGCAGGAGACCATCGCGAAACATCGTGATCTTGTCTCCCTTTTTGGTCAGATACGCCGCCATATAGATGACCGCCACGAGCTTGGCCATTTCCGACGGCTGAACCGAGATGACCCCCAATCTCAACCATCGCCTCGCTCCCTTGGCCGCCACACCCAGCGACGGCACCAGCACCATGGCGAGCAGCAGCAACATGCAGGCCAACATTGGAACGGACAGCTTCTTCCAGAACGTGTAATCGATACGCGACGTGAGATGCATCAATAGAAAGCCGAGCGCGAGCCAGGCGATCTGCCGCTTCAGAAAAAACCCAGGATCCTGAAACCGGTTGCCCGCCACGATGGCGCTCGCGCTGAACACCATGACGAGCCCCACCAACGCCAGGGTCATGGTGACCGCCAGGAGCGTGTGGTCCGCCGCCACCCGTTGTTTGCCCGATCGTTGGCTGGTCTGGGACCACGGGAGTGTCAGAGTCCCAGCTGATCGATGCGCCATTGTTCAGAACCGCCCCTCCCTCGTCTTGCACGTCACGCCGGTAAGGCATGGACCAATGCCTTGAATTGACGACCACGGTCTTGATAGTCCGCAAACATGTCGAAGCTGGCACAGGCCGGGGACAACAACACGACATCTCCCTTTGTGGCCCCTTGCGCCGCAAGATCCACAGCGTCCCGCAAGGTGGCCGCCTCGGTCATCGTGGCGACACCCTTCCAAACCTGTCGCAAAAGCGGCGCCGCTTCTCCGATCAGAATCACGCGCGTGACCCGCCGACTGACCGCCTGAGCGAGTCGCGAAAAGTCGCCGCCCTTATCCCGTCCGCCTGCAATGAGCCATATCGGTTGATCGATACTCTCCAGCGCTTTGAGCGTGGCATCGACATTCGTGCCCTTCGAATCGTTTACAAATCGAACCCCCCGACGCTCGCGAACAATTTCAAGTGCATGCTCGAGTCCGGGAAACGTCGCGAGGACGCGACGAATCGCGTCGAGAGGACAACCGCACAGCACGGCATAGGTCGCGGCAGCCATGACGTTCTCCACGTTGTGGTTACCTATGATACGGATCTCGCTTCGACGACAAATCTCCTGCCGTATCCCGGTAACCGTCGTCACGATCAGATCATCTTCGAGGTAGGTTCCCCCAGACAAATCAGTGCTGATCGTCGTCGCGGTCGTAAACCCCAGGCGTTTCGCACGAACCCTTTGTCGCAGCGCGGCCACACGGTCATCGTCAAGGTTGAACAGGGCGAAATCAGACGCGGTTTGGTTCTCGAAGATCCGCTGTTTAGCCGCGATGTATTCATCCAGCGACTCATAACGGTCCTGGTGATCGACTGTCACGTTGAGCATGGCGGCGATCCAGGGATGGAATCGATCGATCGTTTCAAGCTGAAAGCTGGAGACTTCCACAACGAGATAGTCGTACGGACTCGGCTTCCCTGCCTGGCTGGCGCGAAGGTCTTCCACCGCGGCTTCGCTCAAGGCGGTGCCTAAATTGCCGCCGACAAATACCCGCTGGCCGCTCTCGGAAAGAAACTTGCCGATCAAGGTCACGGTCGTGCTTTTACCGTTGGTACCAGTGACTGCAAGGAGTGGACTCCGGAAGAACTGCGAGGCGAGCTCCAATTCGCTGATCACCTTCACGCCGCGCCGACGCACCGCTTCGAGCGGAGCTAGTCGATAGGGCACTCCGGGGCTGATCACCACCAGGTCCGCCTCGTCGAGCGACGATTCGTACCGGGCCCCGACGATCACGCCGACGTGATTACGGTCGATGCCGCCGAGGACCGATGTCAGTTCTGTCGATTCCTTCCGGTCGGACACCGTGACACGTGCTCCCGCCGCCTGTAGCAACCGGCAAGCCGCCACACCGCTTCTGGCAAGTCCCATTACCGTGACACGTGCTCCCGCGAGTTCCACAACCGCTTCTCCCACCATGCCATCACCGAAGCTTTAAGGTACTCAGACTCAACAAGGCCAGCAGGATGGCGATGATCCACAAGCGCACAACGACCTTGGGCTCCTCCCACCCTTTCATCTCAAAGTGATGATGGATGGGCGCCATGAGAAAAATGCGTTTTCCGCGCGACTTGAACGAAACAACCTGAAAAATGACCGAGACCGCTTCAATCACAAACACTCCGCCGACCATCAGAAGCAGCAGTTCGTGCTTGCTGATCACTGCAACCGTGCCCAACGCCGCTCCCAGCGGAAGCGAGCCCACATCCCCCATGAACACCGAAGCCGGATAGGTGTTGAACCACAGAAATCCCAGACTCGCCCCCAGGATGGCGGCGGTGAACACCGCGAGTTCACCCGCGCCTTCGATGTGCTGAATGAGCAGATAGTCCGACATGAGTCGATGGCCGACAACATAGGCCACAATCGTATAGGCCAATGCCGCGATCATGACCGGTCCGATCGCTAACCCATCGAGACCATCGGTCAGATTGACGGCATTGGAACTCCCGACAATAACCAGTACGGCAAAGGCGACATACATCCAGCCGAGATCCGGAACAACATTCTTGAAAAACGGAATGCTTAGCTTGGTCGTATAGCCGGGCAGGAAATAGAGGACCAGCGCAATCGCCAAAGCCAGCGCCACTTGTGCCGTGAATTTCTGCCCCGCCGACAATCCCTTGGATTGGGCCTTGATAAACTTAAGATAGTCGTCGGCGAATCCAATCGCCCCGAACCCCAACGTGGCAGCGAGCACAAGCCAGACGTAGGGCTTCCCGATGTCAGCCCAGAGGAGCGTTGAGAGGACCACAGCAAAGAGGATGAGGATCCCGCCCATGGTGGGCGTGCCGCTCTTCGCCAGGTGATGTTGGGGGCCGTCGTCGCGAATCTGCTGACCCAGCTTCATGTCTTGTAACTCCCTGATCACCCGCGGGGCCAGCACAAAGGCAATCAAGAACGCCGTCACGGCCGCATAGATGATCCGGAAACTCAAATACCGAAAGACATTCAGGAACGAATATTCCGTATGAAACGGATACAGCCAGTTGTAGAGCATGCGTCTGTACCTAAAAAATAAGCTTGTCCGCCTGACCGACCCTAGCCTTGGATTGACGCCGATTCCTTACGATGCCTGCCTGATGCCTGCCCTCATCCCTGTCAGAACCTGTACTACCTGTTCCATTTTCATGCCGCGAGAGGCCTTCACCAACACCACGTCACCTTGCCGCACGATCCTCTTGAGGCAATCAGCCGCGGCAGCCGCATCGACCACTTCGTCGATCTGCGAACCTGCCAACCCTCCCTGCCGGGCACCTTCCGCAATGTCTCGCCCCAACGTCCCGCAGACGATCAGCCGCGACAGCCCCTGCGCGGCGAGAAACTGTCCAACGTCCCGGTGCATTATGCCGGTCTCAGAGCCAAGCTCTAACATGTCTCCCAGCACGGCAATCCGTTCGCGTGCAGGAGTCCACTGTGCCAGCAATTGGAGCGCCGCTTTCATCGACGCAGGGTTAGCGTTGTAGCAATCGTTGATGATATGGACGCCGTGATGGGTCACTACTTGCGACCGCATTGCGGCAGGACGAAATCGGCACAGCCCTTGGGCAATCATCGAACCGGACAGGTTCAAAGCAGCACCCACCGCCGCCGCGGCGAGCGCATTCATGACGTTGTGAGTACCATGCACCTTGATTCGAACAATCGTGGGACGGATCTTTCCAGGGAGATGCAAGCGAAAAGTCGTTCCTTGGCGAACATTGGACGTGACCACGCTCGCGCGGACATCGGCCATCTCCGAAAATCCGAACGACATGACGCGGCATTGCGCACGCGCGGCGAGATAGTCAAAGTAGGGATCGTCGGCATTCAAAATCGCCGTGCCATCTGCCGGAAGCAGGTCCAACAATTCCGCCTTGGATTGCGCCGATCCTTCCATGCTACCGAAGAACTCGAGATGATCGGGGCCAATATTGGTAATCAACCCAATTGTGGGCCTGACCATCTCACAGAGCCTGGTCGTCTGCCCGTGCTGGTCCACTCCCATCTCAATGACGGCGGCTTGATGGCGAGCCGTGAGCCGAAATAGGGTATACGGCACACCGATCCGATTATTGAAATTCCCTTCGGTCTTCAACACCGGCCATCGCTGAGCCAACACCACCGCGACCATCTCTTTCGTCGTCGTCTTGCCGTTGCTCCCAGTCATCGCCACGACGGGAATATGGAACCGACTGCGATGATGCGTCGCCAACTGTTGGTAGGCAAAGAGCGGATCACGCACTCCGAAGAGAAAGGGCGCAGGCCGACCTTCGATTCGGTGTACCGCTGCGGAGCCTGAAGGAAGGCGGTATTCATCGTAAACGATGGCTCCTATTGCGCCCTGTGCAAGTACGGCCGGCACAAACTCATGCCCGTCGTACCGATCGCCCCTGAGTGCCACAAACAGATCACCGCGGCGAACCGATCGGGAGTCCGTGCTGATCTGTCTAATCCGGTGCTTTCCCGATAACGAGTCCTGCCCCGCGAGAACTTTCACGCTGATGACTTCTCGTAACTCCTCGACCGTAAAGAGTCCCATCGATTCCTCATCCTGCGTGATCCCAACCGTGGCCTGAACTTTCACGCGCAGTCCCGCAATTGCTGAATCGCCTCGCGAGCCACCTCACGATCGTCAAAATGAAACTTCTTGGTGCCGATGATTTGATAATCTTCATGCCCCTTGCCGGCAATGAACACCATGTCGCCGCGGTGCGCCTCGCGGATAGCGACGCCAATCGCCTCACGGCGGTCCGGCACCAAGTGATACTGCACATGACTGCGACGCTCCAGCGCATCGCGCACGCCGATCTCTACTTCATGAAGGATCGCCATCGGGTCCTCGGTTCGAGGGTTATCGGACGTTAAGACCACCACGTCACTGTATTCCACGGCAGCGCGTCCCATCTTGGGCCGTTTCCCTCGATCCCGATCACCACCGCAGCCGAACACTGTAATGATCCGCCCGGTCTTCAACGCCTGGGCTGCCGTCAGCAACCGGAGGAGCGCATCTTCGGTATGGGCATAATCGACGACGACGGTAAAATCCTGTCCGGAAGAGACCCGCTCGAAGCGACCTGGGACATTGGTAATATTGGCGGTCGCTTCGCAGATCTGTTCGGACGTCGCCCCGTCGTGCAGCGCCACCCCGATTGCCCCCAGTAAGTTGTAGACGTTGTGCTCCCCGACCAGCCGGCTCTCGACGATAAACGAGCCTGCGGGAGTTGCCGCAGTAAAAGTGGTACCGGTTAGCGAGAGACACACTCGTTCCGCCTTGAGATCGGCCTGGTTCTGAATGGCATAACCCCAGACCGGCACAGGACAGGCCGCCCGGATCGTGGCTCCTCGAGAATCGTCCAAATTGACGAGGGCGATCTTCCCGGGTTTCTGCCCCCCGGCCAAGCTGGTAAACAGTCGCAACTTTGCCTCGAAGTACTCCTTCATCGTGTGATGAAAATCCAGGTGATCCTGCGTGAGGTTCGTGAAGACTGCCACGTCATACTCGCAGCCCGATGTCCGGTCTAATGCGAGGGCGTGGGACGACACCTCCATCACTGCGGTGGTGAGTCCACCCTCGACCATCTTCGCCAAGAGTGCTTGAAGATCGAGCGCACCGGGCGTCGTGTGAGGGGCTGGAAGCGTCTCTTGCCCGATCTGGTACCCCACCGTGCCGATCAACCCCACCCGTCGGCCGATCCCTTCCAGTAACGCTTTGCAGAGGTACGTCGTCGTCGTCTTTCCATTCGTACCCGTCACGCCAATCATCTTGAGACGGGCGGAGGGATCCCCGTGAAACCGGCTGCCGAGAAGACCGAGCGCCTTGCGCGAATCAGCCACCAGCACAAACGGTAATGGCCCTGACGCCACAGGCGTCTGCGCGACCACCGCAACCGCTCCGGCCTTGATGGCCTGTTCGACAAATCCATGACCATCAACGCGCTCACCCTTGACGGCAACAAACATGCTCCCGCCCCTCACGGCCCGTGAATCGTCCGTGATCGCATGCACTGGACAACTCACATCGCCGCGCTGCTCCAGAACCTCGACCTGCCCACGGAGCGCCGCGAGCAACTGCATGAGGGTGATGGAGTCGCACGCCATGGCTTCTTAGTGGTCCTTCATCGCCAGTGCGATTTTCACAGTGTCTTCTCTAGACACACCAAGATAGTTGAGCACCTGCTCGCCAACCCGCCGGAAGACGGGCGCCGCCACGGCCCCGCCCCATGCTTCGCCTTGAGGTTCATCGAGGACCACGATCATCGCAAGCCGCGGAGATTCTGCCGGAACATACCCGACAAACGACCCGACGAACTGCGTGGAGGAATAGGCGCCGGTTCGCGAATCGATTTTTTGCGCGGTCCCGGTTTTGCCCGCCACGCGGAAACCCGGAATGGCCGCCTTCGTTCCCGTCCCATTCGTCACGACACCTTCCAGCATCGTCGTCATCGCCCGGGCCGTGTCCTGCGACACGATTCGCCGCTTCACTTGTGGTAGGACTTCCTTAAGCAAGCGACCTTTCTGATCGCGCACTTCGGACACCACATAGGGCTTCATCATCACGCCCCCATTGGCGAGAGTCGCCACTGCTGACACCATCTGGAGAGGCGTCACCCCAACCTCCTGTCCCATCGAAATCGACGCGAGCGATCGACGGCCCCAGTCTTTGGGAGCCTTCAAGAGTCCGCTCACTTCACCCGGCAGGTCGATATCAGTACGTTCGCCGAATCCGAACGCTTGGAGATAGCGATAAAGCCGCTGCTCTCCGAGAGCCATTCCGGTCTTGGCCGCGCCGATGTTGCTGGATTTTTGAATCACCTCAGAGAACGTCATCCACCCCAGTTTGTCATGGTCGTGAATTGTCGTATTCGCAATCACCATATGGCCATTTTCACCGAAGACCATGGAGTCGGGTGCCATCACTTTTTCTTCAAGCGCCGCGGCCGCAACCACCATTTTCATGGTCGATCCAGGCTCGTACGTATCCGTCAGAGCACGATTGCGCCACCGATCGGGCGTCAACGCGGCAACAACATTCGGATCGAATCGTGGACTGACGGCCAGCGCGAGAATCGCACCCGATTGCGGCTCCACAACGATGATTGTCCCGGACTTGGCACGTGTATGAGTGACGGCCTCTTCGAGTTCTTTTTCTGCAATGTATTGGATGACCTCGTCGACGGTCAGCGTGAGGGCATGTCCCGGCGTAGGCACTTGTTCCGCCAAACCCTTGGGAAAAACCGTGCGGCCTAACGCATCGCGCTGTAAAACGGTGACGCGCTTTTCTCCATGCAGGTGTGAATCGTATCGGCGCTCGAGTCCCTCAAGCCCTTGCCCATCCATCCCGGAAAATCCAAGAACATGAGCCAGCAACGGGCCCTTGGGATAAAACCGCCGTCCCTCCATCACCACGCCGATGCCGTCCAACGACAACTGCTCCAGCAGACGGCCTTGCTCAGGCTCGACCTTTCGCGCCAACCACACGAAGCTCTTGTCTTGTTGAAGCTTTCTCACAAGCTCATCGCTTCGAATATGGAGCACCGGGGAAAGATGACGGGCGACGGTTGACGGGCTTTCCAGCGACGTCGGTACGCCGAACACGGATGGCACCTCCACATTCATCGCAAGCACTTTGCCATGCCGATCCGACACCATGCCTCTGGCTCCCTCGAAGGACACGGTCTTTTGATGTTGCCGATCGGCCTTGGCCGTAAGTTCTGCTGCTTGAAGCACTTGGAGCGTGACCAGCCGAAATAGAATGACGCTGAACCCACAAAGGAGCAGGAACAGCATCACATAGCGACGACCTCGAGAAGGGCCGACAGTCACTCGCTCACCCTCCCGGTTGAGATATGACTCGCCAAACGGACTTGCTCCACGGGCGGAAGCGACAGGCCCGGAATGTCACCCGGCTGATGCACCATCAGCACTTGCCCCTGCTGCGGTGGAACCAGCCCCAACTTTTCCGTCGCGACCTTCGCGATCCGCTCCGGAGCCATCAGCGCAGAAAATTTCACTTGCAATTGATCCCGCTCACGTTCCAGCAATGCTTTCTGAGTCTTCAATCGTTCGATCTGATAACCCAACCGGACGACATCGACACGTTCCCACACAAACACGAAGACCAACAGCACACCGGCCACAATCGTCAACGTCTTCATGAGTGACCCTCCTTGAATACCCGTTGGGCAGCCCGCAACTTGGCACTGCGGGATCGAGGATTCCGGTTCGATTCTTCCCTGCTGGGAACCTGCGGCTTCTTGGTGAGCACCACCAATGCAGGATTGTCCTTGCCGGAAAGCGCCCGAAACGTATGCTTCACAATCCGATCTTCGAGCGAATGAAATGAAATCACACAGAGGCGGCCACCGGGAGACAACACGTCTACCGCATCGCGCAATGCCGGTTCGAGACAGTCAAGTTCCTGATTCACTGCAATGCGAACGGCTTGGAACGTGCGGGTGGCACAGTGGAGACGACCATGCCGATAATTCGCTGGAACAGCCCCCTCGATCACTGAGACCAACTCTTTTGTCGTCGCCAACGGATGGCGATCACGCGCGCGGATAATGGCACGCGCAATTCGTCGAGAAAACCGTTCCTCGCCGAACTGAAAAATCGCGTCGGCCAACTGCGCTTCCGGCCATTGATTGATCACGTCAGCGGCGGTCCCGCTCATCGATTGGTCCATACGCATGTCCAAAGGACCATCCTCTTGAAAGCTAAAGCCGCGAGCAGGTTCTTCCAACTGCGGGGATGAAACTCCAAGATCAAACAGAATTCCATCGACCAGACCAATGCCACTGGCAGCAAGATGCTGTTTCAGATCCATAAAGTGACCATGGATAAGGACTACGCGGTCGCCAAATTGTGCGAGCCTTTCTTGACTGGCAGCAATGGCCACCGCATCGCGGTCAATCCCGATAAGTCTGCTGACTGGACCGCTCGCCGTAAGAAGTTTTTCGGCATGCCCACTATAACCCACCGTACAGTCAAGATAGGTTCGGCTATCCTCTCGTACGAGCCAAAACAGTACTTCCTTTACCATGACTGGGAAATGTTGAGAGACCTCCATCAGTCATTAATAACCAAATTCACCCACTTTCTCCCACTAAGGCGCGCAGTATACACTCACTCAAAGACTTGTCAATAGAAAATTCATGGACTTATGAAGCCTGCAAGGGGCCTTGTCCCGTTGACAAAGTGCCTCCAAATTGGAAGACGGTTCCCAGTTTTCAAACAAGTCCAAGCAAGGGTATAGAGAGGACCTACCACCCCCACCATATGGGATGGAAGGGGATATGAAATGACTTCCTTCGTGAGACGTGGAGCTTCTGTGGCATGCCAAGAATTACTGGAGAGGCATTTCGAATGGTCGCAATCTCTCAGGCATTCTCGCGTTAGCTGTGAGCTATTTGACACCAACCTACTCACATTGATTGATGAAAAAGATAGGGAAAGCCAATTGAACAATCCGTCAAGCGCACTGAGTTAGCGAGTTTCATTGACAAGAATTCGAGTCGGGTTGAAAATTGATTTATGCATGCTCAACACTCAATATCACGGCACCTAGTTACGGCAATCTCACTGGTCACCCTGCTCGGGCTCTTCTTAATTTCTGTAGAGACCGAGGCTAAGGACTTCAATCCTGATAATCCTCTCAACGCACCCGCTCCAGCATACTGGTGCCCATCCAAGACGCCCGATCAACAGATTTCGACAAAGCAGGGCTCAGGCTGTCAGCCTCTCTACGACCAGCAGGCAGAAGAATCGTTTCGAGAAAGGGCGCGGCAACAGGGCTACGATCTTCCGGATCGTGACCCAATAAAAATTGTGGAATTGCAAAATGCGGCTTCAAAATTTTCAGACCGATACCGAACGTTCTTGTCATGCTGCTTGACGGCCAGTGACGCGCCGATAGAAATCGTCGACTTGATCGATGAGGCGAACCACATCCTTAAGGCTGTTCAACAAAAAGGCATCTTCAATTCGTCAGGATTCGGAGTCGGGAGTGGAAACGCCGGGTTAGGCGGGGGACCGGGACAAAGCCCGAAGCTTGGCACCTTCGCGCGACAATTTACCCTTAGCGAAATTGTCGGAACAGTAGCGCGTGCACGCGATGACTTGTCGTCACTCGTTACGCGACTGGAAAAACTGAACGAGGCTAAGCAAACTCTGGGGAGTGCGGACTATGAAGCCAGCGGACGGGAACGGCTCCACATCCAGGATGAAGAAGACGCGATCAGAAGAGACTTCAAGTCCAAAATACCACCAGCATCAGCTCCAACGGGCATGGAGATCCAAGATACCACGTTGCGCTCCAGAATCGGCGGAGACATTGAAGATACCAAACTCAACCCAAACTTCGGCGCCGATATCAACTATTCCGTTTCCCCGTACAGCAACGTTGGCGAATCGCTTCGCCCGCGACGAGGTAACGACGTTCAAGACAGCAACCTTCCGCATCGACCAGGTACGGACTTACAAGATACGGTGATTCCCAACAGCACGGGCTTCGAAATCGACAAATCTCAAAACCCCAATGGATCCTCAACCATTCCACGTCGCGGGGTTGGCCCCTCCATCGGGGACTCCGATCTGAACAGCAAGCGACGATAATTCCCGCTCCTACTTTGTCACAACTGGCGGCATGGGCTCCCAGGTTTCACCCGCATCCTTGCTGCGATACAATCCGCTCCCGTTCGTCCCAAGATAAAACAGTTTCGGATCGGTATCGCTCTGCGCGAGGGATCGCACATTCAGGGTCGCCAACCCCTTACTCAGCGTGGTCCATGTGTTCCCACCGTCTTCACTCCGGTGGATGCCTTCACGGCCACCCAGGTAAATCACGCCCTTTCTCGTCCGATCCAAGACCATCGAAAACAACATTTGGTCCTGCAAGGACAGGCCGATGCGCACCCACGACGCGGCCGCATCCGTCGACTTATAGAGCCCTTCCAGTGTCGCGGCATACACCGTGTCCGGCTCATGGGGATCGACCAGAACCGCCGTGACATTCAACGCGCGTGACGATTTGATGATGGCCGGGGACACGAGTCCGTTATTCACTTTTTCCCAATGCCCCGCTTGATCGACTGATTTGTAGACACCGCCACTCGTGCCTGCATAGAGGATCGACGGCCTCGTGGGGTCCAGGCCGAGCGTCACCACCATCAGCACTTCCTTCATACCGTCCATTCGTTTCGTCCAACTATCGCCGGCATTCTTGGTTTCAAACACGCCCATCGTCGTCGCGGCGAACAGATGGGTATTGTCCGCCTGATCAAAGACGAACTGATTGACCACGGAGGAGACTGTCACATCATCCAAACCAGCTCGCTGCGAGACCCAACGCTGCCCTCCATCATAACTCTTGTACACCGCATCGCCTTTCGTGCCGGCGTACACAGTGGCCGGGTAGGCCGGATCAATCGCCATCGAAATCACGCGCGAGTGGCTCATGCCCTGCGACAAATTCGTCCAGGTCTGGCCCCCATCGCGCGTCTTATAGATGTAGTCGTTCGTCGCGACATAGATGATGTCTGGATTCTTTGGATGCAGCTGGATGACGACGATGGCATCGCTGCGATTGCAGCCAAGGAGAGGAAGGCCAAGTAGGAGGAGAAATAGGAAGGCAAGTCGTTTCATGAATTCAGCTTGCGGCGATGTTTGGGTGCGAAGGGGCTGGGGCACTCCCAACTGCATCAGTCTATTATGCACTACTCAATAAAAGATCCCTCCAAGCTCGCTTGTTCCTGTTTCTTAGTATGGCACCCGTGATCGGTCCGACTGCGCACCTCGAACGAGGTCTCTCAAATTCTTTTCACTTCTCCACAAGGGAGTGGCCAAGACCGCCCTTCACTGCGCGCATCGAACGAGCACATTCTGATGGGGTGAACCCCTCCGTTGAGACACGAAAATGAGCACACTTGCTGGTTAATGGATGTGTCTCCTCACTCCCCCCTTCCAGCGGTTCGAGCGATCTCCGCGTGCCGAAAGAACCGCAGGGTCGCTCCTCCCAACGTGTTCGCGGAAACCGTGGTGCGTTCGAACTCCTCTGGTGGTCGGTAGCCGAGCGCTGAATGCAACCGATCGCAATTGTAGTAGCGGTCGATGAAGGCCTCAAGGTGCGTGCGGAGGTGATCGAGATCTCGATAGGTGGTGGCGTGGATCTCCTCTCGCTTGAGCGTCCTCATGAAGCTCTCACAGCTAGCGTTGTCATAGGGGTTGGCCGGTCGGCTCATGCTCGGGATTATCTGGTGCTGCCGAAGCAACTGGACGTAGGCCCCAGAGGCATACTGAATCCCCCGATCCGAGTGATGCACCACTCCCGGCGGCGGCTGACGGGTGGTGATCGCATCGTGCAATGCGGCCAGTGGCAAGCGCGTCGCCAGCGTCTTATCCAGCGCCCAGCCGACCACCTTGCGCGAGTACCCATCCAGGAGGACGGCTAAGTAGACACACTCCGCGCGCAGCCGAATATACGTGATGTCCGCGACCCAGAGTTGATTGAGGCCGGTCAGCGTCATCCGGCGGGCCAGGTTCAGATAGACATCCAGATGGGGG
>Ga0187894_10003490_pt1 | contig 17579 bp, 14 predicted proteins | sample GBC1701081metaG_FD_136650 | JGI IMG/M metagenome (GOLD analysis project Ga0187894, IMG submission 136650) | White microbial mat communities from a lava cave in the Kipuka Kanohina Cave System on the Island of Hawaii, USA - GBC170108-1 metaG ...
AAGAGGCGCGGCTTCTATGGCTTGGATACCAAGAGTTTGTAGCCCCAAACTCAAAATGTTAAGCGCCGCATTGTGGTCACGGTCTAGTACAAGACCACAGCCTTTACAATCATGAATCCGAACACGCAAATCCTTCCCGACAAGTTCACCGCAGCCGGAACAGGCTTGGCTGGTATAGCGTGGATTGACTTGCACGACACACCGCCCGGCGCTTTCAGCCTTGTACGTTGTGAACTGAACAAGTTGGCGCCACGCCGCATCCGCTATGCTTTTGGCGAGACAATGGTTTTTGAGCATTCCTTTGATGTTCAGCTTTTCAAAGACAATGACGGCAAAGCGGTTGACCAGTTTGCGGCTTTCCTGATGCGCGAATTCCCTACGCTTGTTGGTTATCCGTTCGTGAACCTGAGCCACTACTTTTCGTTGCTTGCGGCGTTCTGAACTCCCTTTCTTTGCCGCGCTCAATTTCTTTTGTGCTTTTACCAGTCGCTTTTCATCCCGGCGAAAGAATTTCGGATTCGGGATGGCTTCACCATTGGACAATACGGCAAATTCTTTCAAGCCCAGGTCAACGCCAGTAGTCGTCAAAATCATTGGCATTGGTTCAGCAACGCATTCAACCGGGAAACCGGCAAACCATTTGCCCGTAGCAGTGCGGGTTATCGTCAAGGTTTTGATTTTGCCTGCCATCGGGCGATGCAATTTGATTTTTACTTTGCCGATTTTCGACAACTTGAGTTTGCCCGATTCGATAGCAAAGCCAGATTGTGGGAAGGTGAAAGAGTTATAGCGGGAACGGGAACGAAAGCGCGGAAAACCCGGTTTCTCTCCGGCTTTGACTCTGCGAAAGAAAGCGTTAAAGGTTTTGTCCAAGCGCTTCAAAACATCTTGCAATACTTGCGAGTGGAGGCCTCTTATATCCTCACGAACGGCTTTGATTTCCGGCAATTGGATTGCTTGGGCGTGATAGTTGATAGATTCTTTCTTGACTCGCCAAGCCTCGCGGCGTTCTTGCAGGGCGGCGTTGTACAGTTCACAACAACAGCCAAGCGTTTGCTCAAGCTGTCGCTGTTGCGCCTTGCTCGGATAGATACGATATTTGTATGCTTTTTGCATTTAGCCCTGTCGCTGACTCTCAACGTATTTCTTAATGGCAGCAAGCGGCGCACCGCCAACCGTGACAACAAAGTAAGACGGACTCCACAAATGACCGCCCCGGAGACGATTCTTAATCCAAGAGAACTCTTGAAACAATCGTCTGGCAGTTACGCCTTTGAGACTATTGACCAGTTTCGACACGGCTTGGTCTGGCTTCATTCTCACAACAATATGAACGTGGTCAACTTCATTCTCAGTTGCCAACAGTTCAACCTTCGCCTTGTCGCAAAGTTCTTGCAGTATCTCCGTCAATCTATTGCCTACTTCTCGTGTGATGATAGTGCGCCGATATTTAACGCACCAAACAATATGATAGTGCAGTTGATGCACCGAATGACTGCCCGATTGAAGGTCATACTTCATACGTGGAATTATAACATAACCAATTCAGAAAACAAGCGAAATCGTCTGTATCTATTGAGTTTTTCGCTATTGCAACCAATCATCGCCTCGCAGGCGTGTGCAACTTCATCCGTCCCCTGAACGGGGCGGTCTTCTTTGCCGGAATTGATAAAGTACACGGCTACATTCATCGTGCCGCTATGCGGCAGGGTATATTGACATCGCACTCGAAAATCAGCACACAGCAATCCCTCTGCTATAAAAGAAATTCATTCAGGCAATATCAACGACAATCAATTTTACATCGCCAACCAAGAGTACGTCACCTTCTTTAAGAGTACGCGCTTCGTTTTCGAGAAGTTGCGAAGAGTTCACCGTCGTGCCATTGGCGCTGCCTAAATCGGCAATTACTAATTTTCCATCACGCCGCAGAGCGATTGAACAATGTTCCCGCGACACACTGTTATCCTGTAATTGCAAACGATTGCTCGAACTGCGCCCGATGCCGACGGGCGAACCGCCCGCTTGCAAGGTGAATTTGAACTCTTCACCCGCCGCATTTTTGAGATGCAACGTGACGCTATCGGCAGTCGTCGGAGTTGGCGTAGTCGCTTGTTGGGCTGGCTTCGTTTGCCTTGCCGCTTCGCCCGCTTTGTCGAAACTGGCTTTTACAACCGTCTTCTTTTCAAAGTAGTCCGGCGTGATGGTGATTTGAATTGCGCCGCGTAGTTCATAGCGGCGATTGACCGTATATTCGTAGATGCTGGCTTTCAATTCGTCCGCCAGAGCCGTCAGATACTGCGGCGTGAAGTCTGCGGTGCGTTCATAGGTGAAGAGAATTTTGAAATGATTAGGCGCGAGACGTTTCTTGCCGTTGACATCCATCTGCAAACTGCCATCAACAGCGTTCTCCATTTTGGCGACAATATCCTCAATCTCTTGTGTACTGAGGGCTGCGCGGGTTTTCGCGGGCAGCTTGTCATCGAGTTTCGACCCCAGACGCTCGAAGAGCCGCCGCGCCAGATTTTCGGCTTTATCAAAAATAGAGTTGTCAGCCATAGCTGACGCAATAATAGAATAGCCTGATGGCAATTAGCAAAGAGAGCCATCACCAATTGATTAACGGATGGTTGGCGCGTTGATGGCGAAATCGGAGTTGAAATCGCTGAACCGGAACGACATTTTGATTGCCGGTTTCGACGCGGACATCTCCATTTTGAGCGGTAATTTGTCGCTGTCGCCAATCCACAGGCGTACTGTGCCATCATCGTTTTTATCATCGAGGCGGAAAATTTCGTAAACCGTCGTGGCGGTCGAATCGAGTGTCGCTTTGCCGACGACCCGTGCCGCTAACTTCAGACCCGGAGTGGCAAACAAGCGGTCAATCACATCCGCCGGGTTTATCATCAGGTTATTCATCTGTTGTTGGTCGCTGCCAATCTTCGTCGTTTGCCACTCGCCGCCGTTGACCTTGAGATAAGCCGTAGAACCGATGACCACCATCTCCATCTGCGGATTGATGACATGAACGCGGTCCGGGCGGGCGACTTCGATTACCATATCGGTAGCGGCGGCGGAGCCTGCGGAAACTTTGATGCTGGTTCGCAGCGACGCCACGCTCGCCAGTTTTGCAAAGGCATTTTTCATGATCGCACGGGCATCTATGACCGGCGCTTTGCTGTTGCCTTCGCTGGGAATCTCCAACGGGTCAATCGGCGTTTCGACGACTTTTGAGGATGCGCCATAGCGTACATCATCGGTGGACAGAGACGGCGTTTTACGCTTTGTAGTATTCGATTGTTGGGCGGCGGCGTTTGTTGGCAGGATAAGGGCGAGAGCAAAGAGCAGAGCAGCGACAGCTTTCATAAATCAACTCCAATCGGCAACAGAAGGAAATGGCACAGGGGCAGACATACTACGACAATAAAGTGAGAGCGAAACAAGGTCAATAATAAAGTCTGGGTAGTGTAAACTGTCAGTTTGCGTGGTTGATAAGGTAACCCCTTGCAAGGAACAGCAGCTTCCGAAAAGCGGTCAGTTGATCTTTTCGCAGTCTGCGGCTCTTTAAGGGTGTGCCAACCGACACCGCAACCTGACAGTTTACGCTACCGAAAAACCTCAATCGGTTGAGCAAACCCGTTTGTCTTTGCCATGAGGCTTTTGCCTTGAGTATACTCTGCGACTATGCCGGGTGAAATAACCATCAGAGAATGTCTCTCGATTGATGATTTTCAACAATGTATTGAACTGGAACGCGCCGTCTTTGATGATGATGATATAGACATTATGCCGGTCAGGCTCTATATGATCTCGAAGCATTGCCAGTCGCCAACCTTCGGGGCGTTTACGGAGAGTGGCAGGCTCATCGGCTTTGTGCATACCTCGCTGGCATTGGTTGACGGGCATATTCTCTATCATTCGCATCTGGCGGGCGTGATTGAAGCGATGCGCCATAAAGACATTGGCTATCGCTTAAAGCTGGCGCAACGCGACCATGCCATTGCCGCCGGGGTGTCGCTGATTATCTGGACATTTGACCCCTTACAATCGCGTAACGCGCATTTTAATATCAATAAATTGGGAGCCGTCATTCGCAGTTATAAAATCAATTATTACGGCGAAGGCGCGTCATCGGTCTTTGAAGCGCATCTGCCATCTGACCGCGTGATTGCCGAGTGGTGGGTGAGTTCGCCGCACGTTGAAGCGACGCTTACAGGGAATCGCCCGCAATTGGAAACCGTGACAACACGGGTGGACATTCCCGATGATATAACTACAATTCGGGCGGCGTCGCTTGACGAGCATCGGTCATGGCGTCTGCGAGTGCGCGATGAATTTATGCAGGCATTGGAACAGGGCAGCATCGCTCGCGGCTTTGTTCGCAATACGGAAGAAAAAACAAGCTCTTATCTTTTTGCCGAAGATGCAGAGCAATTTCGATGGTAGGACATTATGGAACTTGAAAAACTAGACCTCAGAGAGATTCAACTGCCGTTGGTGCAGCCGTTTGAAACCAGCTTTGGCAGAACTTATCACCGGCGCATTCTGATTGTTCGCGCCTTCGATAAATCGGGCGCGGTTGGCTATGGCGAATGCACCGCGCCGGAAGACCCCTTCTTTAATCACGAGACGATTGACACCGCATGGTACATCACGACGAAGTTCATCAGTCGTTTACTTAGCGACGCGAAAGTTGACCGTGCTGAAGATGTAAACGCGGCGTTAGAGCGCATTCGCGGGCATCGCATGGCGAAAGCCGGTGTCGAAACGGCGATATGGGATTTAGAAGCGCGGCTGGCGGGCTTGCCGTTGTGGAAACATCTCGGCGGTACGCAAACGCTGATCAATTCCGGCGTCTCTATCGGCTTGCAGGCGAGCGTAGAAGCGTTGCAGGAGAAGGTAGCAAAAGAGGTCGAAGCGGGTTATCAGCGCATTAAATTGAAGATTAAGCCGGGGCAGGACGTTGAACTGACGGCAGCGATTCGCGCCAAATATCCTGAGATTATGCTATCGGTTGACGCTAATTCGGCGTACCGGCTTGATGATATTGACGTGATGCGCGAATTGGACAAGTACAATTTGCTGATGATTGAGCAGCCGTTACAACCGGGCGATTTGGTAGACCATGCGAAATTGCAACGTGAGATTAAGACGGCAGTTTGTCTGGATGAATCCATTACGACGTTGACCGATACGCAACAGGCGCTGGAACTAGGGTCAGGCAAGATTATCAATATCAAGTTGGGGCGCGTCGGCGGTCACACGGAAGCGCGAGCCATTCAGGATTATTGCGCCGATAGAAATATCCCGGTGTGGTGCGGCGGGATGCTGGAATCGGGGATTGGTCGCGCTCACAATATCGCCATGTCAACGCATCGCGGCTTTACCTTGCCGGGAGACGTTTCGGCATCAAAACGCTACTGGGAAGAGGACATCATCACGCCGCCTGTCGAAGTTAGCGGAAAAGGTACAATCACTGTACCCGAAGGCGTCGGCTTCGGCTACGAAGTGAACGAACCGCGCATTGAATCTTTAGTAGTAAGGCGCGAAGAGGTACAACTTTAATTTGGGCGACGCATTTGTAAGGAGCGTAGCGAAATTGGCAGCGGGCGTTAGAGTACAACCTTTAGGTTGGTCGTAGCTTGATATACTGGGCGATTGGGGGTATGGCGAGAGTTGAATTACCCATACTGTATTTATAGAAATGCGAATCAAGGGTTGAAAAATGCCGATGTTGAAAATAAAGGACTTACAAACCTAGCTTTTGGATTTTTGCCCGGTTTTTACCTGTAAGTCGTTGATTCTTCATCTCTGATTCCAACTCTTGATTCGCATTAGAAGTTCGCTACAAATGAAAGTTCTCGTTTCTCAGTCTACTACCAAGCTAAAGCTTGCACTCTAACGCCAATCATCAAATGCTTCTTGCGTCGGTTGAGTCAGTTATTTATTAGAGGATGAAATGAAAGATTTTGAAGGTAAATCGGCGATTGTGACGGGTGGTTCGCGGGGCATCGGGCGAGCTATTGTCAAGGAACTGGCGGGACGCGGCGCGAAAGTCGCGTTCAGTTATACGAAGAGCCAAGAGACGGCGGATGCATTGGTAGCCGAAGTGGAAGCGATGGGCGGCAAGGCGCTGGCATTTCAGGCGGATGTGGTTGATGCGGCGGCGGCTGAAAAGATGGTCAAAGAAGTAAAAGAGGCGTTCGGCGCGGTTGATTATCTGGTGAATAATGCCGGAATCACGCGGGACAATCTGATTATGCGAATGAGCGAAGCCGATTGGGACGCGGTAATTGATACGAATTTGAAAGGCGTCTTTAATGTCACAAAACCGGCAGTAGCAATTATGGTGCGGCAGCGCAAAGGCTCGATTTTGAATATCTCTTCGATAAGCGGCGTTGTCGGCATGGCAGGACAGACCAATTACTCTGCCTCGAAAGCCGGGTTGATTGGCTTTACCAAAGCATTGGCGAAAGAAGTGGCAAAACGCAGCGTCACGGTAAACGCCTTGGCGCTCGGTTTGATTGAAACCGATATGACAAGTGTGCTGGCTGAAGATTACAAGCAGAAGATAATCGAAAGCATCCCGCTTGGACGTTACGGCACAGCGGACGAAGTGGCGCAGATTGTCGCTTTTCTGCTATCGGATGCCGCGCAATATATCACCGGACAAGTCATTCAAGCCGACGGCGGGCTGGCGATATAAGATTTCATAATGAGTCACTGCCAGAATAGAAATCAAATTATAAGGAGATTGAATTATGAATGATGAAAAGATCATTGTTTTAGCCTTGGCGGAAGCGAAGGCGGATAAAGTAGAGGAAGTCAAGCAACTCTGTATGCAGTTGGTAGAGGCGAGTCGTAAGGAAGACGCCTGCATCAGTTACGACTGCCATCAATCAAAGACCGAACCGGCGAAGTTTATGTTCTATGAAGTATGGGCGAATCAGGCGGGCATTGATAATCACTTTCAAGTGCCTCAGATTCAGGAAATGTTAGGCAAAGCGCAGGAATTGACCGCCACGCCGCCGAGCATTCTATTCTGGCAAAAACTGAGCTAACCGCAGAGTAAAGGGCTTCCGCCTGGGAGCGCAGGCATCTTGCCTGCTAACCCTCAGCAGGCAAGATGCCTGCGCTCCCAGGCGGCGAACCCAAGACAGCGCCGCTTTTTCTTAACTTACTACGATTGGAGTAGGGGGCTGGTTTGCAGGTTCATCTCGTCAGCAATGAGCATTTCGTCGTGGTTTTCGATGATGATGAAGAGTTTAAGACGGAATATGCCAATAACATTTCCGTAGGCGGTCTTTGCCTGCCTGTCACCTGCGAACTTGCCCCGCTTACACCGATTCAGCTTACCTTGAAGTCAGGCGGCAGGCAGATAACCCTTGCCGCCACGGTTGTCTATTTGATGGAGAGCGCCTTTGCCGTTTCTTTTGCTGAAAAGCCTGGTACGATACTAACGGCATTGCAGCAACCGGTTGCCGAAGAAAAACTTCCACCCAGCCACAGCGAACAGAATGTTTGGGACAAGGTTCGCAATCTGTCGCGCATGGAAAAACTGTTGCTTGCGCCAAAAGCTGAGCGCAGCGAACGAGGCGTGCTGCTTCAGGATAACGATGCCCAAGTTCTCTATGCGCTGTTGAAGAATCCGCGCATCACGACCGAAGAGGTTGTGCGAATTGCCCGTTCGCCGTTACTTGCGGCGACGACGGCGGATTTGATAGCCAAGACGACAATTTGGGTGGCGAATTCAGAAATTCGTTCAGCGTTGGTGCATAATCCGCGCACGCCGACGCCGCTTGCGCTCAAATTGCTGCCAACGCTACCCGAACCGGAAATCCGGCAAATTGCCAAAGCCAGCGCCGTCAGCCAGTCGCTCAGGCAAGCTGCTTTGAGAATCGTCATCAAACGCTGAAAGAATAGTTGATGTTACCGAATAGGTATTTGTTTCTGGAAATAACTTGAGCTAATCCACAAAAGGGAAATGAAGGAATGATCGCTGAAAAAGAGGGAGAACAATCGTCCGAATTGATTCGCGGCGTCGGACTGACCAGCGCCACATCGCTCAATATGATTGATATGATCGGCGTCGGTCCGTTCATCACCATTCCGCTCATCATTGCCGCGATGCAGGGACCACAGGCGATGCTCGGCTGGATATTCGGCGCGTTGCTGGTTATCTGTGACGGCTTGGTATGGGCGGAACTGGGCGCGGCGCTTCCCGGTTCCGGCGGTTCCTATCGTTATCTGCGGGAAATTTACGGCGCGGACAAATTTGGTCGCCTGATGTCGTTTCTCTTTATCTGGCAACTGACGTTCAGCGCCCCGCTCTCCATCGCTTCCGGCAGCATCGGTCTTTCGCAATACGCCAGCTATCTTGTGCCATCGCTCAGTACCACGTATGCAAAGCACGAAGCGACGCTGAATCTGCCGCTTTTCGGTTCGCTCTCTATCAGCTTGCTTATCACTGCCGGGACATTTGTAGCGATGGCGACTTGTGTGGTTGCGGTCTTTCTGCTCTATCGCCGTATCACCATTATTAGTCGCTTGGGGTATCTGCTTTGGGGCGGCGTGTTAATTACCATTGTCTGGATTATTTTTGCCGGAGTAACGAACTTCGACAGCGCCAAGGCTTTCGATTTTCCGCCCGATGCTTTCACCTTATCACCCGCCTTCTTTAGCGGATTGGGCGCGGCGATGCTCGTAGCTCTGTATGATTACTGGGGCTATTACAATGTCTGTTTCTTCGGCGGCGAAGTGAAAAATCCCGGTTACACGATTCCTCGCGCCGTCATCTATTCCATCCTCGCTGTAGCAGCTATTTATATTGTCATGAATATCAGCATTCTCGGCATCCTCGATTGGCGCGAACTTGCCGAATTGGGCAAGCCGGAAAATGCCGATGCCCGTCAATATGTCATCTCGACATTTATGGAGAAACTCTACGGTAAATGGGCGGGATATGTGGCAACTGTCCTTATTATGTGGACGGCATTCGCATCGGTCTTTTCATTATTGCTTGGTTACTCGCGGGTTCCCTATGCGGCGGCAAACGATGGCAACTACTTCAAAATTTTTAGTCGCGTCCATCCCAAGCATAAATTCCCTTATGTGTCGCTGTTAGTTATGGGCGCAGTGGCGACGGCTTTTTGCACCTTGCGGCTTGCTGATGTGATTGCGGCGCTGGTGATTATCCGCCTTCTGGTGCAGTTTCTGGCGCAAACCGTAGGCGTGGTTGTGCTGCGAATCCGGCGTCCCGATCTGCCAAGACCGTTTCGGATGTGGCTCTATCCGTTGCCGGCGTTGCTGGCGTTTTGCGGCTTTATCTTTGTGATTTTTAACAGACCGAATTATCAGAAAGCCGTTAAATATGCGCTGGCTTTGATTATCATTGGTTTGATTATCTATCTGATTCGTTCGTACAAACGCGGCGAATATCCGTTCACTAAGAAGTCCGAAGCCGTATCGTAAACAGGAGTCTTTCCGGTGAAAATAAAACGCCCTTTTTATCCGTTCATCGCCGTATCGCTGGCGGCTCTGCTGGTAGTCGGTAGTTTAACTTTGCCTGCATCCACCGGGACTGCCCGCGCTCAGACTTTGCAGAAGCCTGATGCTGTGGCGCTCGGACAAGCGATTCGCAAACTCGGAACCATTGCCAGCGCCTTGCACACCGGGGCGCATCCTGACGATGAAGACAGCGGCTTGCTCGCTTATCTGGCGTTGGGCAAAAGCGCCCGCACGGCTTATCTGGCGCTCAATCGCGGCGACGGCGGGCAGAACATCATCGGCGCGGAACTCTACGACGCGCTCGGCGTCATTCGCACCGAAGAGTTATTGGCGGCAAGGCGCTTGGACGGCGCAGGGCAATTTTTCACTCGCGCTTACGATTTCGGATTCAGTAAATCGCGTGAGGAAGCGTTGACGAAATGGAATCAGGAACAGGCGCTTGCCGATATGGTGCGCGTCATTCGCACCTTTCGCCCGCTCGTGATTATTCCGGTCTTTACCGGCACGTCGAGCGATGGTCACGGGCATCATCAAGCCGCCGGATACCTGACGCCGATGGCTTATGCCTATGCTGCTGACCCAACGAAATTTCCCGAACAGCTTATTGAGGGATTGCGCCCGTGGCAGGCAAAGAAACTCTATCTGCGCTCCGGTAATTTTCAACAACCGCGCACCGAGCCATCGAAAGAAGCGGGCGTGGTGTCCATCAATACCGGCGAGTATGACGCGCTGATGGGGCGCAGTTATTATGAAGTGGCGATGCAGGGACGCAGCCAGCACCGTTCACAGGATCAGGGCGCATTGGAAACCAAGGGAGCGCGGTATTCGTTTTATAAAATTGCCGACGGCTCGGCGTTGAAGCCACAGGGTGACAAAGACCTCTTTGACGGCATTGACGTTACGTTGACTGGCATTGCCGCTTTTGCCGGGAAAGCCGCGCCGCAACTGGAAAGTCGCCTCGCAGAAGTGCAAAGTCTTGCCAATGCAGCACGGAGCAAGTTTGACCCCTTCGACCCTTCCAGTGTGACCGTATCAATTGCCAACGGGCTGAATAAAATACGCGAACTGCGTACCCTGCTTCCAGGTCTCGATTTACGTCCGGCAGAGTTTTACGATACCGACTTTTTGCTGCGACTGAAAGAGGCTGATTTTGTTGATGCGCTGACGAAAGCAGAAGGCATCAGAGTTGATTGCCTCGCCGAAGATGAGATTGTCTCGCCGGGGCAATCCTTCAATGTCGGCATCAGCGTCTACAGAAACGGGGCGCTTTATCGCTATGATGAAGCTACCGTGACAAACCATGCCCGCCCGCGCCTGCTTGTTCCGCAAGGCTGGTCTGCCGAGTATCAAAAGAGCAAGCCGCAAGGCAGTCATGCCGGAGAGATGAACTTCAAGGTTACGGTTGCCAACGATGCGGACTTTTCGCAAAGTTACTGGCTCAAGAATCCGCGCAACGGCGATATGTTCAATCCCGGCAAAGGTGGTACTGGAACTGAACCGCTTGCGCCGCCGTCTGTTGTGGCGGAGGTGGAACTGGAAATCGGCGGGCAGATGATTACGCTACGCCAGCCTGTGCAGTATCGCTATGCCGATAAAGCCTTTGGCGAAATTCGCCGCGATTTGAAAATTGCTCCGGCAGTCGGCGTTACCGTGTCGCCGAATCTGCTGATTGTGCCGCTATCCAATAAAGCGACGGAACGCGAGGTTAGCGTCACGGTTTTGAACAATGCAAAGGAAGGCTCGAAAGGCGTAGTCGCATTGGAACTTCCGGCGGGTTGGACGACGACACCGCCGCAAGCCGATTTTAACTTACAGCGCGAAGGCGAACGCGCCAGCTTTCTATTCAAACTGAAAGCGCCGCCGAATGCTGCGGAGTCTGAAAAGAGCATATCGGCAGTTGCCAGAGTCAACGCAAACGATTACCGGCAAGGCTATCAAATCATCGCCTATCCGCATATTGAACCCCGCTTTCTTTATCATCCGGCAACCGTGCGCGTCGAAATGCTTGATGTCAAGGTCGCCGCCAATTTGCGCGTTGGCTACATCGAAGGCGCAGGCGATGAAACGGTGGCGGCGCTCAATCGTCTTGGCATTGACGTTCACACCATAAATGCCCGCGAACTGGCGACCGGCGATTTAAGCCGTTACGACTGCATCGTTCAGGGCATACGGGTTTACGAAGTTCGCCCCGATGTTATTGCCAACAATTCGCGTCTGCTCGACTATGTGAAGAATGGTGGTACGCTGATTGTACAATATAACAAGAACGAATATGCCAGAGGCAATTTTGCGCCATATATGATAAAGATGCCGGAGCGTGGTTTTGAAAGGGTTACGGATGAACAGGCGACAGTGACGATTCTCGAACCGGCGCATCCGCGTTTCAATGCTCCGAATAAGATTACGGAGCGCGATTTTGCGGGCTGGATTCAGGAGCGCGGGGCGTATTTTTTGACCGAATGGGACAGCAACTTCAAACCGATGCTGGCGTGTCACGATCCCGGCGAAGCCGATAAAAAAGGCGGTGAAGTGATTGCCGAATACGGCAAAGGCTTGTATGTCTACACGGCGTATGCGTGGTTCCGGCAGTTGCCGACAGGTGTACCGGGCGCGTACCGCTTATTCGCCAATCTCATTAGCCTGCCTAAGACTCGCGCTTTAGCCATCGGCAAAAAGAAGTGAAACGAAAACCTCTTGCAAGGCGCATTTCTGATGACGATAATAATTTCGGAGGTGATCATGAAACCTTTGAAAAAAATGAAAGTAGAACGACCAAAAAAAGAAAAAGTTAATCGGGAATTGGCTTTGAAACGAGTAAAAGCATTTTCTAAACGTAAGGAGAGATTGATTGCCGCTATCAGAGAAAGTTCGCATTGAAATATTTGTCCCTGATTTGCCTGAGCCGATTTATAATCGCTTACTGGATGAACTAGGCGATGAATTGAGCTATGCCTTTGGTGGCTGCACCGTAATCTCAAGTGCAGGGAAATATCGGTCAGATAATGGCAGAATCATTGCCGACAAAATCAATCTACTCTTTACGGACGCGCCTTTTTTATGGAACGAAGATCGCGCAGTGATTGAACGCTACGCAGAAGAGATTCGAGACTCTGTGCAAAATGCTCTCAAGAACGAAGAAGCAATCCTCATAACCGTTTATCCGATTTGTCATACTGAATAAGCAATTCAAGAATCTCCAAGTGCGAACCAAGCTACAAGGCACATTGTACTTGAATGGCTGAAAGTTGCCATACCTGCTAAAATCGCAAGCCGAAGAGGAGAGTCCGGGTGTTTCAGGAAGGCGATAGCATCGGTCCTTATGTGCTAATCCGCAAGTTGGGCAAAGGCGGCTTCGGTGAAGTGTGGCTTGCCGAAGAGAAGGACGTGATTATGTCGTCGCCCTTTGCCATGAAGATTCTCTACGACGATGACGCCGATATTACCACCGTAAAACAGGAAGCGATGGTTTGGTTGCAGGCGTGCGGGCATCCGAATGTCTTGCCGATTCATAAAGCCGCCAAGTACGACGAGCATCTGGTGATTGTCAGTGAGTATGCGCCGGATGGATCGTTGCGCGAATGGATGAACCGGCATGGAGGCAGAGCGCCTTCACTCCGGGAAGCGACACGCATGGCGCATGGCGTGTTAGGTGGCTTGGCGCATCTGCACGCCCGCCAGATTATTCACCGCGACATCAAACCCGATAATGTTTTGATGCAGGGAGTGACGCCGTTGCTCACCGATTTCGGCATTTCGCGGGTTGTCAAATCGAGCGCCCACACGCATACGATAGCCGGAACGCCATCCTATATGGCTCCCGAAGCCTTTACCGGCGGGCGCGATGAACAGACCGATATTTGGTCTGTCGGCGTTATGCTCTATGAAATGGTTTCGGGGCAGTTGCCGTTTTCGGCAAATAATGTCTTCTCTTTGAAATATCAGGTTGTCCACGACGAACCGCAACCGTTCGATGAAGACGTGCCGGAGCCTCTCCGCGAGACCATCGGCAAGGCTTTAGAAAAAGAGCCGGAGAAACGCTACAAGACGGCTCTTGAAATGCGCGAATCGCTGAAAGCGGTCGCCCGCGCTTTGGAACAAGCGGGCGGGCGTCCGGCTTACCTGACCAAAGACACGCCGAATTTCACCATCGTTTCCTTAAAGAAAGAGGCGGCGCGTTCCTTCAACCTCGGCAATTATAAAGAAGCGATTGGCAAGTGGCGCGAGGTGCTGCGACTGGAGCCGAATCAAGACGAGATCATGAATTATATTCTTGAGGCAGAGGCAAAGGTCAGACAGGAAACCGATAAGAAGCAGATTGATCAACTCGATAAAGAGCCGGTTAATGGCATTGATATTAAAGTGGTCAAATTAGAGGGCGGCAGATTTCTGATGGGTGCGCCGGAAGGCAAAGGCAGAGAAGATGAACGCCCGCAACACCTTGTCCGCTTGCCCGCTTTTGCTATCGGCAAATACCCGGTAACACAGGCGGAGTGGCGAGCCGTCGCCGATTTGCCGAAAGTAGAAATTGAACTGGAATTCGCGCCATCACACTTCAAAGGCGACAATTTGCCGGTTGAGCAGATTAGTTGGGAAGAAGCCGTTGAGTTTTGCAAGCGGGTGTCGAAAGCGACGGGCAAGGAATTTCGTCTGCCGACAGAAGCGGAATGGGAGTATGCCTGTCGCGCCGGAACCATAGGCGCTTATGCCGGGGATTTAGATGAGATGGCGTGGTATAGCGGCAATGCCAACGACCAGACGCACGCCGTCGGCAGCCGCAAGCCCAATCGCTGGGGCTTGTACGATATGCATGGCAACGTCTGGGAATGGTGTCAGGATATTTATGCTGCCGATTATTACAGCGACAGTCCCGAAGAATCGCCACCGGGACCGGAATTCAGTTCAACCAATTTCAAACGAGTGATTCGCGGCGGCAGCCACACCTGCAATCCGTTTTCGTGTCGTTCGAGTGTGCGTTTCAAAATCGCGCAAATCATCCGCTACTACGATGTCGGCTTCCGCCTTGCAAGATCGCTCTGATGCTGCGTTCCTGTTTTGTGACTATCTATGAAGAAGCCGGATTCTGCCGAACCAACAAGCGATAAAGACAGCGCCTGGAAAGAGATGCTAAGTGATTGTCTGCCCGATTTTCTGGCATTCTTTTTTCCGGTGAGCTATGGCGATATTGACTGGACGCGGGGGTATCAATCGCTCGACAAAGAACTCGCTAAAATTCGCCCTGCACATCGAACCGGCAAATTGCTTGCCGATAAGCTCTTCAAAGTCTATCTGAAAAACGGGCGGGAAACCTGGCTGTTGATTCATATAGAAGTGCAGGACACCGCGACCCGCAACTTTTCGCGGCGCGTTTATACCTACAACTATCGCATGGTTGACCGTTTCAAGGTAGAAGTAGTCAGCCTTGCCATAATCACCAGTGGCGGCAGTCGTTTCGTCGGCAGCTATGAAACGAAGCGTTGGGGTTGCCGATTGCTGTTCGAGTTTCCCTGCGTTCGCATTAGCGATTATGCCAATCGCTGGCAGGAGTTGGAAAAAAGCCGCGAGATTTTCGCCGTTGTCGTACAGGCGCAGTTGAAAGCCATCGAGACGGCAGGCGATAATCAAAGTCGTTATGAGTGGAAACGGCGCTTGATCTTCAGCCTCTATCGGCGCGGCTTCAAGCGGCAGCGTATTGTGCAACTGTTCCGCTTCATGGATTGGGTGATGACCTTGCCTGAAGAGTTAAACGAACAGTTGGAGCAGGAAGTTTACGAATACGAGGAGGGTAAACATATGCCTTTTGTTAGCAACTTTGAACGCCGTGCGGAAAAACGCGGCATGGAGAAAGGGTTTCAACAGGGAATCGAGCGCGGCATGGAGCGAGGTATGGAGCGTGGCATTAAACGCGGCATCAAAGAGGGCAAGCAACAAGGTTTACAACGCGGCTTGCAACAAGGTCTGCAACAAGGTCTGCAACAAGGTCTGCAGGAGGGCGTGTCGAAAGGATTACAGGAAAAGCGCGATTTCATCCTGAGCCAGTTGACAAGGCGCGTCGGCGAAGTGAGCGCCAGCACGAAAGGACGGCTCGGACGGCTTACCGATGAGCAGATAGACGCGCTTGGCTTGGCGTTATTAGATTTTACCGCGAAACGCGATTTGCAGGTGTGGTTGAAAGAGCATACGGGCAAGGCGACGCAAACGACAAAACGCAAGCGATGAAAGCCGCGTCAATAGCAAAGTGCAGGAAGCGGCGTTAGGTCACGTAAAGCATAATAGCTTTCTTTGTCACCAAAGCTTTTATTGGGAAGATCAGCCAAGATGAAAAGAAGATACTCAATCAGTCTCTCTATTCTGCTCGCCTCTTTACTGTTCACCTCGCCGTTCGCAGCGCAGGATAAGAACAAAAAAGACGACAAAAAAAAACCGTCGGAGCCATTCGCCATCAAGAAACTGACGACCGGCATGGGGCTTTATGCGCTTGGCACGTTGTCGCCGGATAAGAAATCACTGTCACTGGTTGCCGCCAAACCGGAGCAAGCGCCGAATCTCTACGTCATGGATGTGGCAGACTTCTCAATTCGTCCGCCGCTCACTTCTCTCAAGTGGGGCGTATCCGACCCGGCATGGTCGCCCGACGGCAATATGATTGCCTTTGCCGGAGTCAGCGAAGCCAGCAGTTTCCCGGACATCTATACCTATGATTTGAAGACCAGCGGAATGCGAAGATTGACCGCCAATAACTTCACCGATAAAGAGCCGATGTTTCTGCCCGATAGCAAACGCCTGCTCTTTACCACTGATAAAAGCCCGCTTGAAGACGCCGCTTTTGGTATTCTGCATATCGAAGGAATTGGCGTGACGGGCAGCAAGGCGGAATACTTCACCGATGACGAAGCCTCATCGGTGCGCCCGCAGATGGCGCTCGATGGCAAAAGCGTTCTGTTAGTCAAAATCAGCGAAACCAGCGGCAGACATTCGCTCTGGCAATACGACTTAAAAGGCAAACCCATCAAAGATTGGACAGAAGACCGCCTCGCCCGCATCTATCGGGTCATCTTACACGCCGAAAAGCAGATTGCCGTTCTCTGGGCGCAACGCAGCGCCGAACAACAGGACAATGTTTACATCATGGATTTAACGAGCGGCGAGATAAAAGACCTGCCGGAAGTAGATTTACCGAAACGCACCCCGGCGCTTTCCCCTGATGGCAACCGCATTGTCTTTCTGGCGTCGGCGGAAACGGGGAATCACCTTTACCTGTACGATATGACAACCGGATTGATTCAACAATTGACCTCTAAAGGTACAAGCGACTATACGCCGGTATTCATCACAAACGATCAGATTATTTTCGGCGCAGACCGCGATGCCATTACTAAAGAGGTGGTCGTTAAACAACAGAAAACCATCAAAGGCAACACACAATATGTGAAGGATGTGGTCGAAGGCGACAGAGAGATTTACCTGATCAACCTGTCACAAAAAGCCGAAGAGGAAAAGAAGAAGAAATAAGCATTTGGAGCGCGGCGACTTGTTACCGCTTTTGCTTTCATAATTCAGTAGTGCGGAAAGAGGTAGCATAGGCTTCAGTCTATGTGTTCGCAAACTCACACAGGCTGAAGCCTATGCTACCTTCTGGCTTCACTATTCACTTTCTGACTGTCTATCCCTTGCCTTACAAGCGTTTTTCGTCTTTAATCTGCACACCACTTTCATTGCCCTTGAGGGATTATGATTGCTCCGAATACGCTGTTGCAGAATCGCTACCTGATAAAACGCCGTCTGGCGCAAGGCGGTATGGGTGCGGTCTATATAGCCGAAGCCGTGCATCTCGATAACCTTACCGTCGCTGTTAAAGAGACTTTCTTCACCGACGACCATCTGCGCCAGCAATTCAAACGCGAAGCGGCATTACTGGCAAGACTGCGCCATCCGGCATTGCCGACAGTGCATGACCATTTCAGCGAAAATGACGGGCAGTTTCTGGTCATGGAATATATCCCCGGCGATGATTTCGCTGCCTTGCTCGAAAAACATCTGGACGAAACCGGCGAGCCGTTCGACTGGCGACAGGT
>Ga0187894_10003491_pt1 | contig 17577 bp, 14 predicted proteins | sample GBC1701081metaG_FD_136650 | JGI IMG/M metagenome (GOLD analysis project Ga0187894, IMG submission 136650) | White microbial mat communities from a lava cave in the Kipuka Kanohina Cave System on the Island of Hawaii, USA - GBC170108-1 metaG ...
GCCGAGATCGAGGCCCGGGCGCAGGCCAATGCCACCGAAGGCCTGCTGACGATGGCCATCGAGGGCATGTCGGACGGCTTTGCCGTGTTCGACGCCGAGGACCGCCTGGTCCTGATGAACCGCCGCTACCGCGAATCGCTGCCGCCGGATACCGACTGGGTGCAGCCCGGCCAGACCTTCGAGGAGATCCTGCGCACCGGCGTCGCCAGCGGCCATTACATCGAGGCGATCGGCAACGAGGAGAGCTTCGTCGCCGAGCGCCTGCGCGAGCATCGCGAGGGAAGGGGCGCCCGGCTGGTGCGCGCCATCGGCAATCGCTGGTGCCGGGCCCGCGATCATCGCATGCCCGACGGCAGCACGGTGATCATCCGCACCGACGTCACCGATCTGATCGAACGCGAGCTGGCGCTGCAGGACCGCGAGGAGCGCCTGCGGGCGATCGCCGGCAATCTGCCCGGCTTCATCTTCCGGCAGGTCGTGACGGCCGAGGGCCGGTTCGGCCAGGCCTATTTCAGCGACCGGTTGAAGGAGATGATCGGTGTGGCGGCCGAGGAAATCAGCAGCGGCCATGGCACGCTGCTCGACCACGTCCACACCGACGATCGCGAACGACTGATCCGGTCGCTGGTCGCGGCCAACGCCGAGCCTGGGCCGGCGCTGATCGAGGTGCGGCTGATCACCCGTCCGGGTGGCGAGGTCCGCTGGCTGCGCCTGCATACGACGGCCAAGAAGCTGCCGGATGATGCGCTGCAATGGGACGGTATCGGCATCGACATCACCGACCGCAAGGCGGCCGAGGACCGTCTGCATCAGGCGCAGAAGACGGAAGCGATCGGCCAGCTCACCGGCGGCGTGGCGCACGACTTCAACAACCTGCTGACCGTAATCATGGGCTGCGCCGAGCTGCTGAACGAGGACCTGGCGGAGGCCGACAAGGCCAACAAGGAGCTGGTGCGTAACATCCTCATGGCCAGCAACCGCGGTTCGGCGCTGACCCACCAGCTGCTGGCGTTCGCGCGCCAGCAGCCGCTGCAGCCGCGTGCCGTCGACGTCAACCATCTCATCGAGGAGTTGCGGCCGCTGCTGGCCGGCCCGCTGGGCGAGGATATCGAGCAGCGCTTCGACCTGCGCGCCGATCCCACCGTCACGCACATCGATGCGCACCAGCTGCAGAACGCGATCCTCAATCTCGCCGTCAACGCCCGCGATGCCATGCCCAATGGCGGCCGCCTGCGCATCGAGACCGGCAACACCCGGCTCGACAAGCGCCAGGCGGCCGACATCGGCGACGTCAAGCCGGGCCGCTACATCCTGATCCGGGTCGTCGATACCGGCGATGGCATGGCGGCGGACATCGCTTCGCGCGCCATCGAGCCGTTCTTCACGACCAAGCCGATCGGCAAGGGCACCGGCCTGGGCCTCAGCATGGTGTTCGGGTTCGTCAAGCAGTCCGGCGGCCACATGACCATCGACAGCGTGCCCGGCGGCGGCACGACGGTGCGGCTGTTGTTGCCGCAGGCCGGCGGCGGCGATGACATGAGTAAGAGCGACAGTACCGTCGTCGCCGAACGGCCGCGCGGCTCGGAGACCATTCTGCTGGTCGAGGACGACCAGGCCGTGCGTGACACTGTCGGCACGTTGCTGCGCAACCTCGGCTATCACGTCATCGAAGCCGCCAGCGGCCGCGAGGCGCTGGAGATCATCGCCAGCCCGCAGCCGATCGACCTGCTGTTCACCGACGTGGTGATGCCGGGCGGCATCGATGGCTTCCAGCTCGTCGACGAGGGCCGCCGCCTGCGGCCCGATCTGAAGGTGCTGTGCGCCTCGGGGTATGCCGAGAGCGCCATGGAACGCTACGGCCGGCCACCCGACATCGAGCTGTTGCAGAAACCCTTCCGCAGCCGCGAGCTGGCGCGACGGATCCGCAACGCCCTGGGACATCCGCCGGCGCAGGGCTATTGAACGACAGTCTCCCGCCGCATCAAGATTCCTCGCGACGCTTGCGATGACAGTGGGTTGGAGAGCCGCTGCCGGCGGCCTACACTGCGGCGCTCATCCTGCAACCATCAACGCGAGTTCGTCGTGCATCCCACCGATTCCCACCGCCTGCATGCCCACCTGATCGGCCGTCAGGGCTCGCGCGGACTGCTGAACACGCCGGCCCTGGTGCTTGATCTGGAGATGCTTGAGCGCAACATCGCCGCCATGGCGGCGTTCGCCCGCGACAGCCGGATCGGGCTGCGGCCGCACTCCAAGACCCACAAGAGCCCGGAGATCGCGCGCCGCCAGATCGCGGCCGGCGCGCGCGGCAATTGCTGCGCCAAGCTCGGCGAGGCTGAGGCCATGGTCGATGCCGGCATCGGCGGGTTGCTGATCACGTCGCCCGTCGTCTCGGCGCCAGGTATCGAGCGTCTGATGGCGCTGGTGGCGCGCAGCCCCGATCTGATGGTGACCGCCGATCATCCCGACAATGTCGCCGCCCTGGCACGCGCCGCCGCCACCGCCGGCGTGGTGCTGTCGGTCGTGGTTGACATCGATCCGGGCATGCACCGCACCGGCGTCGCTTCGCCGGAAGCGACAGTGGCGCTGGCTCAACAGATCGCAGCGCAGCCGTCGCTGCGCTTTGCCGGCGTGCAGTTCTATTGCGGCCGGCATCAGCACATCGAGTCCTACGCCGAGCGCAAGACCGAGATCACCGAGCGCACGGCGTATTTGAAAGGCATCGTCGAGCAGCTGACAGCCGGCGGCCTGAAGCCCGCCATCGTGACCGGCGGCGGCACCGGTACGCACGCCATCGATGCGGCGCTGGGCGTCTTCACCGAGCTGCAGGTCGGTTCCTACGTCTTCATGGACCACCAATACAACATCTGCGACCTGCGCGGCGATGGTGGCCTGCCGTTCGAGCAGGCACTGCAGATCGACGCACGTGTGGTCAGCGCCAACACGCCTGGCATGGCGACCATCGATTCCGGCCTGAAGTCGATGGCCACCGAGGCCGGGGCGCCGCCGATCCTGGCCGGCGTGCCCGAGGGCACGAGCTTCCGTTTCGCCGGCGATGAGCACGCGCGCATCACCTTCCCCGAGGGCGCATCGGGGCCGGGCATCGATGCCGTCGTCACCCTGGTGCCGCCGCACTGCGATCCGACGGTGAACCTCTACGACGCCTATCACGTGGTGAAAGGCCACACGCTGGTCGAGATCTGGCCGATCGCCGGTCGCGGCCGCAGCCGATGACCGAGGCCGAGCTGCAGGGTTTGATCGAGACCATCCTGCCGCCGATCGACCACCACGGCGTGGTGGTCGAGGAGGCGCAGGACCAGGACGTGCGGCTGCGTTTTCCGTTCAAGCCGGTGCTGATCGGGCCGGGCGACATCTTCTCCGGCCCGGCGCTGCTGGGTTTCGCCGATACCGCGATCTTCGCCGCCATCCTGGCTGCGAGCGAGGGCCAGTCGCTGGGCATGGTGGCGACGATGACCACGACGTTCCTGCGCCCGATGCCGGCGACCGACGTCATCGCCATCGCCCGTGTCATCCGCAAGGGCCGGCGCATGGCCCACGCCGAGGCCTGGTTGTTCGATCACACGCCGGTCGAGGCGGTGCTGCATGCCACGGCAAGCTGCGTGCTGACGCCCCGCACGCCCTAGCAGGCCGAGGCGACCTGGGCTGGCATGGCCCGCAGGCGAACCAGGGGCGTGAGCAGCACGACAGCGAACGACGCGGTGAAGCCGAGCGCCACGGTGAGGAGGGCGGCTTCGTAGCCGACGGTGGCGCTCAGCCAGCCGCCCAGCAGGGCGCCGATCGGACGCATGCCGTAGATCGCGACCTGGATCGTGGCATTGACCCGGCCCAGCAACTCGGGCGGGGTGACGAGCTGGCGCACGGTGGTCTGGCAGATCAGCCACAGCATGGGACCGAAGCCGACCAGGAAGTAGGCGATCGCCGGCAGGATGGGGCCGGGCATGCGGGTCGACAGCAGGAGCAGGACACCGGCGATGGCCGAGACGCCCGGGCCGAACAGCAGGGTGACGTTGGGTGGCAGGCGGGTCAGCAGCGAGCCACCCGACAGCGCGCCCACGATCAGGCCGGCACCGTAGGCCATCTGCACGGCGCCGGTCTGCCGCGGATCGAGTGCCAGCACTTTCAGTGCGAAGGGCACGAAGATGGCCCACAGCGCGAAGAACGCCATGTTCCAGAAAATGGCACACAGTGCGATGCCGCGCAGCAGGCGCTGGCGCAGCACGAAGGCGGCGCCTTCACGGATGGCGGCGAGGATCGGCTGGCGCTGCGACGGCGGGATGGCGATGGCGCGCCGATCGAGGCCGGCGAGCCAGATGACGGCAAACAGTGCGGCCACGATGGCGAGCGCATAGCCCCAGGTCGGCGACAGCCGCGTGGCCAGCTCGCCGACGATGAAGGGCGCAGCCAAGGTGGCGGCGGCGCGTCCGAGTTCCAGGCGCGCGTTGCCGGCCGGCAGCTGCTGCGGCGAGACCAGGCGTGGAACCACCGCCGTGGCCGCCAGAACGAAGGACACCGTACCGGCGGCACCGATGAAGGCGGCACCGGCCAGCGGCCACAGCAGGTCGCTGACCGCGGCGACCAACGCCACTACCGCGGCGGCCAGCGCCAGCACCGCCGCGGCGACCAGCACCACCGGCGCGGTGAGGCGATCGACGATGATCCCCGCCGGCATCGACGCCAAGAGCCAGGCCGCGCCCTGGATCGCGACCAGGACGCCGACCAGGCCAGGGCCGGCGTCGAGCAGCAGAACGGCGGTCAGCGGCAGCGCCGCCAGCGCCAGCTGGTCGGCGGCATGAACGCCGACAGTGGCGGCCTGCAGGCGCAGGAAGGGAGAAAAGGACATGGCGGGCAATCCATCACGATCAGGGGTGAGGCGATGGATAAAGCGGCAGTCCGCCGGCGGCACTCCGCGACCCGGCGTCGAATTCGACGGCGAACAGTCCCAAAGCATGTCGAATCTCGTCCAGTGTTGCCTGGGTCACTTCGCGCGCCGCCGCTGTGCCCGAACGCAGCACCTCCAGCACATGGCCCGGGTCGCGTGCGAGCGCGATGCGCCGCGTCCGGATCGGCTCGAGAAGGGCCTGCAGGATGTCCTCGAGCCGCCGCTTCACCGCCACGTCACCCAGCCCGCCGCGACGGTAATGCGCCTTGAGCGCGGCGACGGCATCGCGATCCGTGTCGAACGCATCGAGATAGGTGAAGACGACATTGCCTTCGACGGTGCCGGGATCGTCGACCCGCAGGTGATGCGGGTCGGTGTACATGCGCCGCACGGCATCGCGGATCACGTCGGGCGCGGCGGACAACGGGATGGCGTTGCCTTGCGACTTGCTCATCTTGGCCGTGCCGTCGATGCCCGGCAGCCGGCCGACATCGGGGATCAGCGCGCAGGCTTCGGGCAGGACATCGTGGCCGACCTGCCGGTTGATGCGCCTGGCGATCTCGTTGGTGAGTTCGATGAGCGGCAGCTGGTCTTCGCCGACAGGCACGACCGTGGCCTTGAACGCCGTGATGTCGGCGGCCTGGGCGATGGGGTAGCAGAGAAAGCCCGCCGGTATGTCACGGCCGAAGCCGCGGGCGTGGATCTCGTCCTTGATCGTCGGGTTGCGCTCCAGGCGGGCGACGGTGACGAAGTTCAGGTAGAGCATCGTCAGCTCGGCCAGCGCCGGCAGGCCGGACTGCACGCAGATGGTCGTCTTCGCTGGATCGATGCCGACCGCCAGGTAGTCGAGCGCCACTTCCAATACGTTGCGGCGCACCTTGCCGGGATCGTGGGCGTTGTCGGTGAGGGCCTGGGTGTCGGCCAGCAGCAGGAACTGCCGATGCGTCTCCTGCAGGGCCACGCGGTTCTTCAGCGAACCGGCATAGTGCCCCAGATGCAGCGGACCGGTGGTCCTGTCGCCGGTGAGGATGATGGGTCGGGTATCGGTTGCGATAGACATCGTGACGTCTCCAAAAGGGGAGCCGCCGCGACGGTGCTGTCGAAGAAAACGACCTGTGCCTGCCCGATCACGGCGGCAACGGTCGCACACAAGAAGGCTGACGTGCCGCTCCTAGAAGGAGCGCCACCAACGAAGCGTGATCGGGCAATGCGCGTCAGTCATGGCGGGGCCAGATGCCATGGGACGCCACCGCGCGCAAGAGGGCAGCGCGTGTCATGCCGCCAGGATCAGGTCCGAAGCTTTCTCGGCGATCATGTTGGTGGCGGCGTAGGTATTGCCCGACACCATGGTCGGCATCACCGAGGCGTCGGCGACGCGCAGGCTCTGAAGCCCCACGACCCGCATCGACAGCGGGTCGATCACGGCCATGGGATCGATGCCGATCTTGCACGTGCCGACCGGATGATACGTCGTCGAGCCGCTGGCGCGGGCGTGGGCCATCAGCTCGTCGTCGCTCTTCACCTGGGGGCCGGGGAAGTTCTCGTGGTCGACGTAGTCGGCCAGCGGGCGCGTCGACAGCAGCTTGCGCAGGTACTTCATCGCCGCCAGCAGGGCATCGCGATCGATCTGGTCGGCGAGGTAGTTGGGCTGGATCTCCGGCTTGGCCGAAGCGTCGGCGCTCAGCGCCTTCACATGGCCGGTACTTTCCGGGCGCAGCTGCGAGGCGCCCAAAGTCATGCCCGGTCGCGTGTCCAGCACCGTGGTGCCGTAGCGCCCACCGGCGTAGCTCGCCGGCGCGAAGTAAAGCTGCATGTCTGGCGTTTCGAGGCCCGGCCGCGTCTTGAAATAGCCGCCGGCGTGCGAGGGGCTGGCCGCCAGCAGGCCCTTGCGATTGACGGCGTAGCGGATCACCTCGCCGACCAGCCGCAGGCCGTGCGAGCGCTCGTTGAGCGAGCCGGCGCCCTTGACCAGCGCCGAGACGCGCACGGCGTAGTGGTCGCGGAAGTTGCGGCCGACGCCGGGCAGGGCGTGCACGACGTCGGTGCCGATCGCCTTGAGCCATTCGGGATCGCCGACACCCGACATCTGCAGCAGGTGCGGCGTGTTGATGCTGCCGCCGCAGAGGATCACGTCGCGGCTGGCGTGCAGCGTCTCTTGCCCGCCGTCGCGGCGGCGATACTGCACGCCGGTGGCGCGCTTGCCCTCGAACAGAATGCGTTCGGCCAGGGCCCAGGGCACGACACGCAGATTGGGACGCGACAGAACGGGGCGCAGATAGGCATCGACCGGGCTCCAGCGCCGGCCACCGCGCATCATCTGCTGATAGAGGAACGTGCCTTCCTGGTCGCCGCAATTGTAGTCGGGTGTGCGTTTCAGGCCGAGCGCCTCGTTGGCCGAGACATAGGCGTCGCTGAGCAGATGTGGTTCGCGCTGGTCCTCGATGTAGAGCAAGCCGTCGCGGCCGCGCACGGCGTCGTCGCCGCCGACGCGCCGCTCGGCACGCTTGAAATAGGGCAGCACGTCGGTCCACGACCAGCCGCGACAGCCGAGCTGGGCCCAGGTGTCGTAGTCGGCGGCCTGGCCGCGCACATAGAGATGGCCGTTGATCGAGCCCGAGCCGCCCAGCACCTTGCCGCGCGGAAAGACGATCTTGCGGCCGTCGATATGGGGGCCCGGCGCCGTCTCGTAGCCCCAGTTGAGCTTGGGGTTGTAGACCGTCTTGTTGAAGCCTGCCGGCACCTTGATCCAGATGTGCCGGTCCGGCCCGCCGGCTTCGAGCACGGCGACGCGGTATTTGCCCGATGCGCTCAGCCGGTTGGCCAGCACGCAGCCTGCGGCACCGGCGCCCACGATCACATAGTCGAACGTTTCCATTGCTTACTCTTTCCTCACGCTGCTTGGCGCCGGCGCATCGACGCGGAGTAGCGCGGGCAGATCTCCTCGGCAAAACGCGTCATCATCTTCTGTCGCAACCCGATGGGTGTTCCCGGCGTCGCGGCGGACACCATGAAATAGTTGAAGCCCAGGGCCGCCAGCGCATCGATGCGGCGGCAGATCGTGTCGGGGCTGCCGACCAGGTTCGCCGCCATGAACGGGCCCAGCGCATCGGGATTGGCAAGCTTGCGCAGGTTGCCGAACATGCGGCTGAACTCGTGGTACTCCGGAATGTCGGTCCAGGGATCGGCATCCACCTCGTAGTGGTCGGCCTGCAGCACGAAGTAGGGTGGATAGTACTGGCGCCCCAGGGCGTGTGCCTCGGCATCGCTGTCGGCGATGAACATCTTGACCGATATCGGCAGGATCGCATCGTGGGCCTTGGCGCCGGCGCGCGCCCGCCAGCGTTCCAGGATCTTGGCCAGCAGATGGTCCGGAAACGTCGACAGGCAGATCGGCGGCACGCCCAGATCACCCATGATCTCGGCGCTGGCGGCGCTGCCGATGGCGCCGTAGAAGCGCACGGGCTTGTCGACCGGCTCCGGCCGCAGGCGGATCGGCCGCGTGATCTTCCAGAAGCGCCCGTCATGCGTGAAGGGCGCGCCGGTCAATCCTTTCTCGACGATGCGATAGCACTCGGCAAAGCGGGCGCGCGCCTCGTTCATGTCGACATTGTAGGCATCGTACTCCGATTTCGCCGTGCCGCGGCCGATGCCCAGATGCAAGGCGCCGCGCGTCAGGCTGTTGAGCATGACGATCTCTTCCGCCAGCCGCAGCGGGTGATACCACGGCAACACCAGCACCGATGTGCCCAGCGACAGGTCGGGCAACGCCGCCGCGATGTGCGCCATGAACAGCAGCGGGCTGGGCGTCGGATAGTAGTCGCTGAAATGGTGCTCCAGCAGCCAGGCCGCGTCGTAACCCAGCCGATGGCCCAGCGCACAGTCGTCCATCACCTCACGGTACAGCACCATGTCGGCCTTGCGCACGTCGCTGGCCGGCGCCGCCTGGAAGCCGAAGGTGATGTCGTGCATCGGCGTTTCCTTCCCATCATCGTTGCGGGAAGGCTAGGCTGCGGGTGTCGATGCCTCAATCGTAGAAATGACGGCCCAGCCGTGCGCCGGGAGCGCGCCACCTAGTGCACGATCGCCCGGCCGCCGGCGGCCACCCGCCGGCCACCGATCAGAACATGGCGCATGTTGCCAGGCACCTCGAGGCGCTCGACGTTCTTGACGACGTCGCCCTCCACGACGATGAGGTCGGCCAGCATGCCCGGCGCCAGCGTGCCTACCGTCGTCGCCACGTTCAGGAGGCGCGCCGTGCTCTGGGTCGCGACAGAAATCGCCTGCACCGGGGTCAGCCCGCACTTCACCAACTGCACGACCTCGCGGCCGGCCGAGCCGTGCGGTGTCAGCAGCGAGCCGGCGTCGGTGCCGCAGGCGATGTTGGCACCGATATCGTAGGCGTACTTCACGTACTGATGATGCCTGGTCGTGCGCTGGCGCACGTTGTCGATCATGAACTGCGCGATGCCGTGCTGGGCGCCATGGACGAGGATCCGGTCCATCACCGTCAGCGTCGGCACCAGGAACGTGCCGCGCTCACGCGCCGCCTCGGCACATTCTTCGTCGAAATGCATGCCGTGTTCGATCGAGCGGCAGCCGGCGCGGATGCTGCGCAGGATCGCCGTCTTGTTGTGGGCATGCACCGCCACGGGAAGCCCGGCGACGCGCGCCGTCTCGACCGCCGTATCGAACTCGCTGGGCGTGAACTCCTCGGCATCGATGCGGCCGTGCGGATCGATGACGCCGCCGGTCTGGAACACTTTGATCCAGGCCGCGCCGGCTTTGATCTGCCGTCGGACGGCGGAACGCACGGCCTCGGGCCCATCGACGACCTCGCAGATGTCGCCGTGCGTCTGGCACAGCCAGCACGGCATCATGTCGCCATGGCCGCCGGTGGTCGTCAGCCCCTTGCCGCAGGGATGGATGCGCGGACCGGCCATGGTGCCGGCACTGATGGCATTGCGGGCGGCGATGTCGAGATGCGCCAGGTCGCTGACCGTGCGGATGCTGGTCACGCCGCCGGCGATCGTATCGCGCAGGTTGTTGGCGATCTCGAAGGCGACCTGGCCGACCGGCCGCGACGTCACTTCCTTCAGCAGGTCGCTCGGCGCGTTGAGAGAGATGTGGACATGCACGTCCATCAGGCCGGGCAGGACGGAGGCGCCTTCCGCGTCGATCACCTCGGCGCCGCGCGGGATCGACGTTCCGGTCTTCCTGCCGGCGTAGGTGATCGCGCCGTCCTGTATCAGGACGAGGCCGTCGGGGATGGGCTCTGCGCCGGTCCCGTCGATGATCTGCCCGCCGACGATGGCGCGGGTCGCGGCCGCCATGTCATACCTCCCGCGGATCGAGGCCGATATGGACCAGCGTTTCGCCGGTCGCCATCACCGGGCCCGGATGGATCGCCAGCACGATCCCCGGCTCCGGCGCGCGCGCATCACCTGCCGGCTGACCGTGAAGGTTCTGGTAGCGGCCGATCACCGTGCCCTTTTCGACGTGATCGCCACAGCGGACGATGCGCTGGAAGAGGCCGCCCTGCGTGGCGTGCACCCAGGCGAAGTTCGAGAAATGCCATTGTTTGCCGTAGTCGGTGACCGCGCCGCGCAGCATGCCCAGGTGACGCATGACGTTGCGCAGGCGTTCGGCGCCATCCTGCACGTGCTCTTCCGAAAAAGCCGGTCCCTTGCCGCCCGCCTCGACGATGAAGGCGGGAATGCCATCCTTCGCCGCCGTCATCATGGCGGATCCACCCAGGATGTCGGGCGGCGCGGGCAGGGTGCTGCGGAAGCCGAAGGCGCGCGCGATCTCTTCGCCCTGCTTGCCGACCTCGCCGGGCATGTTGGCAAACAGCGCCCAGCGAACATCCTCCGTCAACGCTGTGTGGAAATCGATGAGATAGTTCGCATGCCGGCGCAGCGGTCCATAGACAGCATGCGCGATCTGCTCGGTCAGCGTGCCGTTAGGCTTGCCGGGGAAACATCTGTTGAGGTCGCCGCCGTTGTAGCCCTCGAACGGACTCATCCGCTGGTTCCTTTCGAACGCAGTGATGTTCAGTATGGGCAGCGCCACGACCGTTCCCACGACATCCTGCGGCCGCAGGCTGCGGATCAATTCGTGGATGATGAAGGTGCCGCAATACTCGTTGCCGTGGACGCAGCCATGCAGCCACAGGACGGGCCCGTTCTGGCTGCCGCGAAGGATCACGACGGGGATGCGCATCGCCTGCCCATCCGGCAGTTCGCCGACCTTCAGAAAGCCCTTGGCGAGGCCCTCGCCCGTGGACACCGCCGTGCCGATCTCGATCGTTTCCATCCTCGATACTCCTGGTGGCGTTCCTGCTGTTCAGGCTGCTCGCGGATCCAGGCCGACATGGACCAGGATCTCGCCGTTGGGCATGACCGGACCGCCGGCGATCGCCAGCACGACGCCCGAGAAGGGGCTCTTGGCCTCCTCGATCAGATCGCCGTGCGCATCGTAGTAGCGGCCGACGAGGTCGCCTTTGGCGATGCGATGTCCGCACGTCACCGCCGGCCGGAAGAGGCCGCCGCGCGTCGCGTTCACCCAGGCGAAGTTCGAAAAGAAGGTCATGTCGCCATAGGCGGTGATGTCGCCATCGAGCATGCCCAGATGGCGCAGGACATTGCGCAGTCGTTCGGCGCCGTCGGCGACCGTCTCCGGCGTGAACGCCGAGCCGATACCGCCCGCCTCGACGATCAGGCCGGGGATGCCCTCGTTGGCGGCGGCGATCAGCGCCGAGCCGCCCAGGATGTCGAGTGGCGTGGGCAGCGTGTTCTGGAACCCGAAAGCCCGTGCCATGCCCTCAGCCTTGGCGCCCAGTTCACCCGACGGCGGCGCGAACAGGGCCCAGCGCGTGTCGGCGGTGAATGCCGTATGCAGGTCGATGAAGTGCGTCGCGTGCGCCCGTAAGTGGCGGAAGACGTGGAACGCCATCTGCTCGGTCAGGGTGCCGTCCGGCTTGCCGGGGAAGCAGCGATTGAGGTCGCCGCCGTTATAACCTTCGAACGGGCTCATTCGCTGTTGTCGCTGGAAACCCGTGATGTTCAGCACCGGCAGCGCGATCACGGTGCCGCGCGGCAGGTCGAGCTCGCGCATGAACTTGTGTATGATGAAGGCGCCGCAATACTCGTTACCGTGCACGCAGCCGTGGATCCACACCGTCGGTCCGTCGCCGCGGCCGCGCACGATGATGACCGGAATCTCCATCGGATAGCCGTCCGGCAGCCAGCCCACCTGCAGCATGCCGTCGACGCGCCCGGGCGCCTCCGACACGCTCGTACCGATCTCCAACCTCTTCATGTCCGCACTCCCTAGAAGCGCATGAGCCGGCGCATGCCGACGAGCCGCTCGACAAGAAAGCCGAGGGCGAAAATCAGCAGCACCTGCAATGTCGTGATGGCCGCAACGACCGGCGTGCTCTCCCACTGGACGTAGGAGAAGATCTCTATCGGCAGGGTGGTCATCCCCGGGCCGGACAGGAACAGCGCGATATAGACGTCGCCGAAGGAGATGATGAAGGCGAAGATCACCGCCGACAGCAGGCCGGGAGCAACCAGCGGCAGCACGATTTCCCACAGCGCGCGCAGGCGGGATGCGCCCAGCGTCAGTGCCGCCGCCTCGAGCTGCGCATCGACGCCGTCGAGGCTCGCGGTGATCCCGGCAATGGTGAAGGGCAGGCAGATCAGGACGTGGCCGGCGAGCAGGGCGAAGTAGCTCGGCAGCGGCACGAAGTTCAGCGCGAACAGCAGCGACATGCTGATCAGGATGTGGGGAACCATGGCCGGCAGCAGGGCGAGCGACTGCGCCGTCTGACGGTGACGTCCGGCAAAGCGGACGATTGCATAGGCGGCGAGGAAGCCGATCGCCGTGGCGATGACCGACGCGACTGTCGCCAGCTCGAGGCTGAAGCGGAATGCCTCGGTGAAGCTGGCGCTGCGGAAGAATTCTCCGTACCAGCGCAGCGAGAAACCCGTGGGCGGAAAGGCGGTCGACGTCGTCGCGTTGAACGAGGTCAGCACGATGATCGCAATCGGGCCGAACAGGAAGGCATAGATCGCCGCCACGACCAGGCGCAGCGCGAAGCGGCCCCGCGGTCCGCCGCGGTCGTCGGGATCAGCCGTCAGCGGCGACACGTTGGCCTCGGCGGAAGTAGAGCAGGACGATCGCGAACTGCAGCAGCACCAGGATCGACGCCATCGCCGAACCCAGCGGCCAGTTCAACGTATGCAGCACCAGCTCGTAGACCGACTGGCCCATCATCTGCACGTCCTTGCCGCCGATCAGGGCGGGGGTCACCACCGAGCCGGCGCTGAGCGTGAAGACCAGGCCCGATCCCATCAGGATGCCGGGTTTGCTGAGCGGCAGCGTGATCTCGAAGAAGATCCGGGCCCGGCCCGCGCCCAGCGTGCTGGCCGCGCCTTCCAGGGTGGGGTCCTGGCCCGACAGCGACGAGAAGACCGGGAACACCATGTACGGCAGCAGGATATGGACCAGCGCGATCACGACCGCCGTCTGGGTGTTGAGGATCTGCAGCGGCCGGCTGACGATGCCGAGGCCAACCAGGACACCGTTCACCATGCCCTCGGCACCCAGAAGCACGATCCAGCCGTAAGTGCGCACGATCACGCCCGTGGTGAGCGGGGCAATGACCAGGAACAGCAGCACGCCGCGCCAGGCGGTGCGGGTGCGCGCCAGGAAATAAGCCAGCGGATAGCCCAGGAGCAGGCTGAAAAACGTCGTCAGCGCGGCCAGCTTCAGCGTCAGGATGATGATCGCGCGATAGTACGGATCGACGACGATGCGGCGGAAATTCTCCCCGGTGAGCTCGCTCCGGTAGAGCGCATAGACGTCATATTTGAAGACGCTGATCACCAGGAAGAAGGCAAGCGGCGCGACCAGGAAGGCGACGTAGAGGGTGCCGATCGGCATCGCCGATAGAGCGCCGAACGTTCCGCCCGACCGGTTCATCTCAGGGCACCTTCACCACCCGGCACTCGTCGGGCCGCAGCCAGACGCCGTCGCCGGGCGCGAGCTTGCGGTAGTGCGGCAGGCTGGGCTTGGTGCAGAGCAGGCCGATGCCGTCGCCCGCCGCGAGCTCGAAGCTGACACGCTCGCCGGAGAAGACGCGCTTGGTGATCCGGGCCGCGAGCGCATCGCCATGGTCGGGCTCCTGCAACAGCAGCTCGATGCGTTCGGGACGGATCATCAGCTGCGCGACCTCACCCTCGCGCACGTCGCCCGGCGTTGCTTTCGCGGTGAGGCTGGTGCCACCGGGGATGCGCACGCGGACAAGGCCGGGCTCCTGGATCTGCATGACGTCGACCTTGATGAGATTGGCATCGCCGATGAACTCGGCGACGAATCGACTGGCCGGCGCGTCGTACAGCTCCTCGGGTGCGCCGATCTGCTCGATATGCCCCTTGTCGAGCAGTGCGACCCGATCGGACAGCTCGAAGGCCTCATCCTGGTCATGAGTGACGAAGATCGTCGTGATACCCAGCCGCTTCTGTAGATCCCGAATCTCCTGCCGCATGCGCTTGCGCAGGATGGCGTCCAGGTTGGACAGTGGCTCGTCCAGCAGCAGCACTGTCGGCTCGATCACCAGCGCGCGCGCCAGGGCCACCCGCTGTCGCTGCCCGCCCGACAGCTGTGCCGGCAGGCGCTGCTCGACGTTCGGCAAGCCGACGGTCTCCAGCATCCGGCCGACGCGCTCGCGGATCTCCGCCTTCGGCGTCTTACGCATGCGCAGCCCGAAGGCGACGTTGTCGAACACGGTCTTGTGCGGGAAGAGCGCATAGTTCTGGAACACCAGGCCCATGTCGCGGCGCGATGGCTCGGTGCGGGTGATGTCGCGGCCGGCCAGTCGCACGTGGCCGCTGCTGGGCCACAGCAGGCCCGAGATGATGTGCAGCGTCGTGGTCTTGCCGCAGCCCGAGGGGCCGAGCAGGGTGAGGAACTCGCCCCGCTCGACCGCAAGGTCGATCGGACCGACCGCCACGGATGCACCGTAGCGCTTGGTCACGCCGTCGAGGACGAGGACGGGATCCGATATCATTCGATACGTCTCGGCGCTCAGCTACCCAGGACTTCCTTGTTCCATCGCTCGCGGTTGCGGTCGCGATAGGCGAACTGCGCCATGTAGTCGAAGCGGCGGGCCAGCTTGCCGATGCCCTCGAGGTCCGCGTCGCTGTAATGCAGCTTCTTCAGATCCGGCGGCAGGTTGCGCATGAGCTCCAGGTTGGTGGGCGGATAGCCGCACAGCTTGCAGAACGCGAGTTGCTTCTCGGCGTCCAGCGTGTCGTTCACGAAGGCTTCGGACAGCTCGATGCTGTCCTTGGGACGGTTGGCGATCACTCCGACGTTGAAGGTCCAGGAGAGGCCGCCTTCCTTCGGGATCACGAACTCCACCGGCGCGCCGGCTGTCTGCGCCTGCTCGGTGCGGGCGCCGAAATAGGGACAGATCCAGACCTCCTCGGCGAGCAGCAGCTGCTTGGTGTGCTCGACGTTGTTGATGGTCTGTGCCTTGTTGGTTTTGTACAGCTCCTTCAGCTTGGCGATGCCCGGATCGACGTTCTCGGGATCACCGCCGGCCAGGATATTGATGGCGTGGAACACCTCCTCGCCGGTCCACACCCAGTCAGGGAACGCGATCTTGCCGGCAAACTCGGGATCCCACAGGTCGAACCAGGAGGTGATCGGCTTCTTGATGCGCTTGGTGTTCACCGCAAGGCCATAGGGCGTGTGGACCATGCCGGCGACGTAGGGATAGCGGAAGGAAGGATGGATCCGCTTCAGGTTCGGAATCCGGTCTTCCTTCAACTCGATGACGGTGTTCAGTGCGCCCTGCTGGCTGGACGTGTTCTGATTGAGCTGCGCTATGTCCCATTGCGGCCTGGCGCGCTGCGCGATCATCAGCGGCTCGTATCCCAGGCCGGTCTTCCACAAGGGCTTGATCCCCTTCTTCTGCGCGAAGGGTGTGACGTAGCTCTGCTCAAACCATTCCTTCCATGTTCCGCCCGGGAACAGGATACGCAGCTCTTTGGCTTCGGCCGACGCGGCCTGGAACGGCAGGCTGGTTAGCAACGACGACGTCATGCCTGCGCCAAGGGCACCACGAACAAACTGGCGGCGACCAATGGTACGATCTGCTGGATTTGCCATGGCGGTGCCTCCTCTGTGTCTCGCTCCTATCGTGACGCGCGGACCTGGTTTTCGATCCGGCTCTTCGCGCCGCTGCCACCGGCATGGCGCGTGTCAGACAAGATGGCTGGGTCGCTTGTTCTCGCCGCGACACGCTGCGCCGCCGCCACCATGCGATCGGCGATGGTGCGACGCAGCTTCGGATCGACGGCATTGTCGGGAAAGGAAAGAGAGAAGCCGACAGCCGGTTGATCGTCGGCGCTGCCGACGGCAGCGCCGATCGCGCACATGCCGGGGAATGCTTCATCGGCCATGGCCCAGCCGCGGCTGCGAACCTCGTCGAGCGCGGCCAAGAGCTTGCCGATCGGCATCCGCGTCCCGCTTTTTCCGTTGCCAGGAGCCGCCGGGAGGAGACGCCGCACCTCGTCATTGGGCAGACGGGCGAGCAACGCCTTGCCGTACGCCGTCGCAGCGGCAGCCATGCGGTAGCCCGGCTCGAGCACCATGCGCACCGGGTAACGGCCGTGCCGCTTGCGCAGGATGACGATGTCGGCCTCGTTCAGCACGCCGATGTAGCCGGTGAAACCCGTCTCGTTCACCAGCGCCTCGACCTCGGCGTCCACCAGGTCGATCACCTTGGTATGCGCGTGATAGAGCTGCCCGAGCCGGAACGGCAGCAGCCCGACACGGTAGCGCCGGCTTTCCGCATCCTGTTCGACCAGCCCCTGTTCTCCCATCGCTCGCAGAAGACGCGAGACGGTGCTCTTGGGCATCGACAGCTGCCGCGCGACGTCCGACACCGCCAACTCGGGGGTGTCAGGGCGGAAGCAGTGAAGAATGGCGACGGCTGACTCGAGAGAGCTCACGCGATGTGTTCCACCAGTTGGAACTAGGTTGCATATAACGATACGACTTGATCGCGATGCCCGTCAATTGCCGTCAAGTATTCAGGTTCATCGAGAGTTGGCGCGCGCAGTCATTGCCGCGCGTGTTCAGCGCAACCTCTTCGAATGAATGATGAATGCGAAGGGACTACGACCGGTTGTGCAGCCGTCTGACCCGATCGGTTTTGCCGCCGGGACTTCAGGGCGATCGAATCACCAGAGGCGCTGTGCGGTGCACAGGCGCCGCTGATCGGCGCTTACGCCGCTGCCTGCTGGCCGCCGTCGACCACGGTCACGATGTCGCTCATGATCGCGGTGATATCGAAGTCCTTGGGCGTATAGACGCGCGCCACACCCGCCTTGAGCAGTGTCTCGGCGTCTTCCGGCGGGATGATGCCGCCGACCACGACGGGCACGCCGGCGATGCCGGCGCTGCGCATGCCCGCCATCACCTCGGTGACCAGTGGCACGTGACTGCCCGACAGGATCGACAGGCCCACGACATGCACGCCTTCCTCGAGTGCGGCATTGACGATGCGCGCCGGCGTGAGCCGGATGCCTTCGTAGACGACTTCCATGCCGCAATCGCGGGCGCGCACGGCGATCTGTTCGGCGCCGTTGCTGTGGCCGTCGAGA